>Ga0081455_10000361_pt1 | contig 59979 bp, 50 predicted proteins | sample TabmetS3T2R1_FD_70207 | JGI IMG/M metagenome (GOLD analysis project Ga0081455, IMG submission 70207) | Tabebuia heterophylla rhizosphere microbial communities from the University of Puerto Rico - S3T2R1 | ecosystem: Host-associated > Plants > Roots > Rhizosphere ...
CGTTTGGTCCAGCCATCTTCGATGCCAATCACCACCGCGGCGGCCACGTTGGGATTACAGCCGGTGCCGATCAAGGTGCGGAAATGCAAGTCGAGGTCGGCGCCAAATTGCAAGCGTCCATAGGCGTGCGGCAACGCCAAAGTGCCCTTGATGTTGTTGGCGACCGCCTCGCAGGCGGCGTTGGACAGGTCATCGAGCGGCAGGACGATGACGTGATTGCGCACGCCAACGCGACCATTGTCGCGGCGCCATCCGCGGAAGCTCAAATTGCTCTTGGCTCTCATGCGTTTCTGCTGCGGCTTGGCCGGCATGGGCGTGGCCTTCTCACCAACGCTTCGTCTTGAGGTTCTGAACGTGCACGTGTTTGCCGGTGCCGACATCGGCGATCACCTTGCCGATATCCTCGCCGTATTTGATGACGGTATCGCCCTTTTTCAGCGGCTTCAGCGCCACCTTGTGCCCGATCGGGATGCTCTCCTTGGCCTCGAGCTTAATGGTCTTGTCGGTCTCGGTGATGACGCCCAGCATCTCAGTGCCCGCGCTCAAGTTCTCAACGACGATCACGCCGACGTTGTCCTTGGGGCTGTGAACCAGAAAGTGGGGCGCCGGCACGCTTTTTCCCTTGTCGCTTGATTTACGGCGATGTTTTGTGACCATGCGAGCTCCATTAGACTTATATAAGACTTCGTGGAGTGGCAACAGGTGTTTCCCATATGAGCCCCCCCGCGGACGCCCGCCCGCTCTACGCCAAGGTCCGGGAGCAGCTCGTGGAGCGCATCCGCTCGGGCGTTTGGAAGCCCGGCCAGCTCATTCCCAGTGAATTTGAGATCGCCGCGGAATTTGGCGTGAGCCAAGGCACCGCGCGCAAGGCGATCGGCGCTTTGGCCGCAGAGCGTCTGGTGATGCGTCAGCAAGGCCGTGGCACCTTCGTCGTGGAGCACACCCCCGCGCACGTGCTCTTTCGCTTCTTCAACATGTTCGATGCGGCCGGGGACCTGATCGTTCCTGACAGTCGACCCACGCGGCCAACGGTTGGCCGCGCGACCAGCGCCGAGGAGAGGGCCTTGCATCTTGCACCCGGTGCCGGGGTCATCCGCATCGATCGGGTACGCACGCGCGCGGGCATTCCCTTTATATGCGAAACCATCAGGCTGCCACAGGAACTCTTTCCCGACCTCGCCCAAATCGAAGAGCTTCCCAACACGCTTTATGATCTCTTTCAAAAAACCTACGGCATTCTGCTCGTGCGCACCGAGGACCGCCTGTCGGCCGCGGCGGCGGATGCCAATACGGCCGGCGTCTTGAGCCTTGCCCCTGGTGCCCCGCTCTTGCGCATCGAGCGCACGGCCTTCGGCCTCGATGATCGGCCGATCGAATGGCGCGTGAGCCTGTGCCATTTGCAGGGCGCGCATTATCTGGCACGTACTTAGCACCGCCCAGGGCTTGCGGCGACACCCCGACGCCAGGCCTGCGGGCAATGCCACGTTGCAAAGGAGAGGTAAGCATGTCCCTTTCAATGTACCAAGTCGCCGTGCCGCCTTTTCTGCAAACGCTCGGTGCCCTCTCCGCCGTGCTCGCCAAGGCCGAGGCCCATGCCGGCTCGAAGAAGTTCGATCCGGCCCTGTTGTTATCCTCGCGCCTGGCGCCCGACATGTTTCCGCTCAGCCGGCAGGTTGAGATCGCCTCCGACTTCGCCAAGAGCACCGTGGCGCGCCTCGCAGGCCTCGAGGTGCCAAGCTTCAAGGACGAGGCTAAGAGCCTCGCCGATTTGCGCGCTCGCATCGCCAAGACCCTGGACTATGTGCGCTCCTTCAAGTCGAGCCAGATCGACGGCTCCGAGGAGCGCGAGGTCACCATCACGTTGGCCGGCAAGCCCGTCACCTTCAAAGGCCAGCCGTATCTCGTGCACTTCGTACTGCCCAACTTCTACTTTCATGCCACCGTTGCCTACGCCATCCTGCGCCACAACGGCGTGGACCTCGGGAAACGCGATTTCATGGGGAGCGTACCGGGACTGGGCGAATAGGCGGACGCCAAGTCAAGGCTCCGCAACCCTCCGCCTGCGGCGCCGCACGGCCCAGCGAGGGCCCCCGGGCGCGCTCATGCGCGTCCCCCTCGCAGAGGTCGACCGCGGGCGAAGCGCAAAAAAGGCGTCACGCACCGCCGGCCGCCAAAATTTCCGATTTTTGCCGCCATCCGTGCAACTGAGAGTTGAAGAAAGCCTTCCAGTGCCTTGTCACGCCTAAGCTTTTTGCGCGCATTCGCCGCACATCCCCGGCCACATACGCCCGCCTTTGGGCGCTAACGAGGGCGCGTTGGGTCTCTCGTGACGGGGGGATTCCACAAACGCAGGACTGTCAGCGGGGTCGGCAAAACCGAACCGAGGTCGCGGCACACGCGCGCCTCGGTCACGCATGGAGTTTAGGCGATGACTGTACCCGTTCACACGCTCGCAGCGAAGGCAGCACGGCTCTTCTCACAGGGTCCGGCGCAAGGCCGGACCAGGCCCCAGACGACTTTGCTGCCCGGCGTTTTACTCGTGTTTAGCGCGCTTAGCGCCACGCCGGCGCAGGCTTCTGGCAACGAACGCTGGGCCAGTGAGACGATCGAGCACATGCGTCAGCACTCGTTCGATGCCGACGCCGGCGCGCGCCCGAGAGGACGCCGCTCGGCGGTGGAAGGCCTCAACCGCTATATGATCGACGAGATCGAGGCCCGGCCGCGGCAGCATGCACGGCGACACGATCGCACGGAGGAGTATCACGCGCCGCGCCGCGCGCGCACACACCGGGAGAGCGGCCGTAAACTCGCAAGTCTCGGCCGCACTACTCACCCGGCGCCGGCCGTGACGAACACAATTGCTGAGGTGGCCAAACCCGCCGAGATGCCAGCTACGCCGGCGCAACCAAGCGGGCCGGTGGTCGCCAGCCTCCACCCCACGCCGGCGGCTCCGCCGGTCGCCGCCGAAGCCAAGGCGGCGAGCGCGCCGATCAACTGGGTCGCATCGCCAAACTGCCTTGCCAGCCCGCTCAGAAGCGTGCTCGGCGAGGTGGCGGCGCTGTTTGGCGCCGTGCGGGTCAATTCGACCTGCCGCAGCAAGGCGCACAACGCGCGGGTGGGCGGCGCCTCGCGCTCCTACCATCTCACCGGCAATGCCGTCGATTTCCGCGTCGCGGCCAACACCGCCGCGGTCAGCCGGTTCCTGCTTGGCAAAAAGAACGTGGGCGGCTTCAAGCACTACGGCTTTGGCCTGTTCCACATCGATACCGGACCACGCCGGACCTGGGCGTCCAATAGGCGCAGCCGCCGGGGCTAAGCGCCCACGCCGCTCAGCCCTCAAGTCGCTGACCGCCGATGCTACGGAACGCGTGGTGAGATATTTCGGCCACGCTTCCGGGCCGGGCATTTTGCCCCTTCTTCCTTACGCCAGATTAAACGGCCAACCTAGGCGCGGTCGGCACGGCCGGGTTGCGAAGGGACTGTGCGCGGGAGACAGGACATGGAGCTCAGTCCGCTACGCCAGCTGCGCAAGGGCATGCTGCCGAAAATGGTATCTTGGTACGATCCGCGCCTCCTGGCGCGGGTCGGCATCCGCACCCTGGTCTCCTCGGTGTTCGGCCAATACGCCGACCAACGGCTGATGCAGGCGGTGACCGATACGGCCGCAGACCAGGAGCTGGTCGGCCGTTACGACTATTGCGGCGAGGAGGGCACGACCGACCCGCAAAAGTGCCTGACGACGGATGAGGCCGGCGCCTATTGGATCGACTATGTCGCCGACGTGGGCGATGGCTTCGAGCCCACATACACTTTGGCCTACCTGTTGGCGCAAGAGAGCCTCGAGGTGCGAGGTGCGGGCAAACTGCGCCACGGCGACGTCCTGATCATGGGCGGGGACCAGTGCTACCCCCAGGCCACGCGCGAGGAGTACCGCAGCAGGCTGCTCCTACCCTTTAACTGGGCCTTCACGGTACCGGAGCCCAATCGCAAGCTCTTCGCCATTCCTGGCAACCACGACTGGTACGATGGCCTGACCGCCTTCGACAGCCTATTTTGCTCCTCGCGCGACAAGCTTTCTTATGCCAAGGGCAATATCATCGGTGGCTGGCAATGCCAGCAGCACCGCAGCTACTGGGCCATCCGGCTGCCCTACAAGTGGTGGATCTGGGGCGCCGATATTCAGTTTTCGAAATACCTCGATACCGCGCAGGTCAATTATTTCGAGCGCGTCGCCGAGCAGATGGGACCCGATGACAACCTCATCATCTGTTTGGCGGAGCCGTCCTGGTTGCTTGCCGACCTGCAGGGCCAAGACGAAGAAGAGAACTTCTTCAAAATCACGACGATTGCCCGCAAGCGCGGCGCCCGGGTGGTCGCCGTCATCGCCGGAGACTGGCATCACTACAATCGCTACTACGCGCACGAATTGGACATTCACTTCATGACCTCGGGCGGAGGGGGCGCGTTCCTGCATCCCACGCACGTCTTGCGCAACGCCATCTCCGTACGCTGGCCCGAACAGCCCGCGGCCAGCGACGCCGCATCGACCCAAGCCACGGGTATCAGGCCCGGTGAGGCCTGGCGGGCGCGCGAGTACGATATCCGCCTCAAGCGCAATACCCGCGCCGCCGAGGGCATCGTCGAACAGGCGGTGCAGGACGTGCAAGACGCCATCGAACCGCTCCAGCGGGAACCCCTGAACTTCAGGCGCCGGCGCGCGCCAATCAAACCGCAGGCGCCCAAGTGCTACCCCGACAAGGGTCGCAGCTATCTGTTGAGTCTCGGCAATATCTTTTTTCCGTTCTTCAACCCGGCCTTTGCCATCGGCATCGGCCTGCTTTACTGGCTCGTCACCTGGCAGTTCCAAAACCTGGTCAGCCAATACCGCATCTCGTCGGGCAAGATCGATGCCTTGGGCCTTGGTACGACGCTGACGAGCGTGCTGCCGTTCATGCCGCTCTATCTCGTGCAGGCGATGATCGTCTCGATCAGCCTCGTTGCCATGTTGGGGGCGCTTTACGCGACCTTGCTGTGGTACGTCGACGCCATCGAGCGTCCAAAGATCCGGCGCTATCTCACCAAGTTCTGCGTCGGCACCGCGCACTTTCTGGCGCACCTTGTCGTGATGTTCACGCTTTCGCTGCTGGTGGTCAGCCTCAACAACCAGATGGCAGGCCCGATCGAAAACGCGCTCGATGCGATTTACCAGACCCGCGAAGCGCAGGCGCCTATCGTGCGCGACGTCATCCAGGAAGGCCTGCAGCCCCTGCAGCAGCGGCAAGCGGAACAACGCGGCGCGAGCTCCAGCGCCAGCGGGCCATCCGGCGCCGCCGCGCGGCCACCGGCCGTGCGTGAGCTCGTCGGCTTCATTTCCTATCCCGTGATGATGATCGTGCTGGGCGCCTTGCTCGGCGGTTCGCTCTGGGGTCTTTATTGGGTCGTCACGGGCATCTTTGGCCGCATGCACTCGGAGCAGGCGTTCGCGGCCTTGCGTATCAAGAACTACAAGAACTTCCTGCGCTTGAAATTCGAGCCGGACAAGCTGACGATCTACCCGCTGGGCATCGATCGAGTGCCTGGGCCCGATGGATGGTTGAATGCACCGCGCGGCAAGGCCAACCCGATGCCCCACAACCCGAAGCTGATCGCCGCCCGGCCGATCGACGTCAGACTGATCGAGAACCCGATCGTGATCGGAAGGCTCGAGGAGAGCGTTGAGTAGGAGCCTGGCCGGTGCTCAACGCGCCGTTGGGTCGCCGGCGGGCTCCTGGCGCACGTTCGGCAGCGCCCAGGGACCGCTGAGACTGAGTGAGGCACTGCCGGTCGCCTCGGGCGCCAAGGGGGCCTTTTCGCCCGGGGCAGGCTGCACCAGCAAGTGCAGGTCAAGGGTTTGATCGAGCAAGTTGGCACTGCCGCTCGCGCTGATGGTATGTGCGGCGGCCTTGGCCTGCACGTGTTCGGCCACGAGAAGGCCATCGACCAGATTGGCGCGCGCTTCCAGCGCCTCGATGCTGGTGGCGCCTTTGACGAGCTGGCTCGGGTTTGCAATACCCTCCATCCCCGCGCGAATAGCCCGCAGATCCAAGCCCAACTTGCCATTCTCGGCCAGGCTGAGGCCGACTTTGCCGGCGAGACCCTTCAGCACTTCGGTGGGCGTCTGTCCGGCCGTCTTCAGGTCCACCTTTAGCCCCGAACGCCCGGACAGCAGTGGCAGCCCGGTCAGCCAAGCCGCGGCGGGCGCAGGTTCAAAATTGTCGATCTTGCCGCGCAGCGCGTAGCGGGGGGGAAATTCGCTGACGTCGGCGGTCACGCGCCCGCTGGCCGTGCCCGTCGGCAGCTCGAGTTCGACGATATTGGCGATGAGCTTGCCCGAGCGCACGGCGATGCTGGCCGCACTGCGCCCCAGGGGCACGCCTTTGAAGGCCAGCGAGGCGGCGGAAAGACGCAAGTCGGCGTCAAAATAGCTCAGGATGGGGAAGGAGAAGTCGAACGCCGACCACGACCAGGTATGGCGATCGAAGACGTAGGATTGCGAGCGCAAGGCCTCGAAATAGGGCGTCAGATCGAACGTATTGAAGGCCAGAGTGCCATCAATGGCGGGACGCTCGCCCCCATAGGTAAAGCCCACGGTGCCGACGGCTTCGCTGCCATCCACGCTCACTTTTGCCTTCTCGAGGATGACGGTGCCGCGTGCCCAACTGAGCTGGCCCTTCAAGCTGACGGCGTTGAGACCTTCGCAGATCGGCACCGGCGGGCCGAACCAGCGTACGATCCGGCGCAGGCTGGCGGCGGTGAGCTCGGTGTAACCTTGCACCTTGAGATCTCCGGCAACGTCGATGCTGCCGTCGAAGGTGGCGTCGATCAGCGGCCCTTTCAGCGTGAGCTTGCTAAGCCAAAGCTGCGCGGCGGCCTTGTCCGCGGGCGGCACGAGGCTTGCCTCGAAGGTCAAGCGCTGGCCGCGCAGAAGAAAGCTGCCCTTGCCGCTCACCGGACCCTTTCGGCTTGCCGCAATCTCGGCCTGGATGTCGGTGATCGTCTCCGCGGGCCCCTCGGCGGTCATAAGATAAAGCGTCCCGCGCCTGATGGTGAGCGCGTCGAAGGCCATCGACATGAACTGCTCGAGCAGCGCCGCGGTCGCCGCGGCTTCGGGACCCACCACGTCGCTGTCAAACCCGGCGGCGGCGAAGCCGGACGCGTTCAAGTAAAACACCGGCCCGTCCAGAACGAACCGGGAAATCGGCGTGCCCAGCGCGGCATTGCCGTCCGCGTACAGCACGCCCCGACTAAGGGTAAGGTCCGGCGCCGCGCTCAAGCGCACCGGCTTTGCCACGACGTGCAAGTCACGCGGGGAGGCCAGCACCGAGTAGCCGGAGAACGGCTCATCCACGACGCGTGTGGCCAGGAACAATGGCGCGATGAGCGCCAGCAGCACACACGCCAGCATGGCCAGAACAAGGGTCTTGAGGCGCGATATCACGCTCATGCGTCGCATGCTCTGACTTGACCTGGCCGATCCCCGTAGCGCCGCAGCCCGCCACATCAGACAGAATACATCGTCCCGAAGCCGAAACCCGCCAACCGCAACCGTTCCCACAAACCGTGCTGTTGCGTACCAAATGAACTGTAGTATCCCTTGCCCGCGTCCCTGCAGCGCAGCCAACCTCCCGTGGTTTCATACCGCCGCACGAGGCAAAGTGCCAGTTAAAGATTCCAGGATATCCCGATGAATGAGCCGCTCTGGACACCCTCGACGTCGCGCGTCTCCCGATCGAGGCTCAGCGCGTTCGCAGACTGGATGGGCTCGCGCGCGGGCCAACCTTTTGCCGACTACAAGGATCTTTACGCCTACTCTGTCAACGCCCCCGGCGAGTTTTGGTCCGGCCTGTGGGATTTCACGGGCGTCATCGGCGAGAAAGGCAAGCCGCCCTATCTGGTCGATGCCGATATGATGCCGGGGGCCCGCTTCTTTCCGAACGCTCAGCTCAATTTTGCCGAAAACCTGTTGCGCACGCGCGGATCTGGGCCAGCCCTTGTGTTCTGGGGCGAAGACAAGGTTAAGAGGCGCCTCAGCTGGCACGAGCTCGGCGCGGAGGTCGCGCGCGCCCAGCAAGCCCTGGGCGAGGCCGGCGTCACGATCCGCGACCGCGTCGCCGCCATCCTACCCAATATGCCCGAGAGCATCGTCGGCGTGCTGGCGACGGCCGGGCTCGGCGCGGTATGGTCGTCGTGTTCTCCCGATTTCGGGGTTGAAGGCGTTCTTGATCGCTTCGGGCAAATCGAACCGAAGGTGCTCCTCGCCTGCGACGGCTACTACTATAACGGCAAGGCGATCGACATCTCCGACAAGCTCGTGGCCATCGCCAGCCGGCTACCGACGCTTCGCCTGATTGTCGTTGTCTCCTACCTGGGTCGCGCCAGGGAGGTCGCCCAGGGCCTCAACGCCAGCCTGCTCCACAGCGGCCGGCGCGCGCAACCCTGGGCCGATGCGGTCGGCGCCCGTCCCAAGCAGGCCCCGCAATTCATCCGGCTCCCCTACGCGCATCCGCTCTACATTCTGTTCTCGTCCGGCACCACCGGCATGCCCAAATGCATTGTGCATTCCGCCGGAGGCACGCTTCTCAAACACCTGAGCGAACACCGCATGCACTGCGACCTCAGCAGCGGCGACCGCTTGTTTTACTTCACGACGCTCGGCTGGATGATGTGGAACTGGCTGGTCTCGGGGCTCGCGTCGGGCGCGACCCTCATGCTTTACGATGGCTCACCCTTCCACCCCTCGGGCGACATTTTGTGGGACTTTGCCGCGGCGGAAGGAGCCACGCATTTCGGTACCTCGGCGAAGTATATCGACGCCCTGAAGAAAGCCGGACTAGCGCCCGGCAACAGGCATGACCTGAGCGCCCTGCGCGCGCTGCTGTCGACGGGTTCCCCGCTGGCGCCGGAGAGCTTCGATTACGTCTACGCCGGCATCAAGCAAGATCTGCACTTGGCCTCGATCTCGGGTGGCACCGACCTTTGCGGCTGTTTTGTCCTGGGCGTTCCCACGCAACCGGTCTGGCGCGGCGAGATCCAGGGGCCGGCCCTCGGCATGGCGGTCGACGTGTTCGACCCAAGCGGGCACCCCGCGCCCCTCAACGAGAAAGGCGAACTGGTGTGCAGCAAGCCCTTTCCGTCCATGCCGGTGGGGTTCTGGAATGATGCCGACGGCAAGAAGTACCGCGCCGCTTACTTCTCGCGGTTTAAGAATATCTGGCACCATGGCGACTTTGCCGAATGGACCGAGCACGGCGGCATGATCATTCACGGTCGCTCGGATGCAACCCTCAATCCGGGTGGCGTGCGCATCGGCACCGCCGAGATCTATCGCCAGGTCGAGCAACTGGAAGAAGTGCAAGAGAGCATCGTGATCGGTCAGGACTGGCAGCACGACGTGCGCGTCGTGCTGTTCGTGGTCCTAAAACCTGGCCTGACGCTCGACGCCGCGCTCAGCGAGCGCATCAAGCGCCAGATCCGCAGCGGCGCCAGCCCCCGCCATGTCCCGGCCAAACTCGTGCAGGTCGCGGATATTCCCCGTACCAAATCGGGCAAAATTACCGAACTTGCCGTACGCGAGGTCGTGCACGGCCGCGAGGTCAAGAATAAGGAGGCCCTCGCCAATCCCGAGGTGCTTGAGCTCTATCGCAATCTCTCGGAGCTCTCGCATTGAGACCAGCGATCGGCTGGGACGGGCAAGCGATCAGCGCCGCGACCCCGCACGCTCCCAGCCGCCTTCTGCCGCCGTGGCCCCAGCCCGACCGCCGGCCACCGCCTGATGCAAAAGCAGCACGGGAATGAGACCGATCAGGACGATGGTGAGGGCCCCGAGCGCGGCGCGTTCGAATTGCTCCAGCGCCGCGTAGCTGTAGGCCAACGTGGCCAGCGTCTCAAAATTAAATGGCCGCAGAAGCAGCGTGGCGGGAAGCTCCTTCATGGCGTCGACAAAGACCAGCAAGGCCGCCGCCCCCAGCGCTGGAACGAGCAATGGCACGTGCACCCGGCGCAGGGAGGAAAGTGCAGTCTCGCCCAAAGTCCTGGCGACCGCATCGAGGTTTGGGGACAGCTTCTCGAAGCCCGCTTCGAGCGAGCCCAGCGCAATTGCCAAGAATCGCACGGTATAGGCGAGCACAACCACGAACAGGCTGCCGGACAACAATAGACCACTCGAAATCCCGAGTGAGGAGCGCAGCACTTGATCGGCGGCATTGTCGAAGGCGGCCAGCGGCAACAAAAGGCCGAGCGCCAATACCGTGCCTGGTAGCGCATAGCCAAGGCTGGCGATCGGCACCACGGCCCGCACCAAGGCATGTCCCGTCAAGCGCCGGGCGTAAACGAGGGCGAGCCCGATGCCTACCGTCGAGATGGCCGCGGCCCCCGCCACGGTGATGCTGTTGCGAGCCGCCCGCCAGAAACCAAGCATCAGCGCTTCCGACAGATAGGTCGAGGCCTGCGCCAACAGCACGAGCAAGGGTAAAACAAAGCCCACGAGCACGGGAACCGAGCAGGCGCCAGCGACCAAGTAGGCCCGCCAACCCGCCAGATCGGAAAACGGAATGGAGCGATATCGCCCCGTGGTATGGTGCACGCGGGCCCCGCCGCGCGCGGCGCGTTCGCTGACGAGCAGCGCCAGCACCAGCACCAGCGCGACCAAGGCAATCTGCGCCGCACCAGCAAGGTTCGAATGTTGGAGCCAGGTCGTGTAGATGCTGACGGTCAGCGTTTGCACGCCCAAGTACTGCGCCGCACCTAAATCGTTGAGGCACTCCATTAAGGTGAGCGCGACGCCCGCGGCCAGGGCCGGCCGCGCCAGCGGCAGGGCGACGCTGCGAAAGGCGCCGATGGGCGTCTGCCCAAGGGTACGCGCGACCTCGAGCACGCACACCGACTGTTGCGCGAAGCTCGCCCGCGCCGACAGGTAAACGTAGGGGTAGAGCACGCTCGAGAGCACGAGCACGCACCCTCCCAACGTGCGAACATCGGGGAACCAGTAGTCCCGCGCGCTGTGCCAGCCAAACAGTGCGCGTAGCATCTGCTGCACGGGTCCGGAGTAATCTAAGAGTTCCACATAGCAGTAGGCGACGATGTAGGTTGGCATCGCCAGCGGCAGGACCAGCAAGCGGTCGAGCAGGCCACGCCCCGGGAAGCGGTACATGGTCACGAGCCAGGCGGCGGCGGTGCCGAGCGCCAGCGATAAGATCCCGACACCAGCCATCAGCATGAGCGTGTCGGCCAGGGCGCGGGGCAGCACGGTTTGTAACAGGTGAGGCCACACGTTTTGCTCGGCACCCAGGGCCAACACGACGATGGTCCCGAGCGGCAGCAAGATGATGCCCGCCAGCGCGGCAGCAAAAAGGGTCCAGGCCGTCGTCCCGGACGCGTGACTTCGCCAAGCCATCGGCCAGGCGGCGGCCCAAATTCGGCCCCATGCACGCGGATCGGGTATCGAGCGCGGCGCGGTTGCTCGCTCCTTGGATCTGTGCATTAGCGCTTCATCCAAAACTGCCACGCACGGAGCCGCAGGCCCCGAATTGCGGTTGTGACACGCGCGAGGCGCCTGACCGACGCGGCAAATGCGTCGCGGACGCGCGGGGGGCCACCCGTCAGATAAGCACGACGCGGTCCTTGCTAAAGGTTAGCGTCACGCAGGTTCCGCGGCCAAGCTCGCTGTTGATGTTGAGCGAAGCGCCATTGGCTTCGGCCAGGGCCTTGGCCAGCGGCAGACCGAACCCAAGTCCGGCGTTGCCTGCGCCCGTCCGCCCCTCCCCTTGGCACCGATTGGGGACATGGGCCTGGGGCTCAGCCATGCCCGGACCTGTGTCGGACACCGAGATCTCAAACACCCCGGGCGCAGGGTTGTCGGCCGAAACCCTGACGCGGTCGCCACGGCGTGAGAACTTGATGGCATTGGCCAGCAGATTGAGCAGGATTTGCTTGAGGCTCAGCTCGTCGGCAACGACGTGCGGTGGGTCGGGTGGCAGCGACACGACAAGGTCGACCCCGGCGCGCTCGGCCACCGGCCTGGCCAGCACGAGGCAGCTTTCGATCACCGCGTCGGCAGCGACATTGGTGAAGGTCAGGCGCGAGGCGTTGGAGCGGTCGAGAAAGCCCTGCAACATGCCATCGACGAGGCGCAAGACGTGGCGCGCGCTCTCGAAAATATTCGAGGCATAGGTGCGATAGCAGGGATTGCCGAGGGGTCCGAAGTGCTCGTCCTTCAGCACCTCGGCATAGGAAATGACGGCGCTGAGCGGGGTCCTAATCTCGTGCGCCAATTTGGCCTGCTCGACGGCTTCGCTCGGGCTCGGCGTCAGGCCGGCGCGCCCGGACAATCCCGCGAGGCGCACCACGAACCGGGCACCGGCCTCGGGCCCACTGACCAAGCATTGGGGTGCGGCGATGCCGCGGGCCGTCCAGAACGTCAAATTCAGCGCAAGTTCGCTGGCGTTCTGGCCCGCATCGGCCAGGGCGCGCAGCCGGTCGAGCGCCGGCATGGCCCGATCGATCCAAACTGGACCTGCGCACCGGACGCCGCCCCCCCAGAACTGCCAGCCCGCCGGGTTGGCAGACACAATCGCACCCGCTCTGGCGTCGCACACGAACGTTGGCGCTTGGGCGAAACCTGCGCCGCCCGGTTCAGCGCCAGTCGCTGCTTGAGGGAGCAAGAGCATGTATCGATCGACGAATCAGCGTTCCAGGTCTCTGGGTAGCGCGAATTGGGCCGAAACGTCCATGCAAGGCGCCAAAGCCCGTGCCGGGTTGCACAGGCTGCGGCGGCGGGCAAGGCGAGGTCCCAGGGCCCCACTTGGCACGGGCGCCGCCGCCCACTATCTTGCGCCGACAGCAAGGGATGACCTGCCGCGCCTGGCGGCCGGTGCCGTCCTCATGGGCCGCCTTAGCTCAGCTGGTTAGAGCGCTAGATTGTGGATCTAGAGGTCCCCCGTTCGATCCGGGGAGGCGGTACCAGCACCCTCCGTCCCACCACGCAACGCCCGGCGCAGCTTGAAAAATCGGCCGTTGGCCGGCCCTGCGGCTGGGTGGGCCGCCAGGGCAAGGCCGCTCGGCCGGGCCCAGCCCTGTCCATCGCCTGGGAGCCTGAGGCGCGGGTACCGGTGCAGCCGCTGCCGGCAGGGGTTGGCTTACGCCGCCAAGGCGCGAAGCTGTTCGACCGCGGCGTGCGCGGCAAGCCGGGCCGCGTCGTCGCTGGCCGCCGCCAGCTCGCTCTCGGCGGCCTTGAGCTCGGCGGCGAGAACGCCACGATCGACGGCGTCGACGTCCAGCGCCTGCTGGGCCAGGACCACAAGACGGTTTTGCTCGACTTCGGCGAAGCCGCCCTTCACGAATAAGCGCACGCTACGGTTCTCGGCGAGAGAGGCCGCGATCACCCCTGGTCGTAGGCTCGAGATCACCGGTGCATGGCCCGCCAGCACGGTAAATTCACCCTCCGTGCCCGGTATGACCACCTGGCTCGCCTCCTCGGACAACAACAGGCGCTCGGGCGTGACGAGCTCGAACTTGAACGCTTCTGCCATCTCTTGGTGTCCTCGCCGGGCGCCGAGCCGTTTTTAGCCTTAGTTGCTGCTGCTGCTCTTGGCGTCGATCTCTTCCGGGCTCTGCAGCTTGGTGCCGCAAAACGGGCAGAAGAACACCGGATAGTCGATGGTATTGGCCTCGTCCTGATGGCCATCGAGGCCGAGCAGCCCCACCGACATATAGAGCACGCCATCGTCGTCGACCGCGATCAACGGCTCAAAGTCCTCACCCTGCATCGCATCTTTCAGGCTTTCACAGCATTCGCCGAATTTGCCGCTTGCACTTTGCGCCACCATTGCCCTCATCCCCTTATCTCATGGGTTATGCCGCCTCGGCCAGCTGCTCCGCCTTGGCGACCGCTTCCTCGATCGTGCCAACCATATAGAACGCCTGCTCCGGTAGATGATCGTAGTCACCGGCGCACAAACCCTTGAAGCCCTTGATCGTGTCGGGCAGGTTGACGAACTTGCCCGGCGAACCGGTGAAGACCTCGGCTACGTGGAACGGCTGCGATAGGAAGCGCTCGATCTTGCGGGCGCGCGCCACGGCAACTTTGTCGTCTTCGGAGAGCTCATCCATGCCGAGAATCGCAATGATGTCCTGCAGAGATTTGTAGCGCTGCAGGATCGCCTGCACCTGACGCGCCACTTGGTAGTGCTCCTCGCCGACGACGCGCGGCTCGAGGATGCGCGAGGTGGAGTCGAGCGGATCGACCGCGGGATAGATGCCCTTTTCGGCAATGCCGCGCGAGAGCACGGTGGTCGCGTCAAGGTGGGCGAACGACGTCGCCGGTGCCGGATCGGTCAGGTCGTCGGCGGGCACGTAAATCGCCTGCACCGAGGTGATCGAGCCCTTCTGTGTGGTGGTGATGCGCTCTTGCAGCGCACCCATATCGGTCGCAAGCGTCGGCTGATAGCCGACCGCCGATGGGATACGGCCGAGCAGCGCCGACACCTCCGAACCCGCCTGCGTAAAGCGAAAGATGTTGTCGACGAAGAACAGCACGTCTTGACCCTGGTCACGGAAATGCTCCGCCACCGTCAGGCCGGAGAGACCGACGCGGGCGCGGGCGCCGGGCGGTTCGTTCATCTGGCCATAGACCAGCGCGCACTTTGAGCCTTTGGTCGAGCCGTTGTTTTTCTTCGGATCCTTGTTGACCCCCGACTCGATGAACTCGTGGTAAAGATCATTGCCTTCGCGCGTGCGCTCACCGACGCCGGCGAACACCGAATAGCCGCCGTGCGCTTTGGCAACGTTATTGATCAACTCCTGGATCAGCACGGTCTTGCCGACACCGGCGCCGCCAAAGAGACCGATCTTGCCGCCCTTGGCATAGGGAGCGAGCAGGTCGACGACCTTGATGCCGGTCACCAAAATGGAGGCCTCGGTCGACTGCTCGACGAAGGCGGGCGCCGGCTGATGAATGACGCGTTTGCTCGAGGTCTTGATCGGACCCGCCTCGTCGACGGGATCACCGATTACGTTCATAATGCGGCCCAGCGTCTCGTCACCGACGGGGACGGCGATGGCTGCGCCCGTATCCGTCACCTCCTGGCCGCGCACTAAGCCCTCGGTGGAGTCCATGGCCACCGTGCGCACGGTGTTCTCGCCCAAATGTTGCGCCACCTCGAGCACCAGGCGGTTGCCACGGTTTTGCGTCTCGAGCGAATTGAGAATTTCGGGCAGATGCCCATCGAACTGGACATCGACCACCGCGCCGGTGACTTGGCGGATATGCCCAACCTTGCTGGTAGCCATCGCTTTGCTTCACCCTTTGTTGTCTTCAGAGCGCCTCGGCGCCGGAGATGATTTCGATCAGTTCCTTGGTAATGTTGGCTTGGCGCTGGCGGTTGTAGCGCAGGGTCAGCTTGTCGATCATGTCCCCGGCATTGCGCGTGGCGCTGTCCATGGCGCTCATCCGCGCCCCTTGCTCGGAGGCTGCGTTCTCCAACAGGCCGCGGAAAATCTGGCTGGCGATATTGCGCGGTAACAGCTCGCGCAGGATTTCATTTTCCTCAGGCTCGTACTCGTAGATCGCCTCGGGGCTGCCGGCGGCAGCCGCGCCATTCGCCTCGGCAAGCTTCGCGGGAATAAGCTGCAGCGCCGTGGGTTTCTGCGTGATGACCGACTTGAATTCCGAGAAGTACAGCGTGGCGACATCGAACTCGCCGGCTTCAAACATGCGCAAGATTTTCTCGGTGATACCGGCGGCCACATCGAAGCCGATCTGCTTCAGCCCGCGCAAATCGACGCGGTCGATGATCTGGCGAGCATAGGAGCGGCGCAGATTGTCGGCGCCCTTGCGTCCAACGGAAAGAATTTTGACGGTCTTGCCGGCGGCCAACAGGCGCTGGGCGTCCTGTCGCGCCAGCTTGGCAATGTTGGAGTTGAACCCCCCGCATAGGCCGCGTTCGGCCGTCATGACGACCAAGAGGTGGACGTCATCCTTGCCGGTCCCGACCAACAGCCGCGGCGCGTTGGCTTTGTTGGCGCGCTTGTTCAGGTTGGCGAGCAACCGATCCATGCGCTCCGCGTAGGGACGCGCGGCCGTCGCCGCCTCCTGGGCGCGGCGCAGTTTGGCAGCGGCCACCATCTGCATGGCCTTGGTGATCTTGCGCGTCGCCTTGACCGAGGCGATGCGATTGCGAAGGTCTTTAAGGCTTGGCATGGGCTCGCATCAACCCGCGCTAGACCGTGAAGGATTTGGCGAATTTATCGAGCGCCTCAACCAAATTCTTCTCGGTCTCAGGCTTCAGTTCTTTGGCGGAACGAATGTCCTCCAGGAGGTTGCCGTGCTGGTCGCGGACAGTTCGCAGCATCTCGCGTTCGAACCGTCCGACGGCTTCGACCGGAACGGGATCGAGATAGCCGCGCGTGCCGGCAAAGATCGATACGACCTGCTCCTCCACCTTCATCGGCGAGAACTGAGGCTGCTTCAGGAGTTCGGTTAGGCGTGCGCCGCGCGCCAGGAGCTTCTGGGTGACCGCATCAAGATCGGAGCCGAACTGGGCGAACGCCGCCATTTCCCGGTACTGCGCCAGCTCGCCCTTGATGCGCCCGGCCACCTGCTTCATCGCCTTGACCTGGGCCGCGGAGCCGACGCGGGATACCGAGATGCCGACATTCACCGCGGGCCGGATACCTTGATAGAACAGATCGGTCTCAAGGAAGATCTGGCCATCGGTAATGGAGATGACGTTGGTGGGGATGTAGGCCGACACGTCGTTGGCCTGGGTCTCGATGACGGGCAGCGCCGTCAACGACCCCGCACCGTGGCCTTCGTTGAGCTTGGCTGCCCGTTCCAGCAGCCGGGAATGCAGGTAGAAGACGTCGCCGGGGTAGGCCTCGCGGCCAGGCGGACGGCGCAGCAGGAGCGACATTTGCCGGTAGGCAACGGCCTGTTTGGAAAGATCATCGTAGGCGATCACGGCGTGCATACCGTTGTCGCGGAAGAACTCACCAATCGTGCATCCCGCGAACGGCGCCAGATACTGCAACGGCGCTGGATCGGACGCGGTTGCCGCTATGACCACGGAATAGTCGAGGGCACCCTGCTCCTCTAGCACCTTGACGAACTGGGCCACGGTGGAACGCTTTTGGCCGACGGCCACGTACACACAGTAGAGCTTGACCCGCTCGTCGCCCGAGGCATTGAGCGGCTTCTGGTTCAGGAAGGTATCGAGAACGATGGCGGTCTTGCCGGTCTGGCGGTCGCCGATTATGAGCTCGCGCTGGCCGCGGCCGATCGGGATCAGGGCGTCGATGGCCTTGAGACCGGTTGCCATCGGCTCGTGCACCGATTTGCGCGGCAGGATGCCCGGTGCCTTCACGTCCACCTGCATGCGCTTGTCGGCCTTGATCGGCCCCTTGCCGTCGATCGGGTTGCCGAGCGCATCGACCACGCGCCCGAGCAGACCCTTGCCAACCGGCACTTCGACGATGGCGCCGGTGCGCTTGACCGTGTCGCCCTCCTTGATGGTGCGGTCGTCGCCGAAGATCACGATGCCCACGTTGTCGGCTTCAAGGTTGAGCGCCATGCCCCGGATGCCGCCGGGGAACTCGACCATCTCGCCGGCCTGAACCTTGTCGAGCCCATAAACACGAGCAATGCCGTCGCCGACCGAGAGAACCTGACCGATTTCAGAGACCTCGGCCTCCTTGCCGAAGTTCTTGATCTGCTCCTTCAGGATCGAGGAGATCTCCGAAGCGCGAATGTCCATCAGCCGATCCCTTTCATCGCAACTTTGAGATTGTTGAGCTTGGTGCGGAGCGAACTGTCGATCATCTTGCTTCCGACCTTGACGATCAGGCCGCCGAGCAGATTGGGATCAACGCGCGTGCGAATCTGAACCTGCTTGCCGGTCGAGGCCTTGAGGCTATCGGACAGCACTTGCATCTGTTCCGCCGACAAAGGATGGGCGGAGGCAACATCAGCGCTGACCTCGCCGCGCTCGCGCGCCAGCAACGCCTGGAACGCCCGCAGCATATCCGCCACAGCAAACAGCCGGCGGTTGCGCACCAGCAATTTGAGGAAGTTGCTCGTAAAGCCGGACATGCCGATTCTGGCGAGGATCGCATCGAGCGCGCGCGCCTGCGCTTCGGCGGCGATCACGGGGCTGCGCACCAGCCGTGTCAGCTCGGGGCTAGCCTCCAGCAGCCGCTGGAAGGCCAAGACGTCGCGCGCGACCTGGTCGAGCGCTTTTTGTTCTTTGGCAAGCTCAAACAGGGCCGCAGCATAGCGTCCAGCCATGCTCGCCATCATGGGATCATCCGTGGCCAAGTGCGTGGTCTCGTCCAAGAACTTTCAGAGAACAACCGTCGGCTGACCGCTCCGGCCCCGCCGTTCGGGCCTAAAGGCCAAACGCCCTCGGTGCGCGTGCGCCCCGCGCATAGCATGGGCCGTGTTTGCCAGCAACCGGCCGCCGCTGCATGGAATGCCGCATCAGGGCCGGCGCTCGGCGGCAAAGAGCGACGGAGCCTACCGGCAAGGACGTTATAGCGCGAGGCACCTGACGCGGCAGGTCTTTGCGAAGGACGCTGCCCGCGCGGGGCGGCACGGGGCGAAATCGCGCCCCTTGCGCACGTGGGGGGCGAGTTGGCCCATAACAGGAGAAACGCATGCTGAAATGGACCCTCGGCCCGTTGGCCATGGCACTGGCCCTTGCCCCCGTTGCCGTCACGGCAGCTCCGGCGGTTACCCTCCCGGCGCGCAACGCGGCGGCGGGCTCGCTCGTGCAGCCGGTTCAATACCGCCGCCACAACGGCTTCGGCGCCGGCCTCGGCCTGGGCCTCGGCATCGGGGTCTTGGGCGCGATCATCGCGCAAGAGGCCTATGCCCCGCGTCCCGGCTACCCTGTCGATGATTATGCCGACGATGGACCCGTGGGCGCCGCCAACCCCGCCGGTGATCCGCGCAACCTGTGCGCTCAGCACTTCCGCTCCTTCGAGTGGAACACCGGCCTCTATACGACCCATGCCGGCGAGAAGCGACTTTGCCCCTATCTGCGCTAGCGGGCCTTTGAGACGTTGGCTTTGCGGCCGGGCCATCCAGGGTTGGATGGCCCTCTTGCGTGGCCCGAGCTTGCCTAGAGAAAACTGTAAGGATCAATATCGACGGTAAGGCGCACATCGCTTGGCAGCTTGCGCAAGGTCCCGAGCCAAAGGCGCAAATAGCCCTGGATGTCGAGCTCGCGTGGCGCCTTGACCAACAGCCGCCAGCGGTGGCGCCCACGGATGACGGCGAGCGGCGCCTCGGCCGGACCCAACACCTCGATGCGACTGGCGCTCGGAGCCGCGTGGGCGAGCTCACGGGCAACGAGGGCGGCAAGTTCCTTGTCACGCGCCGAGACGATGAGAGCGGCGAGACGCCCATAGGGCGGCAGCAGCGCCGTCTGGCGCTGGCGAATCTCGCTTTCGAGGAACCGATTGCGGTCGCCCGAGATAATCGCCTGCATCACGGGGTGTTCCGGCAGGTAGGTTTGTACGAGGCCGCGACCACAGGCAAGAACGCGCCCGGCACGCCCCGTCACTTGATGCAGCAGCTGAAAGGTGCGCTCGGCCGCGCGCGGATCGGCGGTGCCGAGCCCCAGATCCGCATCGACGACGCCAACGGTCGCCAAGCGCGGGAAGTGATGCCCCTTGGCCACCATTTGCGTACCGATCACAATGTCGATGGCGCCCGACTCTATGGTGCCGATAATTTGGCGCATTTCCACGAGGGAGGGCACCAGATCGGAGGAGAGCAGGGCCACGCGGGCCTCGGGAAAGCGCTCGCCCACCTCCTCGGCAATGCGTTCCACGCCCGGTCCACAGGCCACCAAAGACTCGGCGGCACCACACTTGGGACATTTGTGCGGGATCGGCAAAGCGAAACCGCAGTGGTGACAGGTGAGGCGGTGCCGATAACGGTGTTCGACCAGCCAGGCCGTGCATTGCGGGCAATCCAGCCGGTGGCCGCAGCAGCGGCAAAGCGTAAGCGGCGCATAGCCGCGCCGATTGAGAAAAAGCAGGGTCTGCTGGCCTTGCGCCAATGTCTCCGTCACGGCGTTCACGAGGGAGGTGGCCAGCCACTTGTCCTTGGCGGGTGGGTCCGTGCGCATATCGATGGTGAGGATGTCGGGCAGCTTGGCCCCGGAAAAGCGACCGGGCAGCTCGACCAAGCGATAGCGGCCGGTGCGGGCGTTGACATGGCTTTCGATCGACGGCGTTGCCGAGGCGAGGATGACGGCAAATTTGCCGAGGCTTGCCCGCACAATCGCCATATCCCGAGCCTGGTAGTGGACGCGGTCCTCCTGCTTGAAGCCCTGGTCGTGTTCCTCATCGACCACGATCAAACCGAGCTCGCGATAGGGAAGAAAGAGGGCTGAGCGGGCACCGACCACCACGCGCGCCTCGCCGCTGGCGGTTGCGCGCCAGGCGCGCGCACGCTCGCTCGCGGAGAGCGCAGAGTGCCATTCGACCGGCATGGAACCGAAGCGCCGGGCAAACCGATCCATGAATTGGCTGGTCAGGGCTATCTCCGGCAGCATGATGAGGGCCTGGGCACCCTTGCTGAGGGTGCGCGCCACCGCCTCGAAATAGACCTCAGTTTTGCCCGAGCCCGTCACGCCATCGAGGAGGGTCACGGAAAAGGCCTCGGCGCTGGCGGCGGCGTTGACCGCATGCACGGCTTGGGCCTGCGCACCGGCGAAATCGACGCGCCCATGGTCGGGATTGGGGAGGGGAATGCTGCGCTCGGGGATGACGACCTCAACGAGCGTGCCCGCCGCAATCAGACCGTCAATGACGCCGGTGGAGCAATTGGCCTCCGCCGCCAACGCCGGTTTGGCCCGTACCTGGCCATCGGCAACAACCTCAAGGACGCGCTTGCGCGCTGGGGTCAGCCGAGGCGGCGCGGCGGCGGCTAGGCGCACGCCGAAGCGGGGGCGGGCCGGCTCAAACAGGGAGCCCGGCCCCATCATCATGCGCGCCACCATGCCAAGGGGGGTGAGCGTATAGCGCGCCACCCACTCGGCAAATCGCAGCGAGAGGCTAGGCAGTGGGGGCACTTCGGCAAGGATCTGGGTGATGCGTTTCAGTTTTTTGTCGGCGGCGGGCTTGCCAGCCGCGCCCAGTGGACGATCCCAGATGAGCCCGATGCGGGTTTGCGGTCCGAACGGCACCAGCGCGAAAGCCCCCGGCCTCACCTCGCCATCGGCGGGCAGCAGGTAGTCGTAGGTCTGGTCAAGCGCAACCGGCAGCAGCACCGGCACGGGCGGGCCGCCGGCGCCCTCGCCCGGGGGGCCCTCCTGAAAACGTGCGAGCAGACTTTCCAAACGAACTCTCGCAGACTAGAACGCCGAATCAGCTGTTCGGCAGTGAGGCACTTTAGCGGCCCCTGCGGCAAGCCCAAGGCAACTGGGAGCACCTGCGCGCCGTGAAATTCTTCGTCGATACCGCGGATGTGAGCGAGATCAAGGAGTTGGCCGCGACCGGTCTCCTCGACGGGGTGACCACCAACCCCTCGCTCGTCGCCAAAGCCAAGCGCGACTTTAAGGAGATCATTGCCGAAATCTGTGCCGCCGTGGCGGGCCCTGTCAGCGCCGAAGTGGCCGCCACCGATCTTGCGGGCATGCTGCGCGAGGGCCGCGCCCTGGCCAAGATCGCCAAGAACGTGACGGTAAAAGTTCCGCTCACCTGGGACGGCCTCAAGGCCTGCCGGGCTCTCACGGCGGATGGCACCATGGTCAACGTGACCCTGTGCTTCTCGGCCAATCAGGCGCTGTTGGCGGCCAAGGCGGGCGCGACCTTCATTTCACCCTTCATTGGCCGGCTGGACGATGCGGGGGCCGACGGCATGGACCTCGTGCGCGAGATCAGGACCGTCTACGACAATTACCCGGAGTTCAGAACGCAAGTGCTGGCCGCCTCGCTTCGCAACGTCTTGCATGTCAAGCAAGCCGCCATGATTGGCGCCGATGCCGCGACCATGCCGCCGGCCATCCTGCGCGCGCTCATCACGCACCCCTTAACCGACCGAGGGCTCGAGCTGTTTCTGGCCGATTGGAAAAAAACCGGGCAGCAGATCGCTTGAAAGCATAACCTGCGCCTTTGTCAGGGACGCTCGGCGAGCTGCCCCTCCGACACCACGCGTTCGAAAGCTTCGGCGGTGCACTTGATGCGGTAGAGCAGCTCCCTGCCATCGGTGGGCAGCACGCGCACGATCGTGCACTCTCGGCTGGCCGCCGGGAACCCCATTCGCCCCGGCCTGAAATCGACGGTGGCGCCCACCTTGAACTTATGGCCTGACATACGCGTACTCCGATTGGCGCCCCGAGACTCCACCCCTTGACATGCGGAAGCGCTCCCTGCGGTTGCAGGGAGCGCCCGTACGATCACATTCTCGCGACCACTTTATGCTTTTTGGATTTGGCCCGCCTGCTTGCCGCGACCACGACGATCGTCTTCAAGCACAAAGGTCACCCGATCTCCTTCATTCAGGGAGCGGATGCCGGCCTGCTCCAGCGCCGTGGCATGGACGAAGACGTCCTTGCCTCCATTCTCGGGCTGAATGAAACCATAACCTTTGGCCGTATTGAAAAATTTCACGGTACCAGTGACGCGCATGTGGGGATTCCCTTTCCCAAAGAAGCGTGGATGGGCCGGTCATGTTTAGGGCCGCACGCTCGGCCCCTGCATCTCAGACGTGGGAAGGCAAACCGCCCTTTGGGCAAGCAGCAAAACCGCAATCTTGAGGACGTACCCTCAGATAGGGGTACACCGGCTGCGCGGGTATATGGGGCAGGATCGGGGCGGAAGCAAGGCTAATCATGCCTTGAGCCGGGGCCGGCCGCGGCGCCCGGAACTGCTATAAGAGTTGCCGGCGCGGCCCGCTCAGGCGCGCGCCTCAACGCGCGCTGAGGGCTTGGTCCAGGAGCGCCTTTAACCGCTCAGCCTCAGACTCGGAAAACTGCAAGCGCACCGGCACAGACCGAGACTGGCGCGCGAGCTCTTCGAGCTCTCCCGTTTCGCCCAGCAAACGCGCGGCATCCTTTTCGGTTGTCACCAACGGTGCCGCGCGCTCGCGCGCGACAGCCAGCAGGCGCTCAGCCTCCGCGGCGGAGGGCCGGTGATGATCGGGAAAGGTCACACGCTCGATCAGCTCCGCCCCGAGCTCGGCCAAGAGCGAGAAAAATCGCTCTGGCGCGGCAATGCCGGCCCACGCCACGACCTTTGTGTCTTTCAGCCACGCGAGGTCAGCGCCTGGTGTGGTGTTGGCGCGCAAGACAGGTCCGGCGAACCGGTGCCGCAGCCAGTCGGCCACCTCGCCCGGTCGCCCGGCCGGCTGGTTGACGATGACGCCATCGGTCAGCTCCAGCTGCATATCCAACGGTGCGCGCAACGGGCCGGCAGGAATGATGCGTCCGTTGCCAATGCCGCGCCGGCCATCGACGACGGCGAGGGTCAAATCCTTCGCCAGCGTTGGGTTTTGCAGGCCATCGTCCATGACGATGACCGTGGCAGGATAGGGGCCGACTTCGATGGCCTGCGCGCCGAGGCGGCGATTGCGGGCGATAAGGGTCGGTGCCACGCGCGCCAGCAAAAGCGCTTCATCACCGACATCGCGGGCGCGGTCCGTGCGAGGATTGACCCAGAAAGGGCCCGAGAAGCGCCCGCCATAGCCGCGCGTGAGGGCGACCGGCTCGTGTCCTGCCGCTTTGAGCTTTTCGCACAGGTAGATAACAAGCGGTGTCTTGCCGGTCCCCCCTGCGGTGAAGTTTCCGACGCAGACCACGGGCAAGCGTGCCTTATGCGCGCGCCTTTGATAGTAGCGCGCGCGCACAAGAAAGCCGTAGACGGCAGCAACCGGTTCCAGAAGCCGCGCAGCGGTATCCGCTGCCTCGCGGTACCACCAGGACGGCTCGTCAAGACGCACGTACCAGGCCTTCCTCGTCCGGCAGGTAGCGCAGCAGGGCCGTGATTGTGCGCGGCAATGCACCGGAAATCTTGGCGAGCGCCGCGTTGGCGCGTTGCCGCATGCTGCCGAGTTCGGTCTGGTCGGTGATGAGCTGCCGGGCCGCACTCGCCAGCTCGTCGGCCGAATGCACGACAATGGCACCGCGCTCGCGAATGAGGACGTTATAGGCATCACCGAAGTTGTGCCAATGCGGTCCGGTCAGCACGACGGCACCTTGGCGCACCGCCTCGATCGGGTTCTGCCCGCCGCGATTGACGAGAGAGCCGCCGATAAAGGCGACGGGCGCGAGCTTGTAGAGCGTGCCCAGCTCTCCAATCGTGTCGGCGACATAGGCCTCGCTGGTCCGGTCCGGCAGCACGCCCCGCGATCGCTGCGCCACGTGCAGGCCTCTCTCTTTCAACATTTCCGTAATGGCCCCGCCGCGCTCGGGGTGTCGCGGGGCGATGATGGTGCACAGGCCGGGCAGGCTTTGCGCCAATGCCCGATGGGCCTCGGCCACGACCTGATCCTCTCCATCGTGCGTGCTGGCGGCCATCAGAAGCGGACGGCCGGCGAACGCCGGCCGCAGCCGTTCCAGCGCGGCGCTATCGACCGGCGGCGCCGGTGCGTCGACTTTAAGATTGCCGACCGACAGGGTAACGGGCGCACCCAGAGCGTTGAAACGCTGCGCCAGGCTCTCATTTTGCGCGAGCACCAAGGCGAACCGGCCGAACAGAGGCTGCGCCAGGCCCGGTAGGCGGCGCCAGCGGCGAAAAGATCGCTTGGTCATACGCGCGTTGATGAGCGCCAGGGGAATGCCGCGCGCGGCACTCTGCATGATCAGGTTGGGCCAGATTTCCGATTCGGCAAACACCGCCAGATCCGGTTTCCAATGCTCAAGAAAGCCGTGCACGTAGGAAGGTACATCGAGCGGAGCGTACTGATGGATGGTGTGGGGTCCCATGCGCTGACGCGCGAGTTCCGCCGAGGTGACGGTGCCGGTCGTGAGTAGGAATGAGAGGGTCGGACGCTCCCTCGCCAGCGCCGATATGAGTGGCAGCACCGCCAGGGTTTCCCCTACGCTGGCCGCGTGAAACCAGGCAAGCCGGCCGGGCGGTCGCGCGAGGCTGGGGCAGCCAAGCCGCTCTGGACGCCGGGCGTGGTCCTCCTTGCCGCTGCGTTCGCGCAATCCCAACAGCAGCGGCGTGGCCGGGCGGGCCAAGGCCGTGCCGGCGCGGTAGGCCTTGAGCGAGAGCCCTGGCTTGGCGACCGTGGTGAGCGCCGAGCGCGGCGTTGCCCGCGTTGGGTCGGCTCCGGCTCGTTCAAAGGCAACGGCCGTCGCCTGGTTGAGCGATGCCTGCACCTCCTGGCGATGCGTCTCAAGCTCCGCGGGCGTGGCCTCACGCGGCACGCGCACCATCGGCCCGACCGCGAAACCGAGGCCGGCGAAGGGCAGGTTGACCGTCATACGGCTCCAGGTATTAAAGGAAAGGTAGCGCGAGGTGGCGATGGCGACGGGTAAAATGGGGCGACCGGATTGGCGCGCGACCATGACGATGCCGGGTCCTGCATAGCGCGGCTTCCCTCCCGGCACGTCGGCCGTCATAGCCACCGTGCGCCCGTCGCGCAGCGCCTGCACCGCCGCCATGTAGGCATGCGCGCCGCCGCGGTCGCGTTGACGCGTGCCCGCGCCGGCGCCGCGGATCAGCTGCATATCGAAATGGCGCAACGTCTCCGCGAGGATCTCGGCATCGCGGTGGCGGGCCAACATGATGTCGACGGGGATGAACCCCGGTTTGATCAGCGGGAGCAGCATGAACTGGCCATGCCACATGGCCACAATGCAGGGATGATGGTGGTAGTGCTGCTCCAGCGTCTCCGTCATGGCTTCGGTCTGCCAGGAGGTGCGGTGCACGAATTTGATGTAGCGGGCCAACATCGAGCCGATCACCGTCTCGATTCGCCTCGGCTTGTGCTGAGCGTTCGCCATTGCGAGCGGCTCTACCCGTTTGATTGCCTCAACTGCAGGGATTCGCCGTTTCTATAGCTGATCCTTGCCTGACGTGCATAGCCCATTGAGCGGCCACCATTATCGGAATAGAGCATAGGCGGCCCATCAAGCCACTTCGATCGTTGCCGATCTAGCATTGCTGCGGTCATCCAGAAGCTGCGATTGGCACAGGCGCGCGTAGACCCCTTGGCGGGCGATCAGCTCGGCATGCTTGCCAAGCTCGACGATTTCCCCTGCGTCCATCACACAAATGATATCGGCGCGCTGAATGGTCGAAAGCCGATGCGCGATAATCAAAGCGGTGCGGTTCTGGGTGAAGCGTGCCAGGGCGTCCCCCACAAGCCGCTCCGATTCACTGTCGAGCGCACTTGTCGCTTCGTCCAAAAGAAGGATCGGGGCATCCTTGAGGATCGCGCGCGCCAAGGCCAGGCGCTGGCGCTGGCCGCCCGACAGGCGCAACCCGCCATCGCCGATCATGGTGTCATAGCCCAAGGGCTGGGCCATGATGAAATCGTGGGCGGCCGCAGCTTTGGCCGCGGCGATGACGTCCTCTTCGCTGGCGTCGAGGCGCCCAAGGCCAATGTTGGCTCTGATCGTGTCGTCGAATAGGGTGACCTCTTGGCTGACAATGGCGATCGAAGCGCGCAAACTTGCCAAGGTGACGTCTCTGACGTCCTGCCCATCGATTAAGATTCGGCCCGACTGCACATCGAAGAGCCGCGCAACTAGATTGAGCACGGTCGATTTGCCCGAGCCGTTGCGACCGACGATGGCTGCCGTCTTGCCGCCCGGCACTTGCAAGGAGAAATGCTTGACGGCCGGCAGCAGGGGGGCAGACGCGTAGGCAAAGCTCACCCTCTCAAAGGCCACGCTGCAAGTTTTGAGCGTAATCGGACGCGCCCCTGCGCGGTCCACCACCGTCGGCTGTTCATCGAGCAATTCATAAACACGCTCGACCGCGGCCAGACCCTCCGACATGGCATTGCTCAGCGAACCGAGCGACTTGATTGCCTGCGCCGTCAAAAGCAGGGCGGTCACATAAGCGACAAAACTGCCAACCGTGCTGAGGCCAGAGGCTATGCGCCAGTAGGCAAAGGCAATGGCGACCGCGATCGCCACCCCGGCCAGGGCTTCGAGAATGGAGGCGACCCTCGCCTTGGCGCGCACCGCTTTCATGCGCAGCCGGAAGATTTGCTCGAAGCTCTCGTTCAGGCGCTCGGTGGCATAGCGCTCGAGCCGGAAGGCCTTGATGAGGCGCGCGCCGGAGAACTTTTCGGTGAGGCGCGAAGTCATGCCGCCGAGCTCGGTTTGCGTGCGCCGCGCAACCGCGCGCAGGCGCCGCCCAATATTGCGAACCGGCACGATGGCAATCGGGCAAGCGGCCAACACGACGAGGGTCATTGCCCAATCGAGGCTCAACATCACCGCAAACATGGCGATGACGGTCAGTGCGTCGCGGACGAAGGCAACGAGCGAAATCTGCGTCGCCTGTTGAATAAAGCCCAGATCGTTGGTGAGGCGCGACACGAGGTGTCCCGTGGTCTCACGTCCAAATCGCGCGAAGTCACCATTGATCAGGTGTGCGAAGGCCGCCTTCTGAATATCGGTCACCATCCGGGTGACGATGCGCGCCGTGGTAATCTGGTGCAGATAAAGGAAGAGCCCGCGGCAGGTGGTGATGCCGATCACCGATACCAGCACCCAAGGCAGCGCCAAGCTGCCTGGCTGCATCAGCGAATCGAAGGCGGACTTGATGATCAGCGGATAGCCTGCGGTGGCGGCGGCCAGACCCCCAGTGAACAGCAACGCCAGCACGATCTGGCGCCAGCGCGGCCAAATCCAATCGGCAAGAAATCGCCGCAACAGTCCGCGCTCGCGCGTATTGAGGGCCAACGATCTGGCGTTCCTGCCGGCGAGGTTCACGTTTTGCCCAAGGTGCTCCCAACACATTGTCCGGGCTTGGTAGATACCAGGTCGCAGGGCATGAGACCACCACAAGCGGCGGCAAGACCTGTGGGCGATTGCCGCGCACCGGCAGCTTCCGCCCGGATTAGGCGAGGGTGGGATCGAGCAAGCGATGGATGTGCACGATAAAGTAGCGCATGTGCGCGTCGTCGACCGTGCGCTGGGCGGCGGCCTTCCAAACCTTGTAGGCCTCGGCGTAGCTCGGGTAGATGCCGATGATGTCGAGCCGATCGAGGTCCTTGAACTCCACGTCCGTCAGGTTCTTGAGCTCGCCGCCAAAGACGAGATGGAGGAGCTGCTTGGTCGGTCTCGGGGTACTCGCAGGCGTGGTCACAACGCGCCTCCTGCCAAGTTGAGCGCTTTTGCTCTTGGGCCGAGCGAGGTTGCGCTCGTTTTCATGCTAACGCGAAATTAATGCTTTTGCTTAATCGGTTCGGAAGCCTTTTGTGGGAGGCTGACTTGGACAGGCTGCGCAAGACGGCCCTCAGGGGTTGACGGGAAAAAGGCTGCACCAGTGGCGGTGTGAGCGGCGGAGACGCTGCTGACACCGCGCTTGGCGCTCAAAGGCGCGACTTGATCAGCAAATCCAAGAGCAGCCCGAGGCAGATGATCCAACCGACCAGCTGATTGGAACGAAAGCGACTTAGACAATTGGCGGCATCTTGCGTGTTAAGCGTCGTGATCTGCCACATGAACTGCGCGCCGACTAAGAAGAGGGCGAGAAAATAAAGCGCGCCAGCGCCCGCCAGCTGACCGGCGATGGCCCACGAGAGCACAGCGCCCGCGTAAAGCAAGATCAGCCACGGCCGGGTCGCATCACCCAGTTTTAGCGCCGTTGATCGCAGCCCGATGGCCAAGTCATCGTCCTTGTCCTGGTGGGCATAGATGGTGTCGTAGCCGACCGTCCAGAGCACGCAGCCGAGGTAAAGCGCGAGCGGAGCTGCCGAGAGCGTGCCGGCAATAGCGGACCAACCGACCAGCGCACCCCATTTGAAGGTCAGCCCGAGGACGAGCTGCGGCCAATCGGTGTAGCGCTTGGCAAAGGGATAGAGCGCAACGAGCACGAGCGAGCTTGCGCCCAGCACGATCGTAAACAGGTTGAACTGGATCAGCACGAGCAAGCCCACGAGGCCGAGCACGCCCAGAAAGAGCTGGGCTTCAACCAAGCTCACCTGCCCGGACGCAATCGGCCGGCCCGCGGTGCGCGCGACGCGGGCATCAAAGTCCCGGTCGACAATGTCGTTATAGGTGCAACCGGCACCCCGCATGACGAAGGCGCCGATCAGAAACAGCAAAAGGTAGTAAGCATCCGGCGAGGTGCGAGCGCGCGCTGCCTCGGCCAGGAGTTGGCCCCACCAGCAAGGAAACAGCAAGAGCCAGGCGCCCACCGGGCGATCGAGTCTGGCGAGGCGCAGGAAGGCGCGGCAGCTGGCCGGCGCCAGCCGATCGACCCAATTGCCCTCGGGGGCGTCGGGCAGGATAGCATCTGCCGGCAAGCGAGGTTTGGTGCTGCTCATGCGCGACAAAGGGCGGGTCGTTCTCGACCTCTCACGATCAAACCGGTTGCACCGATGCCGGTGCGGCAGGGCCGACTATAGCACGCGCGGCGCGCCAGAAGGACCCCGCGCGCCTAGAGCTTGAGGACGGCAGCGAGCTCGGTCAGGGAAGCGATGGTGTGCTGCGGTTGGCCGCCCTCGGCCGGCTTGGCGCCGGCGTGAATCTTTGGCACCCCCGGCCGATCGACCATCACCGTCACCCAGCCGCGCGCGTTGGGTGCGACGAAATCCTTCGCCGGGTTGTCGCCGACATAGACAAACCGGTCGTTGCCACTCCCGAGCGCCGCCTCGATCAGCTGATAGCTTTGCTGATGGGGCTTGGCAAAGGACCGGCCGCCGAGCGCATCCGTATAGACGATTTCGCGAAAGTGGCGGGCAACGCCCAATGCCTCGACCTTGCGCCTTTGCATGCTATGACTGCCATCGGTGATCAAGCCGAGTTTCAGCTGGGCGCCGAAATGCCCAAGGGCCCAGGCTGCATCGTCAAACAGCGTCAGGCTCGGCACATGACCGCGGTAGGCCTCCAAGAGACCGGCGAGGTGCTCCGGCTGATGATCAGGCATGCGCGTCTCGAGCGCCAAACGAAAAAGCTGGCCGAGGTGACCTTGATCCAAAAGACGGATCATGTCCGCCGCCAGGCCCGTCAGGCCGAGGCTCGTTTGCGCCCACAGCTCGGCCGCCGCGAATCCCGAGAGCGCAAACTGCCGCTCGGGGTAAAGGGTGTCGTCGAGGTCGAAGACCAAAATGAGGTTCAGCATCGCCACGTCAGCCGAGGATGCCGCGTTTCAAAAAGGTGCCAGACCGCGAGTGCGAACAAAACCGCCGCCAAGGCCTGGTGCGCGATGCCGAGCACTGGGGGGACGTGGCTGAGCAGGGTGAAGATTCCGAGCGCGACCTGCGCGGCGACTGCCAGCGCCAAGGAGGCGGCGGACCTGAAGGCGCCGGGATGGCGGTTTGCTCGCGCCAGGGCGGCCGCTCGCCACAGGACAGCGAGGAGGAGCCCATAGGCCGCGACGCGGTGATTGAACTGCACGGTCAATGCGTTTTCAAACAGGTTCAAATACCAGGGATCGATCGCCCAGAGCCCCGAGGGAATGAGCCGCCCGTCCATCAATGGCCAAGTGTTATAGGCATGACCGGCTCTGAGACCAGCCACCAGCGCCCCGAGTAAGATCTGCAGGAACGCCAAGAGCAGGATGCCGGCCGCGGCATGCCCAGCGGCGTGTGATCCCGACCATTGTTCGCGGTCGTCTGCGCGCAGGCTCAAGGCCGCCCATAGCAGGGCCCCCAGGATGAGAACGCCAAGACCCAAATGCAGGGCCAGGCGGTATTGGCTGACATCAACGCGCTCGCTGAGGCCCGAACTCACCATGTACCAGCCGACAAAGCCCTGCAACCCGCCCAGCGCAAAAATGCCGGCAAGGGATAAGCCCAGGCGGCGCGAGACGTAACCAGCAGCGAGAAAAAAAAGAAATGGCAGCAGAAAGACGATGCCGATCAGGCGGCCCAAGTTCCGGTGCGTCCATTCCCACCAGAAGATGGCCTTGAAGGCCTCGAGGCTCATGCCCTTGTTGGTGTACTCATATTGCGGGATCGCTTGATATTTGCCAAAAGCCTCCTGCCAGTCCGCGTCCGTCAGCGGCGGCAGCGTGCCAATGATGGGCTTCCATTCCGTGATCGAGAGGCCCGAGCCGGTGAGCCGCGTGGCACCCCCGACGCTCACCATCAGCAAAACCAGGCCTGCCAAAGCGAACAGCCAGGCGCGAACGGGCGCCATGTTCGCAGCCCGGCCGCTGCTGGAGGTGATCGCATGTGTCATGGCGCCAGTCATATAGAAGGCTTTCCCCGCCATTGGCATGCGGCGCTTCGCCGGAGCAGCCGCCATCGCTCAAATGCACCGGGCCACGTGGGAGCCGGCCAGGCCTTGCCCCGGGGGCGAGCGGGTGGCGCCCTTGACTTTAACGGCGCCGAACGACCGGGCAGGCGGCAAGCTCGTGGGCCTCTTGAGCTTGCTGACGTTGGGAGAGACGGCCCGCGTCGTGGTCAGGCTGCAGGTGGATGGCGTAACTGAGCTGTTGGCCGAACGTGCGACTTTGACCCAGCAGGACGACGCAGGCCCTGAAGGCTGGTTCGGGGTGCCAGGAGAAGGCGGTCGGCCTGGCTTTGCGGCGGGCGCAACAAATTCGCTCCCCACTTTCATCACTGGCGCACAACACCGACCTTGCCCTATTCCTCAACGCCGGCTGGCTCGGGGGTGCGATGGTCCTTGCCAGCGTCGCTACCACGCTCTGGCAGGGCCTCGAGTGCGCGTTGCGTCGCTCACCGTGGCAGCCGATTTTTCTTCCCATTTACACGGGCTTTGTCGGGCACGCGGTCGAAGCGACCGCGATCGATCGACCATGGCGTCGCTTCTACCTCTTGCTCGCCGTGCTGTTGAGGCCTCAACGCCCCGCGGCATAGCCTTGCATGCCCCGGGCATTGGCCGCCGCCTTGCGCCGCCCGCCGTCTTGCGCTGCCGCACTCAGGCGGCCTTCCGACCAATCGGGGCCCACCTCCACCCGATGGCCACGCCGCTCGAGCTCCTCGATGGTGGCCTTCGGCAGCCGTCCCTCCACCACCAACACGCCCGGGCGAGCGGTGCGCGGCCAAAACGATAGAGGAAAGTGCTCGATGTGCCAGGAGGGAGCATCAATCGCCTGCTGCAGGTTCATCTTCGGCACGGCGCTGCTGGCGCTGGCATGGCGCAGGAACATCTGGCAGCTCCACTGGTCCTGTTGATCGCCGCCGGGCGTGCCCCAGCTCATGTAGGGCTTGCCGTCACGAAGCGCCATGCCGACCGATAGGGTCGAGCGCGGCCGCTTGCCGGGCGCGAGTGACCCCGGCAGGCCCTCTTCGAGCCAGAACATCTGCCCACGCGATCCCAGCGGCCAGCCGAGCACCGGGATCACCGGCGAGGATTGCAACCACCCCCCCGACGGTGTGGCCGTGAACATGTTGCCCGCTTTATCGATGATGTCGATATGCACGGTATCACCAACGACCTTGCCTTGGGCGTTCACGCGCATATCAGCGCCTCGATCTGCGCCGTGGCCCGTATGCAGCTCAGCGAAGGTAGGCTCGCCCGCGCCGGCCGCCGCCGCGCGCGCCTCCTTGACGATCACTCGCCCTGAAAAGCCCCTGACGTGTCCGGGCCGCTGCTCCATGGACGCCTTGTTGCTGATGAGCTGGCGCCGCTCGGCGTTGTAGCTCTCCGACAAGAGGGTATCGAGGGGCACGTTCGCGAACTTGGGATCACCGTAAAAGGCTTCGCGGTCGGCATAGGCGAGTTTGGCGCATTCAACCCAAAGATGCACAAAATCGGGATCGGTCGCGGACAGTTGGTCGAGATCGAAGCCCTTGAGCAGTGCCAGCATCTGCAACAGCACCGGACCCTGGGTCCAAGGCCCGGGTTTCAGCACGCGGTAGTTGCCGTAGTCGAGATGAACGGGTGCCTCGAGGGTTGGCAGCCAGGTGGCCATATCTTGGGCGGTCAAAACGCCTTTGTGCCGCCGGCCGCTCACGTCCATGACCTCGTTGTTACGGCAAAACGCATCGATGCTTTCGGCCACGAAGCCCTGGCTCCAGGCGCGCCGTGCGCGTTCTATTTCCAGCTCACGGCCGCCCCCGCCCGCCTCCGCCTCCCGCAAGATCCGTTCGTAGGTTTCGGCGTGCTTGAGGTTCCTGAACAGCGAATTCGGCATGGGCACCTTGCCGTCCGGCAGATAGACGGCCGCCGATGTTGGCCAATGTTGGCGAAAGAGGTCGGCGACAGTGGCGATGGTCGAGCAACCGCGCTCCACCAGGGGATAGCCACTACGGGCGTAACCGATCGCATGCTCGAGCACGTCGCGCAGCCGCAGCGTGCCGAAGTCGCGCAGGATCAGCATATACGTTTCGAATGTGCCCGGCACGCAAGCGGGCAGGAGACCCGTGCCCGGTACGATGTCAAGACCCAGTCTGTCGCGATAGTGGGCGATGCTCGCGCCCGCCGGCGCCGGTCCTTGCCCGCACACGACCACCGGCTGGTTGCGCTTGACATCATAGAGCATAGCCGGGACGTCCCCGCCGGGACCGCACAGGTGCGGTTCCACCACCTGCAGGGTGAAGGCGGTCGCAACACCGGCGTCGAAGGCGTTGCCGCCGCGTTCCAGAATTGCCATGCCGACGGCGGTACCAATCCAATGGGTAGTGGCAACCACCCCAAAGGTACCGTCGATCTCTGGCCGGGTGGTGAAAGGACCCGCGTTGATGTTGGGGCTAGCCATCAGCCATGCTCCGGTCGCTCGCGTCGCGTTCAGGCACCGCCCAGCGTATGGTCCGCGCCCGACAAATTCAACGGGCCGCGCGCATTGCGGCTAGCCTGAATTTGCATTGCCTGCCGCGAGCTCGCCGATGCAGGCCCGCAGGCCTTCGCGCCAGTGCGGCAGCCGCACGGCAAAGGTGGACTGCAGCTTGTGGCAATCGAGGCACGAATTGGCTGGCCGTTTCGCCGCCAGGGGAAATTCCGCCGTCGTGATCGGCAGCACCGGCACTGGGGCTATGCCAAGCGGATGCGCTGCGGCGACGATTGACTGCGCGAATTCATACCAGGTCGTGTCACCCGTTCCGGCGGCATGATAGATGCCCCACGGCGATGGCTTAGCCGCGCCTAGGCGCTCCGCAATGGCCAGGATGGCTTCGGCGAGGTGTACGGCATAGGTAGGATTGCCGCGCTGGTCGGCCACAACGCGCAGCTCCGGCCGCTCCTTGGCGAGCCGCAGCATGGTGCGCACAAAATTGCTGCCATGCGCGGCATAGACCCAGGCGGTGCGCACGATGATGTGGCGGCGATTCGCGGCCGCCACCGCCGCCTCGCCCGCCAGCTTGGATTGCCCGTATATGCCGGTCGGCCCGGTCGCATCTTCCTCCACGTAGGCGCCGGCCTTGCTGCCATCGAAGACATAGTCGGTCGAAAGGTGGACGATGGGACAGTCGTGTACGGCGGCAAGCGCGGCCAGTGCACCGGCACCATCGCGGTTTATCGCATAGGCCATTGCCGGATCACGTTCGGCATGATCAACAGCCGTGTACGCCGCGGCGTTAACGACGAGATCGGGTTTGAGTAGGCCCAGCGTGCGCTCCAGGCTCTGCGGCTGCATGAGATCGAAAGCAGGACGCCCTTTGGCCTCCACGACATGCCGGCCAGCGCGAGCCGCGCAGGCGTAAAGCGCGCGTGCGACTTGGCCTTGCGCCCCAGCGACCAAGATTTTCATGCGCTGTCCCCGCGCTGACGGCCAAGGGGAATAGGCGGCCGGCCTCGTGTGCAGACGCCGAGCAGCCCAACACCTCGCAGCCATCCCGGCCCGGCAACCAGACGAGCACAGCCATGGTGCTGCGCCAGGTGCGGCTTGGGCCTGCCGCTGCGCCGAGCGCGCACCTTCAAGCCGCCGTCGCCCAAACCGAGATCAGACACGAGGACAGGCTCCTTTTTTGGATTTCGCCGGCCTCAGCATAGCCCAGGACCCGGCAAGGCGCCCAATTGAGCGCCACGACAACGCGCGCGTTGCGCGAGCACTCTTCTGGCCAGCAGCCCTCTGCAACGAGTACCGTCACGTGGTCTTGCCTCTGCGCGCCAGCGCGACCAGGGTCAGAATCTCAAACAGCATTTGCGCCCCGGCCTGCGCCGTATTGGTGGTGTGGTCGTATTGCGGAGCTACCTCGACGACGTCGCCACCGATCACATCGAGGCTCGCGCATCCGCGCAGGAGGTCCATGGCTTCCCGGGTGCTGAGCCCGCCGGCCTCAGGCGTACCGGTGCCAGGCGCGAACGCCGGATCGAGGCTATCGACATCAAAGGAGACATAGACCGGTCCCTCGCCGACGACCTCGCGAATCTTTTGCACGGTGCGGGCGGTGCCGAGTTGCGCCAACTCTTCGGCGTGAATGACCGTCATTCCGCTCTCATAGGAAAACTCCCATAGGAACTCCGCACCGCCGCGGATCCCAATTTGGATGGTGCGCTCGGGGTTGAGCACGCCGGCCAGCACCGCCTGCCGAAAGGGTCCGCCGTGATGAAATTTTTGCCCTTCGAACGGTGGACCCGTATCGCAATGAGCATCAATGTGCACGAGCCCCAGCGGCTGCTGCCGCCCGAGCGCCTTCAAGATGGGGAGGGTGATCGAATGGTCGCCCCCAACGCTGAGGGGCGCTACCCGCGCGGCCGCTATGGTCGCGAAGTAGTGCTCGATATCTGCGTGGCTATCGCTCAAACTGTAGCGGCTGCGGAAGGGCACGTCACCCACGTCGGCCACCTTGAGCTCGGCGAGGGGAGCCAGGCGATGGACATGGTGGTAGGGGCCCAGGCGTTCGATGCCGCGCACGGCGCGCGGGCCGAGACGCGCACCGCTTCTGTTGGTGACGCCGAGGTCCATGGGCACGCCGACCAAAGCGGCCTCCAAGCCGCCGAAGTCGGGGGCGGTTGGCGCGTCGAGGCGCAGCGGGGCGCCGAGAAAGGTCGAGACGCCTTCATAGGGTTTCGGGCGCCGGTCGGTACCGGCAAAAATCATGTCTGCGACCTTTTTGAAATCCGGGTTCCTGACGGTCCCCGGCGCCTGTGAGGCGTATTGGGCGCGCAGCTTTGCGAGCTTCTTTCGGTCCATTGCACACTCGTTCGTTTGCCGACCTTCACGCCAAACTTCGCGGCGCTCCGGCCCCTTTTTTGCCCAGGTGAGGCCGGCCGGGCCGGTCTTACCTTTCTTGTTTCATTAATTCGCGCATTTTCAGCGCATTGTGCACAACAGAAGGGGCACCTGCCTGCCAAGCTTGAAAGGCGCCCGACGCGGCCTCGGCGCCGATGCCGATTGCAAAAAAAGATGCGCGCCAAACTTGGCAGCGGCGCAGCTGGGCGCGCGAAGCGCTGAGAGCTTTGCTTGAGCAAACCGCCCGCACCGCGTCGAGCTCGGCTTGGCGCTCAGCGCCTTTGGGGCGGCACGTCAACCGATGACGTGCTCCACATGCTCAAAGGCGTCGGTGCGGGGCGGGGACTTCAGCACGCTGGCAAGTTCGCCCCAGACCGCCTGCAACCGGCCGACGGCTTTCTTGGCGGCGTCTTCACTTTCGTAGGCCGCCACCACGACACCGTGACCGTCGCCGCGCCAGGCAACGTAAATGTCCGCGACGCCCGGCAGACTCTTGGCGATTGGCGCAATTTTCGCGATTTTCTCGGAGAGCATGGACAAATCGGAGGGCTCGACCTCAAAGGCCGTGACGCGAACGTACATCGGTCGTCCTCCTTGCTTACCTGTGTTCGGCGGCTAGTAACCGGGCGCGTGCCCCGAAAATCGACGCAGCGGAGCGCTTGACCGTGCCAACTACCTCGGCATCAAATGGTGTGCAAGAACGACGCTGGTGCAGGAAAGCATAGATGAGAATCCGCCTAGTCACGGCCTGTTTGGCCCTCCTTGCCAGCCTGCCGGCGTTGGCTGCGGCGGCAGCGCCCAAGAAAGGCGGCACGCTTACGTACGCCGTGACCGCGGAGGCGCCGACGACCGATTGTCACGCCACCACGACCTATGCCGCCATCCATGTGCTCGCACCCCACTATTCGCTGCTGCTAAAGGTCGACGCGGAGAATTATCCGAAGCTCAAGCCCGACGTGGCAGAAAGTTGGAATGTCTCGCCGGATGGCCTGACCTACACCTTCAAGATCCGCCCGAACGTCGTCTTTCACGACGGCAGCCGGCTTACCGCCGCCGATATCAAGGCCACCTTCGACCGACTGCGCGCGCCGCCAAGCGGCATCATTTCGATCCGGCAGGCCTTGTTTGCCGACATCGTGGCGATCGACACGCCGGATCCCACCACAGTCGTGATGCGGCTGAAGGCGCCGGACGCTTCTTTCCTCGATACCCTGGCCCTGCCCTATAATTGCATCTATAGCGCGGAACGACTGGCACAGGATGCCAACTATCCCGCCAAGACCGTCATGGGCAGCGGACCGTTTGTGTTCGCCGAGCATGTCAATGGTTCGCATTGGGTCGGCAAGCGCTTCGACAAATACTGGGATAGCGCCAAACCCTATCTGGACGGGTTCCGGGCCACTTTCATCAAGTCGCAAGCCGTCGTGACGGCCTTACAGGGCGGCCAAATCCAAGCCGAGTTTCGCAGCATTTCACCCGGCGAACGCACGCAACTTCAGAACAGCCTCAAGGACCGCATTGCGGTGCAGGAATCACCGTGGGTGTGCAAGATTGACTTGCTTTTCAATACGCAAGCGAAACCCTTCGATAACCCGAAGATCAGACAGGCGCTGTCCATGGCGGTCGACCGCTGGCAGGCCTCAGAGGCGCTCTCCAAGATCACCATTGTCAAGCCGGTCGGCGGTCCGCTGCTGCCGGGCTCGCCCCTGGCCCTGAGCGCCGAGGAACTTGCCAGCCTGCCTGGTTACACACGCGACATGGAAAAAGCGAGAGCCGAGGCCAAGCGACTCCTGGCCGAAGCCGGCGCCCAGGAGCTCAAGTTCAGGCTGATCAATCGCAACGTCAATCACCCCTTCACCCCCGTTGGCGTCTTCATGGTCGACCAATTCCGGCGCATCGGGGTGACCGCGGAGCATACGCAGCTCGACGTTTCGCAGCAGAAGGCGGCGATTGCGAACGGCGATTACCAGGTGGCGATCGACGCCTTCTGCGCCGACACCGACGACGCGGGGCCGCTGCTGTTGCCCTACCTTTCAAAGGAACGCTCGCCGCGCAACATGACGCGCAACAGCAATCCCGAGCTCGATGCTCTTTATGACAACTATAAGCACGCCACCGATGAGCCCGCGCGGCTCGACCTGGCAAAGACCATGCAGCGTAAAGTGATCTTGGATGCCAATAGCGTTCCGGTCATTTGGTACAGTCGGATCGTGGCACACGTAGCGAACATGAAGGGCTGGAAAATCATCCCGTCGCACTTTGCTAATCAGGACCTCGCTGACATTTGGCTTGAGTGATAATGCCCTTACGCCGTCTCGGGCTCCGCGCCCGCGCCGGGGCGGACGTGGGTGGGACGCTGCGTGCACGGCGCTGAGGGCGCGGCCGCACGCTTGCCGCAGGCGGTTGTGCTTGCTAGATAGCCCGGCAGCCGGGTCGGAACGGACGTGTCCCACGCCTTTTGGGGAATAGTTTAATGGTAGAACAGCGGACTCTGACTCCGTTAGTCTAGGTTCGAATCCTAGTTCCCCAGCCACTTGATCTCACTCAGCTTTTCTCGTTTTTCTCTCTGACCCAGCCCGACCAGTTGGGAGCGCAGTTGGGAGTCTTTGTTCACCTTTCGACCAGTCTTCGAGCTTGGTCACAGCACTTTCAGCAAGCGCAGGATCGCGGCTCAGGTAGTGACGATTGAGTATCTCGCGAACGTCATTGAGCGAGTGCCCCGTGAACACCGCGATCTGTGATTCAGTAGCGCCAGCTAGAGCGAGGCGGGTGACCGCTGTCCCGCGCAAGTCGTGGAACGTCAGCTCATCAACGCCAGCCCTGGCGCAAGCTTTGCGCCAGGAGGATCGGAAGCCATGCTCTGTCCAGGCGTTGCCCGTCGAGTTGGTCAGGATGACGGTGCTCCTCTTACGCTTTGCTGCCTCGTCGAGGGCTACCTTGAGAGGTCGGCCAACAGGAATGGCGACGCGAGCACCTGTCTTAGACTGCCTCAGGCGAATCCAGGATCCGTCATATCCGGACCACGGCAGCCGCAGCAGATCGCCTTGACGTTGCCCAGTCCATACCGCCAGGAGGAACGGCAAATGCATGTGTGCCGGCGCCTTCTCGAAAAATGCGGCTTCATCCTCCAACGTCCAGATCGTGTCTCGCCGGGAGCCGGCATAGAGCCGTCCGCCCTTTTCGCATGGGTTGACCGATATTTTGCCGCGGTCCTTGGCAACCGATAGGACGCGCGCGAGGACAACCCATGCGTAGTCTGCTTGCCGCTTTGAGCGCTTCGCGAGCTTGTCGCGCCAGTCCTTGAATACTCCCCGCGCACCTGGATCGCTCAACGCGGCGATAGGGAAGTCGCCGAACTCCTTTTCGATCAGGGTGAGCTTCTGCCGATAGTCTCGCTTTGTGCGCGGGGCGAGTCCATCAAACTCGCCGGTCTCCTCATAATCGCGGATCAGCTTCAGCAGCGTGCCGGGTGACAGCTCCACCTTCTGAGCAATTGCATTGTGGTAGCTCGCGATGAATTCGGGAGATCCGGGCTCGCCATTCAAAGGCGGTCCACCCTTCCAGGCGTACCAGTACGTTTTGACGCTCCCATCAGCGAGTCGCTTCGTGAGCTGGTTGAGACCTTTAAGACGCGCGAACATGGCGAGCCTTCCATTGATCCAGTGGGCTTTGCGGCGGCTGCCCAGTCTCGGCGTCGGTTATGATAACGATTTTGCCGTTCTCCGGGCCAATCTCGACTTTTAGGCCAGCAGCCTTCGCACCGCGCAGGGCGCGCTGGAGATCGGCTTGTCGGAAAGGTGCGACGCGCTTAGTCATCCCTTACCGCCCCTATAGATTGAGGATACGGGCTCCCTTCCACGGTGGTCGTTAATGGCCACACTGTACCAACCCGACGGCGGAATGCATGCACAGATGTTTTCATCCACATGGCGCGACGCCGTCTCGGCACGCACAAGTCGGGACCAATACCCTCCGCTGGTTAGAACCATTTCCATTGCCGGCGCCCTCGACATGGCCTGCTCCGCTTCGCGGCGGTTGCTCATTATGACTTACCCTAAGCGCTCATGTTCAAAATGGAATCCCGTCCGCATCAGCCGCTGCCGGCTTCCGCTTGGTGGCGCCGTTGCCCTCGTCTGCCGGGCGCACCGACAGGCTCAGAAGCTTGCCCTTCTCGCCGTCTTTCACCCAGCCATTGAGCCAGTATTTGCGGCCGCCGATAACGATGCTGCCGTTGTAGTCGGCGTGGCTCGGTTTTTCCTTTCGTGTGTTCTTTGAGAGCGATCCGCTCATATCGCGATCGGCCATTGATGTGTTCCTTTGTACTGGTGGTGGGTTGTCCGGACGCTGACAATTTCGTTTCGCCTCGACGAGCGCCTGGTCGCCAAGTTGCTTATGTTTCGAAGCCAGCCAGCTGGGGATGACCGCCCCGACAAGCTGCCCGACCTGTGGTGGCGCGGACCAATGCACCTTTGACGCTCGCGGCAACCAGAACGACCGATCAGCGGAATCGGTCACGCATTGCACGCCCTTCTCGCTGAGGCCGACGATGCGCAGCGCGGTCGTGACATTTCCCGTCATGATCTTCCCTCGTACCTGAGGCCGCTATCTTGAAAGCCGCTGTCGATCGTGTTCACAACTTCAGAGCCGAAGTATCCGGCCGCCGCAGCTGCCGCGACGAGTCGGTTGCCGGCAGATTGTGCGGAAACTTGGCATCGCGCCGCCATTTCACCGGCGCGGCATGCAGCCCAGTGCAGGCGCGAGTTCCGCTCTCCTTTCGTGGACGCGGCGACGAAGCGTGCAAGCGGTTCGATATCGCCGCGGTTCACATCCGGGGTGAAAGCGGACTTAGGACGCGGTGCGGGGGCGCAACATCGTCTGCATCCAGATCGGCATGCGCGGCACAGGCACGTCGAACGGCGAGACCTCCCAGACATAAGGCCCGCCTGGGCCAGCATCCGATGGTCCGTCCGCGACGGTGCGACGAGGACATAGCCGCCGGTCGATTTCAGATCGATGCCACGCCCCAGCTTGTTCTTGCTGCCGCCAATACCGGGTTGATGTTGGAAAAACAGATGCCAACCGCCGTTGCCCGCGCGCTGGCGCGGCCCCTTCGGAAAGGAATAACCTCTCGCCGCAAGCGCGCGGATCGAGGTGTCGCCTGCATTGCGTGGGTCAACGTCCACAACGACGATTCTAGACGCCTCACCGCAGGCAATGCCAACGTTCGCCCGGGGATGTTTCTGGCCCCACCGGCGGATCAGGTCGACGTCAAGCGTGGCATCCTTGACGCCGCGCGTGCCTGCCAACGGCAGTTTGGAGCCCTCGCCCAAGGGTAGCACCTTCCAGCCAAGATCAGTGTAGAGCGGGGCCGCCGTGACAAAGCCAGTCATGGCTTCAATTTCCTTTCGCCGATGCCGGATGGAGGTCAATGAAGGCGTTGACCGCCATGTCACACCACAACTTGACGGTTGTGGTTTCGCCCTGCCGAAACTTAGCGATGTTGATCTCGATCTCGTGCTCGGTGCGCGTGAGATCCTGGAGCCGCGTCGCCTCCTCGAGCGGGTCCTTCTTGGGCTCCTCCTGCCGCAGGTAGTAGTGGTACCTGAACGGGAACATGACGATGTCGCTGTCTTGCTCGACCGCGCCGGACTCGCGCAGGTCGCTGAGCAGTGGCCGCTTGTTGTCACGCTGCTCGACATTCCGATTGATCTGATGGAAGGCAACGACGGCACAATTCTCGGCCTTGGCCAGGGCCTTGAGCCCAGCAGTGATCTCGGCCACCTCCATGACGCGGTTGCCGCGGTAGCGATCGGCCGCTCGGACGATGCCGATATAGTCGACGAAAACGAGCCCGAGCGGCGTACCTTGCCGTTCGAGGTTTATGGCAGCCTGGCGCGTAAGGCGCCGGATATCGTCGATGGTGAGGCCTGCCCGCTCCTCGATGACCAGTGGGAACCTTCTGATGGCGGCGGCGGCCTGGCACCAGCCCTCCTTGGCGGCGGCCGGTAGCGCATTGCGCAGCGCCTCCGAATATGGCGCGGTCACAGCAAGCGTGCGGTAGGCATGCTCCGATGTGGCGCGCGCCAGCCAGGCGTCCTTGCTCATCTCGAGGCTGAAGGCCAGGACTCCGACCTTGCGCCGGGCGACATTGTTGCCCATGGCCACAGCCAGCGCGGTCTTGCCCATGCTAGGACGAGCGGCGCCGGTTAGGAGATCGCCACGGCGATAGCCTCCCATGATCCTGTCGATCGCAGCAATGCCGCTCGGGATGTAGTCCTTTTCGCTGTCGGCAATGTTGGCCAGCATGTCGCCGATGCCATCAGCGGCGGTCCAATTGGTGCGCCGTGCCGGGCGCATGTCCGCCGCTATCCTGTCGAGCTCGCCCATCGTTCTGGCGAGAATGTCAGCCGGCTTCGTCTTCGGGTCGACGATGGCGCCTTCCGCAAAGCGCACAGCATCCGCTATCTGGCGCCGCCGGTACCGATTCAGCAGCGCGTCGAGCAGCTCTTCCGGTTTGCCCCGGAGCATGGCGCTGCCGATGCGATCGAGATCGCTGTCGCCCAACGGATTGCCTGACATCAGCTCGCCAAGAGTGATGCGGGTGATAGGCCGGCCCTCGTTGCGCAGGCCGACCATTGTCTCGAACATGATGCCGAGCGCGGCGTCGCTGAAAACCTCGGGCGTCAAGCGGGTGGCGATACCTTCAATCAGGTCATTGTTGTCGAGCATGTGCCCCAATAGCTCGATCTCGAGATCGAGGCCGGTAGCGGTAGCTGCCGTCATTGCCTTGGCCGCCTCTGCTGCTGATAGAGCTGCCGCAAGAATTGGTCGGCGGCTTTGTCGCCCATCGACCGGATGCGCTCCTGCCCGGCCGGGCCCTGCATCTGCTGCGTCACCCACTCGTCTTCGTTGGGGCGGCGCCATTCCCTGTCGCCGGCGCCTGCCCATTGAGCCAGGACCCCTTGTTGAGCCATGTGGCGGGCAGCTTCGTGTATTTTAGATCGGACGGCCGGTAGTGCTTCACCGCATCCAGAAGCTGCGGGATCGTAGCGCGCCGGTCCGGGTCCTTGTTCTTGCCCGAGACGAGGGCAGCATATGCCCTCTTCGCATCGGGCTTGTCTTCCTTGCGAGGGTAATGGAGCCACCAATCGTTGAAGCCCGCATCGATCTCAGCCTGAGTTGGGCCGACACCTTTCAAATGCTGAGAGGCAGACGCGTCACGTGCCTCTTCTTTTTTCTTTTCTGGTGGAATCTGAAGTAAGGGTGTCTGTGTGATACCTCGGTGGTGTCTCTCTGATACCTCGATATCACTGTGATACCCCGAAAATCCAGGAGCGGGGTATCTCTCTGATACCTCGGTGTCTGCCTGATACCCCGCTCCGCCTTCGGGGTGTCTGTGTGATACCTCGGCCTGAGGAGCGGAGCACCCCTTTGACATATCGGTTTCGGGGTATCCCTCTGACACCTCGCTCGCCGTTTCGGCGATCTCCTCGTCAGGCTCGACGACGATACCTCCGTGCATCCGACGACGCAGCTCGTCCGCCCACTTCTGCGGGACGATGCCGAAATACAGATTTTCGGATCCTTTACCGGGCACGTAGCGCCCTTTGCCGACGCCTACTCTCAGCCAGGTGACGTCCCGGTTTATGTCGACTGCAAACTTGGCAACCCGTTTGGCCGTAGCCAGGCTGAAACCGCAATCGCTCGCCAACTGGCGGTAGGACATGCTGCAGCCACGCCGCAGATCCTTGGGCATGTACCGCGACAAGGCGAGCAGCGAAATCCTCGTGTTCGTGTCCTCGTCGCTGATCCAGATGCACCGCTGGTAGATTTGCCAAGGCGTCATTTTGGCGAGCGGATCGTCGAGCTCGTCCGGGGGCCGGTTGTGCCCTATGCGGGCCGCCCGCACGGCATCGTCCTGCTCCCGGCGCTCCTCGTCGGTTAGGAGCCTATTGCGCGCCTCCGCAGCCTCCTCGACCGACTGCTCGGTGCACTGAGGCGTATGCCAGGCGCTCTTAGGTAGGTCGCCGTTCGCTACCGGCTCAGTAAATGGGTTTGCTCGCAAAAACATTGCCACCGCCGTCATTGGTTCTTGTGATGACGGCTGCGCCGCTATTGAAAAAATAGCGCAAAGCTGCTACTTTCCGATCATCTGCTGATTTGATTTTGCCGCCTTGGCGATGCCTCACATCGCCGGCGGCTTTTTCGTAGTTGATGTCGCTTCTACTGGTCATGCTGCGCACGACGGCTTCCCGCGTCTCATCCCGCTCGGCTTCACGCCGCCTGCGCCACACGATAGCGGGCAAGCACATCAGCCCTCGCGTACATGATGTTGTTCCCATGACGCACAAACGGAATTGAGGTCCCAAGCGCTCGCTCGCGCTGCAGTGTGCGCACCGTGACGCCTCGCAAATGGGCGTACTGGTGTTGGGTTAGGAAAATCGGCAGATCAGATTCGGCGGATGGCCACTCACCGCGCGCAATCATCGAGGTGAAAGGCGTGGGCCTCGGCGTCGACACAAGAGGGTCTAGCGTTTTCGGCATTGTCGCCTCCGTTTCGCGAGATGTCGCAAGGAGGCATACAGCGGCGCTTCCGCGCTGAGCAAAAGGAGATGGGGGACCAACCTCCAACTAGCTGAGGGTATCGTGGCCGGGGCGGCTTTCACCAAGCCGTGGGCCGATTGAAAAAATATCAATAAATATCAGTCGCGCGCCGCAAATTCTGGCGTTGAGGCTCTCGCGGGACTTGGCGTTCCCTAGGTGTCGGCGGGCGTCCGAGGAGCGTGCGCCCTGTGTTTCGAAAGGGCCGCGTCTATGGCTTCATCAAGACGAGTGTCTTGGCGCGTATTGCCAGAACCAGCCTGGTCTCCAGCAGCCCCAACCTTCCGGATCCTTATTCGCGCACCACCATCGGGTCTCTTTGCATTGAGGGTCATCAAGGCGCGTTTGGCCTGCTGTACCAGTGCGCCCGGGCTCGACTTCAGTCCCTGTCGGATGCTGTACGGCAGATGATGAAACAGCTGCCCCATGTAGCGGGCGAACCCCTTGCTTCCGATTGTTGCATTGCCGCCTGAGTCGTTAAGCACGCGTATGGCATCTACGCAAAATTGCCAAATGGGAGTATGTGCCTCACGCTTGCGTGGTTTCTTTTCCGGGTCCAGCTCATCCATTCGGCGCGTTGCGCCATCAATGAGCTCCTGCTTGATGTCATCCGGCAGCTGTGCGCCTGCCACGAAATCCGACAACAAGCGATGCGCTTCCTCAGCCTTCCTGCCTGGATAAGCCTCACGTATGATGGGTGCAAGGAATTTGATCTCGGCGGTGCTCTCCTTGTAAACAAGGAATTCGAGCTCGGCGATACCTTCCTCGTTGAGCAGGAAATAAAGGCGAACTGGCTTCTCCAAAATTAGACGCGCATGACCGGTTTGCAGCTCGTCGCAGTTCATGATCGCGCGTGTGACATCCTCGGTTTCCCGCGACCAGGCCTCCGATAGCTCCCAGCGCGCGCCACACCACAGGATGGCAGTTTTTAAATCCTTCTCGGCGTCCGCGGAGAACTTGATCTTCGCGCCATTGTCGTCCTTCGAACTGCCTAGCTCTTCCAGGTTCCGGAAAGCCACATCATCAAGCGGTTTATAGGCATGCTTCGGCATGTCTGGAGCACTCTCCCGGTGCGACCCCAATTTAGTGGCACGGCAGCCGGTGGAGTGCCGCGCATATTCAGGCGATGACAGTTGGCAAGTCCGCAGCCGAGGTAAATTCAGGTAAAGACGCCGCCGCTTCGGCCGAAATTGATTCCCTCTGGCTCGAGCTAAAGGCGGCAGCCACCAAAGCCGCGAAGGCAAAGGCACGGAAAAAGGCTGCTGCGCATGGCTGAAACCGAAGAAGGCATGGATTTCCTCGGCGCCTTCAAGGAAAGGTTCGCTGCGCGAGAAAACACCCAGGCGCGGGTTAAGGCTGAACGCCGCGCCGGCATGACGCCAAAGCAGCGCGAGCGCATGAAGGGCCCGCCGAAGCTGCAGATCAACTTCCGAGCGACAGCCGAAACGAAGGCCCTGATCGAGAAGATGGCCGAGCGTTTGGACAAGAGCATCACCGATGTCATCGAGCTCGCCGTAAGAGACCTGGCCGCGAAGACGCTACCGAGCAAGAAGGCATGATAATTCGGACTCTAGCCATCATCTGCGGCCTACTGATCCTTGCTGCGGTAGCGCATGCCACGATCGTCGCGACGGGCGGTTACTGGACGCCCCAGTCCTATGTCACAATCGCGGTTGCAGCTGGTGTCGGTATGGCCGGCATACTTAGCGGAATGGCATGGTCGGCCGACCGGCGGAGTCTCGCCGTTTGGCTTGTGGTCGTCATCGCCGCCGGAGAGGCGTTCGGTTTCATCTCGACCACTGAGCGTCTGATTGTAAGCCGGGAAGCCGCGCAGGCCCCGTTGCGGGTGGCCGAACAGGATCGGGCCAAGGCCATTGAGCGTGTCACGAACGCGCAAATTGTTCTGGATCAGCTGCCGGCGACCTCTCCTCGGCTCGAGGCCGCATTAGCCACGAAATCTTTGGCGGACCAAGCCGTGATCGGCAAAAGCGCGGAACGCGGTTGCCGTGAGAACTGTCGTGCGCGCTTGCAGGCGCAAGTCGACTCCGCTGCTGCCGAAATTGAGCAGGCGCGAGCCGAACTGGGGAAGAGCCGGACAACAGCCAAGAGCGAGTTGACAGCTTCGCGGACGGCGCTGGCAGCTCTCACCGCGCCACCGTCGCCCACCCCCCTTGCCGAGCGCCTGGGTGTTGCTGCGTGGCTGCTCGATCTTGTGCACTCAGGCCTGGGTAGCCTGGCGGCCAATGGCTTGGCATGCGGGTTACTAGTCTTTGGCGCCCACCAGCCGACCAAGCGACGGTCGGGCCGAGCGGAGAAGGCAGATCAAAAGACAGCTTCCGAACCGCTGGTGCTGGAACAGTATGTTGGAGCTGAGAGCCCCGTCGAGCTGACCGTTCGCAAGCGGGTTATCAGCAAGAAAAGCCACGCCGCTCAGTTTGCCGTGGAACGGCTGCAACCGGCAGACGGAAGTGGATCTGAGCTGTCGGAAATCCATCAGGCCTACCGCGATTGGTGCGGAACGAAGGGAATTGAGCCTTTGCCGGCTGCGCAGATAGGGTTGTTGCTTGCGGATCTTTTCGACGGCGCGGGGCTCTCCATCGCCGAGCGGAGCGGGAAGTTGATGGCCGTTGGCGTGGCGCTCAAATCGGCTGCGCCGCCTTTGCTACGCAGCGGGCCAGCGCTAGGCTGAAAGACGTTGGCTACTGCAACGAGCGCAGCCAGTCCTTCAATCCCCAATCGGTCCGAGCAATGATCGAGAACCACAGCGACGGCAGCGCCGGCCGGTTGGCGCCGATTGAATGCCACCGTGACCACCTATTGAATGCCGCCGTGACCACCTGAAGCGCGCCAGCTATACCCCAATAAGCGGCCACGATGACGAAAAGGCAGGCCGGGTCAGTGAAGTGCCAATAAGAGACCCTGACAGAATTGAGCAAACGCTCACAAGTATCTTCTGAAGCCCGTGAGGGTGCGCCGTTGTACAAATCCTAGCTAGCGCGGCAGTGACCCGACAGCCTCCCGGCGTTTCCCCGAAATCATCGGAGCAGAGGAGAATCGTTACCGTTGGTCGAGCTGCCGCAACTAAGACGGGCAAGAGGAATGTCCATTTGGCAATGAGCTCCTTCGGGAGAAAGCAGATACTCGACCGTCCCGCCGAGCTCATATGGGATAAGTTCGCGAACTACGTTTGTGCCATAACTGGATTTGTTCGGAGATACGGGCGCGGGTCCGCCGCTCTCCCGCCATTCGAATACCAGGTGATCACTTGCGTTGCTGTTGACGGACGCTCGCCATCTGATCGACACCCGCCCAGCCGGGGCGGAGAGCGCACCGTATTTTGCAGCATTGGTGACTAATTCGTGCAGCACCATACCCATTACCTGGCCAGCCTCTGCACTTAGCATCACTTCAGGGCCGGCAATCTCGACGTTAGAATCTGTCGTGTAAGGTGCCAGTTCCCGCTGTACCAGTTCAGCTAACGGTATACCCAGCCACCGCCGGTGGCTCAAAATCTCATGCGTTGACTTCAGTGATCGAATTCGGCCGTCAAGCGCAGCTACGAAGTGCTCCATTGAACTGCTCGCATCCATTGTGTGAGCAGCGACTGCCTGCACAGTCGCGAGAACATTCTTAACGCGATGGTCGAGCTCAGCAACCAGCTGGCGTTGCTGTTCCTCCACCCGCTTTCGTTGAGTTATGTCAATGCTGACACCAACGACCCTGCAGGGTTGTCCTGTGTCGTCATAGGAAATGAAACAGCGGGTCTCGACCCACCGCACTTCGCCGCCAGCACGAACGATACGATACTCAACGCTATATTCGCTTCGAGGGGCATCAAACGCTTCTTCGCGGAGCTGTTTTACCCGCCCTACGTCGTCTGGGTGCACGGTAGCCAGACATTCGCTGCGTGCGAGCTCGACAGTGCCCTCAGGCAAGCCGTGGATGGCCGCATAGCCTTCAGAGATCTGCATGATCTCCGTGTCGGTGTCATACGCGTAGCTGCCGACGAGAGCCGCCTTTCCCGCAAGAGCAAGCTGCACGGTGCGTTCCGCCAACGCCTGCGCTGTCTGCTTGCGTTCGGTCACGTCGATGTTGGCGCCGATCATTTGTATGGCTCGCCCGGCGTCGTCGTAAGAGATGAGTACACGCGCCTCGATCCACCTATACTTGCCGTGAGGTAGAACAATGCGAAATTCCAGAACAAGCTCTGATTGGCGTTGCGCTAGCGCTTGACGACTCGTGGCATCAATGCGCGGCAGATCGTCCGGATGCACACGTGCCCGCCAATCTTTCTGCGTAATCTCGCGCATGCCTTCGGGCAAGCCATAGATGGCCGCGCACCCAGGCGATAGTTGAAGAACTTTCGTGGGGTAGTCGTAGGAATAGCTACCAATTAGGGCGACTTTGCTCACCAGTTCGAACTGTGCATTGCGCTCTTGCAATGCCGCTTCTGTCCGCTTGCGTTCGCTGATATCGACGAGCATGTTGACGGCGCCGGTCAATCGTCCGGTATCGTCGAAAAGCGGTGTTGGATACGGGATGAAGGGAACGCGCGTGCCGTCCGGGCGCTCAGCTACGGCTTCCATACCCCGAATGGGCCGTCTTTGCTTGAGCGCCATGGCCATCGGGCACTCATCATGCGGCAGTGACGTGCCATCCGGCCAGTAGAGTTTCCAGGAACCGCAGAACTTGCTATCTCCCAACTCAGGGCGGCAGCCCCAAAGGTCGGCCGCAGCCTCGTTGTAGAACGTGATGCGTCCTTCGGCGTCGGTCTTGTAGATTGCGGCTGGAAGTGCCTCGATTGCCTCCCGAGACAGACCGTTGACATTATTGGGTCGCGTCATTGCGTCGAATACGGAGTTTGGCTCTCCCACAACCCCTCTCAAGACGGATCGTTTCGAAACAGCCTGCGCCGCAGCAGATGCACCTAACCTAGTGGGCAAAAGACACCTCTCAAGCTCTATCTCGACGGCTCGTAACCCTGCTGAGTTGGCCGAGATCTTTCCATTTGCCATCCCCGTTTCGGGGGACCACGCTCGTGCCGTCCGGTCTTCCTTCGTCTGATCACCCAAAAGGACCTGCAACGGAAAAGCCGCCAGAGGAAAGATGCCGTTGGAGGGACTAAAGGGATCCGCAAAGCCCCGCGTGGCGGATGCCGCCTCAAGTGTACGTTAGCGTACCTATCATCCAAAATTAGAGGACGAAATAGGGTAAAAACCCTAGGCGTTAACTAGCTTTAGTGCGAGCCCAGTACCTGGTCAATGCGAGGTCCCGGTAGGGACGAGGCTTGCGCCCCGCCCCCCGGCCAGATCCCGGCGAGCGCTGCTAACGCACCGGGCTCCTCCCTCGGGTTTTGGCGTCGAAGCGGTGAACAGGCAGCGGGTGTAGTACCTTGATTGGCGGAAAGAAGCGGTCAACGATCCGGATGAAGCGCTCCCAAGAAAGGCGCGCCTTCTGGCTGCGTCGCCTAAGCGATTTGAGCCATAGCCACCTTACCTGGTTACAGAACCACCACAGGCTCGGATGATTGCCCGAGACCGCGTAGTAGTTCAGATGCCCTTGCAGCATCTGCTTCACCCATGCTCCGGTCTTCGCAATGGGGTCGTGCATAGACTTGCGCAACTCCACCTTGATGGCCTTGAGCTTGGTTCGCATGCGCTTCTTGATCGTCTTGCGCCCAATGACAAACGAACCCCGTTTGCGTGATCGCGTGCAGAAGTGAGGGCGAGTAGGCCGGTGGAGTTTCACCACCAGCCCCTCCCAGAACTGAGCGTGACACTCTCGCGTCACTCAGCTCCCATCAGGCAAACGTACCGGTCAAGCCAAGCCGCCAGTGCACGAAGAGATGCGCGCTTTGCCGGGACAATCTTTGCAAAAATTGGCTCGCGCGGATCTTGTGGGCTTTGAAGCGCTTGAACTTCCGCATCGCCCACGCCAGTAGCCTCAGATTGACATACCGGAGCAGGGGAGTGAGCGCCGATGGTGCGTACCGTCCATAGTAGTTGATCCACCCCCGCAGGAGCGGATTTATACGATGGGCGAGGTCGACCAGCGACAACTCGGTTCGACGTCGGATGCCCAAATCCCTGATCTTCGCCCGCATCGACTTCAACGCCGAGGGGCTGACGGCGGGAGTGAAGCTGCAGAACAATATATTGTCCTGGGAGTTTCGAACCAGCCGGGGCCGAAAGCAGTACCCGAGGAAGTCAAATTTGATGTTCGGGTGCTTGCCTTTGCGCTTTCCGTCCTTGCAGTAGACGATCCTGGTCTTCGTCGGATGCATTTCGAGACGGCACTCGGCCAGACGTGCCTGAAGTGCGGCCTTGACGACCTGGGCTTCGTGCTCGACCCGGCAGTGAACTAGTCCGTCATCAGCATACCGACACCATGGGAGATCGGGGTATGTCCGTGCCATCCAGAGATCGAACGCATAATGCATAAACAGATTCGAGAGAATCGGGCTGATAACACCGCCCTGAGGGGTACCACACGTACGTTCCACCCTCGTTCCATCCTCGAGTTCCATCGGCGCCTTCAGCCATCGTTCGATGTACAGAAGCGCCCATTTGCATTGCACGTGTTTCTGGACAGCCCGTAGCAAGAGTTCGTGATCAATATTGTCAAACAGACCTTTGACGTCGAACTCCAGGACCCAGTTGTATTTCCAGCAACGCTGACGCGTAACACCGATGGCATCGAGAGCAGATTTGCCCGGTCGATAGCCATACGAGTCTGCCAGAAAGATTGGATCCAGATCAGGCTCGATGAGTTGCTTCACAACCATCTGAGCTACGCGATCGGCTACAGTGGGCACACCCAAAATCCTTTCACCTCCAGACTTTTTGGGTATGGAGACGGCACGCACCGGCGGCGGAAAGTAGCTTCCTGAGCTCATCCGATTCCAAAGCTTGTAGAGGTTGCCCTTCAAGTTGGCATCGAACTGCTCGATCGTCTCCTTATCAACACCGGCCGCACCCTGATTGGATTTGACCGCTTTGTAAGCCTCGTACACTTGCTTCTTGCTGATCTTGAACGGTTTGTCTGTCGTATGCTTCGTCATCATCCTGTTGCCAGTTGTTTGGACCATACGACCGCCTGACCCGATCCCTTTGCTCCAGCCCCATTACAGGCCTTCATCGCTCCTACTGATCGGTCCGCCCCAGTGCTCTTCTTCGGTACTCTCGCCTCACGGTTTTCGCCGCTTGTGCTTCTCCCTTGACATCAGAGCGACTGGTTCCTGCAGTTCCACGTGAGAGCCTGCATCCGGTTCACGCCCCCTCTACGCCGGTCGCCGTCTGCCCGGTCATCAGGCACCCGACAGACTTCTCCCAGAGGAGATTCATGCCTCTGGTTTTGACGACGCTTGCTTCTTAACGACGCATCATCGGTGGGTTTGCTTTCGCTCGTCTCCCGGACACGCACCTGCTCGGGGTCATGCCACGAGCTTTTGCTCCAACGCTCACGACCACGGCTTTTGGCTCGCAGCCGCTTGGAGTGGTTTGGGACCTGCTCCTGAAGGCCGATCCCGAGGGGCCTACCCTCATCTTTCACGCAGCTGTACGACACGTTTCATTTCATACTGCCTCCTTTCTGTGTGTCTCTGCAGCACACTGAAACCCAAAAAATCAAACGTTTCGGGCTTACCCTCACCGAGCCGTGCACGCTGCTCGGCCGCGTGGCGGCCAAAGCGGATCAGCCGGGTTTTGTCTGGATGCAACGCCAGTTGGAACGCGCGCAGTCTCTCGTGCAGGTCTTGCAGAAAGTCCTTTGCCTCATGCTCATGCTCAAAACCGACGATCTGATCGTCGGCATAGCGCACGACGATCATGTCGCCGCTCGCCTTGGTCTGGCGCCATTTGTGGACCCACAGATCATACGCGTAGTGCAGGTAGACGTTGGCAAGGATTGGTGAGATCACCGCGCCCTGCGGAGCGCCAATCTGACTGCGCGTCACCCGTCCGTCCTCGATGATGCCGACCTTGAGCCATTTCGCTATCAGGCGCAGGATGCGCTTGTCCGCGATACGGTGCTCGAGGAAACGGATGATCCATGCGTGGGCCATGGCATCGTAAAAGCCCTGGATATCCGCATCGAGCACCCAGTTCACCCGCTTCCTCAAGATACCGACGTGGAGAGCATCCAGCGCATCATGCTGGCCGCGCTCCGGCCGGAACCCATAGGAAAACCCGACGAAGTCCGCCTCGTAGATCGCTTCCAGAACCGTCGCGACCGCTTGCTGGATGACCTTGTCCTCCAGACACAAAATGGCGAGCGGCCGCTGGGATCCGTCCGCCTTCGGGATATATGTCCTTCTGGCGGGACGGGCGCGGTAGCTGCCCTTGTGTACGCGATCGTGCAGGTCCGTCAGTTTTTCCTCGAGGTTTTCTCCGTAGGCCTGCCACGTCACGCCATCGATACCCGGCGCAGAGTCCCGCTCAAGCGCGAGGTAACTCTGCTTCAGGAGGTCGACAGTGATGTGATGCAGCAGTGCGGTGAACCGCACACTCTTGCTCTGTCGCGCCGCTCGGCGCACGGCGACCAGCCCGTTCGACGCGGTATCCCGGCGCAGTGTCCGGGCCGCGGCCGTCTTGCCGCCGTTCCCCTCGGGCGAGGTCCTTTCCTCCGCGGCCTCCGCCGAGGGCGAGCCCTCTTTGTTCGGCTGCTTCATCGGTCCTATTCCCTCGTCCGACTTCTCATCCGCGTGCATGCTCATCGTTCGGCTGTTGCCTGCATGAGCCGGTCCGGTGTGCCTGACCGGACACGGGTGAGATCTCCCAGTTTCCGTACAAAGGACGTCTCCACGTGCATGGGGTCTCCGACAGCGCGAGGTTCCTCATCCGCAAGCCCTTTGCGCGGGGAGGATGTTGCTTTCCGGCCAACGGAACGGCGTCAGCACCTCGGAATTCGACCCGTTTATCGCGGTAGGAACGGAGATTACTCTCCGCCCCCCGCACAGTCCCGAGCGAGCGCTGCTAACGCACTCGGTTCTTACCTCGAGTGTGTGACGCGGAACCGCTGGTCTGGCCATGGATGCAGCACGCGCGGCGACGGTAGGAAGCGCTCGATAAGCCGGCACATTCGCTCCCACGTCAGCCGGTGCCGCTGACTGCGTCGCCGCAGGCTTTGGAACCACATGATGCTGATGTTGTAGCGGAAGGCCGACAGCAGGCGCGAGTTTGTCGGTACCGCGAAGTAGGCAAAGTGCCCTCTAATCACGGCCCCGAGATACTGCCCCTGCTCGTCAATCGGCACATGCCTGCGCAGTCTAAGCGTCTCCTTGATCTCGCGAAGCTTGGCGCGCATTCGCTTTCGCTGTGTCTTGCGTCCGAGTTGGAACCCGATGCCGTCTTTTCCGGTGCTGCAGTAGTGTGTCAGCCCTAGGAAGTCGAACGTTTCCGGTTTGCCCAGACCACGCTCCGCTCGGCGCTCGGCAGCGTATCTGCCGAACTCGATGAGGCGCGTCTTGTCCGGATGCAGACTGAGCGCAAACACTGCCAAGCGTTCCTTGAGATCACTCAGGAACCGCTCCGCATCACCCCGGTGTTGGAAGCCAACGATTTGATCATCGGCGTACCGCACGATGATCATGTCGCCCTTGGCGTGACGCGAGCGCCACTGCTCGGCCCAGAGATCGTAGACATAATGGAGATACACGTTCGCAAGCAGCGGTGATGCCACCGAACCTTGCGGGGTGCCCTCCGTCGTCTCGACCACCTGGCCGTCTTCCAGCACACCCGCCTTCAACCATTTCTGGATCAGGCGGATGATCCTTCGATCGCCAACCCGGTGCTCGATGAACCTTATGAGCCATTCCCGGCTCAAAGTATCGAAGTACCGGGCTATGTCGGCGTCTAGAACCCAGTTGATTTTGCGTGCATTAATTCCGTATGCGAGCACGTCCAGCGCATCGTGCTGGTTGCGCCCGGGACGGAACCCATAACTAAAACCCAAGAACTCCGCCTCGTAGATTGGCGTAAGGATTGCGACCACCGCTGCCTGGACAATTTTATCTTCCAGAGCCGCGATGCCGAGCGGTCGTTGCTTACCATCTGCCTTAGGTATGTACCTGCGGCGCGATGGTAGTGCTCGATACGCTCCCGAGTGGACCCTTGCGTGCAGATCAGTGAGGTTTCGTTCAAGGTCTGCCGCGTAATCCACCCATGTCAGGCCGTCGATGCCTGGTGCTGCCTGTTTCTTCAGATTGAAGAAGGCCCACCGTAGGACATCGACGCTGACGTGATGCAGGAGCGCTGTCAGCTTTTCCTTCTTGTTCCTGTTTACGGCTTCACGTATGCGGTCTTGCGCCTGTGACACGGCCTCCCGACCCTGCGTTCGGACCGTGCTTTGCCGTTCCGCATTCCTCTTGGTCCCGTCGTCTCCCTCCACCGACTCCGCTGCGGATCGCTCCGCTTTGTTCGCCGGCTTCGCAGGTACTATCGACGAGTATGACTTCTTCGTCCCGTGCATCATCGGCTACGGCCTCCGGCCTTCCCGATACGGCCCTGGGCACGACTACCGAGGGCAGGACGAAGATCTCCCGGTTCCCGCACAGAAGATGTGCGCACATGCTGGGGGTCTAATGACGACGCGGGGTGGCTAAGGTCCTTGCGATTGCGGACCTCGCCCTGTTGCCTTCTGCACGCAACGACGGCATCGGCACCCCGGACTATATCGCTTACGCCGCTCAATGCCCCGCCTATACGCCCCCCTGTCAACGCTTCGCCGGCATCCTCACGGATACCTGCGCATGACTCGGGGTCGGTGTGGATCGCTAGTCCTTCACCGTAACGGACTTGCACCGTCTACCTCCTGCCGGTCTTCCCCGGCGCACCGCTGCTCAATACCCAGCCCATGGTCTCCCCTGTGAACGCTTCAAGTTGAGCCTCGCGGCTAGCCCTTGCATCACTCGGGGCCGGGGCGGCTGGCTAGGCCTTACCCCGTGGAGTCGGGATAGAGGTACGGCGCGCGCAACCTTAGGCAAAGGCTTGGCTGTTTCGGCGTTTCCGCTTTTCGTGCCCGTTTAGCCTTTTCCATAGTCCGCGTTTCCGTACGCCCCCCGTGTCATCCCGGACAGTCGCATTTCACGAGTCCGGTTGGCGACCATGACTATCCTTGCGTGGTCTTCCCTGGCATGGCGTGGCTTTAGCGCTCACTCGCATACACCCCTGGCGCGTCAGGTTTACCGCGCAGCTCGATAGCCGCGTGCCGTCCCAGTTTAGCCGGCACAGTGTCCGACCTGGGTGGCACTCGACTACCCGTCATGACCGAGAGCCCCTTCGCACCCGCAAGGTGTTACCCCTTGGGTAGCCGTGTCGAGCACGACTTAGACCAGCGTTACCCGGTCCTCATTGCTCCTACGGGCTCATGCGCCGAAGCTAGATCCTCTGTTTCACTCTGCCCTTGGCTCTGATCCACAGTCCTTGCAGGTTGCTGTGAGCCCCTGCTGCATCTAGCTCCATCCCAGCGTTATCTCCGCAGATCTTTCCTCAGATGCCTGGACCCTTACCACGGTGGTTGACAGGGTGCGCTTACCCGTTTCTTCCCCTGTCACGTCGGCCTTCCCCAAAAGTCCACTGGGTCGGCTGAACCACGACATTCCGCTCAACGACTTCAGAGCGGGGAGGTCTTACGCGGCTGCAGTCATTCGATTACCTTCAGGCCTCCGAGTTTGCTTGCCACCCAGGTCGTCCCCACCGCTGGCATCGAATATCGGTGCCAGGGCGGCCGTGGCGTTTACATCCGAGCAAATCGCGGTTCGTTGCCTCCCCGCGCATCGGACATACTAGCCGTCCGAATCGGGCAATTGACGGCAGAGGTCTTTCACCTCCTAGATCTACGGCCTTGCTGGCCGCTACCAGACTTTCACCTCCTATCCTTTGCCAGCGTGACTGGCGCACTCCGGAAGGGGTCAAAGACCGCCTCGCCTGCGCGCTCCTGAGACCTTCAATCCGTGATCGCGGTAGGAACGAGGATTACTCCCCGCCCACCGGGTCACCGGAGGCGGTCACCCGCCCCCGGTTCCCACAGAACGTGGCGTGCGGATTTCCCGCACCACGCTCTTCGGCAGTTGATTCACAGCACCGCGAGTGCCTGCAGCTCCCGGTAGGGGAGACGCAGTTTGGGTCGCAGCAACGGCGTCCCTTGTTTAATCTGGTTGAACGTGTCCCAGGTGAGGCCACCTGCGGCCCAACTGCGGCCGCGCAGCATCCGGTGCCAGTAACGCTCCACGACCCGATATACCTTCAGCAGCGACCGGATATTTCCGGCAACGCCGTAGTAGGCATAGTGGCCGCGTAGGATAGCGTTGATCTCGCTGACCTGGTCTCTGATCCGATGATGCCGTATTCGCCGCATCAGCTCCTGTAGCGACATAAGGCTGCGTCGTAACCGAGATTTCTCGGTGCGCATCCCAACCTTGAAGTTGCCCTTCCGATTGCACGTGCAGTACAGCGTCAGGCCCAGGAAGTAGATGGTTTCTGGGCGCTTTCTGCCGTGCTTGCCCGCGTGTCGCTGCGCGAACCGACCGAACTCAACCAACTTGGTCTTGGTCGGCTCTAGAGTGAGGCCGAACTTACCCAACCGAAGGCGCAGGGCATCCTGTACGCGCAGAGCGTCCGATCGATATTGGAAACAGATCACAAGTCGAGTAGCGGAGAGGGATCTCACCTCTCCGCCCTCACAGATCCGGACAGGACGCTCTCGCGTCATCCGGCTCTTACCCTCCGGCCCCCGGTCGTACGCCGTGTTCCCACAAGACAAATAGCTTGGGGTCCCGCCGCGCGATGCGCCCCAGCCAGTGCATCGATGCGCGTTCTCGGCGTCTGAACCGCTTGAACTTCCGTCGCGCCCAACATCCTAAGGCCTCATTAAAATGGCGGAGCACCTGAATGCACTTCGAGCGATAGTACCGCCCGTAGTAGTTCAGCCAGCCCCGCACCACCGGGTTGGTGAAGCTCGCCAAATCCTCCAGGCGCTGGTTATTCCTGGTGGATGCCATCCGCCAGGCGCGGATGGTCTGGCGAATCTTCTTGGCGGCCTTGACACTGATCGCCGGCAGGAAACTAACGAAGAACTTTCCCCACCGGTTCTTCGCTCGCCGTGGTTGAAAGGAATAGCCGAGAAAATCGAACGTGTTGTGCTCGTATTCCCCCGGTCGGTCATCGTCCTTGCAGTAAACGATCTTGGTCTTCGTTGGATGAAGCTCAAGGCCGCACTCTGCAAGGCGTACCCGGATGGCTGCCAACACAAACCTCGCCTGCTTCTCACTCCTGCAGTGAACGATGGGTCGAGTAGCGGAAGGGAATCTCACCCCTCCGCTCTCACAGATCCGGACAGGACGCTCTCACGTCATCCGGCTCTTACCCCCCGGCCTCCGGTCGTACGCCGTGTTCCCACAAGACGAACAACTTGGGGTCCCGCCGCGCGATGCGCCCCAGCCAGTGCATCGACGCACGCTCTCGGCGTTTGAGCCGCTTGTACTTCCGTCGCGCCCAGCGTCCGAGGGCCTCATTAAAGTGGCGGAGCACCTGAATGCACTTCGAGCGATAGAACCGCCCGTAGTAGTTCAGCCAGCCCCGCACCACCGGGTTGGTGAAGCTCGCCAAATCCTCCAGACGCTGGTTATTCCTGGTGGATGCCAGCCGCCAATCGCGGATGGTCTGGCGAATCTTCTTGGCGGCCTTGGCGCTAATCGCCGGCAGGAAACTCAGAAAGAACTGTCCCCACCGGTTCTTGGCTCCCCGAGGGTGGAAGGAGTAGCCGAGGAAGTCGAACGTTATGTGCTCGTATTCCCCCGGCCGGTCATCGTCCTTGCAGTAAACGATCTTGGTCTTCGTTGGATGAAGCTCAAGGCCGCACTCTGCAAAGCGTGCCCGGATGGCTTCCAGCACCAATTGCGCCTCCGTCTCACTCCTGCAGTGGACGATGGCGTCGTCAGCAAACCTCTCGAACGGATTGTTCGGGAAAGTCCGCTGCATCCACGCATCGAACCCATAATGCAGGAAAAGATTCGCCAAGAGCGGGCTTACAACACCGCCTTGCGGGGTGCCTGTCGTCCGCTCAAGGAGGGTCCCGTCCGCCCGCTCGATCGGGGCACGTAGCCACCGACCAACGTACAGACGAAGCCAGGCCAGATCAGTGTGGTGCGCCACGGCCTTCTCGATCAGATCATGCGGAATGGAATCAAAGAAAGTTTTGATGTCCAAATCTATGACCCAGTCGAAAGCCCAGCATCGCTTCCGCGCCACGCCTACCGCATCCAGCGCAGAGCGGCCGGGCCGATAGCCATAGGAGTCGGCATGGAAGATAGGATCCACCACCGGCTCCAGCACCATCTTTGCGACCGTCTGCGCCACGCGATCGGCGATCGTCGGAATGCCGAGCGGCCGTGTGCCGCCTCCGTCCTTCTCTATCTCGACAAGCCGCACGGGCGGCGGGAAGTACGAGCCCGACGACATCCGATTCCAGACCTTGTAAAGGTTGCCCTTCAGATCCTTCTCGAACGCCGCCAGCGACACGCCATCCACGCCCGCAGCACCTCGGTTAGCCTTGACCCTGCGGTAGGCTTCCCAGACGAGTTGCTTCGGAATGTCATAAGGCTTTGCTTCAGGCACCGGTTCCTCCCATTGCTGGTTGGCCAGCGCCTTCCGCTGGAGAGTCGGGTCCCTTTGCTCCGCCCGCATTACCAGGCTTCATCGCTCGTACTGACCCGTCCGTCCCTGTGCCTTGCATCGGTACTCTGCTCCTCATGGGTCTTCCACTTGGAGGTCTCCCTTGGCATCAAGGCACAGGTTCCCACGTTCCAAACAAGAGCCTCGCGCTGGTCTCTCGCCGCCTCCATGCCGGTCGCCACTCGGACAGTCGACAGGCACCTCCCGAGCTTTATCCCAGGCCAACGATAGGAGCCTGGTTTCGACGACATCTCTACGCTTTCGACACGTCATCAGCGGTTCACTCACGTTCGACTTACCAGCTGACACCTGACGGATTTACTTCCGCCTTTTCCGCAACGCTCACCACCCCAGCCATTGTGCCGGAGCAGCTTGCGGTGGTTTGAACCCTGATCCTGCAATCCGGGTCCGAGGGGCCCACCCTCATCTCTTGTGCAGCAGGCTGCTCAGAGTTGGTTTT
>Ga0081455_10000362_pt1 | contig 59852 bp, 57 predicted proteins | sample TabmetS3T2R1_FD_70207 | JGI IMG/M metagenome (GOLD analysis project Ga0081455, IMG submission 70207) | Tabebuia heterophylla rhizosphere microbial communities from the University of Puerto Rico - S3T2R1 | ecosystem: Host-associated > Plants > Roots > Rhizosphere ...
TACCGCCACCGCTCGACGATGGATATCGGATCAGCTCAGGACTGCCTGCCAGCGGCGGACGATTGGGAGCTTTGCCCACTGGCGTCCGAAGCCCCAGGTGTAGCCGGCGTGGGTGAGCGCCAGGACGACGAGCGTGATGGCGCCGAGCAGGTGCTCGTCCAGGACCGGGTTGTTGAGCGGCGGGAGTACGACGCTCCACATCATCAGGTAGAGCAGCCCGCCGGCGACGGCTGCGATCCGCATGCCGATGCCGAAGGTCAGCGCCACTCCGACGCCCAGCAGCCCTGCCATGAACAGCGGCGCGACCCACCAGTCGCCGGCGATGCCGTGGTAGAAGCCTTCGAGCCAACCGTCGGGCGCACCCATCAGGTAGCCCTCGGTCGGATCGGTGCCGTCGATCCAGGCTTGGCCGTTCGGCGTGGCGTACCCGAGGCCGATCAGCTTGTCGAAGAACGCCCACAGGAAGGTGAAGCCGTACGCGATCCGCAGCACCGCCAGTGCGTAACGAGCGGCGTGGCTCTCACGTGCGTACGGCATGTCCTCGCGACCCGAGTCAGGCTCGATCTGCACGGGGATGTGGTCGGGATAGTGCTCGGTGGTCGACATGACGAGCCTCCTGTTCTGGGTCGGATCTTCGACCTCTTGACGCCTCAAGCATCTGCCGGACTCGATCCGGCGAGCAGAGGCGTGCGCATCGAGATCGAGGGCAGATCGCCTGTGCCTGAAGACCCCGGACACATGACCTTCGACTGCCGGGGATGACCAACGTCCCCTCCCGGCCGGTGGTGTTCGCCGAAGGTCATGAAGCGGAGGGTGTACGACTCTGCCGGCCCGCTGCTCCGGCCCGCACGATCGGAGTGGAGAGACGGAGTGCCGTACCGAGGAGGCTGACATGATGCGCTGGGAGTACAAGACGGTCGACTTCTCGAAGCCGAAGAACACCGACGAGCTCAACCGGCTCGGCGGTGAGGGCTGGGAGGCGGTCGCGATGGTGACCACCTGGGGTGCCAGCGAGTGGAAGTTCGCGCACCCGATCGTGCTGCTCAAGCGGCCGGTGGCCGAGGACGTCGCGGCAGCGAGCTAGGGGTTATCGAGCGATCACGACGGTGCAGCGGGCCCGATGGAGGACGCCCTGACTCACCGAGCCGAGCAGCAGCCCCGTGAACGCGCCGCGACCACGTGATCCGACGACGACCATCGCGGCGTGATCGGACGCATCGGTGAGCAGCCGTACCGGGTGCAGCGGAACCGCCGACAGCCCGACATCGACATCGGGGTACTTGTTGCACCATCCGCGCAAGGCGTTGCGGAGTGCGACGCGCTCGGATTCTGCGTGGTCGACGATGTCCGGCGTCATCGGCATGAACAGACCGACGCTGCCAGGCGGGTTGATTCGCCAGCCGTGCATGACGGTCAACGACGCCTTGGTGTCCTGCGCGAGATCGAAGGCGAACTCCAATGCCCGCTGGCTGCCTGGAGAGTCGTCGAACCCGACCACGATTCGCCGAGCATCTCGGTCATGAGCCGCTCGGCTGACCACGACCGGGCACTCGGCATGGCGCGCCAGGTGCTGACTCACCGAGCCGGCCAGGGCGCCGTCCAGGACGCTGTGCCCGTGTGCGCCGAGCACGATCAGCCGCGCGTCCGATGCCAGCCGCAAGAGCGCATGCGTCGGGGCCTCGGAGCGCGGCTTCATGACCGTCACCGGTAGCTCCGGATCGGCGCCGACACTGATCGCCGCCAGCGCGAGTTGGCGGGCCGCCTCGACGCGATCGGGAAGCCAGTCCGGATCGGCCTCGTCCTCGAGCACCGCGACGAGTCGAATCGGGCAGTGGCGCAGCTGCGCTGCCTCGACCGCCCAATCCACTGCGCGATCGCTGTCTGCTGAACCGTCATATCCGACGACGATGGGATGTACGAGCTCTCTCATGTCTCGAGCATCGGCGGAGCGGTTCCTTCAACGCAGAGGCGTGCGCACTCAACCGGGGGCTGATCGACCACGTCCGACGGCTCGACGTGGGCAGGCCGGAGACTCTCGCCGGCGGGACCTTGGACCCCAACACACATCGCGGCCGGTCGGCAGACTGGAGACATGCAGAAGTGGGCTCCAGAGGGAGTTATCGCCGTCGGTATCGACGGATCCGAAGGGTCACGTCGAGCATTGCGCTGGGCGCTCGACGAGGGCCGGCTCCGTCGCTGTGCGATCGAGGCCGTGACCGCCTGGCCTCCCCGAGGGAGCGAAGGCGAGCCGGCCGAGGAGCAGGCGACGCAGGCCCGGCAGCGAGCCGATGAGACGGCCCGCCATGTGGTCGACGGTGTCCTACGGGAGACCGATGACCCGCCGCCAGTGTCGTACGAACTGGTCCACGGTGACGCTGTCGAGGTGCTGGTGCAGCTTTCGCAACGAGCGCAGTTGCTCGTCGTCGGCACCCACGGCGTCTCCAGCATCCGGCATGCGGCGCTGGGCTCGGTGAGCGAGGCGTGTGCGATGCAGGCCGGCTGTCCGGTTGTCGTGGTGCCGCCCCGATCGGCTGCCGAGTCTGGAGACGACGTGGCAGTGCGGCGCTGACCGCAGTGGCTACCGACTCGGCGGATGGAGTCCAACGCCTATACCGGCAAGGGCCGAGGCGAGGTGCACTGGAGTCGACAGGACATGCACTGACACCAATCCATGGAGGTCGTGGACCGATGAAAGCCATGACGTTCGAGGGACCCGGCCAGAAGAGTTGGTCGACGGTGCCCGACCCGAAGATCCAGGACCCGCAGGACGCGATCGTCCGCATCGACGCGGTCACGATCTGCGGAACCGACCTGCACATCCTCAAGGGCGACGTGCCCGAGGTGACCTCTGGCCGGATCCTCGGCCACGAGGCCGTGGGCACGGTCGTCGAGGTCGGCCAGTCGGTGTCCGAGGTGGCCGTCGACGATCGGGTGCTCGTCTCGTGCATCTCCGGCTGTGGACGCTGCGCGTACTGCCGCCGGGGCATGTACGGCCAGTGCCTGCGCGGCGGTGGCTGGGTGCTCGGCCACCTGATCGACGGGGTCCAGGCCGAGTACGCCCGCATCCCGTTCGCCGACCATGGGCTCCACAAGCTGCCGTCGTCGGTGTCCAACGAGCAGGCGCTGCTGCTGGCCGACATCCTGCCGACGTCGTACGAAGTCGGCGTCCGGAACGGTCGCGTCGAGCCAGGCGACGTCGTCGCGATTGTCGGTGCTGGCCCGATCGGTCTGGCCGCTGCCCTGACGGCGCGGCTCTACAGTCCGCGGACGGTCGTGATCATCGACCCGGCCGAGTCCCGGCTCAAGCGGGCTCGTGAGGACTTCGGCGCCGACATCACGATCGACCCGACCACCGATGACGCTCAGAGCGTGATCCACGAGCTCACCGACGGGCTGGGCGCCGATGTCACGATCGAGGCGGTCGGCATCCCCGAGACGTTCGAGCAGTGCGTCGACCTGGTGCGGCCGGGTGGGCACGTCGCGAATGTCGGCGTCCACGGCAAGCCGGCGACTCTGCATCTCGAGTCGATCTGGATCAAGAACCTCACCATCACCACCGGCCTGGTCGACACGTACTCCACGCCGACCCTGCTGCGGCTGCTGGCCGAGGGCCGCATCAACACCGGCGGATTCGTCACACATCGCTTCGAGCTCGACGACTTCGCGAAGGCGTACGACGTGTTCAGCGACGCCGCCGGCAACGACGCCGTCAAGGTCGCGCTGAGTCATGGCTAGCCTGCACGGTCCTCGTCAGCGCCTGGTCGTCGTCGGCGTCGACGGCGCCCCGGACGGTCAGCGCGCGCTCGAATGGGCCGCGGCCGAGGCCGAGCGGCGACACTGGCCGTTGCAGATTGAGCACGCGGTCGAATACGCCTCGGCTGGGCTGGCAGTGAGTCTCGGACCGGAGCCGGCCCTTGCCGAAGATCATGCGATCGCGCAACAGATCGTCGACACCGCCGTTGCGGATGTCCGACGGAGCTGGCCCTCGGTGGAGGTGGCGGGCGAGTGGGTCGCGGGCGATCCGGCCGCCGTGTTGGCACGCACCGCGACCGAGCGCGACATCCTGGTCGTGGGGTCACGCGGTCTCGGCCGGATTGCTGCTGTCCTGTTGGGATCGGTCAGTTCGGCCGTGGTCGGACATGCGGTCAGCCCGGTCGTCGTCGTACCCGACACGGACCCGCTCCCTCGCCGTCCGGACGGCCTACGGGGTGTGGTCCTCGGGGTCGACGGTTCAGACGCCTCAACGGCGGCGACCCGGTTCGCCTTCGAAGCCGCATCAGTACGTGGGTCGCCGCTGACCGTCGTCCATGCCGTCTGGGATCCGTACACCGAGTCGCAGGCCGTCGTGGCCGTCCTCAGCGACCCGAAGCGGGTTGTCGTCGACGAGAGCGAGCGCCTCGACGTGGCCGAGACGATCGCCGGCTGGCGCGAGCAGTTCCCCGACGTCAGGGTCGTCACGCGGTACGCGAACGGCCGGCCGGACCGCGTACTCGCTGACGTCGGCGAGGTGGCCGACCTGCTCGTCGTCGGTGCGCGCGGTCGCGGGGCGGCCGCCTCGGTGCTGCTCGGCTCGGTGAGCCGGCACGTGCTCAAGCGGGCCCGCTGTCCAGTCGCGATTGTTCGGTGCCAGCCCGGCAGCTGATTTCACCGCCAGCTACCACTCGTTCTTGAGCACCGCGACCGGGCACTGGGCGCGGTCGAGCAGGCCCTGGCTCACCGAGCCGAGCAGCCGGCCGACGATCCGGCCCAGGCCGCGAGACCCGACGACGACCAGATCGGCCTGATCCGAGCGCCTCGCCAGCTGATCGACCGGGCTGCCTTCCAGAACGCGCTCGACGACCGGCACGTCGGGGTACTTCGTCCGGTACGGCGCCACGCTGTCCCGCAACTGCTGCTGGAAGTTCTCCTCGGCCCGTTTGTTCCACCGCCGGTAGCTGGACTCGGATGCCATCGGCCGCCAGCTGTGGACCACCTCGACCGATGCTCCCCGTCGGACTGCCTCGTCGAAGGCGAAGGCCAGCGCATGGTCGGACTCCTCCGAGCCGTCCGATCCGACGACCAGACGGCTGTGCGTCGCAGCACTGCGGGCGCGTACGACGATGACGGGGCAGCTGGCATGGGCGGCGACGGAGTGGCCGACCGACTGTCGGAGCTGCGGCTGATGCGAGCTCACCACGACCAGCTCGGCGGTTGCCGCGGCTCGGCACAGGGTGCGGACCGGTGATCCGGAGGCGAACTCGGTCGCGACCCGATCGGCGGCGAGCCGGGCCGAGGCGTACTGTCCGGCTCGCGTGAGTGCGACGTCCGCGTCGCCGGACGCGGTCTGCGCCACCGGAGCCCGGCCCACTCTGGATCGTCCGATCGGGACGTCGAGTGCCGCGATCACCTGGAGCGGCAGGTCCCGCAGGGCGGCCTCGCCCACGGCCCAGAGCAACGCAGCGTCACTCTCGGCGCTGCCGTCCACGCCGACGACGATCGGCCGGTGCCCTTTCATCAGATCCACATGACAACCCTCCGCCGCCGCGGCCAGCCGGATTAGGGCCGAACCGGCTGACCTGGGTGACCTTGGCCACTAGGCGGGCGAGGCGGATCGGGCTGTCATGAAGCCATGACAAGCGATCCCCGTCGGCTCAGTCCCTTGGATCGGGACGAGGCGCTTCGCCGATTGGCCGGTGCTCCGGTCGGCCGGCTGGTCTTCACCATCGCCGGCGTGCCGTCGACTCGGCCGGTCAATCACCTGGTCGAGGCCGATGCCGTCCTCATCCGGACCGATCTCGCCTCCGCCACGAGCCTGGCCGATGGCAGCGTCGTCGCGTACGAAGCTGATCTCCTCGATGCGGACGCGATCTCCGGCTGGAGCGTCGTCGTGACCGGGTTCGCCTCGCTGGTCGACGACCCGGCCGAGCTCGACCGCTACGAGCGGCTGCTGCACCCGTGGGTGGCCAAGGACATGACCGAGGTCATCCGGATCGACGCCGAGACCGTCACCGGCTACGAGCTGGTGTCGCAGGACAGGGCCGCTCCGGCGCGCTGACCGGCGGCCTGATAGAGCCGAAGGGCCCAACGGCAGGGGCCGAGGTCTCTGCGGGCCGGTGGTGGCGATGCGCGAAGATTGAGCCGTGGACAGCGAGACGAAGAAGGTCCGGGTCTACCTCCTGGACGATCACGAAGTAGTACGCGAGGGAATCCGAGCACTCCTGGAGGCCAAGCCGGACTTCGAGGTGGTCGGCGAGTCCGACTCGGCCGAGCAGGCCCGACGGCGGATTCCCGCCCTGCGACCGGATGTGGCCGTGCTCGACGCCCGGCTGCCCGACGGCAGCGGGATCGACGTCTGCCGCGAGGTACGGTCGGTCGACCCCTCGATCAAGGCGCTCATCCTCACGTCGTACAACGACGACGAGGCCTTGTTCACCGCGATCATGGCTGGCGCGGCCGGCTACATCCTCAAGGAGGTCGGGGGAGGCGCCCTGGTCGACGCGATCCGCCGGGTCGCCGACGGTCAGTCGCTGCTGGATCCAGCCGTGACCGGCCGGGTCCTCGAGCGGCTTCGCAAGGGCGACGACCAGCCGGCCGAGCTGCGCAACCTGTCGGAGCAGGAGCTCAACGTGCTCAAGCTGATCGCCAAGGGCATGACCAACCGGCAGATCGGTGAGCAGCTGAACCTGACCGAGAAGACGGTCAAGAACTACGTGTCCAGCCTGCTCGGCAAGCTCGGACTGGAGCGTCGTACCCAGGCGGCCGTGCTCGCCACCAAGCTGCTGGCCAAGTGACCCGAGCCGCCTAGTCAGTCGCTCCGAGCGGGACCATCCATTGCAGGATGGTCCCGTGCGGCTCGTTCGACCGCACCTCCAGCCGCCCGTCGTGGGCCTCCGCACGCTCTCGCAGGTTGCGGAGCCCGCTGCGCCGCGTCGTCTCACCGATCCCGATGCCGTCGTCGCCGATCGTGATGCGCAGGATTCCCTCGCGGACGTCCACCTCGACCTGGACCTCGGTCGCGTGGGCATGCCGAGCGGCGTTGGAGAGGGCCTCCCGTACGACTGCGAGCACCTCCGGTCGCAGCTCCGTCGGAACCGCACTGTCGACCGGCCCCAGCAGGTCGACGATGGGTGCGAAGCCGAAGGTCGCCGTGTACTCCTTGGCCAGCCCGCGGATGTCCGCGCGCAGATCGCTGCGATCGGCCTGATGTTGAAGCTCGAAGATCGTGGCGCGGATGTCCCTGATCGTCGAGTCGAGGTCGTCGGTCACCTTCGTGAGCGTCTGGCGTACATCCGGTCGCCCGATCAGCTCCAGCGCACCCTGCACCTGGAGCCCGGACGCGAACAGCCGCTGGATCACCAGATCGTGCAGGTCACGGGCGATCCGGTCACGATCCTCGAGCACGGCCACCAGGGCCCGGTCCTGTTGGGCGCGGACGCGCTCGAGTGCCAGTGCGGTCTGGTTGGCGAAGGTGCTGATCAGCTCGACGTCGAATCCCGTGACGAGTTGCGTCGCGTCGCGTCGTTGCGCCGCGAGGAGCACGCCGCTGCCGGTCGGTGAGCTGAGCGGAACCAGCACGGCGTACGCCAGGTCGCCGGCGAGCTCGGCCGGCATCCGCGATCGGCCGCGTCCCACCTCCGCCGCCAGGTCGTCGACGATGACCGGTGAATCGTCGGCCAGCGCCTCCGCCAGGAGCCCCCCGTCGATCAGGATGCGTTCGCCCTCGATCTCGACCGCGTCGATGCCCTCCACGACCTCCAGGATCAGGCTCGGCGCCGCGTCCTGCCTCCCGTCGGCCAGCAGCAGGGCGGCGACGTCGCAGCCGGACACCTCGCGGGCCTTGCGAGCGATCAGCCGCAGCGCCTCGGTTCGATCAACCTCGCCCAGGAGAACCTGGGTGATCTCCTGGGTGGCCTGCAGCCACTGCCGGCGCCGGTCGGTCAGCTCGTAGAGCCTGGCGTTGTCGATCGCCACGCCCGCCGCGGCCGCGAGGGCGACCATGATCTGCTCGTCGAGCTCGGTGAACTCGTCGGCGCCGATCTTCTCGGTCAGGTAGAGATTGCCGTAGACGTGGTCATGAACCCGGATCGGTACGCCGAGGAACGACTCCATGGGCGGGTGGTTGTCCGGAAAGCCGTACGACTGAGGATGCTCGCGGATGTGTGGCAGCCGAATCGGTTGCGGCTCCTTGATCAACAGGCCGAGCACACCATGACCGCTCGGCGGCGGACCGATCCGGGCGCGCTCCTCGTCGGTCACGCCATGCGTGACGAACTCGGCAAGCACCTCGCCGTCCGGGCCGAGCACGCCTAGCGCGCCGTACTGCGCGTTCGCGAGTGAGCAGGCCGCATCGGTGATCCGCTGCAGCACGCGCGGCAGATCGAGATCGGTGCCGAGGTCGACCACGGCGTCCAGCAGCGACCGCAGCCGGTCCTGGCCGGCCAGCACATCGCCGACCCGACCGTGCAGTTCCTCCAACAGGGTGTCGAGACGTACGCGGGCCAGCGACGTGAACCCGAGCGCCTCGTCCAGCTCGTGCCGTTCCGGCGGCTCGTCCTCTGCCACGCAGACGATAGTAAATCGGCGACCTCTGGTGTCGGGCCCCAACCTGCAACTTGCGGCGCCCGGATGCGGCTAGCGTTTGGGAGTGTCCCGACCGGACCTGAGCCGGCTGACGCCCGGACTCGTGCGACTGCGCCGCTATCAGCGGTCGTGGTTGCGAGGCGATGTCCTGGCCGGAATCACCGTCGCCGCCTACCTGGTGCCCCAGGTTATGGCGTACGCGGAGGTGGCCGGGCTGCCCGCGGTCGTCGGGCTGTGGGCCATCGTCGGGCCACTCCTCGTGTACGCGATCGTCGGGTCGTCTCGGCAGCTGTCGGTCGGCCCGGAGTCGACGACGGCCCTGATGACCGCGGTCGCGGTGGGATCGGTCGCCGGGAGCGATCCGGCGCAGCATGCCGCCCTGGCCGCGGCACTGGCCGTGATCGTCGGCGCGTTCTGCATCGTCGGGTGGCTCGGCCGGCTCGGCTTCCTGGCCGACCTGCTGTCCAAGCCGGTGCTGGTCGGCTACATGGCCGGCATCGCGGTGATCATGGTCATCACCCAGCTGGACAAGCTCCTCGGCATCTCGACCGAGTCGGACACGGTGCTCGGCGAGGCCTGGCAGGCGATCATCCACCTCGACGACGCCCATGGGCCGACAGTGGTCCTCGGCCTGACGGTCCTGGTCGTACTCCTCGCGGGCAGCCGGCGATACCCGCGAGCGCCGGTGCCGTTGATCGGTATGCTGCTCGCCGCTGCCGCGGTGGCCGTCTTCGACCTCCAGGATCACGGGATCAAGGTCATCGGCGAGGTGCCGTCCGGACTGCCGTCGCCGGCGATACCCGACGTCTCGGGCAGCGACATCGCCGCCATGCTGCTCCCGGCCGTCGGCGTCGCCGTCGTCGGCTACTCGGACAATGTCTTGACCGGGCGGGCCTTCGCCGTCCGCAACAACTACCGCATCGACAACAATCAGGAGCTCTTCGCGCTGGGGGCGGCCAATGTCGCATCCGGTCTGACCCAGGGATTCCCGGTCAGCAGCAGCGGCAGCCGTACGGTGATCGGCGACTCGCTCGGCAGTCGCAGCCAGCTGTACTCCCTCGTCGCCTTGGCGTTCGTCCTTGCCACGCTGCTCTTCCTCGGCCCGCTGCTGTCCTCGTTCCCGTCCGCGGCTCTCGGCGCGATCGTCGTCTACGCCGCCACCCGCCTGGTCGACATCGGAGAGTTCCGGCGGCTGGCCCGGTTCCGACATAGCGAGTTCGCGCTGGCGGCCGCGACGACCATCGCCGTGCTGGTCCTGGACGTGCTCTACGGCGTGCTCGTCGCGATCGCGCTGTCGATCCTGGACCTGTTGCGCCGGGTGGCCCGGCCACACGACGGCATCCTCGGATACGCGCCCGGAGTCGCCGGCATGCATGACATGGACGACTACGCGGACGCCAAGCCGGTGCCGGGACTGGTGGTCTATCGCTACGACTCCCCGCTGTTCTTCGCCAACGTCGAGGACTTCAAGCGCCGCGCCCTGGCATCGGTCGACACCGCGCCGAAGCTCGTCGAGTGGTTCCTCCTCAATGCCGAGGCCAACGTCCTCGTCGACCTCACCGCAGTGGACACGCTCGACGAGCTGCGGGAGGAGCTCGACCGACGGGGAGTGGTGTTCGCCATGGCGCGGGTCAAGCAGGACCTGCGCAACGATCTCGAGGCAGCCGGATTCCTGCAGCGGATGGGCGAGGATCGGGTCTTCTTCACGCTGCCAACCGCGATCCGGGCCTATGCCGACTGGTACCGCCAGCATCATGGCCAACTGCCACCAGGCATCCCGCCGCCGGACGTTCCCGGGCTTTCGTAGGCGGTGTCTCGAAAGTCACAGCCCGATCGACGGTCCCGCATGACCACCGACTGATCCCGCATGACCTTGGTCTCTGCTGTGCGACGACCCCGGCGGGTGGACTGAAGGTAGAACAACGCTCGCCGCAGGAGGCGCATCATGCGAGCACTCATCGTGTACGAGTCCATGTTCGGCAACACCCGCGACGTCGCCGAGGCGATCGCCAAGGGTCTGGGCGAGCACATCCGGATGCACGCCGACATCGTCGAGGTCGGCGTGGCACCGGCACCGCCGCCGGACGATATCGACCTGCTGGTCGTCGGCGGCCCCACCCACGCGATGGGACTGACCCGGCCCAAGACCCGCACCGACGCGGCCGGCAAGACAACGGAGCCGCTCGTCTCCCGCTCCGACGGGGTACGAGAGTGGCTGGCCGCGCTGCCACGAACCGAGCGGAGCTGTGGAGCGGCCGCGTTCGACAGCCGGATCGATGCCCGTTGGATGCCGGGGTCTGCCGCCCACGGCATCGCGAAGCGGCTGCGCCGGAAGGGCTACCGGCTGGTGGCGCCGGCCCAGAGCTACTTCGTCGATGACATGACCGGACCGCTCTCGGACGGCGAGCTCGAGCGGGCCCGCGACTGGGGCCGCCGGCTGGGACACGACCTGGCGGCGGCCGCGCCGAGCGGGGCGTAGCTGGTGGCGATCGACCATGACTGTCAATCTCTCGACACCCACCGAGCCGCTCCTCGTCGCCGAGCGGGTGTCCAAGATCTATCGCACCGGCGATGTCGAGGTGCCGGCCTTGATCGATCTTGATCTCCAGGTCTGCGCCGGCGAGCTCGTCGCTGTGATGGGTCCGTCCGGCTCCGGGAAGACCACCCTGCTGAACTGCCTGTCCGGTCTCGACGACATCGACGGCGGGCGGGTCCTCGTCGAAGGGCGGGACCTGTTCGCGATGAGCGATGCCGAGCGGACCGAGCACCGCGCCCGGTCGATGGGGTTCGTCTTCCAGTCGTTCAACCTGATCCCCGTCTTCACCGCGGTGGAGAACGTCGAGCTGCCGCTGCTGCTGGTCGGCTCGCCGCCCAAGCCGGCCCGCGCGGCCGCGATCGAGATGCTCGGCCGCGTTGGCCTGAGCCACCGCGAAGCCCATCTCCCGAACCAGATGTCCGGCGGCGAGCAACAGCGCGTCACGATCGCCCGAGCACTGGTGGCCCGGCCCGCGATCGTCTGGGCGGACGAGCCGACCGGCAACCTGGACAGCTCGATGGCCGCCGAGGTGATGGACCTGCTGCTGGAGCTGAATCGCGAGCACGGCCAGACGATCGTCCTGGTGACCCACGACCCAGCCATCGGCCGGGCTGCCGGGCGCTTGATCATGATGCGTGACGGCCGCCTCGCCGGCGACGACTCGGCGCCACCACGCGCGCCCGCGCCCGCCGTACGTCAGCGGAGCTGACCGATGTACCCCGCGGCCATGATTCCGTTGGCCGTCGCCACCGGGATCGCACTCAGCTTCGTCGGATTCCTGCTCGTCCGGCGGCCGATCCTGCGTCGGCTGGCGCTCCGCCAGATCCGCCGCCGCCCGACCGAGGCGGTGCTCGTCGTCGTCGGATCGCTGCTCGGTACGGCACTGATCGTGGCGAGCATGGTGGTCGGCGACTCCCTGGACCGGTCGGTACGGCAGACCGCGTACGACGTGCTCGGTCCGATCGACGAGACCGTACAGTCGGCGTCCCTCCCGGTCGGAGACGCGGCGTCGAACCGACTGGCTTCCCTGGCCGGCGACCCTCAGGTCGACGGGCTCCTGACCGTACGCGGTGACCAGTCCGCCGCCGTTCACGAGGATTCGAGCGGCCTCGAGACCGAGCCCCGTGCACTCGTCTGGGAGCTCGACTTCGCAGCCGCGGCGAGGTTCGGCGCACCGGACAGCTCCGGGCTCGACGTCGCGGAGCCCGGGCCCAACGAGGTGGTCATCAACCAGAATCTGGCCGACTCGCTGAACGCGACGACCGGCGACCAGATCACCTTCCAGTTCTACGGACAGCCGCAGCAGTTCACCGTCGCCGACGTCGTTCCGGCCGAGGGACTCGGCGGGGTGGGCGTCGGAGCCGCCGAGAACCCCGACGCGTTCTTCCAACCCGGCACGCTGGTGTCGGCGGCCGCCGCGGTGGGTCGGGAGCCGATGACGACGACGTTGGTGTCCAATCGTGGCGGGGTCGAGGGAGGTGCGCAGCTCACCGACCGGGTCGAAGCCAAGATCCGCGACACGCTCGGCCCGCTGGCCGACTCCGGTGCGGTCGTGAGCACGCCGAAGCAGGAAGTGCTCGACGTGGCCAGCCAGACCGGGGACAGCCTCGGCTCGCTGTTCCTGTTCATCGCGAGCTTCAGCATCATCGCCGGCGTGCTGCTGCTGGTGAACATCTTCGTGATGCTCACCGACGAGCGGAAGGGTCAGCTCGGCATCCTGCGCGCGATCGGCATGCGGCGTCGCCGGGTCACCGCGGAGTTCGCCATCGAGGGCTCGGTCTACGGCGCGATCGCGGCCGTGCTCGGCGCTGCGCTCGGACTCCTCGTCGGCCGGGTCGTGGTGATCCTGGCGGTCAGTGTCCTCAACGGCTGGAACCCCGAGAACAACAAGCTGGCGATCGTCTACGACGTGCGCCCGGCCAGCCTGGTGAACGGCATCTGCGCCGGCTTCCTCATCGCGTTCGTCGCGGTCGTGCTGACGAGCGTTCGGATCGCCCGGATGAACATCATCGCCGCGATCCGCGACCTCGAGCCGCCCCGCCGGCGTCGCGGCGCACACCGCTTGATCATGCTGCTGTCCGCGATCTTCACGGCCTTGTTCGCCGCGGCGTCGGTGCCCGTGGTGCTCAACGCGTCGAGCCAGGGAGCTGGAACGTATCTGTTCCCTGCCCTGGCGGCCATCTCGGCGATCCCGCTGCTTCGTCTCGTCATGCCCTCCTCCGTCGCGACCACCGCGGTGGCGCTGGCTGTCCTCGTCTGGGGTCTGATCGCGCACATCGTCTGCCCGCATGTCTACGACCAGGCGTCGACCGCGACCTACATCGTGCTCGGCACCATGCTGTCGTTCGCCTCGATCGTGCTGCTCAGCCAGTACCAGGCCGTGCTGCTGCGCCCGTTGCGGCGATGGATCGAGCGTCCGTCCGAGTCCGGGCTCGCACTGCGGCTGGCGGTCGCGTACCCCACGGCGCGTCGGTTCCGGACCGGCGCCACGCTGGCGATGTACTGCCTCGTGGTCCTCGTCATCGTGCTGCTGACGCAGATCTCCGCGATCATCCGGGCCGGGGTGGACCAGTCGGTCCAGGACGCATCTGCCGGATGGGCCGTGCGACTCGACTACAACCCGAACACTCCGCTCAGCGACCCCGAGCAGGTGCTGCGGCAGTCCGGACTCTCGAACCAGGTCGACCAGGTGGCGCCGCTGCTGACCACGCCCACGTACGGCAGCGATCCACTGCGACGGACCAACAATCCGCTGCCGGCCATCGCCGTCGGCCTCCCCTCGGATCTCGCGAGGGGTCCGGCCCTGGACGATCGGCTCAGTGGGCTTCCCAACGATGCGGCGGCCTGGCAACTCGTGCTGCGCGATCCTTCGTACGTCATGGTCGACGCCTTCTACGGCTCGCCTGGCGGACCTCCGGGCAAGGCCATCGAGCCCGGCGAGACCGTGACGCTGACCAGCCAGCGGACCGGTAAGCCGACCGACTTCACGATCGCCGGAGTCATCACGGACGGCACCGCGTACTACGGCATCGGCGGCGGCGAGCGTCGTTTCCCGGTGCTGATGGGCGATGCCGCGGCTCGTGCCACCTTCGGCCCGGACGCCCGGAAATCGAGCCTCCTGATGTCGACGCAGCCGGGAGTCGACGTGCCCGCGCTCACCGACAATCTTGAGACGGTCTTCCTCGCCAACGGCGCCGTCGCGACCGACATCAAGCAGTCGGTGCGCAACGCGTACACGGCGAACACCCAGTTCTTCCAGCTGATGCAGGGCTATCTCGCCCTCGGGCTGTTCGTCGGCATCACCGGGCTCGGTGTCGTGATGGTCCGGGCGGTTCGCGAGCGCCGCCGGACGATCGGCGTGCTGCGGGCGTTGGGCTTCCGCGCCACGACGGTGCGCCGGGCCTTCCTCGCCGAGAGCACGTTCATCGCCCTGGAGGGAGTCGTCGTCGGGACCATCCTCGGCGTACTCACGACCTGGCTGCTCTATCAGAACAGCCCGGCGTTCGGCTCCATCGACGTCGCCTTCCCGATCGCCTGGGGTGAGATCGGCCTGACGGTCGGAGCCGCGCTGCTCGCGTCGGTCCTGGCCACCGCGTTGCCGGCCCGGCGAGCGGCCGGGATCAAGCCGGCGCTTGCTGTCCGCGTCGCGGAGTAGCGCACCGCTGCCGGTTGTACTCTCAAACCATGGTCTCGGCCAAACGGGTGGCATGGGGTCTGTTGGCAGCGGCAGCGGTTGGAGTCGCGCTGGGAGTGATCAAGGGCAACGAGACGAGACTGAGAGACGGGATCGGCAATCTCAGTGCCCCGTGGCTTCTGATCGCGATGATTCCGGCACTACGTTGCCGGACGCTGCCGCAGGGTGCGGTGGTCGGGCTCCTCAGCACGCTTGTCGCGCTCCTCGGCTTCTATGCGGCGCTGACTGTCATCCTGGCCGGTCACCTCGGCGGGGCGGATACACCGCCGAGCTTGCGGTGGAGACCGAAGCCAACCGCATCTACTTCGTGGCGGGGCTCCTGTCCGGACCCATCTTCGGGGCTGCCGGAGCTTGGATCGGCCGCCACCACCCGCAGTCGGTGTGGCTTGTCGTCGGCGCCCTGCTCGCGAGCGAGATTGTGGTCGCGACGCTGGCCGAGGGCGTTCAGCTCGCGCCGGCGCCGCTGTACTTCGAATGGGGAGTCGACGACTGGACCCCCTACATCGGCGAAGCGGTGCTGGGCATCGGGATCATCCTCGCTGCGATGTGGCATCGGCACCGGCTCGCATCAGACGTCTACGGTCTCTAGCTCGTCAACAGCTCGTAGCGCGCAGTCGACCGACGAGTGAACGACGCGGTCAGACTTCATCGACTTTACGTGGAGTTGCATCACCGGTCGCATGCCGTTCTCAACCGAGCACTAGACCTTGCCTCGCCCGCTCCGCAGCGGGCCCTCGCTCGCTAGGCAGGTTCCGGGGCCGCGCTGTCCTGAGCGAGGCAGATCCGCATTGTTCGAACTGGAGGTTCGACGCATGCAGTTTTTGTCGACTCGGGGATCGGTCGCGTCGCTGGCCGCTGGTGGTCTCGTGATCGCCGGTGTGCTGGCCGGCGCCGGGAACGCCAGCGCCAGTGCCACGCGCTTCTCGGACTTCACCCCGCTTGGCAGCTCGGCCGGTCCGACGGCCAACGAGGCGATGCCCATCACCTTGAGCAATGACGCCTTCCAGCAGCGTTCAGTAGCCGACCGCGTCACCCAGCTGGCCGCCGGAGCCCCCAACACCGGCTCATGGGACATGATCGCGACCAACGAGAACGGCCCGCGACCCGGTCGTTTCCTGTTCAGCCCGTACGAGACCGGCCAGTCCGGTGTCCAGCGCCACAACATCGCCACCGGCAAGACCGAGACGATCTGGATGAGCCCGACGCCAGGCGGTCATGTCTCGTTCGACGCCTCGTTCTGGACCCCCTGGGGCACCTACATCACGGCTGAGGAGTCCTGGTGCTCCGACCCGAGCGGGTGCCGGACCAGCCCGTACGGTCGGCTGTACGAGCTGAAGAACCCGACGACAGCGCCGGGCATCACCGGCCCGGTCACGCCGGCGAGCAACGACGGCGCCCAGATGGTGCACCAGAACGTGATCCCGCGTACGTCGCACGAGGGCATCCAGTTCGACAAGGCCGGCCACATGTACTTCATCGACGAACTCAACGGCGGCAACCTCTACCGCTACACGTCCGCCGCGAGCTGGGGCGACGTCATGTCGGGCAAGGCGGACTACTTCGCCGCCGGCCAGACGTCCGTGCTGCGGGTCGGCGACGGCAACACGCCGAACGCGACCGGCGCCTTCACGTGGGTGCCGATGACCGATGAGAACGGCGACGCGCTGCCTGGGGCGATCACCATCACCGACCCCAACGGCGTGACGTCGGTCGACGCCCGCAACACCACTGACCGCCCGGCGTTCAAGGGCACCGACTACCAGCGTCCGGAGGACATGCAGCTCCAGACCGTCAACGGCGTGCAGCGGCTGTACGTCACGACGACCACGACCGACGAGGTCTACCAGCTGAATCTGAAGACGAACACGATCGGGGTCTTCGCCGACACCGCCACGACCGACCTCGCCACCGGCGACCCGGTCGGCGGTGGGCTCGCCAGCCCGGACAACCTGTCGGTCGACCACGACGGCAACATCTACATCGTCGAGGACCGCAATGGCGGCGTCGACGACGACATCTGGTTCGCCAAGGACCGCAACAAGGACGGCGACCTCACCGACGCCGGCGAAGGCATCGGACGCTGGGCGTCGAACGGTACGGTCGGCTCGGAGTTCACCGGCCTGTACTTCGACCCCACCAACAAGCGCCGCGCCTGGGTGAACATCCAGCACCCTGCCAGCGGCAACGACCGCACGATCGAGATCACCATCCCCTGACAGTGGTCCGCTGCTGCACGACGTAGCGAACGTCGCGGCCCGGGTCGACCGAACATTGGTTAGCCCGGGCCGTTCATTTCTCGACCGTCCGGCGCCACCGGATCTCGCCGTCGTGCCACTCGTCGGTCGGCGTGAGACCGGCGGCGGTGGCGACGGCGGCCGATGCTCCGTGGTCGGGGTGGATGTGCGCGACGATCGCCATTGACTGCCCGTCGAGCCAGCCGACCAGTCCTCGGACGGCCTCGGTGGCGATGCCTCGGCCCTGCCAGGGCGTCCCTACCACCCAGGCGATCTCAGCACTGGGCTCGTCTCGGGATGTGCTGACGGTGGCCTGGACCGTGCCGGTCAGGCAGTCCGCCTCGCGAAGCCGGATCACCCAGTTCAGCCAGGTGACGGCCGGATTGGGCGAGCCGGCCGTCATGCGTTCGTAGCGGGCCCGGAGGGCTTGCTCGGTGTCCGGCTCGCCGCCGATGAAGGCATGCAGCGCCGGATCGTTCAGCACCACGGCCATCTCCTCGGCATGCTCGACGCCAAGCGGCAGCAGATCGAGCCGCTCGGTGCTGATGGGCTGGGCCGCGATGGAGTTCACGCCGACAGTGTGCAGCAGCCGACCTCCCAGCCACTCACGCCGCGTCTCGCTCCTGCGTCCCTCCCGTACGCGTGGGTTCGCGGGCGATATGCCGGACCTGTGGCACGCGTACGGGAGGGAAGCGGTCACGTGGGCGGGACCCTCTCGCAGTGCCCCCCGATGGGCATCCCTATAGGGCTCTCCGGGTTACTGGAGCGGGACCGCCTTTCCGTCCATGGTGGCTGGATCGAACTGGATGTCCATGGTGGTCAGGATCGTCGGGAGGATGTCGACGAGCCGCATCTCATCGGTGGGCGCCGCCGCGTTCAGTCCCGGCCACGAGAAGATCATCGGAATCCGCTGGACCTCCTCCTGGGCTCCACCGTGGTCACCGATCACGCCGTACGTCGTGTTGTTGCGCAGCAGTGCCACGACGTCGGGTCCGTACGGTGCCGCCATCGTGTCGACCAGCGTCTCGCCGTGCTGCTGCCACCACGCCCGCTCCGGCCCGCTGCTCGGCAGCCTCGTCCCCTGGAGGATGTAGTCGTCGCCGCTCTCGGACAGGCGGTAGCTGGCGATCACGTCCGGCAGCTTGAGGATCTCGTTCGCCGCCTCCTGCTTCCGGGCCGTCGAGGCGTCGTTGAGCCAGGCCGAGATCTGCGAGTCCTGGTAGGAGAACCGCAGGTTGGTCTGGCCGTTCGGCAGGGTCAGCGAGTCCCGCAGTTGGCGGATCGCCGGGCTCGGGTCCAGGTACGCCTCGTCGGCCAGTGGACCGTCCTCCGCCCCGTAGTACCAGTTGCAGTCCGACCGCAGGGCCGACGGCGACGTCGGTGTCGTTGGGTCGCAGGCGTTGATGTTCGAGCCGTTCGTGAAGGTGTCGAGGCGCCCGTGGAAGCGCTTGCCGGTCTGGGCCGCGTGGTCAGCGGTGAGGACGACCAGCGTGTCGTCGAGCAGCCCTTGGGCACGGAGCGCGTCCATCAGCCGGCCAACCTGCTCGTCGGCGGTCTGGGCGACGAACGGCAGGTGTCGCATCTGCTCCTCGGAGCCGGGCTCGCCGCGCACGCTGTCGTCAGGTCCCCACATGTGACCGAGCTTGTCGATCCCACCGAGGCTGACCATCATGCCGCGCCAGTCGGGGTCGTTCTGGATCACGGTGATGGCCGCGTCGGCCGTCCAGATGTCGCCGCCCAGATGGGCCGGATCGAACCCGGGCACAAACCGGTTGCCGTCCAGGCTGTAGATCCGGCCGGGCGAGATCGTCCCCGTGCCGTACGCGTTGGCCGCCTGCCAGGTCCACCAGCGGTTGCATGGCTCGCTCAGTCCGAAGTACGCCGGTGCCGAGTTGTTGGCGTCCTCGGGACGCCGCCACCCCGACTGCCCGTCGCAGCTGGTCGCCGAGCTGCCTCGGCTCTGCATGATGATGTCTTCCGGATCCGTGCCGGTCCCGTCACCGCCACCCGTGCTGGTGTTGCCAGCGGTGCACACGGAGGTCCGCTTCTGCGCCAGCGACACAAACTTCGACGACTCGCCGAACTTGTCGTCGAGGTAGTCCTGGAGCTTCCTGTAGCCGGCGTGCTCGATCAGCGCCTTGAACTGGTTACACGACATGCTTGACGTGATGTAGTAGGCGCCGGGCGTGCCCAGTACGCCGTCGACGTCGCGGTAGACCTCATCCGACCAACCCAGGTGCTTCGGCAACTGGCCGCTGGTCATCACGCCGTGGCTGATCACCGTCTCGGCGGCCATGTGCCCGACGATTGCGTTGGGGAAGCTCACGCCGTCGCGCATCAGTGCCTGCACGTTGCGCATCTTGAAGCGGTCGATGGTGTCCGGACGCCCCTGATCTAGCACCAGGATGATCACCCGCGTCGGTTCGTCAGGTGGTGGCGGCGATTCGGCCAGCGCACCCGGCGCGCAGAGCAGGCCGCCAAGGAGACCGATTCCGACGAGAGCCCCGAGCGTTTTCCGGATGTCCATGCTGACCTCCCGTGTCCGGAGGGAGCCAGCCCGACTGCGAGGCCGTGAACGTGGCGCCCTGGGGGTACCGCGTGAGCTTCGAGGTTCCCCAGTGTTTACCGTTTGTTCACCTAAGCGTCAAGACTCTGGGTAGCCGAGTGCGTACGAAGAGGTACGAATCGGCAGTGACGAGGCCGGCTGGACCACGCAGTCCAGCCGGCCTCGGGTTCAAGGGCTCGATGCCTATCCAGCGCCACCAGGCCGCAGGATGTGGTTGACCGTCCAACGCCCGATTTGGCGGCCGTGATGGGTGCCGGTGACGACGGCGTCGCGGAAGTGGAAGCCGACGTAGATGCGCGACACGGCGTTCTCCTGCGCGGCCTCAGAGAAGCTGCTGAAGCTCCGCATGGTCGGAGATGCGCTGGTGCACGTCTGGCCTGTCGGCAACGTGAAGCTGCAGATCGAGAAGTCCATCGAGTCGTCGTGGAAGAACTGCTTCAACACCTCGGCAGCTGTGCCGCCCTCAACCGCGTGGCCCGAGTCGTAGTCGGGGATCGGAGGCGTCGGAAGCAACGGGGTCCACGTCGGATCCGCGGTCGTGGCGGGATTGCCATCGGTGTCCGCGAGCCGGATCGCGGTGACCGGCCGCCAGAACAGGTAGTGGTACTTGGTCTCGAAGGTGCCGACATAGCCGTCCGTCATTGCGGCGTTGAGGAGCGCGAACAGGCGCGCGCTCTGCCACATGTCCAGACCTTCGCTCGTGGCCACGGTCCGGGCGATCCGGCTCCACAGGAGCGGGGAGCTCTCGACCCAGAAGAGCGCGATTTCGGTCTGCTCTTCAGTACGGTCGCTCGGCGTGGTGACTCCGTCACCTCCGAGATGCTGGATCTCGTTGACGTCGGCGGCGTACGTCGCGCTGGTCAGTTTGTACGGCGATCGAGGCCGGAACTGCGATCCGCTCTTGAGTGCGAAGGGCCTCAGGTCGGTGCCGAGGTGCGGAGCGAAGGCGAACGGAGTACCTGGCGTGTAGCGGTACTCGCCAGGCTCGGTGCCCTCCTGGAAGGCCGGGTCGATCGGTGGCGTGTCGTAGCCGTCGTCCGCGCGTAGGTCCAAGATCGCCGCAGCGGCCTGCTGTCCCAACGCGATCCCGCGTGCCTTCGCGGCGCTGTTCGGAATCTGATCGAGTGCAGCCGTGTAGTCCACCTCGACGCTGGCGATGCCCGCGCTGATGCAGTCCGCCGGAAGGAAGAACGAGAACGAACCGAGGGTCGGGATCAGCACGTCGTGGGCCGCGGCCGCCACTGCGGATCGGGCCGAGGTCGGCCCAGATGAGTGCAGGTCGGCCACGTAGGGGTCGGAGCGGCGATCGATGCCGTTGAGCGCGTCGTGGATCGCAATGTGCATCATCGCGTACATGCGCGCTTCCTGTGGTCCGTAGCCGCCGATGAAGCAGGCCGCGACCGACGCCTCTCCGGCGTTCGCGTTCCAGGCCACGACGGCATTGGCTGGATCCCCGGTTGCCACTTCAACGGAGCGGGCGTGGTCGGGTGCCTCGGCGATGGGCGACGCGGATGCGCCGCCCACCAGACCGGCTGAGGCCACGGTCAAGGCTGCCAGGAGTGTTGCGGTGAGTACGGGCGCCCGAGATCGGGTCAGGCGCACCACGGATGGATGCAGGATGTTGCGTTTCATGGTGACTCCTTGAGGTCGGCTGACTCGATGCGGTGTCAACCGATCGTCCGGATCAGGTTGGCGCAGAGGTCGATGTCAGGTCCGGAACTCCGCAGGAAGTCGAACGCGAAGGGCTCGTCGTCGCTCGGGTCGGAGGGCGTTCCTCCGTTGTCAAAGGTCGCGTCGACCGATACCGAGCCGGCGCCGCGGTCGAGGATGTTGCCGTCCTGGTCGTACATCACGTTGACGCCGGACGCGAAGTACCGGACTGTGAGGGTGCCGTCGCCGTTGTCCGTCACGTGCACAAAGCGGTCGTTCCGCTGCTCCACGACGCTGACGGACTTTCCATTGGCGAGATTGGTATAGACATCGGTGTCCACGGAGTGCCCCTCGAAGTAGGGCAGGCCGTCGCGGAGCGAATACCGATCTCTGCTGTCGCCGGAGCCGTCATCCCGCACGGTCAGGCCGGGTACGTCGCAGAAGTCCTCGTAGACGTCCCTCCACTCGTTGTGGTTGGTCTCCCACTCCCCGGGCGTGGCCGCAGCCGCAGGCACGACTGCTGCAGTCCCTGCGATCGCAGCCGCGACGACTGCGGCTCGGGCGAGTGGGTTACGTGTGAGCGTTTGCTGTTTCATCTCAGACTCCTTGGGTCTGCGCGGCTGGCTCGCCGCTACTTCGTGTCCCGTTGTCGCACCGGCCGGTTCCTCTGCGGTAACTCGCCGGTGTCAGCAGCAGCGGCAGCCCGGTATTGCTGCGGTAGCTGCGCGATTGAAGTGGCGGCGAGATGTCGGGCATATCGATATCTGTCAACGTGACTGATACCGAGCTGATTACGGCCCGGTCTCCACTGAGCACAGCGCAGAGAGCCTGCGCCAATGGAAGAAGGCCAACGGTGGTGGAAATGAAGACACGTGAGATCGCCAAGCAGGTATCGGCCCTCGCAGTAGCGGGGGTGGCTTCGAGCATGGCGCTGGGAGGCCCAGCCCAGGCGGCGCCTCTCGGGCATGAGCATTACGAGTTCGTCGAGACCGGCACGTCCGACGAATGCGGTTTCCTGACCAACTACGAGTGGACCGGGAGCGGAAATGCATTCGTCCGAGAGGTCAACGGCTCGGACGGCCAGGCATACCTCGGACACGACAACTACAGCTTCCGCACCGTGATCACCAACTCGACGACCGGAGCCTGGATGGTCGTGCGAGGGAAGTCCTTGTTCGCCGAGATCGCCGGCACGCAGATCGACGGGAACATCTGGGAGTTCACCCAGCACGAGGCCGGCCAACCGTTCGTGATCGAGGACAGCACCGGCACCGTGGTCGCCCGCAGCCGGGGACTGGTGACCTATCGACTGTTGTTCGACACCCTTGGCGACGGCCAGCCCGGCGGCGAAGTACTCGACGTCGAGGTCACCGGTGTCCACGGAGTGCAACAGGGCACCTTCGACGACAACCTGTGCGACTTCGTCGTCGAACTCCTCGGCTAAGGCCAGGCACGGAGCCGTTGCGAAGAACTGAGGTCCCGACGCCCCTCTGACCCACCCCACCGCTGGCGACCAGCTAGCGGTGGGCCGGCCTGGCGTCTCCCAGCGTTTCGTATGCCTTGGGGACGGTGCCCGCGGTATCCGTCGGATACCTTCCGGCCCGGAGTTGGTCGAGGCTGACTTGAGCGGCAGGGACTACTCGGGGATGGCCGGAGTCGATCGCGGCCTCCAGCAAGGCTTGAGCTTCCGAGCGCTCACCTCGCTCGCGCAGCAGATCGGCGAGCGCGACTTGCGCAATCGGCGACCAATACTCGTCCCCGACGTCGATGGCGGCACGGTAGGCATGTTCTGCGGCGCCTTCGTGGCGTTGCTTGGCGAGACGGTCTCCGAGCAGCCCGGCGGCACGCGGCAGCTCATTCGGGTCACTGGATTCGAGTGCTGCGTCCAACAGTGGTTGGCGCCACCGGCGTCGGGTGAGGAGATCGGCCACAACGGCCACGATTGCGAGTGCGCCGAATACCGCGGCGGCCAACAGCACCCATTGCAGGGCCCGGTCCGAGTTGTCGGTGACGTGTTGAACCGTCGTCGTGATGGGTGGCCCGTACCCGTCGTCCGACCTGGGGCAGGAGCGCAGGACGCCTCTCTGCGGGTCGACGCAGGTTCGCGCGTCCGCCGGCCGCGCTGCTACGTACACCAATCCGACAACGCTGGCCCCAAGCACGGCAAGACGGATGAACAGATGACTCAGGCGGCTCATGGTGACCTCCGGCGAGGCGGTGACCGATGACCCATAACCGCTGGTCCGGTGAGTGGGTGGCGGGAGTTGTTCTTCGGTGGGGTATTCGGTTGCTTCATGCTCAAATTCCTTTGGTCTGTCGGCGGCTGGAATTGCCGCTCGCTGCGTTAGTTGTGTCACCGGCCGGTTTCGCTGCGGTGTCCGATCCGCTGCGATCGGTATCTCTGCGGTAACTCCGCGATTGACGTGGCGGCAATAAGGGGTGACAGTCGAAGGCATGAGCATCGCGGTCCTCGGGCCGCTGAGCTGTGACGGGGGCACGGGGTTCGGTAGGCGCGACAGAGCTGTATTGACCGCCCTCGCGTTGTGCGTGGGACGGGCGGTCACCGCCGACCAACTGGCCGATGCGGTGTGGGGCGACAATCAGCCAGCCACGGCGCACAAGTCGTTGCAGGGCTGCATCGTGCGGCTGCGCAAAGCACTGGGACAGGAAACGATCGACACCTCGCCGCAGGGATACCGGTTAGAGGTTCCCGCCGACGACATCGACTTCCGGCGTTTCGAGCGGATGGTCGGACGCGGCCGCGAGCTGCTGGCGCTGGGCGAGCCGGAGCGCGCCGCGTACGTTTTGGCCGAGGCATTGGAATTGTGGCGGGGTCGCGCATTCCAGGATGTTGAGAGCTGGGATCTCGCCGTGGTCGAGGCGGGCCGGCTGGACGAGCTCCGGCTGGAGGCGGAAGAGCTGCGGGTGGATGCCGCGCTCCGGGCGGGGCGTCACTTCGAGGTGCTGGCGATGGCAGAGGCGATGGTCAGGGCCGCGCCGATGCGGGAGCGGCGCTGGACACTGCTCGCGCTGGCGCAGTATCAGGCCGAACGCCAGACCGAGGCGCTGCGCACGATTCGTCGGGTCAAGACGGTTCTTGCCAGCCAGCTCGGCCTCGACCCTGGACCGGAGCTGGTCGCGTTGGAGGAGGCCATCCTGCGTCAGGACGAGTCCCTCCTCGCCGGCGATCCCTTGGCGACGAGTGCCATCTGCCCGTATCGGGGGCTAACGCCCTATGGCATCGATGACTCCGAGAGTTTCTTCGGCCGGGACGAGGATGTACGAGTCTGCCTGGAGCTGTTGCGGAGCCACGGCTCGCTTGCCGTGGTGGGCCCGTCGGGCAGCGGGAAGTCGTCGCTTGTTCGGGCCGGTGTCGCCGCCGCCCTGCAGCGGGAGGGGTCGACGGTCCTCGTCATCACTCCCAGCGAGCACCCGATGCAATCGCTCGGTGCGGTATCCGAGGCAGCCCCCGGTTCGGTGCTGCTGGTCGACCAGTGCGAGGAAGCCTTCTCGTTGTGCGAAGACGCTTCGGAGCGAAGGGAATTCTTCTCGGGTTTGGTCCGATGGACCGAACAGGGTCCTCTGGTGCTGGCGATGCGAGCCGATCGGCTCACCGAGGCTTCGGCATACCCGGGGTTCGCGCGCCTTCTCGAACGATCTCTGCATCTGCTCGGCGCGATGTCGGAGGAAGGGCTCCGGGACGCGGTCGAGTCACCCGCGCGCCAGGCGGGGCTGTTGATCGAGCCGGGTCTGGTCAACCTGCTCGTGGGCGAGGTCGAGGGCACCCCAGGTGCATTGCCCTTGTTGTCACACGCGCTGCTGGAGACGTGGAAGCGCCGCGAGGGAAACACCCTGACCGTGGCCGGCTACCTCGAAACCGGCGGCATCCGCGGCGCCGTCGCGCAGTCGGCGGAGAAGGTCTACTCCAGCATTGACGCCGAACAGCGTCCGGTGCTGCGTGACCTGGTGCTCCGCCTTGTTACCGCGGGGTCAGAGGGCGAGCCGGTGCGGGCGCGCGTCCCAAGGCGTCTGCTCTCGCCTGACCCGGACCACGAGCGGCTGATCGACCTGCTCGTCCACTCTCGACTGGTCACGAGCGACGCCGGAGTCGTAGAGATCGCGCACGAAGCGCTGGCGAACGCGTGGCCACGGCTGCGTGCCTGGCTGGACGACGACATGGAAGGGCTACGGATCCGGCACCACCTGACCGGGGCTGCCGACGCCTGGGATTCGATGGGCCGGCCGGACAGCGAACTCTACCGAGGCGTCCGACTGGCGCAGGCGCTGCAGTGGCGGGCCCGGCAGGACGGGACACTGACCCCAACCGAGACCGCGTTCCTGCAAGCATCCGAGCGGAACGAGGAGAGCGAGCAACGGGCCGCCGAACAGCGCGCCCGGTCGCAGGCGAGGCTGATCCACCGACTTCGCGGCGTGCTGGTGGTCGCCACCGCGTTGCTGGTCGCCGCTCTTGTCGCCGGAGGCCTGGCGGTCCAACAGAAGAACAAGGCGCAGGACAACGCGGCGGCGGCCGTGACGGCACAGACCGCCTCGGATGCGCGGCGGGCCGGAGCGCGTGCGTTGGTCACCGACGAGATCGCCGAGTCGATGCTGCTGGGCGTCGCGGGCGTCCACCTCGACGACACACCCGAGACACGGAGCAGCCTCCTCGCCGCCCTAGCCCGACACCCGCAACTGATGAAATCGATGCCGATGGCGGGCGAGTCGGTTGTCGACTTCGACGTCAGCCCGGACGGTCAGCATGTCGTCACCTATGACCGGGTCAACCATGTCCGGCTCTACGACATCGACACCGGCCGGCTGTTGAAGCAGATCCAGGCCGGATCGAAGAAGCGGCTCAGTTGGGTGTCGGTCCAGACCAGGTTCAGCCCGGACGGACGGACACTCGCGGTGGTCATGGCCGCACCAATCCCGCGGCCGGTCATGCTGTTCGATGCCGAGACCCTCGAGTCGCTTCCTGTGCAACCCGGTGGAGCTTTCCGCGGCCGCCGACAGGCCGCAGACCTGACATTCAGCGGTGACGGACGCTACCTGGCGGCGTCCATGTGGTCCTACGTCGGGCACGGCGGCAACGCCGGGCAGGGAGGCGCTCTTGCCTACGTCTGGGATCTGAGGAACCCGCGGCAGCCGACCGCACGCTTCAACCTCGGGGACAGCAGCGGAGCACTTGCCCTGAGCCCGGACGGGAGCCTCCTCTACACGACGGATCCACTCACCATTCACCACCTCGCGACTGGAAAGACTGTGCCGGTGCCACATGCTGCACCGGTCTATCGCATCACCATGAGTCCCGACGGATCCGTTCTCGCCGGCATATCCGATGCCGGGGGACTGTGGCTGATCGACCCGGCAACCGGGAAGCTCCTTCGCCGACTCCAAGGCAACGACGACGTCGGCTTCATCGTGAGCTTCTCCGCCGACGGTAGCCGGGTAGCCACTGTGACGTACGAGAAACAGGAGGCAGTCGTCTGGGACGTCTCTTCAGCTGCTGGTGGCTTGGTCGCCCGGATACCCATCAACGAGGGAGGAGAAACCGTCGAGTTCGGTGCGGATGGCTCGACGCTCTACACCGCTGGCGAAAAGAGTTCGCTCCGGCAGTGGGACATCGACGGCGGGCGTCAGTTTCTCAGTCAAGCCGCGGTAGTGCCTCACGAGGCCGGCGACCTCAGCTTTGTGCGGCCGTCGCCCGGCGGTCGCTTCATCGCCTATCCGAAGGAAGACCATATCGCCTTCTTCGATGTCGAAGGCAACACGATGGGTGAGCCGCTCTATCGTGGCGATGGCTACTCGGGTGGCGCCGTCAGCGGCGCCTGGCGTCCGGACGGCACCCATTTCGCACTGGCGACTGGCGGCGAGATTCGCATCTGGAACCCCCGCACCAACGAACTCGTGATTGCCGGCAGTCCGTCCGGGTCGCATGTCACCGGCATTGACTACAGCGCCGACGGCAGTCGGATGGTGATCGGTGAACTGTCTGGACAGGTCACGATGCTCGACTCGTCAAACCTAGACCCGCTCGGGACGCCGGTGCAGCTCGACAGTGCCGTGCACGCTGTCGCGGCCGGACCCGACAACCGGACCGCAATCGCATTGACCGGCTACGAGGATGTGTCCGGTTTCTGGGACAGTACGAGCACCGGCTGGGTGTTAGTGGATCTGGAGACCGGCGAGATTCTCGACCAAGGCACGATCGGATTCAGCGACGTTGTCGACTTCTCGCCCGATGGCCGGCATGCTGCCATCGCGGGAGGCGATGGAGAGCTCGTCGTTCTCGACATCAACACCGGTGAGCCAGTCCGACCTCCTCAGAGCATCAATGACAATTTCGTTGCCGTCACCTACTCCGCTGACGGGAAACGGCTGGTGTCCTCCGGCTCGGACAGCAACGGTCTATGGGACGGCCAGTCCGGACAGTTGCTTGCCCGAGTCGAGACCTCCCAGCGATTCACCGAGGCCACCTTCGAGTCGGATCCGAACTCGATCCTGATCGCGCCGCTGTGGGGCGGCGCCGTGTACGAATGGGACACCCGGATCGACGATGCGATCGCGTACGCCTGCGGAGTGGCTGGCCGGGACTTCACCGAGGAAGAGTGGGCGACAGAGTTCGGCGACCGCCCGTACCAGGAGACCTGCCCTGGCGATTGACGGTCCGGGCCGATCGGTGCGCCTCCGACTACGACATGCCGGTCGTCAGGGCGTCGAGGTCGCGCTCGGCGTACAACCGGTGCTGCCACTCCTCGTTGAGGACGACCAGCAGACAGTCGCGTACCGGGTAGCTGCGCGACTCGGGCCAGCCCGGCCCCTCGACCGGCTTGGTGTCGGCGGCCAGCGACTCGTCGGTGAGTGCGTCGATGATCTGGCGGACGGTGGCCATCCGGTCGCGGCGTAGCTCGAGCACCTCGTCGAGCGAGGGACGCGCGTCGCGGTCGCGGGGGATGCCAGGGGTGTCGGGCATCTCGTCCCAGGGCAGGTCCAGCGGGTCCCACGGGGACGGGTCGCCGAGAATGCCGCGCCGGACCCAGGCGTCGGTGGCGAACACCAGATGCCGGAGCGTCTCGATGAACGACCACTCGCCATTGACCGACTCGTGCAGCAGGTCGGGGTCGAGGCTGCGGGCCCGGGTGACGGTCCCGGTCCAGAGCCTCTCGATCACGTCCCATGCCTCGCGGAAGCCGGCCGGATCGCCCGGGCGCATCTTGGCCCGGCCGGGATGGCGCCTGTCGAGCTCGGCCTCGACCAGCGGTGCGATGTCGACGCCGTTGATCGTCACGTTGTGGAGGTCGCCGGTAATGTCGACATTCGCCAGCTCGACATCGTGCATGACGACGCCGGTCAGGTCGACGCTTCGAAACTGCGCGTCAGTCAGGTAGACCTTGCGGAATTCGGCGCCGGTCAGGTCGGCGAACTCGAACCGCTTGCCGCGGAGATCGGTACGGGAGGTGTTCATGGCCCCCACGCTAAGACCAATTCCGGACGGTCAACTTCCGGAACAGGAGAGACACCGTTCGCCGTTCCCGGCATGATGTCCGGATGATCGAGCCGGTGTTTGCGATCCCAGCGGTCGGATCGCCCCATGTGCAGGTCACTGCGACCGGCGAGTGGGACAAGGCGTCGCGGCTGACCGATCGCGATGCGGCCGAGCGGTTCCTGGCGGAGTGCCCGGACGGCCCACCGACAGCGCTCGCAGCGGAGTTGTTCTGGCCGGGCCCGCCGATCTCGTTCATCGGCGTGGTCCTCCGCGACGATCAGGTGCGCACCCTGCCCGACCTCGTCGACCGGCTCACCGATCAGCCCGATGCCGCTGGCGCCGCGCTGACGGCGATGACCGGCGACAAGCTCGGACCGTTGGAGACAGCGCAGTGCGGAGCGATCAACGCCTGGACCCTGGTGCCGCCGATGACGCTGTGGGACGGGACGACCTGGCGGGAGCCCAAGGCGCAGTTGCCCGCGCATCCGGACCTTCGGGTCTGCGACTACCCGGTCGGACTCGAGGTCGGCCACGAGCGGGCCTGGTACGCGGTCGAGGTCAGTCGGCGGGCTGGGAGCCGTCATATCGTCGACGAGGCTCGGCTGGACGAACTGGCCGGCTTGATCCGGCAGCACCTCGGGTGACGGCGGGCTCTAGCCGGCCGGCGCGTGCTCCTCGACGACGTGCTCCTCGGCCTCGCCTTCGGCGCCGCCCTCGACGTGCAGTTCGGGCAGCCACTCGAGCCAGCTCGGGAGGTACCAGTTCCATCGACCGAGTAGCACCATCGTCGACGGCACCAGAACGGTACGGATGATCGTGGCGTCGATCAGCAACGCCACTCCGACGCCGAAGCCCATCTGCTGGAAGCCAATGAGGTCTCCGGACGCGAATCCGATGAAGACCACGACGATGATCAGCGCCGCTCCGGTGATGATCCGCCCGGTCGCCCCGACGCCGTGGGTCACCGCGTCGAGAGTGTCGCCGGTGGCCAGATAGCGCTCTCGGATCCGGGTCAGCAGGAACACGTGGTAGTCCATCGACAGCGCGAACAGCACCGAGAACAAGAAGACCGGCACCCACGGCTCGACCCGATCGATCTGCTGCAGCCCGAGGAAGTCGGCGCCGATGCCTTCCTGGAAGACCAGGACCAGCAACCCGTACGCCGCACCGACTGACAACAGGTTCAGGATCACCGCCTTCAGCGGCAACACGATCGAGCGGAACACCAGAAGCAGCAGGATGAAGCTCAGCGTGAGGACGAACGCGATCACGATCGGCAGCCAGTGATCGATGAGGTTGGTGTAGTCGAGGTCCATCGCGGTCGCACCTGTGACGTACACCGGCGCGTCGATCCCATTGAACGCGGTGGGTACGTAGTCGTCGCGCAGCCGCTGAATGGCTTCGCCCGCCTTGGTGCTGTTCGGGTCGCCGGTGAGCGCGATGTCGACCAGGGTGAGGTCGCGACCGGGTGCGATCGACGTCGACACGGTGCCGAACGCGCTGTCGGTGGCGACCAGATCACTCAGGCGTTCCGTCGCGGCGTCGATCTCCGGGCTCGACTCCGCATCCACGACGACCTGGGCGGGACTGCTCCGGGCGCCGGACGGGAAGTACGTCTCGAGGGCCTCGAAACCTTGTCGCCCAGTGCGGTCAGAGGGCAGCGCGGTGATGCCGGACGAGCCGGTCTGCAAGGTGAGAACGGGCAATGCCAGGGCGAGCAGCACCGCGGTGGTCAGGCCCGCGGTCAGCGCCGGCCGCCGCGTGACCGCGGTGACCGCTCGCTTCCAGAACCGGCTCTCGCCGCCGTGCTGTCGCGGAACGAACGGGACGCGCAAGCGCTCGATGCGGTCGCCGAGCAACGACAGGATCGCCGGCAGCAAGGTCAGGGCGCTCGCCACCGTCACGATGCCCACGAGCACGGCACCGAAGGCCAGACTGCGGAGCACGGTGTCCGGCACGAGCAGCATGCCGAGCAGGGCCACTACGAAGGACGAGCCGGAGAACAGCACGGCCTTGCTCGCGGTGGCGCCCGAGACGGCGATCGCGTCGAGCTTGTCGAGCCCGACCGATCGCTCCTCGCGATAGCGCGACACGACGAACAGGCTGTAGTCGATGCCGAGTGCGAGCCCCATCGCCACCGCCATGTTGACGATGAAGAAGGAGAGCTCGAATCCCTGTCCGACGATCGCGGCGATGCCGAGCGCCACGACGATCGAGGCGATCGCCATCGCCAGCGGGACGAACGCCGCGATGACAGCACCGAACACGATGAGCAGGACGATCAGCGCCGCCGGCAGGCCGAACTGCAGCTCGCCCTTCTCGAGGTCATGCTGCGACACCTCGATGAAGTCGTTGTTGACCGTCCACTCCCCGGTGACGTAGACCGAGACGCCGTCCTGGGCATCGGCGGCGTTCACCGAGTCGATCACGTCGGAGATCCCGGCGAGCGGATCGGTGCCGGCGTCGTCGGCCTCGTCGACGTTGTCCATCACGATCGGAATCAGGACGGCGTTGCCGTTCTGCGAGATGAACCCGACGGCGTTCTGCGCATAGGGGTCGCCGACATCGCGTACCGCTTCGGCGCCGGAGATCTGGTCGCGCAGCGTCGCCACGGTGTCCTTGACCTGTGGGTCCTGGGCGTTGCCGTTGTCGGCAACGACGACGACGAAGTCGGTCACCTCGTCCCGGTCGGAGAACCGGCTGTCGAGCAGGTCTTGTCCCTTGATCGAGTCCGGCTTGCTTGTGATCCGGCCCTCCGGGGTGAGGGCAGATCCGAGGAGCAAGGAGATGGAGGCGAAGGCGAGCAGCAGGATGACGCCCCAAGCCGCTACCGTCCGCCACGGATGCCGGGCGCAGGCCATCGCCATTCGCTGGGTCGCAGAGAGTTCCATGGGCGTTCCCCCTGGTCTGTGCCTAAAACCCTGTGACGAGAGTCGGGATCCGCGCCAGAGTCAAACGGCACTGTCCAACGTCCCGACTTGGTGACGGTCAATATTCATCCGTGGAATGACCGATTTGTCTCGACAGACCCTCCTGACATCCCTAAGGTCTCGGGAAATCGGGCGCCCGCCGGTGACGCCCGAAGGAGGAGGGACTCTCTGTGAGATCCATACGCAAAGTCCTCGGGGTGGTAGCAACCGTCGGCGTAGGAGCGGCGATGGTGGCGATCGTTCCCACGACGGCTGATGCCGACCCACAAACCAAGTGCGACAACAGGACCAACGATTCGGTCCGCAAGCTTCTCGAGTGCGTCACCGTGGACGGCGTCCTCGAGCACGAGCAAGCGCTCCAGGACATCGCGGATGACAACGGTGGCAACCGTGCATCGGGCACGTCCGGTCACGCTGACTCACTCGTGTACGTGAGAGACCAGATGCGCGACGCGGGATACGTCACCACTCGCCAGACGTTCTCGTTCCACAAGTTCGAGGTGGTCGGCCCGTCGGCGATGCAGCAGACCGCGCCGAACATGGTGAACTACACCGAAGACGTCGACTTCGCCCCGACTGATCAGTCGGAGCCCGGCGACGTCACGGCAAACGTCACGCCGGTGGACATCAAGCTGGGCATCGGCAACACCTCGGACAGTGGGTGCGAGGCGGCCGACTTCGCCGGCTTCCCGGCCGGCAACATCGCACTGATCCAGCGTGGTTTTTGCACCTTCGAGCTCAAGGCGGAGAACGCCGCGGCGGCTGGCGCAGTCGGAGTCTTGTTCTTCAACCAGGGCAACACCGACGCTGTTGACCGGAACAACATTCCGGCCGTCACGCTCACCGACGGGTACGAAGCCAAGATCCCAGCGCTGAACATGACCTACGCCCTCGGCGCGGAACTGTCGGGCATCCCCTCACTCCAGATGCGGCTGTTCGCCAACGTCAGTAGGGACCTCGCGACGACGCAGAACCTGATCGCGGAGTCGCGTGGCGGCGATCCGCACAACGTGATCATGGCGGGCGCCCACCTCGATTCGGTTCAGGCTGGTCCGGGCATCAATGACAACGGCTCCGGATCGAGCGCGCTGATCGAAGTCGCCCAGCAGATGTCCAGACTCAACCTGCCGAACAAGCTGCGCTTCGCCTGGTGGAGTGCTGAGGAGGACGGCCTGGTCGGGTCGACTCGCTACGTCGACAGCCTTACCGACCCCGAACTGGCCGACATCGAGATGTACCTCAACTTCGACATGATCGCGTCGCCGAACTACGGCCTGTTCATCTACGACGGTGACGGATCGGGCTTCGATATTGAAGGTCCGCCAGGGTCGGATGACATCGAGCATCTCTTCGAGCGCTACTTCGCCGAGCGCAACATTCCGTCGGAGCCGACCGCCTTCACCGGCCGCTCGGACTACCAGGCCTTCATCAACAACGACATTCCCGCCGGTGGTCTGTTCACGGGCGCCGAGGTGTCCAAGACGGCAGCCCAGGTTGAGAAGTGGGGTGGCACGGCCGGTGTCGCGTACGACCACTGCTATCACCAGGCCTGCGACACGATCGACAACTTGGACCACACCGCGCTGTCGATCAACTCCGATGCGATTGCCTACGTGATGTACCTGTACGCGAAGGGCACAGAGGTGATCAACAGCTAGCACCGAGCTCCACGCACGGTCGCCGGGGCGCCTCACCTTCGGGTGGGGCGCCTCGTCATGTCGGTGCCGTCATGACCGCGCCAGCGCGGGCGAACGCCCCGGTGTGTGAGTCACCGGGGCGTGAAGTCTGAGACCGCCTGTCCGCTTCGAGACTCACATGTGTCCAGTCCGTCAAGACAGGGCCGAACGTCCCGAGTCGAGCGCTTCCCCGTACAACTGCCGATTGCGTAGGCGCATGACCGCCACTGGGGTGGGTACCCAGATGTCGACCGGGGTGGGCTCATGGGAGAGACAGGGAGTAGACCAACATGGAGATCGTCGTTCTGATCATCGCGGGGGCCATCATCGGCTTGCTCGGGAAGTGGGTGGCCCCGGGGAGCCGCGACAACACCGGCATCCTGGTGACGATCCTCTGCGGAATCGCCGGCGTGATCGTGGGCTGGTTCATCGCGAAGGCGTTCGGCGTCGCCGCGACGAGCGGGATCGACTGGCTTCGTTGGATCATCTCGGTCATCGTGGCCGCGGTCTTCGTTGCCGTCGCCTCGACCTTGACCGGCAAGTCGAAGTCGCGGATGCGACTCTGACCACGCAGTAGTCGACGTCCGCCCCCGCGTGCCTGGCCCCTGCCCACGGCACGCGGGGGCGAAGTCTGTCCCGGCCCATATGCTCGTGCGCATGCCGTCGCTGACGAACATCGAGGAGGCCGCTCGGGTCATCGATCCGACCTTCCTGGGCACGCCCCAGTACGTCGAGCCGACCCTGTCGCAACTGCTCGGCCGGGACCTCGTGCTGAAGGTCGAGACGTTCAATCCGATCCGGTCGTTCAAGGGCCGTGGCGCCGACTACTACATGCGCAAGCTCTCGGCCGGTCAGCATGTCGTGTGCGCGTCGGCTGGCAACTTCGGCCAGGCGATCGCGTACGCGGGACGGGCTCGCGACGTCGCCGTGACGGTCTACGCGGCGCGGCAGGCCAATCCGCTCAAGGTCGACCGGATGCGGGCGCTCGGCGCCGAGGTGATTCTCGAGGGCGACGACTTCGATCTGGCCAAGCTGGCCGCCCGGGAGCACGCTGCGGCGCAGCCGGACTGTGTCTTCGTCGAGGACGGGGACGACGTCGCGATCGCCGAAGGCGCCGGCACGATCGGCCTCGAGCTCGCTCCGCTCGACCTCGACGCCGTGCTCGTCCCGGTCGGCAACGGGGCGCTGATCAGCGGCGTCGGGCGCTGGATGAAGGCGCACTCGCCCCGTACCCGGATTATCGGCGTCTGCGCCGAGACCGCGCCGGCCATGGAGATCAGCTGGCGCACCGGCCGGCCGACGACGACCGAGACGGCGGACACCGCCGCCGATGGCATCGCCGTTCGGGTGCCGGTGCCCGCCGCCGTCGAGTGGATGCGCGAGGTCGTCGACGACGTCGTTCTGGTGAGCGAACCTCAGATCAGCGAGGCGGTGTGGACGATCCGGGATGCGTTGGGGCTCATTGTCGAGCCGGCTGGCGCGGTCGGGGTCGCGTCGGCCTTCGATCAGCAGGTCGATGGCGGCGTCGTCGCCACGATCATCACCGGAAGTAACGTCGGTCCGGACTTGTTCCGCGAGCTCGCTCCCGGGCGACGGACCGCAAGTGCCGATCCGACCTGACGTACGTCCTGAGCCGTCGAGCCCTCCGGCCCTGTGCCGGTCGACTGTGTGGGCCGCACCTTGAGATATGGCAACGCGTTACTACCGGATGAGCAGCCTCCCGATGGCTGAAGCCGTGTTGCGGAAACTGGCCGAGGACTCGAGATTCCATCCCTCTCGACCGCTCGGCTATGCACATCTCAAGATCGTCCGGATCGATTGCGACGACGACTGTTGCCCTGACGCGCTGGTTCACGAGGTCGACGAGATGGCGCGAAGCGTGTCGCGGCCGAGCGACTGGGCCGGGCTCAGCGCGGGGTGACCACCGGCGACTCGCGATGGCAGGTTCGCCCCGAATCGTCGGCACCAGGGGTACGCTCCCGACGTGACGAGCACTCCGATCCGACGATCGGGTGTGCTCCGAGGGTTGCTCCTCACGATCGCCGCCGCACTGCTACCGGTGGTCCTGCCGACCGCGGCCACTGCCGCCGCCAGCGTCTCGGCCCAGGATCCCGAGCGGGAGTTGGCGCAGCGCTTCGCACCGGAGGTACGCCTGGTCGTCCAGGAGGAGCCGTGTGGGCCCGGTGAGCCGTACATCCCGAGCGATGTCGAGGCCTTCATGGACCAGCAGACCGTCGCGTTGCGTGGGCCGTGGACCGAGAACGACCTGGTCCAGATCGGTCCGTCGGCCGACGACCTCTCGACCGATCGGTACGAGTACCACCTGGACTTCCCCGGTGATCCGCTCAATCCGGGCTGCGACTACGAGCGGTGGGCGAAGCGGCTGACCAAGGGCACCAGCCCGACCGTGTACGCCCATGTCGCCAAGCAGAAGGGCTATCCCGACCAGATCGCCATGCAGTACTGGTTCTTCTATCCGTTCAACGACTACAACAACCTGCACGAGGGCGACTGGGAGTGGATCCAGCTGGTCTTCGACGCGCCCAGCGCTGCCGAGGCGCTGGATCAGGATCCGGCCTCGGTCTATTACAGCCAGCACGAGGGCGCCGAGCGGTCCGACTGGGACGCGGACAAGCTCGAGGTCGTCGACAGCACGCGTCCGGTGGTGCATCCGGCAGCCGGGTCGCATGCGAACTACTACGACGAGGGCTTGTTCCTCGGCCGATCGGCGTCCCAGGGCGTCGGCTGCGACGACACCAGGCCACCGACCCGAAACGTCGATCCGGTGGTCGAGGTGATCCCGAGCGATCCGGCGGTGGCGCTCGAGGAGTATCCGTGGATCGGTTTCGAAGGGCGCTGGGGCGAGCGTCGCGAGGCGTTCTACAACGGTCCCACCGGGCCGGCCCAGAAGACCTTGTGGCGCAAGCCGATCAGCTCGGCCGAGGACCGCGGTCGCGACCGGAGCTATGCGCTCCCGGCCGGCGGGCTGCTCGGAACCGGCGCCACCAGCTTCTTCTGCGGCGCGGTCGCGGCCGGCTCCGATGTGTTGCGGCGACTGGTGAGCGAACCGGTGCCGGTCCTCATCATCCTGGCGCTGATCATCCTGGCCCTCGTCTACGCCGCGATCCGTACCCGCTGGCGGCCGACTGCTCCACTGCGACTCGCCCATCGCCGAGCATGGGGCCAGATCTATGCCGCTGCTACCCGGATGTATCTCTCGCGTCCGGCACTGTACATCGGCATCGGCCTGTTGGCGATCCCGGTCTCGTTCGTGGTGGCCATCTTGCACGTGGTGGCGGTCGGCGCCGGATCGCTCATCGGTGTGGACGCCAGCGGAGAGAGCGGTGGCGGCTTCTTCTCCCTCTCAGTGATTCTCGGCACGATCCTGACGTTCTTCGGTGTCGCACTCGTCCATGCCGCCGCCACTCGCGCGGTGACCGAGATCGACGCCGGCCGCGAGGTCGGGGTGATCGGCGCCTATCGGCTAGCCTTCGAGCGGCCGCGTCCGTTGCTGGGCGCGGTGGCGATCGCGGTCGTGGTCGGGAGCCTGCTGAGCCTGTCGTTCTTCCTGCTCCCGCTCGGCCTGCTGGTCATCCTGGGCTGGGCCCTGGTCGTCCCGGTCGCCGTGTTGGAGGACCGGTCGGCGCTCGCCGTCCTCCGCCGCAGCACTTCCCTGGTGGTCCGCCAGCCGATCAAGATCGCCTGGCTCGTCGTCGTGACGGCGTTCGTCGCCCTCGCGACCGGGCCGGTGGTCGGCACTTTGCTGATCCTCGCGACGGATGCTCCGCTCGAGGTCATCAACATCGTCGCCGGCATCCTGTACGTGTTCCTGATTCCGTTTACCGGCTTGACGACGGCGTACGTCTATTACGACACCGTGGTCCAGGAGCGACTTGGCGAGCGCGGCGACACCCTGGACCTGTTGCCGGTCGAGGCATGACCCGCACCGGCGGCAGTAGGGTGACGGCCATGCGCCGACTCGCGCCGCTGGCCGTCGTCGTCGCCCTGGGCCTGGTGGGCTGTGGCGACTCGGATGGTGGCTCGTCGGAGTCTGAGCAGACCGGCCCGACCGGCGAGTCGTCCTCGACCGAGCCGTCGTCCACCTCGTCGGCAGCATCGACCTGGTCGCCCGCGCCGCTGGCCACAGAAGGCGTCGCCTTCGACCAGAAGCTGCACGACGAGCTGATGGCGATGTTCCGCCGAGACCAGGCCGGGCAGAAGGGCGGCATCGACAACGAGGGGCCCGACGCGCGAATCGAGCGGCTCAAGGAGATCATCGCCGAGCACGGCTGGCCCACCTTCGACCTGGTCGGCAAGGACGGTGGCGATGCCGCCTGGATCATTGCGCAGCACGCCGATCTCGATCCGGACTTCCAGGCAGCGGCGCTGGAGTTGCTCACCGAGGCCGCCGAGGCGGGCCAGGCGTCATGGGGCAACGTCGCCTACCTCAAGGACCGGGTCGCCGCCGGGAATGGCGAGCCGCAGACCTACGGCACGCAGATCGGCTGCGTACGCGGGAAGGCCAAGCTCGCCACGCCATTGACGCAACCGGACCAGGTCGACCAGCTGCGGGCCAAGGCCGGTCTCGATCCGCTGGACGTCTACCTGGCCGAGCTCGACAAGATCTGCGCCAGGGAGCAGAAGCGAGGGAGATGACGGGTGGCAAGCGGGAGCAGTGAAACCAAGACACGGGGTCAGGGCGCGGCGGGAGCGGCTTGGTTGCTCGGCAGCGGGCTCGGCTGGCTGCTGCATCGCCTGATCGGCCTGCCCGACCTGGTGGGGTCGCTGGTCGGAATCACTCCGGCGAAGCGACTACGGCTGAAGGTCGTCGTCCTCCGTGACTCGGACAACCGGCCCTTGGCGACCACGAGCGAGATCGAAGCCCTCGTCGAGGCGGCGACGACCGCCTTGCACGAGGCCGCCAACGTCCGGCTCGAGCCGGCGATCGGAAACGAGGGGTACGTCGAGCAGGTCGCGGATCCGACTCCGGCGTACGTCCTCGATCCGAAGTGCAACTGGGGCGGCTTCCAGCACAACTTCACCGAGGTCGGCCGGTGGTACCGGGACCACAGCAATGACTACACGTCACGTGGTGGCGTCGTGATGTTCATCGTCCAGGACGTGCAGGGCAAGTCGGGCTGCTTCACCGGCCTGGTCGACTTCGGCTACATCGATCCCGGGGCGGTGCGAGACCCGATGGGACGGCCCGCCCAAGGAGCCAGGCAGCTGACCCTGGCCCACGAGCTCGGCCACGGCTGCGATTTGCTGCACCGCAAGGATCCGACCAACCTCATGACGCCCGGAAGCGAGGAGCGCACCGCGACGTTGACGCGCTGGCAGCGGGCCGTGCTACGCACCAGCCGTCACGTCCGCTATCGCTAGGCCAGGTCGGTGATCGAGCGGAACGGTCGGGCTTCCTCGAGCTCGTACGCCAACTCCAGCAGGGTCCGCTCGGCGCCGAGTGCGGCCGAGAAGTGCACACCGATCGGCAGCCCGTTCGATGCTGCGCCGAGTGGCAGCGACATCGCCGGCCCGCCCGCGACGTTGTTCAGCGGCGTGAAGCCGACGTAGCGACGCAGCCGATCCATCAGCCGCTCGAACGGCTGTCGCGGTGACAGGTGGCCGAGCGTCGGCGTGGTGTGGCTCAGCACCGGCGATAACACGACGTCGCGCTGGGCGAAGACCTGCTGGTAGACGCCGGTGATGCCGCGCAGCCGGCGGAAGATGCCCGGCGTACGCCAGACCGCCCGGCCGTACATGCGGCTCAGCCCGATCGATAGGTTGTCGAGCCGGCCGCGGTCGAAGTCGCGACCGATCACCCAGCGGCCGGTCGAGGCGACCAGGAACGCCAACATGCCCCAGTAGAGGGCGAAGTCGTCGGTGAACCGTTGCAGCGGCGGCAGCTCCATCTCGGTCACGTCGTGACCCAGCTCGGCCAACAGATCGGCAACTCGGAGCACCGCGACGCGGGTCTCGTCGTCGGTCGGGTGACCGGTCGCGGAGTCGAGCACCACGCCGATGCGAAGCCGAGCGGTCCCCGGACGCGTCACCTCGCCGATCGGCGCCAGTGTCGGATGTGGCCGGAACAGCTCGGCACCGGCGAGGAACGCCGCCGTGTCGCGGACGCTGCGGGTGAGCACGCCGTCGCACACCACCTTCAGCGGCAGTGAGCGACTCGACCGGCTGGTGAGCAGCCGCCCCAGCGTCGGCTTCAACCCGACCAGCCCACAGGCAGCGGCCGGAATCCGGATTGAGCCGCCGCCGTCGTTGGCATGCGCGATCGGCACGACTCCGGCGGCCACAAGCGCGGCGGCTCCGCCGGAGGAGGCGCCGGCCGAGTACGCCGGGTTCCACGGATTGCGAGTCGGCTCGCCCTCGGCGTACTCGGTCGTGGCGTTGAAGCCGAACTCCGGCAGCTTGCTCTTGCCGAGATTGACCACGCCCTGGGCGAGGTACTGGCGGGCGATGTCGTCGTCGCGCACCGCCGGTCGTCCGACGTACGCGAGCGTGCCGTGATTGGTCGGCAGCCCGCGTACATCGACGTTGTCCTTGATGAACGTGGGGACGCCGGAGAAGCCGCCGTTCGGCGTCATCGCTGCCGCGCGGCCCTGAGCGGAGTCGAAGTCGGCGTACGCGATCGCCTCGATCTGCCGCCCGAACCGCTCGGCACGCGCGATCGCCGCCTCCACGGCCTCGCCGGCGCTGATCTCCCGACGACGGATCGTGTGGGCGACCGCGGTCGCGTCGCGATCGCCCAAGGCGTCGGCTGCGAAGACATGCACGCCAGGGCCGGTCACGAGTGGCACGCTACCGCCGTCGTCGATGACCAAGGTCCCCCGGTCGTCGGGTCGTCTGGTACTGGCCACGACAACGCCGACGACAGCACGCTGACGATGCGTTCTCAGCGTCGGAGGTGCTCCATGCCCGAACTCACCGCGGACCTCGTGCTTGAAGGCGGCGGAGTCAAAGGGATCGCCCTGGTGGGGGCGTACAGCGTCATCGAGGAGCGGGGCTACACGATCAATCGGGTCGCGGGCACGTCCGCGGGCTCGATCGCCGGAGCTCTCATCGCTGCCCGGATGTCGGCGAAGGAGCTCGAGACCGAGATGCGGGGGCTGGACTACTCGAAGTTCAAGGACAAGGGGCTGCTCGACAAGGTGCCGCTGTTCGGCAAGGCGATGTCGGTGATGTTCGAGGACGGCGTCTACGAGGGCACCTACGCCAGGAACTGGGTACGCGACCAGCTGGCGAAGAAGGGGGTCAAGACCTTCGCGGACCTGCCGTACGACGATCCGAACCTCGAGCCGGAGCAGCAGTATCGGCTCGTCGTGATGGTCTCTGACATCACGAGGGGTCGGCTTCGCAAGTTCCCGTGGGACTACCCGGTCTACACGCTCGAGCCCGGCGCCCAAGAGGTCGCCGACGCCGTACGCGCCTCGATGTCGATCCCGTTCTTCTTCGAGCCGGTCAAGCTGACCCACCGGGAAGGCCACGAGTCCGTCCTCGTCGACGGCGGCATGCTCTCGAACTTCCCGGTCCAGGTGTTCGACGCGCAGAATCGGCGCAAGGCGCGCTGGCCGACGTTCGGGATCAAGCTGTCAGCGCGGGCCAAGGCGCTGGAGGGCACCGTCGCCGACGTCAGCGGCCCGATCAGCATGACCAAGGCGATGGTCAAGACGATGACCGGCTTCTACGACCGGATGTACGTCGACGACCCGGACATCCAGGCGCGGACGATCTTCGTCGACACGGGCACGATCCAGGCGACCGACTTCGATCTCACCGACGAGCAGCGCGACATGTTGTTCGAGAACGGTCGCAGTGCGGCGAAGAAGTTCTTCGACGGCGGTGACGGTCGGCCGCCCTGGAGCCTGGACGCCTACAACGCACAGTTCCGCCAGTCTGACTAGCGGAGCCTCACACGGATCTTGAGGGCTTGCGGTAGTCCTGGCTTCTGCAATCCCTCAAGATCCGTCCCGGAGCTCGGCGACTGCGGCGGCCAGCAGGCCGATGCCGTCGGTGATCGATCGCTCGTTGAGTGAGGAGTAGCCGAAGATCAGTCCGTCCCGGCCCGGGCCGTTCAGGCGATACGAACGTACCCCCGAGACGCCGACCCCGCAATCGGCGGCGGCGGCCACGACGGACTCCTCGTCGAGGTCGGCCGGCAGCCAGGCGACCAGATGGATGCCAGCCGAGATGCCGATCGGCTCGAAATCCGGCAGCCGCTCGCCGAGCTCGGCCAGCAGGACGTCCCGGCGGCGTCGATAGACCGGCCGCATCCGGCGCAGATGCCGGTCGAACTCTCCCCGCTCCAGGAAGTCGGCGAACGCCAGTTGGTCGATCGCCGGCGAGCCGCGGTCGGCAAGGACCTTGGCGTCGGCGACCGCGTCGGCCAGGTGATGCGGCACCGCGAGCCAGCCGAGCCGGAGCCCCGGGGCGAGCGTCTTGCTGGCCGACCCGGCGTAGACGACATGCTCCGGCGCGAGCCCCTGCATTGCGCCGATCGGCGACCGGTCATACCGGTACTCCGCGTCGTAGTCGTCCTCGATCACCAGGGAGCCATGGCGCTCGGCCCAGTCGAGGATGGCCGCTCTCGACTCGGGCGAGAGCACGCCGCCGAGCGGCCATTGATGCGACGGCGTCAGGACGATCGCATCGGCTGCGGTCCGCTCCAGCGCGTCGACGTCGATCCCGTTGTCGCCGACCGGCACCCCCTCGATGGCCATGCCGAGTCGCTCGGCCACCAGCACGGCATCGTCGAGCGACGACGGATCCTCGACGGCCAGGCACCGCGCCCCTCGTTCCTGGATGGCCTGCAACACGACCGCGATGCCTTGGCCGTAGCCGTTGCAGATCACCATGTCGTCAGGCCGGGCGTCGGCGCCGCGTACTCGGTTGAGATAACCCGACATGGCCTCGCGCAGCTCGGGTACGCCACGGCCGCTGATGTAGCCGAACCGGTCGCTCGGTGCCTCGGTGACGACCCGGCGGATCGAGCGCAGCCAGGCCGTACGCGGGAAGTTGGACACGTCGGCCCGGCCGTAGCCGAAGTCGATCCGCGGCTCGACCGGTGCCGGCGTCGGTGTGTCGGTCGCGGCCGGCCGCGGCTCGATGGCGACCTGGGTGTATCCGCCGCCCTGGCTGGTGAGATAGCCCTCGGCGGTCAGCTGCTGATATGCCTCGACGACGACTCCGCGGGAGACTTCGAGATCGGCCGCGAGCGTCCGGGTCGGCGGCAGCGCCATCCCCTGCCGCAGCCGCCCGGTTCGGATCGCGTCGCGGATTCCGGCCTCGATCTGGCGGTGCAACGGGACCGGGCGATCGCGCCGGAGCTCCAGCAGCAACTCTCCGGCGATCGCCGAATTGGACCGAGAACTGTTCATCGAACTGGACCTTATCGCGGGTACCAATCGCTGTCAGGATCTTGGCCATGACACTCGGACACTCAGCAGGGGGAAGACTCTCCGCCCTCACCGACCGGCTGGACGGCCATTGCCTGTTCCCCGGTGACGACGGTTTCGACAGCGCTCGGGCCGTCTGGAACGCGATGATCGACCGGCAGCCGCGGCTGATCGTCCGCTGCTCCAGCGTCGACGACGTCGTGACCGCGATCCGGGCCGCCCGCGAGCTCGATCTGGAGATCGGCGTCCGCTGCGGCGGTCACAGTGTTCTCGGCCTCTGCGTGCCCGAGGACGGCCTGATGATCGACCTGACGCCGATGAGCTCGGTCCGGGTCGACCCCGAGCAGCGGCGGGCCTGGGTCCAGGGCGGTGCGCTGCTCGGCGGGCTCGACATCGCGGCGCAAGAGCACGGCCTCGCGACCACCGCCGGCAACGTCTCGCACACCGGCGTCGGCGGCCTGACCCTCGGCGGCGGCATGGGCTGGCTGGCGCGACAGTACGGCCTGTCGTGCGACAACGTCGTCTCGTACGAGGTGGTCACTGCCGCCGGCGATGTGGTCCGGGCCAGCCGCGACGAGCACCCCGACCTGTTCTGGGGACTACGCGGGGGCGGCGGCAACTTCGGGATCGTCACCGAGTTCGAGTTCCAACTGCATCCGGTCGGCACCCGCACCCTGGTCGCCGAGTTCGACTTCCCGATCGACAAGACGGCCGCGGCGATGCGGGCCTGGCGCGACCTCAGTGAGTCGGCGCCTCGGGCCGCCACGTTCAACGCCGCCGTCGGACCCGACGTCGCAATGCTCGGCTTCGTCTGGGTCGGCGACCCCGAGGAGGGCCGGCGCCTGCTGCCGTCGATGGGAGCGCTCGGCACTCCGATCGCCGAGCGGGTTGACGAGATGTCGTACGTCGAGTTGCAGACCAAGGACGACAGCGTCGAGGGCTACACGTACCGCCGCTACTGGAAAGGTCACCTGCTGCCCGAGCTGTCCGACGCGGCGATCGACGCGCTCGTCGGCCGCGCCGGGCAGACCGACCTGCTACCAGGCCTCAGCCTGCAGGCCTACGGCGGCGCGATCTCGGACGTCCCCGAGGACGACACCGTCTTCAGCAACCGCGGCAGCAAGTTCGAGTACATCGCGGCGGCCAGGTGGGACGACCCGGCCGAGGACACCGACCGGCTTGCGGTGGCGCGTCGGTGCGCCGCGGAGGTCGAGCCGTTCGCCAGCGGCGTCTACGTCAACGTGCTGAGCGACGACGGCGCGGGCGGCCTGCAACGGGCGTTCTCCGGCAAGTTCGACCGGCTCACCGCCCTCAAGGACACCTACGACCCCGACAACACGTTCCATCTCAACCCCAACATCCGGCCTTCTGGCTGACTCGGAGGACTTCCTATGGGCAAGATCGTCAATTCGACCTACATCTCCCTCGACGGCGTCGTCGAGAACCCGCACCTGTGGCCGTCCCTGCCCGCAGGCCGGGGCGACACCGGCGACCAGATCCAGATCGATCTGCTACGGGACAGCGACGCCGTGGTGATGGGCCGACACACCTACGACGGCTTCGCGCCGGTGTGGCCGACCCGCTCCGGCGACCCATACAGCGACCGGATCAACACCATGCCGAAGTACGTCGTGTCGTCGTCGCTGACCGACCCGGAGTGGGCCAACACCACCGTGATCGACGGCGGCGGCGACGTGGTCGGCGAGATCCAGCGCCTCAAGGACTCGGGTCAGAACCTCGTGCAGTACGGATTCGGACAGTTGTCGTTCGCGATGCTCGAGGCCGGTCTGCTCGACGAGCTCCGGCTTTGGGTGCATCCGCAGATCGTCGGCCGGGGCGGCATGGACGATCTGCTCTTCCGCGAGTGCACGCCGGCCAACCTCCGGCTGCTCGACACGATACCGCTGGGCAACGGCATCGTGATCCTGTCCTACGCGGTCGGAGCCGACGCCTAGGGCACTGACGGCGCGGCAGATCGGCGGTCGGGTCATACGCTCGCCTCGTGACTGACTACTTCCACGTCGACGTCTTCTCCGACGTCCCGTACGCGGGAAACAGTGTCGCGGTCTTCGTGGACCCGCCGCCGATGACCGATCGCCAGATGCTGAGCGTGACTCAGGAGCTCCGGCACTTCGAGACGATCTTCGTCAGCCGCGGCACGGAGTCGGCGACCGTCAGGGCACGGGTCTTCGACCTGACCCAGGAGCTCGACTTCGCCGGGCATCCGGTGCTTGGAGCCGCTGCGGTGCTGCACGATCTCGCCGAGTCGTCCGACGGCGTACACGAGTGGCGGATCGAGCTGCCCGCCCGGACGGTCCAGGTGACCACCAGCCGAGCAGCCGCCGGTCACGTGTCGGCGTTGCTGGACCAAGGACGGCCGGACTGGATCGTTCCGAGTGCTGCGATCGATCCGGCCGCCGTCGCCGCGGCCTTCGGTCTGGCCGAATCCGACCTCGACGACACCCTCCCGCTCGAGATCGTGTGGACCGGACTTCGCTACCTGATCGTCCCGGTCCACAGCACGGCGCTGCCGCGGGCCTCGATCCAGCACGATCTCGCCGACTTCGTCCACCGGATGGGGGCGCAGTACGCCTACCTGCTCGACCCGGCGGCGGTCGAGGGTCGGCACTGGGAGAACGACGGCTCGATCGAGGACATCGCGACCGGAAGCGCGGCCGGCTGCGTCGCCGCCTATCTGGTGCGGCACGGCCGAGCCGCCGTCGACCGACCGATCGCGTTGTCGCAGGGTCGCTTCGTCGGTCGACCCAGCACCATCGTCGCGACCGTCCAGGGCGCGAGCCAGGCGATCGAGCGAGTCACGGTCGCCGGGGACGTCAGCGTCGTCGCGACGGGCACGCTGCGCGCCCTGCCCTCACCAGGACGGATCTGACCGCGCGCGAGCCGTCTCGGTCACTCGACGGCCCGGCGGGTCCGTGGGACGACCTCAGTCGCCAGGGTCTCGATCTGCCGGGCTCGGCCGTCGCCGACCGGCATCAAGTTGAACGCGTCGAAGCCGATCGCGGTCAGGTCGGCGAGCTGCTTCGTCACGGCGTCGATCGAGCCTGCGATGTCGGCCTCCGTTGAGTCGCCGTCGTCGGTGACCCGCACCGTCAGGTTGCAGGCATAGGTGAGGTCTGCCGGATCCCGTCCGGCGGCTCGCGCTGAGTCGGCGACCTGGCGATGCATGTCCGCGATCCGATCGGGGCCGGCGTGGTCGAGCGACGGGATCCAGCCGTCGGCCAGCTCACCGGTGATGGCCAGTGACCGCCGGCCGAAGGTCCCGAGCCAGATCGGGATCGGCCGGGTCGGCTTCGGCTCCAGCGGCGCGTCCTCGGTCCGGTAGTGCGCGCCCTCGTACGTCAGCCGAGGCTGCGTCCAGAGTCCGCGGATCACCCGTACCGCCTCGGCCAGAGCGTCCACCTTCTCGCGTGGCGTGCGGACCGGCAGTCCGTACGACCGGAACTCCTCGTCGGACGCGCCGCCGCCGAGCCCGAGGATCAGCCGGCCGCCGGAGAGCCGGTCGAGCGACTCGGCCATCTTGGCCACCATCGCGGGCGAGCGGTACGGGACGCCGAGCACCCGGGTCGCGACCTGGACTCGTGACGTCGCGGCGGCGATCCAGGTCAGCATCGTCCAGGTCTCGTACGTCGGATGCGTGCCCGACGGGTGGTCGGATGCCGACACGAAGTCGAAGCCGAGCTCCTCGGCCGCCCTGGCATCGGCGACCGGGTCGGCGTCAGCAGCAGCCGACGTCGAGACGTCGAGACCGAAGCGCAGCGCTGTCATCGAGTGGTTCCTGATCATCGTCGTCGGATTCGCGCGGCGTCGGCGCTGGCGGGGTGGGCACCGGCACGGCGAACAGCGGGATGAAGTAGTGGGCGAGCGGTCCGATGCTCACGGCGTAGAGCGCCGTCCCGATGCCGACCGTGCCGCCGATCACCCAGCCGATCGCGAGGACCGCGACCTCGATGCCGGTGCGGACCACCCGGATCGAGTGGCCGCGGGCGGCCAGGCCGGTCATCAGTCCGTCGCGGGGACCGGGCCCGAGATTGGCGCCGACATAGAGGCCGGTGGCGACGCCATTGAGGACGATCCCCGCGACGAGCGCGCTCGCCCGGATCGGCATCGACGAGGTGTGCGGAAGGACGGCGAGGAAGGCGTCGACCGCGAGGCCCACGACGATCGCGTTGCTGATCGTTCCGAGTCCGGGCCGTTGCCGTAGCGGGATCCAGATCAGCAGCACGACGGCGCTCACCGCGATCACGACCCAGCCGAACTGGAGGCCGGTGCGCTCGGAGATGCCCTGGTGCAACACGTCCCAGGAGTTGAGCCCGAGCCCGGCGCGGAGCATGATCGCCATGCTCGCCCCGAACAGGATGAGCCCGACGTAGAGCTGGACGAGTCGGCGCACAGGCCGGTGCATCTTGAGCCGGAGTGTCACGGGCGGGCCCTCGTGATCGGGGACATGTCAACAACCACGCTAGGTAGAGGTCGATGACATGTCAACATTTTCGGTACGCTCGAACCGTGACCGCGACACGATGGCTGACGGCTCGTGAAGATCGGGCCTGGCGAGGCTACCGGCGGATGCGGGCGCTGCTCGATCTGCGGATCAACCGCGACCTCGCCCAGGACGCCGGCCTGTCCGAGCCGGACTACGACGTGTTGTCCAACGTCTCAGAGGCACCGGACCGAACGATGCGGATGAACGAGCTCGCCGCGCGCATGCTGTGGACCCCGAGCCGGGTGTCGCACCAGGTCCGGCGAATGGAGCAGCGCGGACTCGTGACGCGCGCCGAGTGCGCAGGCGACGGCCGAGGGGCGATGGTCGTCCTGACCGACGAGGGCTGGCGGGCGATCCAGGCGGCGGCGCCCGACCATGTGCGGTCGGTGCGCGAGAACCTGATCGACCTGCTGTCCGACGAGCAGATCGAGGTGCTCGGGGACTTCACGGAGCTGGTGATCGAGCGGCTGACCATGGACGAGCGAAAGCCGAGCTGACTACGCTACGCGACATGGACCGTCCCGAGCCGCCCTTCGACGAGTCGTCCGCGCTGGACGACTCGGCGGCGAGCCTCGCCGAGGCGCTCAGCGTCTCGCGAGACGACGAGGAGCGGGTCCACCGGATCCATTACCTGATCGACGAGGCGTTCCCGCCCGATCCGGCCGTACGCAAGCTGCAGGAGCCGGACGAGGCACGGCTGGCGGTGTGGGCGATGGTGCCGCACATCGACGCGATCACCTTCGGCCGTCGCTGGACGGCGATCGCGCGGGCGGCCGAGCTCGAGTCGGCCTACGCCCTCGACCTGTCGTCGACCCGCTGGGTGTGGGCCGATGCGGCCGAGCTGATCGTCGACCAGGCCGACTTCATCAGCACCGAGCCGGCCGATCGCTCCGACGTCGGACCCGGATCGGCCTTCCGTTCCGACGAATACTCAGACGCGCTTCGCGAGGCGTGGTCGGAGCGACGCAGTGCCGAGGTCCGGGCCCTGGTGGCCGCGGACCGCGGCGCGATGCATCCGGCCGCCCGCTGGCGCTCCGGCCGTTCGGCATCGGCCTAGCTCACTCGGTCGATCCGCGTCGGCGGTACGCGATGATGACCGCATGACGCAGCCCCCTCCGGCCCAGGTGTCGCCGATGCTGGCGATCGCCGAGGACCGGCCGCCGGAGGGGTCGAACTGGGCGTACGAGTGGAAGTGGGACGGCTTCCGCGCCATCGTCGCGGTCGGCTCGGACCAGGTGCGGGCGTACTCGCGGCGCGGTCGCGACATGACACCGACCTATCCGGAGCTGCGCACCCTGCCCGAGCAGACCGACACGCCCTTGCTGCTCGACGGCGAGCTGGTCGCGTTGAGCCCGGAGGGCCGGCCGAGCTTCCACCACATGCAGATGCGCATGCACGACGCGCACCCGTCGGCCCGGCAGCTAAGCGAGGCGCCGGTGCTGCTGTTCGCCTTCGACGTGTTGCAGGTCGGCGACGAGAAGCTGCTGCGCCGGCCGTACCTCGAGCGCCGCGAGATCCTGGCCGACCTCGAGCTGACCGAGGGACCGGTGCGGACCCCGACGCACTACACCGACGTCTCCGGCGCTGACATGTTCGCGACGGCGGAGGAGCACATGCTCGAGGGCGTCGTCGCCAAGCGGATCGACTCCCTCTACATCCCGGGCCGCCGTGAGATCACCTGGGTCAAGTCGACCGTCTGGAAGAGCCAGGAGGTGATCATCGGCGGCTGGTCGACCGGTGAGGGCAACCGGGCCGACGTGTTCGGGTCGCTACTGGTCGGGGTCTACGACGACGCCGGACGGCTCAGCTATGCCGGACGGGTCGGCACCGGCTTCGACGACACCGAGCTTCGTCGGCTCAAGCGGCTGCTCGACGAACGTGAGTGGCCGACCAGCCCGTTCGACCAGGAGGTGCCGCGGGAGTTCGCCCGGCACGCGCACTGGGTGACGCCGGACCTGGTGGGCGAGGCGGGGTTCCGGCGCTGGACGACCGACGGCCGGCTCTGGCATCCGAAGTGGCGAGGCCTCCGACCCGACCGGGATCCGGCCGACATCGTTGTCCCTGACGACGTACGTCTGGGCGACGCCTGACGTCCGCGCCCCACTGGCGGTAGCCATATCCCGAAACACGCCGGCGTGTCTGGGGATTTGCCTACCCCCAGCGCCATGGCGACCGCCTCCCTCCCGTACGCGCGCCGCACATCCGACATGTCGCCCACGAACCGTCGCTGGCGGGAGGGAGGCAGGAACGAAGGGTATGAAGCCGACACCATGCGCCACTCGCCATTCGGATCGGCGCAACCCGACGCACCCCCAGCGGTGAGCCGGGGCCGGGCGGCGTCTCGGGGTCGGATCCGGGCCCATTGGGGGAGTCGCCGGATGGTCCGCGGGTCACTTCCGGGCGAGCCTGGCGGAATGGCACCTGCACCCCTCGTGGTTCGGGTCTGTGCCTTCGTCGGGCCAGTCCTGCTGCTCGGCTATGGCCTGCTTCGCCAGATCGATGGCCTGGACGGCGACATCGGTCCGGGTCCGACCTGGAACGTCGGACACACGCTGTTCCTGGTCGGCTTCGTCATGTTCGGCGTCGTGATCGTCGGAATGCGCCGCCTGATCGACGCAGGCACGGGTGGCCTGCGGCTGGGCGCCGATGCCGCGATGGTCGCCGGCCTGGTCGGCGCCGGATGCTTCCTCTGGGTGACCCTCGGCGACCTGTTCGAGGGACTCGACGATGCCGCGCCGCTGCCGGAGTCGTTAAGGCTGATCGCACCGCTCGCCCTCGAGCTCGGCTGGCTGAGCCTGCTGATCCTGCTCGTCGTCCGATCGCCTCGGCGACTGCCCTGGTGGAGCCCGGTTCTGGTCGCCGGCGGCTTCGGCGTGATCGCGGCCGACCTCGACCTGCTGTCGCTCGGCGCCGGACTGCTCCTCGTCGGACTGGCGCCGCTGGCGCTCCCGGTCATTCGCCCGGACGATCGATCCGTGCCGCCAGCCGCTTCGGCGCGAGGCGGCAGTAGCTCTCGGTGAGTAGCTCGCGGACCTCGTCCCAGTCGGTGTCGTCGTCGAACACCATGCCGACGACGTCTTCGCCCCAGTCGGGCCGATAGAACGGGTAGCCCGAGGCGAGCAGCGCTTCGTACTCGGGGCTCGGCGAACGGAACGTCATCACGCAGAGTGGCTCGGTGTGGTCGGGCAAAAGTGCGTACGCCGCCGGCCGCGGGTCCAGGTCGCGCTGGACCATGCGGACGTGGGTAATGGTCCGCTGCCGGATCCGCCACCGGACCCCGACCCAGGCGTCCTCCTCGTAGGCCTCCGGCAGCTCGAGGCACATCTCGCGGAGCCTTTTGATGACGTCCACCAGCATCGGGTCAGGCGGCTCGGTCACCGGTCGGACTCCCTCCTCATGTGCACCGAAAGCTAGTACGCACCACTGACGTCGACAACTTGTCAGTTGTACAAGTCAATGGTTGTGGATAGGCTCGCGGCATGACGATCGTGGCGGACGAGCTGAGCCTGGTGTTCTCGGCGCTGGCCGATCCCACTCGGCGGTCGATCCTCGAGCGGCTGGCCGAGGGCGATGCGACGGTGAACGAGCTGACCGAGCCGTTCGCCCTGACCCAGCAGGCGATCTCGAAGCATCTGAAGGTGCTCGAGCGCGCCCACCTCATCTCGCGTACTCAGGCCGGTCAGTCGCGACCTTGCGTCCTGGAGGCGGAGCGGCTCGACACCGCCGTCGACTGGATCGCGCAGAACCGCCAGATCTGGGCCGACCGCCACGACCGACTCGAGGAGCACTTGGCTGCGCTGCGCGGCCTACCGGGCCGCGACCAGGAGGCACATCGATGACCGAGACCGGGGAGCTGACCTATCGACGGGTGCACCGCGCGTCGCCCGAGCTGCTGTTCGACTGCATGACGCGGCCGGAGCATCTCACCCACTTCTGGGGACCGAAGGGCACCATGACTCCGATCGGCAACATCGTCGTCGACCTGCGACCCGGCGGCGCGTTCGAGACCACCATGGTGAGCGACGCGGACGGCGCCACGTACGTCATGCGGGCCACCTATGTCGAGATCCAGCGGCCCGAGCGACTGGTCTGGATCGAGAGTGACGTGGCTGGCGGCCTGCGGACCACCATCACCTTCGTCGATCTTGGCGACGGCCGGACCGAGGTGATCACGCACCAGACCAACGTTCCGGCCCAATATCGCACCGCCGAGGCCCAGGCCGGATTCGCCACGAGCCTCGACCGCTTCAGCGACTACATCGCGGGCCTGGCCGATCAGACAGCTCAGGACGGTTAGGGAGGCCGAGATGCCCACACTGAGATCCGCCGACGGCACCACGATCGGGTACGACAGCAGCGGCACCGGGCCGCCGATCGTGCTTGTCGACGGTGCGCTATGCGACCGCCGTGGCCCGATGCGGCCGCTGGCCGAGCGACTGCGGAGCCGTTTCACCGTCTTCACGTACGACCGGCGCGGCCGCGGCGAGAGCACCGACGCCCAGCCGTACTCCATCGACCGCGAGATCGAGGACCTGCGTGGCATCGTCGAGGTCGCCGGTGCCGAGGTGGGCGTCTACGCCATGTCGTCCGGCGGCGCGCTCGCGATGGTGACCGCTGCCGTCGAGCCCCGGATCGGCCGGATCGTGCTCTACGAGCCGCCGTACATGGCCGAGGTCGGCGATGACGCACCACTCAGGGCGTACACGCAGGAGCTCAACACGCTGCTCGCCGCCGGGCGCCGGGGCGATGCGGTGGCCCGGTTCATGACCCATGTCGGCATCCCGGAGCCGGTCATCGCCGGGATGAGATCGGGGCCGGGCTGGCCGGCCTTCGAGGCGATCGCGCCGACCCTGGCCTACGACGACGCGCTGCTCAACGGTGGCCGCGTGCCGCACGCCGTCGCGGCGAAGGTCACGATCCCGGCGCTGGTGCTGTCCGGCGGCGACTCTCCGGTCCCGCTGCAGCAGGCCGCGAAGGCTGCGGCACAGGCGTTGCCGGCTGCGGAGTTCCGGCTCCTGGACGGGCAGACCCACGACCCCGATCCGGACGTGCTGGCCGCGGCGTTGGCCGAGTTCTTCGCCTAGCCGCCACACCGAATTCCGGCTGGATTCCCCCGACGGGCAGCGGTTCGGGCGGCTTCACGCGTCTAATAGGCAGTACGTGTCTGACGAGCTGGGTCCGGTGCGACCCTGTCGACCGACTGGGGCGGTGAGGTCATGAACAGGCCGAGGCAGCGGATCGGCCACCCCGTGCCAGGCGCTGCCGAGAGGGCTCCGACCGGACCGCCAGGGTCGCCGTCGCCGAGGCCGCGCGGCCGGAACCTCGTACCGCTGCTCGTGGCCGTGATGGTGCTCGCCGTCTTCGCCGCCGGAGTCGCGCTCTATCGCCATGTGCAGGACGAGACCGACAACGCGCCGGACCGAGACGCGCTGCCCGTGGTCGGCCAGACGCTGGTCGGATTCGAGGACGTGGCGGTGCCGCTGCCCTCCGGCTGGTCGATCGACGACTACCGCTGCGGACAGCCGCAGTCGAACACGGTCGCCATCCCGCCTCTGGGCCCCGTACGAGGCGTGTGTGTCTGGTCGGGCGCCGGCCGTCAGCGACATCCAGCTCGATGAGCTCGGGAGCCCGCTCGCACGCACCTGGAGCGACGTCGCCACCGACGAGGTGACGCTGGCGGACGACACGTCGGCGCTGATCGGCACCGCTCCCGACCGGGCGCTGGTCGGGACCGCCGGGGTGCCCACGCCGGGCTACACCACGACCGTCCTGGTCATTCGGGAGCTCGACGCGATTCTGGTCGGCTCAAGCCGCAATCCCGACCGGATCGAGGACCTGCTGCTCGCGACCGTGCAGATGCCCGACGGCGCCGCGGCCGTGCCGGACCTGAGGGGCGTGCCGCGGGCGGAGGCGATGGCGGACCTAGATGACGTCGGACTCCTCGCGGAGGTCACCCGAGTTCCATCCCTCGCGAAGGGCGTGGTCGTGGACATCACTCCGCAAGCGGGCCTGGTGATGCCCGCCGGCACCGCGATCCGGGTCGGCGTCGGCAGCTAGCGCTCGGTCAGCCAGCCAGCTCGGCTCGGACGACCGTGGTGTGCTCGCAGTCGCAGCCCCCGTCGACGTCGTCACAGTCGAGCACCAGCCGATGACCTATCGGGTCCAGCTCTTCGCAGCCCGGCTCGGTGCACTCCATGCCGCCGTCGACGTGGACCACAAGCGTGCCACCGCAACGCAGGAGGCCGTCGTCCACGGGACTCGTACTCATACCTGCGTTGGTAACACGCCCGCCCGACAGACCACGGCATTGACGCCGCCGTGTCGGCATGTCGTCAGGCGCTCTTGCGCTTGCGGGCCTTCGACTCGGTCGACTTGGCCGTCTTCTTCGCGGCGGTCTTCTTGGCCGTCTTCTTCGCCGTGCTCTTCTTGGCCGTGCTCTTCTTGGCGGTCTTCTTCGCCGGGGCCTTGTCGCTCTTGCCGCTCGCGGCCTTCTTGGCGCCGTCGCCCTTGCGGGACTTGATGCTGGCGTCGAGGGCGGACATGAGGTCGATGACGTCGGCCTGCTCCTCGGACGGAGCCGGCTCGGCGACGATCTCCTGGCCGGTCAGCTTGGCCTCGATCACGGCCTCGAGCGCCTCCCGATAGCTGTCGGAATAGGCGTCGGGATCGAACTCCGGCTCGGCCATCGAGTCGATCAGCGCGCCGGCCATCTCCATCTCCTGCGAACGCAACTCGGGTGGCTCCTCGTCGAGGAAGCCGAACTCGGGCACGCGCACCTCGTCCGGCCACAGCAGCGTCGTCAGCACGACGACATCGTCCCGGACCCGAAGCAAAGCGAGGCTCTCGCGCTGTCGCAGCGCCACCTTGGCGATCGCGACCTGACCGGACTTCTGCAGCGCGTCACGCAGCAGCACGTACGGCCGGACCGCCGGCTGCTGCGGCTCGACGTAGTACGTCCGGTCGTACTGGATCGGGTCAATCGCCTCCAGCGGCACGAACTCCAGGACCTCGATGCCCTGCACGCTCGGCAGCGGGAGCTCGGCCATGTCCTCGTCGTTGAGCACGACCATCTGGCCGTCGCCGGCTTCGTAGCCCTTGGCGATGTCGGAGTACGGCACTTCCTCGCCGTCGATGGAGCAGGTTCGCTTGTACTTGATCCGGCCGCCGTCCGCGGCGTGCACTTGGCGCAGCTGGACGTTCTTGTTCTCGGTGGCCGCGTAGAGCTGGATCGGGATCGACACCAGGCCGAACGAGATCGCGCCCTTCCACATCGACCGCATCGCCAGTCACCTCCGTCATCCGACCGGTCGGCCGGCTGAATCACCCGGCGCGCCTACTCCCGTGTAACGGTACCCAGGCCCGGCGTCAACCGGCAGATCAGGCGCGGCCGCTGCCGTTCTGACAGGCTGAGCGCATGCCTGACGAGCAGGTGTCGGTGTCGGTGGGCGACCGGGTGCTGCGGCTGACCAACCTGAGTAAGGTCCTCTACCCGGAGGCCGACTTCTCCAAGGGCGAGATCGTCGACTACTACGTCGCCGTGGCGGCGGCGCTGCTGCCCCGGCTGGCCGGGCGGCCCGTGACGTTCCGGCGCTATCCCAACGGCGCCGACACCGCCGGGTTCTTCGAGAAGGACGTGTCGAGGCACGCGCCGGACTGGGTGCGTACGGCCGCCCTGCCGACCCCGGGCAGCTCGACCAATCGCGAGATCGCGCACTTCGTACTCATCGAGGACCTGCCGACGCTGGTGTGGGCGGCGAACCTGGCCGCGCTGGAGCTGCACGTGCCGCAGTGGCGGGTCGGTGACGACGGGGTGGCCGAGGCGCCGGACCTGCTCGTGTTCGATCTAGATCCGGGTTCGCCGGCGACGATCGTCGAATGCTGCCGGGTCGCATCGCTGGTCCGCGAGGAGCTCGCCGCGGACGGACTCGAGGCATGGCCCAAGACGAGCGGGTCGAAGGGGTTGCAGTTGTACGTGCCCGTGTCGACGACCGATCCGGACCAGACGTCGACGTACGCCAGGGGACTGGCCGGGCGGCTGGCCAAGGCGCATCGCGGTCAGATCGTCGCGACGATGGAGAAGCGGGCCCGGCCCGGCAAGGTCTTCATCGACTGGAGCCAGAACAATCCGGCGAAGACGACGGTCGCGGCGTACTCACTGCGGGCCCGACCGCAGCCGACCGCCTCGGCGCCCGTGACGTGGGACGAGGTCGAGGCGTGCGAGTCCGTCCCGGATCTGACCTTCACGGCGAACGACGTACGCGAACGGCTCGACGTCCACGGCGATCTGCTCGCCGACCTCGACGACGCCGACCACCCGGAGCTGCCCGCGGCGGAGTGATCCTCCGGTGCGGTTTCCCATGAGCTCATGGGAAACCGCACGCCTCATGGGCTGTAACCCCTGAGGCGTGATAACTCGCCATGAGGAGTGGGCCGTGGTGCGCCGCTGTCCTAGTCGATGGGCTTGAGTACGCCGTCCAGGTGGATGACGTCGGCGCCGTGCTCCTCCGCGAGCTGTCGCCAGAACGCCTCGTACGCGACCCAGACGGTGACACCGACGGTGCCGGTGCGGGGGTCACCCCACACGGCTTGGACCTCTGGCAGGTCGGAATCAGCGATCCGGTCGGCGATCTGCTGGAGCTCCCGCGGCGTGTGATCCGTGTCGGGCTGGCATGGCTCGGGGCATTCGAGGTCGTTGGCCGTATGGGGCGGTGTCGGAGCGGTCGGCGTTTCGGAGAGCGTGAAGACGTTGTCGTCGACGGTTCCCAGGACGTCGTAGCTGCCCCACGCGGTGCCGCCGGCCGACTCGTGCTTGACGGTGCTCCAGTCCCAGCCGGCGACGTCCAGCCCTTCACACTGTGGCGGGTAGGACTCCGCCACTGCGGCGCACAACTGTGGGCCGTGGTCGGGACTGGACAGCACGGTGATGTTCGTGCCGCGGAACAGGCCGGTGTAGTCGTCGGACACCACGTCGGCTGGAGGATCGCCGCCGGCGGTCAAGTCGGCGCTCTGCGAGCCGCACGCCGCGAGCGCCAGCAGTCTGACGATCATCGCCACCCGGACTACTCGCATCCGCACAAGACTGATCATGTCGGTACGACAGCGCGACCGGAAGCACGGTTCCGTCTCGGCTCAGCGTCGCCTGCCTATTCGCGCCACGAACTGACCGTTGATCGACCGGCTCTAGCGGATGGCGAGCCTGATGTTGTACCAATGGTCCATGGCTACGACGACGACGGTGGGTCGTGAGACGGCCAAGCAGCGGCAGGTACGTGAGCGGCTCGAGACTCTGATCGCGTCGATGGTTCCGGGCGAGCCGCTGCCGGCCGAGCGAGACCTCGCCAAGGAGCTGGGCGTCGCCCGCATGACGTTGCGCCGGGCGGTCGACGCCCTCGTCGCCGAGTCGAGGTTGGTACGCCGGCACGGCTCCGGCACGTTCGTCGCCGCGGCCAAGGTCACTCAGCGTCTGTCGGCGACCTCGTTCTCCACCGACATGCGGGCGCGTGGCCTGCGCCCCGGCAGCCGCACCGTCTTCGCGCGCGAGTCGCCGGCCGGCGTGGTCCTGTCGGCCGTGCTCGGCATTCCGCCCAACTCCCCGGTGCTGCACGTACGCCGGCTTCGGCTCGCCGACGACATTCCGATGGCGCTGGAGGATCTGCACGTGCCGTGCGATCTCGCCCCCGGGCTGACCGGCGACGACCTGGAGAATGCGTCGTTCTACGAGGTGCTGTCCCGCCGATTCGGCCAGGCAATCGCGGCGGGAACCCAGACCGTCGAGCCGTGCCTGGCCGATCCCGACGCGGCCGAACTGCTCGGCGTGGAGCCGGGTGCACCCGCCTTCTGCTTCGAACGTACGTCTCGGACGAGCAACGACCGGGTCGTCGAATTCGTCCGTTCGGTGTATCGCGGCGACCGCTACCGCATCGTCGTCGACATCTTCCCGAGCTGACCCGCGGTGTCCGTAGAATCGCCCCGAAGGTCTAGACCTCTGGTCTCACGAAGACGCGCTCGCCATGCGACTCACGGCGAGGGATCCTGACAGCGGACTGTCGATTGGAGCGCAGGCATGAGCCCGGACGGTGGCCTGGTCGCCGGTGTCGACGTCGGCAAGACCGGCTGCCGGGTGACGATCGCCGACCGTGACGGCGGCCGGCTCCAGACCGTCGAAGGGCCGGGCGCTGACGGCCTCGCCCAACCGACCGGCGTCGATGACGCGACGGCCGTGGTCACCGGCCTTCTGGACAAGGTGATCGCCTCGCTCCCGACGGCCGGCCGCCGCGTCGAGGTCATGGCCGTCAGTGCAGCCGGCGCCAAAGCCGGCGGCGACGCGTCGGACGCCCTCGCCGTCCGGCTCCACCAGCGCACCGGCATCGGGCAGATCGTGATGACCACCGATGCGGTCGCGGCCCACGCCGGAGCGCTCGCCGGAGCTCCTGGGGCCGTCCTGGCGGTCGGAACCGGCACGGTGGCCTTGGGCATCGGGCCTGGCGGACAGGTCTGTCACGTCGACGGATGGGGCCAGTGGCTCGGCGACGAAGGCAGCGGCGCCTGGATCGGCCGAGAGGCCTTGCGGGCCGTGGTCCGGGCCCTCGACGGTCGGGGACCGGAGACGATCCTGGTGTCCGCGGCTCAGTTGCGGTTCGGCACCCTGGGCAGCCTGCCGGCGGCCCTGGCGATCACGCCGGAGCTGCCCCGCACCAGCGCCGCGTTCGCGCCGTCCGTCGTCGAGTGCGCGGCGGCCGGCGATGCCGTTGCCGGCGACATCCTCGACCGGGCCGTGGCTGCGTGGGTCGAGTCGACGGTCGTCGCGGCGCGGGCCGCCGGCACCGACGTCGTGGCCTGTGTGGGCGGGCTGGCCGCGATCGGCCGGCTCCGAGACGCCTGGCGGCGAGGCCTGCCGCCGGAGTTCGACCTACGAGACGCCCTGGGCGATGCCGTCGACGGTGCCGTACTCCTCGCGGTTCGCACCGACCTGCCGCACGAGAGCCAGGTCCAGCGGCACGCATGGAGCGGGCCGTGATCCGCCTACACCGACGCCACGCGCCAAGGAGCCGTGATGACCTCTGACGCCGCCACCGATGTGGATCTGCTCGCGACCGAGCAGGTGCGCGCCGACCTCGACGATCTCGATCAGCGCTCGTCGGCCGAGATCGTCGACGAGTTGCTGGCTGCCGAGGCCGAGGTGCCGGCGGTGCTGCGAGCGGGCCGGGACACGATCGCAGCGGCGGCGTCCCGTGTCGAGCGGGCGCTCGGCGGTGGCGGGCGGCTGATCTACGTCGGAGCCGGTACGCCGGGTCGGCTGGCGGCCCTGGACGCCGCCGAGTGTCCGCCGACCTTCGGCATCGAACCCGATCGAGTCGTGGCGATCCTTGCCGGTGGCGACGGCGCCGCCAGCCGATCGGTCGAGGGTGCCGAGGACGATCCGCAGACTGCCGCCAAGGGCCTGGCCGCGATCGACGCCGGTGCGGGCGACGTGGTCGTGGGCATCAGCGCCTCGGGCCGGACTCCGTTCGTGCTCTCCGGGCTGGCTGCCGCCCGGGCCGCAGGCGCCGAGACGGTGGCGATCGTCAACAATGTCGGCACTCCGGCCCGGGAGCATGCCGACGTCGTCGTCGAGCTGCCGACCGGGCCGGAGGTCGTGGCCGGATCGACCCGGCTCACTGCGGGGACCGCCCAGAAGGTGGCGCTCAACGCGATCTCGACGGCCGCGATGGTGCGGCTCGGCAAGACCTACGGCGCCTGGATGGTCGACGTCGTCGCCTCCAACGAGAAGCTGCGCCGTCGCGCCCGGCGACTGATCCGCGAGATCGGCGGTGTCGACGATGCCGAGGCGGTCGCCGCGCTCGACGCGGCCGATTGGCACACCAAGACGGCGCTCGTGTCGGTGCTGGCCGGGGTCGACGCCGCGGCGGCACGGGCCCGACTCGATGCGCACGGCGGCCGGGTGCGCGATGCGATCGCGCCGGGTGCGGACGCATGACCACCCGACGCCTGGGGGTCGCCCGGGCGCTCGTCGACGGGGCCTTGGTCGCCGGTGACGTCGCGGTCGAGGGAGAGGAGATCGTGGCGGTCGGGCTGCTGCCGGCGCCGGGTGACCGGATCGCCGCGCCCGGGCTGGTCGACGCCCAGGTCAACGGGTTCGACGGCGTCGACCTGATGACGGCCGACGTTGACCAGATCCGTGAGGTCAGCCGCACGTTGACGCGCTACGGCGTGACCGCCTGGCTGCCGACCCTGATCACCGCCGCGGCGGCCGACACCGACCGGGCCGTCAAGGAGCTCGCCAAGGCGCTGGCGCCCGGCCGTGTCGCGGGCGCCGCACTGCCGCTCGGGATCCACCTCGAGGGCCCGTACCTCTCGGCGCAACGGCTCGGCACCCATCCGCCGGCCCTCCGGCGTGATCCCGATGTCGAGGAGATGCGGCGTTGGCAGGGTCTCGGACCCGTAGCCGTCGTCACCTTGGCTCCGGAGCTGCCCGGCGCGATCGAGCTGATCCGCGAGCTGGTCACCGGGGGAGTACGGGTGTTCGCCGGCCACTCGGACGCGACGGCCGCCGAGGCGCACGCCGGGTTCGACGCCGGTGCCATCGGCGTCACCCATCTGTTCAACGCGACGAGCC
>Ga0081455_10000363_pt1 | contig 59814 bp, 63 predicted proteins | sample TabmetS3T2R1_FD_70207 | JGI IMG/M metagenome (GOLD analysis project Ga0081455, IMG submission 70207) | Tabebuia heterophylla rhizosphere microbial communities from the University of Puerto Rico - S3T2R1 | ecosystem: Host-associated > Plants > Roots > Rhizosphere ...
GGCTTCGGCGGCGGCAACGGACGCACCGGTGCAGGAGGCTGACAGTGACCCTCCCGGCGAGCCGGACGAGCGGTTCGGCGTCCACGCACCCCGTCATCGAGATCGAAAACCTCCGTAAGACGTACTCCAACGGACGCATCGAATTCGAGGCACTGCGGGGAGTATCCATCACCATCGACTCCGGCGAGTACGTGGCGATCATGGGCCCGTCCGGCTCCGGCAAGTCCACGTTGATGAACGTGATCGGCTGCCTGGACGTCCCGACCTCGGGCCGTTACGCCCTGGCCGGCGAGGACGTCAGCACGATGACCGAGGAACAACTCGCGGTGGTCCGCAATCGCCGGATCGGGTTCGTCTTCCAGCAGTTCAACCTGCTGCCGTCACTGGACGCCTGGCGCAACGTCGAGCTGCCACTGGTCTACGCCGGCGTCGGCCGGGAGGAACGACGAACCCGGGCGGTCGAGGCCCTCCGCCGCGTGGGCCTGGGCGATCGGCTCTCGAACCGGCCGGGTGAGCTTTCCGGCGGTCAGCAACAACGCGTCGCGGTGGCCCGTGCGCTGGTCACCGAACCCGACCTGCTGCTCGCGGACGAGCCGACCGGAAACCTCGACTCGACGTCGACCAACGACGTCCTGGCGCTGCTCCACGACTTGCATTCACAGGGCCGCACGATCGTCCTGATCACCCACGAGGGCGAGGTGGCCCAGGCGGCGAGCCGGGTGGTACGGATCCGCGACGGGCAACTCGGCGAGGCCGAGGACGATCGACTGGCGCCGGTCGGAGCGGGCACGTGAACTGGCGGGAAACCTTACGTACGAGCCTGTCCGCGATCGGGACCCACCGGCTCCGCTCCGCGCTCACGATGCTCGGCATCCTCATCGGCGTCGCAGCCGTGATCCTCACGGTCGGTCTCGGTGAGGGCGCGCAGGACAAGGTCAAGGCGCAGATCAACGCGCTCGGCACGAACTTGCTGGTCGTCTCCCCGGGCAGCACCACGAGCAGCGCCGGCATCCGCGGTGGCCGCGGCACGTCGACGACGTTGACCGTCGCCGACGCCGACGCGCTCGCCTCGAAGGTCGTCGCGCCCGACATCGCGAATGTGGCCCCGGTGGTCTCGGGCTCGCAGTCGCTCACCGTCGGAACCACGAACTGGACCACCCAGATCGTCGGGACGACCGCCCCCTGGATCACCGTACGAGCGCGGTCACTGGACGAGGGCCGGTTCATCACCGAAGCCGACATCAGCGCCGGTGCCGCCGTCACCGTGCTGGGGCCCACCACCGCGCAGGAACTCTTCTCGAACGGGGACGCTCTCGGGCGGACCGTGAACATCAACGGGATCCCGACCGAAGTCATCGGGGTCCTCGCCTCCTCCGGTTCGTCCGACAGCGCGGCCACCACCGACGACCAGGCGATCGTCCCGATCACCACCGCGCAGCAACGCTTCATCGGCGGTACGAACCGCAACCAGGTCTCCTCGATCTACGTCGAGGCGCGGAGTTCGGGTGCCCTCTCGGCCGCGTACCAGGAGATCAACTCGACGTTGCTGATCCGGCACGGTGTCGCGCAGGCCACCTCGGCCGACTTCACAATCACCAGCCAGCAGTCGCTCGTCTCCACCGCGACCTCGGTCGACAAGACGCTCACCGTCCTGCTCGCCGGGATCGCCGGAGTCTCCTTGCTCGTCGGCGGCATCGGCGTCATGAACATCATGCTCGTGTCGGTGACCGAGCGGATCCGGGAGATCGGCCTCCGTAAGGCTCTCGGCGCAACCCCCCGAGCGATCCGCCGGCAGTTCCTCTCGGAGGCGTCGATCCTCGGCCTGTCCGGCGGCATCCTCGGCGTGGCGCTCGGCGTGGTCGGCAAATACACCCTCGTCCACCTGATCGACAACCCGATCAGCCTGTCCGGGACGGCGGCAACCGGGGCACTGCTGGTGGCCGTCGCGATCGGCGTCGTGTTCGGCGTCTATCCCGCGACGCGGGCGGCTCGGCTCGCCCCCATCGACGCGCTACGGAGCGAGTGATGACCTCGATTCGACCAGGAGGCCCGACCGTGACCAACCAGCCCGCAGACCCGAGCGCGCGGCTCCGGTCCGGATGGACGCGGGCCCGCCGCCCGCTGCTCTGGTCCGGGACGGCCGGCGCCCTCGTGGTGCTGGCGGCCTGCGGCAGTTCGACAGCCACCTCCGGAAACCCCTCGCCCCAGCCGACCCAGACTTCTCAGCCGAGAAATGCCCAGCCCGGCGCGGCGGGGAAGATCGCCGAGGTCGACGCCGGCAGCATCGAGGTGCAGGGCACCGACAGTCAGACGACCGTCTCGTTCACCGCGTCGACGACGATCACCGCCCAGGTCGCCGCGACGGCGTCCGCAGTCGCCGTCGGATCCTGCATCTCGGTCACGTCCGACGAGGCCTCGGGAGTTGGCGGTCCGAACGCGTCCGACGTTTCACAGCCCATCACCGCGACCAGCGTCGAGATCTTGCCGTTGTCGAGTGACGGGACCTGTTCGTTCGGGCCCGGAGCCGGTGGGTTCGGTGGGGGTGGGTTCGGTAGGACATCCGGCGCGCGGCCGAGTGGCGCCCCGACCAACGGCTTCGGCCAGGGCGACCGGTCGAGCACCCGACCGAGCACCCGACCTTCCGGCGCGACCGGGGCTTTGCGCGGACGCGCGATCGGCACGGTCGTTTCCGTGTCGGGCACGACGGTGATCGTCAAAGAGGTGGCGTTCACCGGAAGGGCCGGGTCCACGCCGTCGGGTTCACCGACACCGACGACGCAGTCCCGCACCGTGAACCTGACGTCCACGACCACCTACCAGACCACACAGACCGCCACCTCGGCCGCACTGATCGTCGGGAAATGTACTGTGGCGCAAGGGAAGTCCGATTCCTCCGGCGCTCTCGCGGCCACCTCGATCGCGATCACCGACCCGGTGAACGGGTCCTGCTCAGGTGGATTCGGTGGCGGCGCCGGACGCCGGGGCGCTAACGGCGGTAATGGCAGCTCAGGAGGAGCGGGTGGCTGATCTGGGTGTCGCTCGCCTGAGCCGTCGCCGTGTCGTCATCACGGCGACGGGCACTCTCGTCCTGCTCGGCTGCGGAATCGCGGCGTACGCGTCGACGAACTCCGGCGGTAGCCGTTACCGGACCGCCGTGGCAGGGCCGGCCCGGATCGACGCGACCTTGCAGGAGGTGGGGAAGGCTACGGCCGCCAGCCCGAAGACGTACGCGTTCACGACCTCCGGAACCGTGGCGACGTTGGGCGTGAAGGTAGGCGACGAAGTCGCTGCGGGACAAGGACTTGCGACCCTCGACCCGACGGCGCTGAACAATTCCCTGGCGCAGGCCCAGCAGACCCTCGCGAACGCGAAGCTGACGCTGGAGAACGACGAAACCGGGAAGACCTCGAACAATTCCTCGTCCACCCGTTCCGGCGTCTCGCTGACGGCCTACGAGGCGACCCCTTCGGATTCCACCCCCGCCGGCGGAGTCGGAGGCTCGAACCTCACCGCAGCCCAGAAAGCGGTCACCGACGCACAGCACGTCGTCGACACCGATCTCGCCGCACAGAAGACCCTGTTCGACGACGCGACGGCGATCTGCGGCGACAGCACCAAGACCGCACCGGACTGTACGACCGCACAGCAAGCGGTACTCGACGCGCAGGACAAGACCGGAACCGACGAAGCCGCACTCCTGACCGCCGAACAGCAGCTGAGCACGTTGCTGGCCCAGCAGGCGTCTGCGAGCCAGTCGAACAACGGCGAGGATAAGTCGGGCAACGGCCGGACGACCCCGACCACACCAACCGCCAAACCGGCCTCGGCAGCGCAGCTCGCGGCCGACCAGGCGGCCATCGACGCTGCGGCGGCGGCGGTCAACGTCGCAGCGGAGAACCTCTCCCGGGCGACCCTGGTCGCCATGACGTCGGGAACCGTGATGTCGATCGGCCTGAGGGTCGGCAGTTCGGTCTCCGCGAACTCGACGACGGCGACCATCGTGCTCGCCGATCCCACCACCTACTCCTACGCGATCACCGTGCCGGTCGCCGCACTGACTAACTTGAACGTCGGTGACGTGTCCTCGATCGTCCCGGACGGCACGTCGAAGAAGCTCGCGGGCAAGGTCGTCGCGATCGGCCTCGCACCCACCACCTCCGGCGGGTCGTCGTACGCGGTCACTGTCGGCCTCGACGAGCAGCCGACCGGCCTGCGTGACGGAAGCACCGCGTCCGTGACGATCACCACGTCGACCGAGCAGAGCGCGGTGTCGGTTCCGACTTCCGCACTGACGAGGAACGGGACCGTCTACACGGTGCGAACACTCGTGAACGGCAAGGCGACGTCGAAGACCGTGCAGGTAGGCGTCAGTGGCGCCACCCTCACCCAGGTCATCTCCGGAGTCCAGGACGGTGACGTCGTCGTCATCGCCGACCGGCACGAAAAGCTCCCGTCCAGCCAGACGAACAACCGTCTGGGCAACCGGACCGGCCTCGGTGGGGTCACGCTCGGTGGGGTCACGCTCGGTGGCGGAGGTCTCGGTGGCGGCGGTTTCGCTGCCCGCAGCTGATCGGTTCGGCGTCAGCGGCCGGGCGGTCCGTCGTACGGGACGACCGGCAATCCCAGGGCGACGGCGGCGATCTGCCTGTCGACGAACCCGCCCGGGGTGAAGTAATTACCGTGCACGTCGACGTCGGTCGCGATCAACGGCCGCGGCACGCGATCGGTACCCGTCGAGAGCCGGATGGCGCCGGGGAGCCGGATCGGGTCGACCCCGAGGTAGTCCGTCCCGACCGCCGCGCGGGAACCCGGGAGGGTGAACGGACTCATCGGAAGACCCGCCTCGACCACGGCGCCGAGGAGGCTCTGCACGGGCTGGACGTCGTTGATCGGATCCCTCGGATCGGTCAGCACGTACGTCGGGGTGCCGAAAAGGTCCGCCGAACTACGGACCCCCGGTCCGAGGCCCGGTCCGGCGACGCCGACCACCGCGGCGGGCCGTAGACCGTCCCGAATGGCCTCTCCGGCGACAACCGCCCCGTAGCTGTGGCCGACCAGCGTGATCGCCTTCGAGGGAACGCCCAGCCCGGCGACGAAGTCGCGAAGGCTCGGCCCCGCCGCCTTTGCGTACGAGGCCCGTGCGGCGACCAAGATGTTCGACGGGGCCGGGCTTCCCAGCCATCCGACGACCGCGACGCCGCCGCCCGACTCCGCCCGCAACGCCTCGTACAGCGCCTCGATCTGGGTGCGGACAGCCGGCCACGTATCCACCGACGAACCGACGCCGGGAACCAGGACGACGACTGTCCGCGCGGAAGCCAGCTCCCCCACGACCTCCGCGACCGAACCCCGTTTCGGGTCGTAGAGGGCGTACGTCCGCGCCGATCCCTGTCCGTCGTACAACAACGTTCGTGCTTCCGCTGCCCGCCGCGGATCCCCGGACGTCGCCGCCGACTCGAGTTCCATCCGGGCGGCGATCTCCCGCGCGGCGACACCGCGGGACGGATCGGCAGCCACCTCCTGCGGTGAGAGCGCGGCTTCGGCGGCATCCCCGATCACGGACCGCGGCACAGGCGGGCGACGCGGGGGCCGAGCCGCCGCGGCCCAGGCCGCGAGCAGACGATCCGGGGGCGGCAAGTCGAGCCGCCAGCTGCCCGGCGGAGTGGCCCGCCAACGGGGCTGTTCGGGCGCTGAGATCACCTGTGGCGCAACCGATGTCAGAGCATCGATCTCTTCGGCGCACGACAGATCGGCCAGCTCGACCTCGTCCTTCGCCCAGCGGAGCAGCTGTTCGACACCGGTTCGCACGGCTTCGGGTAGCGCGTCCGTCCAACCCGGTTCCAGCTCACCGGCCCACCCGCCGGCCTCGTCAGCCAACCGACGCGCCGCGGCACGGTGCACCGTGGCGCGATCCACGGACATCGCCAGCCGGTCGAGGCTGCGGGCCAGGTCGTCGAGGACATCGGCACATACGGCGATGCCCGCGAGCTGCGTTTCCATCGCCACGTTCGCTTGCACGGCGGCGAGTCCGAGCCAGTGACGGCGGATCTCGTCCCGCGCCGTTTCCCACCCCCACCTGATGTCGGCGCGAAGCGCTTCCGCGTCGGACCGAGCGGTTGCGGCGACGGCGCGCACATCGTCCGCTGACACGGTCACCGCGGCGACGAAGCGCCGACGGACGCGGACAATCCCCGGTCGAGCCGGGCGTACTCACCGCCCGCCGATTCCAGTTCCGCGGTCAGTACCGCGCCGCGGGCGAGCAGCGCACGATGCACCGGGATCCAGGCTCGGCAGAACGACGCGAGCACCGCTGCTGACCGCAGCCCGGCCAGGCCTTCTTCCCCCACCCGCGCCAGTCGTTCGAATCCGCTGAGTGGCAGTGACGAACCGGCACGAGGCGAACGCGCGATCGAGACGAGGGCATCCGGGTCGACGGCGAGGAGCGGCATCACGACGTCAGGATCAGGGACGGCAGTCCTGTGCAGGAGTGGACCGTCCACACCGCACCGAAGCGCACCTCAGATCTGGAACCCCGTCGGGGCGGCGCGTAGTTCGGCCTTCGCTCGCGCAAGGCGTTCGGCAGCTCCGTCGAACGCCTGCTGGATCCCGGTACGACGCGCCGCCACGGCCGCCATGCCGAACGAAACGCCCACACCGTATTCGACGACGGCTGCACGACAACGCTCGCGGAGCACCGCGGCGTAGCTCTCGGCGATCGCGCCCGTCATCGGCGGAAGCAGGACGGCGAACTCGTCGCTGCCGATCCGGAAGACCTTGTCCACGGACAGGGGGGCCTCGGCGAGCGTTTCCGACAGCGCCCGCAAAGCCTTGTTGCCGATGCTGTGCCCGCTCGACTGATTGAGCGCACCCAGGCCGTCGATGTCGGCGAGCAGCAGCCATCCGACGCCGTGGGAACCCCGACGATCCTGAAGAAGCAGGTCCAGGCCCAACCTATTGCCGACACCGGTGAGCGGGTCACGGAACGAGATGCGCATCAGCTCGGCCTCCCGTCGAAGCGACCCGAGACGGCTTCCGGCGTGCAGGCACAGGAGCTCGATCGCTTCCACCGTGCTCGGTTCGAGGCTGACGTGCGGCCCGCCGACGGCGCAGAGCAGGCCGATCCGGCGGGATCCGTCCCGAAGGACCGTCAGGAACATCGAGGAAACGCCTCGGTCGCGCAGGACCTGGGTCGGTCCGAAAGCAAGATCGAGAGCACCACCGGCGGAGTAGCAGGACGACAGCTCCGCGGCCAACGAGTCGAGGTTAGCGACCTCGTCGGGTTCGAGACCGATCAGGCGATCCGTCCCCTCGCCGCTTTCCGAAAGCAACGTCAACCCACCGTCGGAGTCGGTGTTCCACAGCGCGACCGCATCGAATTCGACGAGATTCAGGACGGCATCGGCGGTCCGTGATCCCACGGACGCCGGTGACGAACTCGACGCGATCCAGGGGGCGAGACGACCGAGTTCACGCAATGCGGACAGCTGCCGGTCCCCGCCGCCCAGGACACCGAGGCGGGCGGCAAGTATCTGCGCGCAACGGCGAATCGTCGCCCGATCGTCCGGGCCGATGTCGGTCACGGCGTCGACGTTGAGCACACCGACGGTCGCTGCGTCGACGACGATCGGAACGGCGAACTCCGAACGGATTCCGGGGATGGCCGCGCGATACCGCGAGTCGTCGAGAACGTCCGCGACGAAGATCTCCTCCCCGTGCTGGAGACAGGTGCCGGTGATACCGACCCCGCTCGGAATTCCGTCCAGGATGAGCCACTGACCGAAACGTGACAGGCAACGCAAGACATTGCCGTGGGCCAGGTAGACACTGGGCATGACCTGGGTGCCCTGGATCAGGAATCGGGTGACGCAATCGGCGGCGTCCTTGGCCTGAGTGGTCTGCCGCACTGCTCGAGTGAGGTCGTCGAGGTCGGACGCCCGCCGGGCCGGGCCGAGACCTGGAATCGGGTCAGCGGGGACCGACCAGGCACCCGCAGGGCGTCCCAGCAGGTAGCCCTGGACGACGTCGAGATTGAGATCGCGCAGGGCTTCGAGTTCGGCTCCGGTCTCGACCCCTTCGGCGATCGAGGTGGCATGAATCCGTCGGGCGAAGGCGACCAGGGCCGCGACCAGAGAACGTTGCTGGTGGCTCTTGTCGATGCCGGCGATCAGCGCCCGGTCGATCTTGATGAACGAAGGTGAGAGCCGCAGCACATGGGTCATGCTGGCGTAGCCGGCGCCGACGTCGTCGATGGCCAGGAACGTTCCCCGGGCCAACCACGGCCGCACGCGTTCGAGCAAGGCCGGGTAGTCGCCCACCGGTTCGTGTTCGGTGATCTCCAATACATGCGGCGGCAGCGCGTCACGGATCGCGTCGAAACGGGGATCCAACAAAACCCGATGGCTCACGTTCACGAACAACAGGGCGTTGCCAGGCGGGGGCCCGTAGGTCGCAGCAGCCGCCAGACAGGCGAGCTCCACGTCGACCCGCCGTCCGAACCGGTCGGCTGCGGTCAGCCAGCGGTCGGGTGATATCTCCGGATGTTCGGTGGCGCGGGAAAGCGCCTCGTAACCGATTGTGCGGCCGTCGGCCAACGAGACGAGCGGTTGGAAGACGGTGCCGACGGCTCCCGGTCGGAGCAGTCCTTCGACGAACACCCGGTCGATATCGGTATCGGTTCCGAGCCAGGGCATGCCGGATAACGGCGCCGTTGCTGGCGCTCGGCTGTCCCCGACCGTCACCCGGTTGCTATCGACACCCTCTGCGAGAAACTCAAGTCGGCAGGCTTGGTCGACTCGTCGGGGGTCCAGAGCAGCCCCCGGACCGGGCGCCTTGCTCGTCGGAACGGTTGAAGCAGGGGCCTTCAGGGGGCAACCGGTGTGCCCAGCGAGATGTCGACGACGGGACCGGGCGCGGTCCGCGCGGCAACCGCGGCAAGATGCTCGCGCGCCCTCTCGATCATGAGCGAGAGGGTGTCGGCGTCCATGAAAGCTCGCTCCTGGGCTTCGTGGCAGGCTTCGATCAGCGGTTCCAGCGTCGTCCTGGTCCACCCCGGGTGTTCTGTCACATCGCTGAGTTTAGGGTTCGCGAAGCACGAAGAGACGCAGCGACACCTCCCATCGCGACGGGCCTGGCGAGCGCGAGGCGAGCACGTCGGTCACGGAGCCGTGCGGAGCGGAAGGCACCGCGGAAACCTGTTTGGTCAGGACGAAACCGCGGGGAACGCGACCGTCCGCAGCATGGCATCGGCGGGCAACGGAACCACGTCCGATTCCTCGGATTCGGTCGTCCCCGGGATCCGGGAGAAAAGCGCGGCCAGGGTATGAGCGAACGCGAAGAGAAGCGTCCACGCGATCGCGAACACCCCCATGATCACAGCGGTTCCGGGAACCATCAGCAAGACGACGGCGAGGTCCATCTCGGTCACCGCCTTTCGTTCGCCTTTCGACGGCTACGCGATCGGCACCCGACGAGTGCGTGCAGCGCAGCTATGCCCGAGGACGGTCGGGTTGCAACTGCTCCGAAAGAAGTAATTGCGCCGACGGCCGGTCAACGAGGCAAAGCGGGTAGGCGTCGCCGGGAGCCGACGGCCGAGGCGAAGGCGGCGACAGCCGGAATAGGTCTTGACAGCGATCTGTTCCGATATATCGTTAGCGGTACCGATATCCGAGACTGATACAAGGAGAGGTCATGTTGAACCATCCAAGAGAGCGCCGATTCCGGCGCGACCACAACCACCACGGCGGCGAGCACTTCGGACCAGGACACCACCCTCACGGGCATCGCAGCGGGCGAGGACGCGCTCCTCGCGGGGACGTCCGCGCGGCGGTCCTGCTGCTGTTGAGCGAGGAGCCGATGCACGGCTATCAGCTCATGCAGGCGATCGCCGATCGAACCGACGGCCGATGGAGCCCGAGCCCAGGCACGATCTACCCCACCCTGAGCCAGCTCGAAGACGAAGGCCTCGTGCACGTCACCGCCGAGGCGGGTCGCAAACTTGCCGCCCTCACAGCCACCGGGCTGCAGCACGTCGAAGAGCGACGCGACAACTGGCCAGACCCGTTTGCGAGTCATGGAGGACGAGACGGCGGGGAACTTCGCAACCTGCTCGAGCAGGTGCACCACGCCACCCGGCAGGTCGCCCGAACCGGCGACGATGCACAACGCCGGGCCGCCGAGGGGATTCTCACCGAAACGCGGCGAACTCTCTACCTCCTTCTCGCCGAAGGCTCGCCGGCCGACCCGAAGACCGACGACAGCTAGGTCATAGCTCCACGGCGGCCGGGGTCGCCGAAGTCGCGGCCGGGGGCTGCGAACGGCGACGGTCGACGATGGTCTTTGCGGCGGCGGCGTCATCGATCCGAAGGGCGACGATCGCACCGCAAAGACCAGTCGCGGCGGCGGCGAGGAACGTGATGCGGTAGGCGGTGAAGTTGACAGTGACATGACCCCCGACCCGATGGCTGGCCCCTACCAGCACCACACAGGTGGTGAAGAGAGCCACCCCGATGGCGCCCCCCAGCTGGCGCAACGCATGGAACAAGGTCGTCGCACGGCTGGTGTCCGCCGCAGAGATGGTCGCGAATGTCGCGGCCTGGCCGGCCACGGATGCGGTGCCCATACCGAAGCCCATGACGAAAAGGAACACTCGCGCCCACCACAGACTGGTGTGGGCGCCCAGCATGGCCATCAGCGCAATGGATACCGCCATGTCCCCGATTCCGGCGGCAGTCAGCCGGCGTGGCCCAAGCCGCGGATAGAGAACTCTGCTGCACGTCTGGGCGCCGACCAATCCCCCTACCGCGGAAGGGAAGCTGCTCAGACCCGATTGCAACGGGGACAGACCACGGCCGTCCTGGAAATAGAGGACGGAGATAAAGGTGACGCCCAGTCCCGCGATCGACACCACCAAGAGAACGAGGTTGCCGTAACGAAACAGGCGGTTCTCGAACAGTTTCAATGCCACGATGGGCGCATGCGTCCGGAGTTCCACGACGACCATGGCTGCCAAGAGGACAATCCCCGAGGCGACGGCGGCTAGCACGTCGACGGAACTCCACCCGACGTTCGGTCCTTCGGACATCCCATACATGACAAGGCCGAGGCCCACCCCGGCCAGCAGGAAACCGGGCAGGTCGAAACGGCCAGGTTTGCTCTGCACCGAGTGTTCCACGAACGCGACGCCGAACAGCAACGCCGCGAGCCCGATCGGGATATTGACGTAGAACACCCAGGGCCAGGACAACTCGGTGACCAGCAGGCCTCCCACGATCGGGCCGACCGCCGGTGCGGTTGCCATCGGAATGGTGAGGAACGCGATAGCCCGGACACGTTCCTCGGGAGGGAAGACCCGGTACAGCATCGCCATCCCGACGGGCACCAACATGCCGCCACCGGCGCCTTGCAAGATTCGGAACGCCGCGATTTGCGGCAGGCTGGTCGCTGCTCCGCACAGCGCAGAAGCGGCGGTGAATACGGCGGTGGCGCACAGCAACACCCGTTTTCCACCGAATCGATCGCCTAGCCATCCCGATGCCGGAATGAAGACCGCCAGGCTGACCAGATAGGCGATCGTGACAGTACCGACCGATGTCGGCTTCACCGAGAAGTCCCGTCCGATTGAAGGCAACGCGACGTTCACGATCGTGACGTCCATGAGCGTCATGACCATGACCGCCACGTATACAACGCCGACGGCGACTTTCTGGCTGATCCGTGATCGTCCCGGAACCGTGCTGGCCAAGGAGGCTCCGTTCTTCACAGGGAGTGCGTCCAGTTCCCGCGAGGATTTCACTTGCTGTCCCCTTCAGACCCCTCGACCCACCGAGCCGGACATAGCATCTCGGGGGTGAGCGAACCGGCCGGACTCAAGTGGCTAAAGGCGGCGGTGCTGTTCCTGTTCACCGTTGGTGGCGCACTCTGCCTGTCCGTTTCGCCGGCGCTGGCGCCTTCGGCTGCCCGAACCGCGATCGTCGTCGTCGGGACGACCTTCTTCGGACTGTCCGCCATCGGTCTCGGGGTGCTCATCGGAATCGACAAGGAGAACGGCAACCGTGCTCGCTGATCTTCACGAAATCGGGATCAAGCTGCGTCGGCGAACTTCGCTCTCACCTTTCCCAGCGCCCATTTCGGGACGCGGCGGGCACGCCGGGTGACGTCGCGGCGCAGTGACGGCTTCCAGTTGCCGAACGGCGTCTTGGCGGCAAGGGCGTACCACTCGTGGGCCCACGGGTTGTCATAGCCGTGGTGCCAAGGCTTCTTCGCGTTGGAGAAGTGCACGATCCACGCGTCGTCGTGCAAACCTGCGAGCTGCTCGTCCGTGTAGGGCAGCGACGAGCAGTAACTCGGGTCGGTTATCTCGTGTTGGACGTTCCAACGCGGATCGAGCATTCCGATCCGCTGCCCGGCGACCGCGTTGATCGCTTCCTGGTCCTGGCCGAACTCGTGCCGGCCGTCGGTGAGATACCGCAATGCCTCCAGGCCGATCCGCTCCGCCCGCCATATCTCGAGATCCATGAGGAGGACGCCGGAGTTGAAGTTCGGTTCGTCGACCGACCGGCCTCGTCGAAACCACCACGGCGAACCGCCTGGCGATGACACGAAAGGCGTTTGCACGTCAGGCACACCCATCGACGCATTGCCGCCCATGTCGATGGCGAACAGCTCCTGGACGGACCTGCGCGCCATGACGTCGCAGTCGAGATACAGCACCCGTTCCACGGTCTGCGGCAGCATTTCCGGGATCAGCAAACGACCGTAGCCGGCTCGAGTGATGTTGGGCCAGGTATTGGGCAACTCGGCGACCCGTTCCCACAGCGAATCCACCCAGTGCACCGCGGCGTTGGGAAGAGCCAACGTGCGTTCGACCAGCTGACGGTTCTGCGGCCGAATACCCATGTCCAAGATCCAGACGTCGAGATGCTCGGACTTGGGCAGCGTTACGGCGACGGAAAGGGCCGCGACGGACAGCGGCATCGCGAAGTTGTCATCTGCCGCGAGCACGACGGTGATCGGGCGCATGCGAATCCCCTGACGACTTCGGCGGGCGACCTGAACATCGATGAGAACAGCGTCGACGATAGCGCGGGCAGACGAAGGTCGCACGGCGCGCTTCGCCGGACCGCCGACGATGCTGACGAAATGGCGGGTGACGTCCAGGTCACCCAGGTAACGACCTTTCGGATCTTCGGTTTGCCCTGATCATCACCGGAGATAAGCGGCCCATTCGAACAGCCGTCCGCACAACCCCCGTCGAAGAGGAGTCCTGAACGTGATCGCAATCGGACTGATTTGCCTCATCCTCGGATTCATCTTCGGCGCTCCGGTCCTGTGGACCATCGGGATCATCTTGCTGGTGATCGGTCTCATCCTGGCCCTCGCAGGTGCCGCGGGCCGCGAGGTCGGTGGCCGGCGGCATTGGTACTGAGTTCGCTTGCGCGGCGGCTCGACGGGAACCCCTTCCGCTATCCGTAAGCCGCGGACCCTCGAAGCAGTCCGACCGCGTCATCGCCTCCGTTGCCCGCGCCGAGCTACGCATCCGCGACGTACCGTGGTCGCTCGGCGCGTCGACGTACTCTTCGGCGGTCACGGCCCGCGCACAACGCTTCAAGCGAGAGGCGATGATCGGATGACGGACAGAAGCTGACGAGGCCCCAACGGCGGAAGCCCGCTATGCCCCACCTTCGGGAGGCCGCGACCCACGAAGCCGCCGTAGACGTGCATGTGAAAGCTGCCCGGGCTTCAACAGGTGCACGCCAACATGAGCAAACCCACGCCGCGTCTGCTGACGACGCACCGACACAGGAAAACGGCACCGCGTAGAACGAGGGCCCGAACGGGAAGCGTCCGAGGTAGCACAGCAACCCGGTGGGCCTTACTTACCGACATGAGCTACGGATAGCTACGAGAGTGCTACGATCAACTCATGGCCACTCTGATCGCCCAGCGGGAGCTCAGGAACAACAACGCCGACATTCTCAACCGGGTTGAGGCCGGGGAGAGCTTCGTCGTAACCCGCAACGGGGTCGCCGTCGCCGATGTCGTACCGCACGCCGATCGGAACGTGCCGCCGATGTTCCCCAAGACCAAGGACCTCACCGCGCGACGACGGGCAGTCGGGCAACCTGCGCTGGACCGCGACGCGTGGCTTCGAGACATTCGCGACGCCGACCAGTCCCTGGACGACGATCCGATCAACAGCCGTGCCTGACCATGCGCTCGCGCTGCTCGACACGTCCTGCGTAATTGATCTTCCGGATCGGTTGGACGAGCTGGCTGAGGCTGCGGCCGTCAGCACACTGACCATCGCCGAACTGGCCTACGGACTCCATCACGACGATCCGATGATCGTTGCCGCCCGCGAAGCGCGCTACCGCGAGGTTCTTAATGAGTTCGACCCGGTGCCCTATTCGGCGCAGGCTGCGCACCTCTACGGAGCGATCGCGGCGACAATCCGAAAGTCCGGAAGGAACCCTCGTCCCCGACGCATCGACTTGATGCTTGCCTCGGTCGCCGCGGAACTCAATGCGGTCCTGCTCACCAGGAATCACGACGACTTCGTCGGTATCGGAGACGCCGCCCAGGTGATCGCGGTCTAACGACCGCTTCCGCAGAGCAGTCCCGAAGGACGCTGTCACATAACCCGCCAGAATCGGGACTTGGGAGTAGCGGGCATGGGAGTGGTGGGGCGGGTCGGGCTCGAACCGACGACCGGAGGATTATGAGTCCCCTGCTCTGACCTGCTGAGCTACCGCCCCTAAGGTGCCGAAAGATGCCCGCACCAGGAAATTCAACTGTTCAGTTGTCACGAACGACCTCGTGGACCGAGCTTCGAGGAGCCTAGCGAGAGTCGTCGATGCTGCCATCTTCGTAGTCCGACCCGCTCTGACCGCGCCCAGAGCCCGCTCGACCAACTACCAACCGACGGAGGGAGTTCCCCACGGTAGGCCTTTGTCAGACAGTTGCAGGAGGCCTCGGCGGGTTCGCCGTACACCCGGCAACCTATCAAGTTCGCCGAAGACGGCCCCAGTGCCGACGACGAACTCGGTCGCGCCGTGGGTGCAACGGTTGCCGATCCTCTCACCTACGTCTCGCGGTTCAGGCCAGCCTGAGGGAGGCAACGGCGTCAACCCGCGAAGAACTCGGATCAAGGTCCCAGGGATGGGGTTGACGGCTCGTTGCCACCGAGCACCCTTCATCGAAGATATCTTTGACGAGTGGTCCCGTGAATGTCTACGAATTTGCTCACGGCAGCCGACGGCCGGCCCAACTTCTAATTTCTGACGCTTCCCGACATCGCGAGTCACCCCCCGGACCAAGAACCCGCAGGTTAGAGGCGCAGCCCCGCACCGTCAAGGGTGCGTTCCTTCGAGGTGGACCTCACGATCAGGGTGAAGTCACGATGGCTGAAGTGTCCGCGGAGAAAGTTGCAGCTAGCCAGTCCGAATCGAAGGTTGGGTTTTTTCGGAGACCGTTTCGTTTGTCGAAATGGTCGATGATCCGGGGATCCACCTCGTGGTCACCGAGCACCGCTCCCGGTAGCGGGCCAACCTTGGCCGCTACCTCCTGGAGCATTCCTCGGTCGAGCCCGTAGAAGGCGATCGCATTTTCTCCCAAAATTCCGCGGACGTCCTCCAGGGGAACCTCCTTGAGGACTACCCGCAAGAAGTCGAGCGTGTTGGGCCAGGTGCCTTCCAGATGTGGATAGTCTGACCCGAACATCATTCGAGTTTTCCCGACCGTATCCCTGCTCGCGAGATCGCTCGGTCGCATAAACGACGGCGTAACAGCGCAATTCCGCGCCCAATACTCGCTCGGCGACATCTGGAGTTCGGCCCCGCCGGCCTTGTAAGCTCCATCGAGGAAGGCCAGCGTCGGGGGTATCCAATCCGCTCTGATCTCGGCGAAGACGATCCGAAGGCTCGGAAACCGGTCGAATACGCCCGACCACATGAGTTGCCAAAGAGGCCGACGTTCTTCAAAGATTCCTTCGAATACCTGTGCGAGGCGACTGGAACCCGGATCGACAGCCTCCGGCTGCTCCATGACGGCTCTCATCCGATCGAAAGTGTTTCCTTGAGCGAGCCCTGTCCCCGCATGGATGTGCACGGGAAGGCCCGTCTCGGAGCAGGCCGCCCAGAAAGGATCCCACCGTCGGTCGTAGAACGGAGGTAGATCCTCGTCGGCACCTGCGAAACGGGGTGGATAGATCGCGGCCATGCGATTGGCCGCCGCCCAATGGATCGTGCTGACCGCAGCGTCCATATCGGGCCAGGGGTATGTGTGGGGCACGCCGAGAAGGCGCTCAGGCGCCGTCGCGCAGTAATCGGCGAGAAAGCGATTATATGCCGTCGCCCCCGCCGCCCGTAGCTCCGGCGACACCTTGCGACTCGTCGGATCGCAGAATGGTGTCGGGCTGATCGGACCCGCCGGATGAAGGATTTCGGCAACTACACCGTCAGCTTCGCTGACGCGGAGTCGTCGAACCGGATCCCAGAAACCAGCTATGCCACCGGAAGTGTATGCGCTGTCGGTATCCATGAACTCGAGCTCTTCGCGGGAATACGGCCAGCCCATGCCTCGGTGCAGGGAATGGTACAGGCGAGTGTCTTCGAGGTAGGACTGCATTGAGTCCCGATATTGTGGGTCGAGGTAAGAACGGTACTCCTCGGGGGGAAGACCGACGTGGGAGTCAGCCGAGACGATCAGCAGAGGTTCCATTTGTTCTTCCCCTATCCTGTGCCCGGATAAAGTCAAGAGAATTCTTGTCGAGACTACCAGGAGCCTTCCAGTCGCGGACGGCACCGGCAGGACCTTCCCGGCTCACGTACGAACGGCTGTCGCCGTCCGGCAGTAGGCGCGTCGACGCTCGCCGGGACTGCGCGCTTCAAAGCAGCATCGCGGTCGCCGGAAAGTCCGTTAGGTCCATGACGGCGCGATCGCGCCCCGCCCGTTTCGCCTGGTAGAGCGCGTCATCGCGCGTGCCAGCGTCTCGATCGGTTCCTCGCTCGGCCGCCGACGAGCAACGCCGGCAGAGAACGTGACCGGCCGAATGGTCCTCGCTCCCCCCGTAGCTGGTCGCGCAACATCCGCCCGAACCGAAGCCACCGCGATCGACAAGAGCCGCGCCGACATCCACGGTCGTTGGGTCAGCCCCAGATAGAGACCGATCAACGGGAACAACACCAGGAATGGATCGACCCGATCTCCGGCGACGGCAAGTTCGACGGTCAACGCCAGGTACATCCCCACTACCGGAAGAAGCTCCCCCGGCACGGCAGCTCCGAGCCGCCCGGTGTACGACGGTTCGTGGGGTCGCCCCAAGAACCGCAGGCACAGTTCCCCTGGGCTGAGCGCAGCGCTCATGCATCGGCATGCGGAAATCGGGGTGTTGAACGTGCCCTACATACTGATGAGTAGCTTTCTCAGCCCCAGATGGCCTGCGCGATCGCCGCGCCGGCGAACGCGGCACCCAAACCCCCTGCGACGCTCACCGCGACGTTGGCGAAGGCGAGCAGGCGTCGCCCGATCTCGACGAGCCGAAGGTTTTCGAACGCGAACGTGGAGTAGGTGCTCAACGCGCCGCACAGCCCGATTCCGACGAGCTGTCCGACCCGCCGATCGGCTCCTCCGGCCGTCACCGCTGCTGTGACGAACCCCAGGATCAGGCTGGCCGCGACATTCACCGCGAGCGTTCCCCACGGCAGCGTCGGCGAGAACCTGCGCTGCACCGCTCGGTCGACGAGATAACGCGCCGGCGCGCCGACGGCCGCTCCGAGGGTCACCAAGAGCACGGTCATCACAGCACGACCCGGCGGGTCAACCAGGTCGCGGCCGTAACTGCTGTCAACGCACCGAGCAGCGACAGCGCGAGGTTCGCCCACGCGGCTGCCTGGTGTCCGGATCGGAACAGGCGTTCGCTGTCGACGGCGTAGGCCGAGAACGTGGTGAACCCACCGAGGATTCCCGTGCCGAAGAACGGTCGGGCAAGTCTCGAGTGGAATACGTCGGCCGCGAGTACGACGACCGCGCCGATCAAAGCGGAACCGACGACGTTGATCCAGAACGTCGTCCACGGGAAGGTTCCGGGGGCCGTCGGCCAGATCGAGCCGGCCTCGTAGCGAGCGAGCGATCCGACGACGCCGCCGACCGCGACGGCGAAAAGGATCACCGGCTCGACGAGCGGATGACCGGGCGGCTCTCCTTGTACGGACGGTAGATCAGGATCGACCGGCTCGGACTCGGACCCCGGCGTGTGCTGTCCCACGAGACCTCCCTACCGATGGGCGTTCGCCCACAACAGGTAGGGACTGTTGGCCGCCTGACAGGCGACGGTTCGGTCCGGCGAGCCCCACCGCCGTTTCATGCGGGGATGAGCGTAGCGGATCCACCTCGCGACCCGATCGAGAACCCGGCGGATCGTACCGGGCGAACACGTCGAACACCGATTCGCCAAGACGCCGCCTTCACCCGGGCGGTACCGTCCAACTCGTGCAGGAGAGGGCGACCTGGCAACGCCGAGGCGTGCGCGCTGCCGTGTTCACCGCCGTCCTCCTGACCACCGCGATCGCGGCACACGCGATTGCCGGCGGGATGATTCCGAGCCTACGAACGATCGCCGGCGCCGCGATCACGACCGCTGCCGCCGGTTGGTGGCTCTCCGCCCGCCGCCGCGCCGCGCTCACTCTCGCCCTGGCGGCGGTCCTCGGCCAACTCGGGCTGCACTCGATCTTCGCCCTTTCGATGACCGGAGCGAACAGGGCCCGCGCCCTGTCGCTGGTCGTGTGCGGCCGAGTCAGCGGCTCGATGCCCGGGCAGATGACGATGTCCACGGGCACGAATTCGTGGCACGTGGGTTTGATGACGGCCGGCCACTGCCTGGCCGCGGCGATCGCGCTGATCTCGGCGCGGCATCTCGAAGACCTCGCCCTCGGGGTGGGTTCGTACGTCCTTCGCACCTGGCGCCGTTCTGTCGAGCTCGTCCTGCCACCGGCGCGACCTGTCGGGATGTGCCCCCACTCGCTCGGCTGGCTGGCGCGCGTGTGCCGCCCGGCGGTCCTCGCCTATCCCGTCGCGCGACGCGGGCCACCGGCCTTTCTCCTCTCCCACTAGCTCTCGGAGCCCTCGGGCACGGAGAGCGCTTCGCACTCGCCGACCGGCGCACGTTCGCTTGCTGCCGCCGCGAGTGGTCATGCGCGGCTGCCCCGCGTATCCGACATCTCTTCGAGGAGAGCCCTTCATGCGGATTCGTTCGCCACTGCGCCTCGGCGTCATCGCCGCCGGCGCCTTCCTGATCGTCGCCGCTACGGCGATGACCGCCAGCGCCCACGTTCGGGTCGTGAGCTACACACCCGCGATCCAGGGCGGTTACGCCGCACTCGTCTTCCGGGTGCCGACCGAAGAACAGTCCAACACCGTCTCGTTGACGGTGAGCATGCCGGAAGACACTCCGCTCGCGAGCGTCTCGGTCATGCAGAAGACAGGCTGGACCGTCGCCGTCACCAAGTCGGCGCCGAAGACACCACTCCAGACCGACGACGGCCCGGTCACCTCCGTCGTCACCGCCGTGACCTGGACGGCGAACGCCGGCGGCGGGATCCCACCCGACGGTTTCGACGAGTTCAGCCTCTCCGTCGGCCCCTTGCCGAAGGTCACGTCGCTGGCGTTCCCGTCGGTGCAGACCTACGCGAACGGTGACGTCGTCCGATGGATCGAGCCGACGCCAGCCTCGGGCCAGGCACCGGATCATCCGGTGCCGGTGCTCGGCATCGTTCCGGCCGGCGCCGCGACACCCTCGTCGAACCCGTCGGCCACGCCGGCCACCGATGCCGCCGACGTCAGCACCCGCCCCGCCGGCGACGACGACACCGCCCGTGGGTTGGGGATCGCCGGAATCGCGCTCGGTGCCCTCGGGCTGCTCAGCGCGGTGGGTTTCGCGGCCCGGCGCCGGACCTGAAACATCAACGGGCGGCGGCACTTCCGGTCCGCCGTCGTCGCCACTCCCTTCGCGAAGAGAGAACTCATGCGCATGAACCGTTCCTACGCCGGGGGCGCGCTCGTCGCCGCGGCCGCGGTAGCCGGTCTCGTCATCGTGCTCGTACCAAGCCATTCCGGCAGGTCGAACCCGGGCAGCGGCGGCGCGCCGCTCGTGGCCGGCGCCGCAACGGCGAGCCTGGGCTCGCTCCGTCTCTCCAACGGCTACGTGCCCCAGCCCGCAAGCGACTCCGTGGCAGCCGCCTACTTCACCGTGAAGAACACCTCACCCGACCCCGACACGCTTCTGGACGTCACTTCGCCGGTCAGTACCTCGGTCGGACTCCACGACGAAGTCACTCAGGGCGGGGCCGGCACGATGGTCGCGATCTCGTCGATCCCCGTGCCCGGCGACGGCTCGCTCTCGCTGGCCCCGGGACACAAGCACCTCATGATCATGAACCCGGTACGCACGCTGAAGGCGGGTGACAGCGTCGAGGTCACGTTGCGTTTCGCCAGAGCGGGGTCGATGACGGTCGAGCTGCCGGTGGTGCCGTTCTCCGCCACGCTCGGCGACGACGACGTGTCGACCGGCGTGGGCGCGAGTCGCTGATGCGCGCCGGCTCGCGGACGGTCGCGAGGGTCCTCACTCTCGTCGCCGGAACGGTCGCCGTGCTCACCCTGACCTCCACCGCGGCGGAGGCTCACGCCGTCCTGGAAGCGACGAACCCGCAGGCGGGAACGGAGATCGAGCAACTGCCGGCCCAGATCACGCTGAGCTTCGGGGAAGACGTCACGATCAACGACCGCTCGCTGCAGGTCGTTTCACCGGACGGGTCCCGTGTCGACGCACGGTCCGTGCATCACCCGGCGGGCATCGGATCCCAGGTCGCCGTCGCGATCCCGGCAACCTTGCCGCAAGGTTCGTACACGGTCGTCTGGCGGGTCGTGTCGGCGGACAGCCACCCGGTCGCGGGAACCTTCACCTTCGGATACGGGGTGCCGGCGGGCGAATCCGTGCCCGCCCCGCACGGGAGCCGTGCGGTAGGACTTCTCGACGGGACAGCCCGCTTCCTGGGATACCTGGGGATCGTCCTCGTCACCGGCGCTCTGGGGTTCGTCGCGCTGGTGTGGCCGGGGGCCTGGCAACGGCGCCGGGTACGGGTGCAGGCCCTGGCGGGGCTCGGCACGCTGAGTGTCTCGTCCGTCGCGCTGTTGTTGCTGTCGGGCCCGTACGACGCCGGGGTTGCCGCCGGGCGGGTCTTCGACGGCCGCCTGTTGAGCGCGACGCTGGACACGAAGTTCGGACGCCTGGTCGCACTACGCGCGGCGATCGCGCTCGCCGGGCTGGTGCTGCTCGCGACGTCCCGCGGTGTCCGCTCCAGCCGGCTGCGACCTGACCTCGTCACGATCACACTCGTCGCGCTGCTCACGTTCTCGCTCTCCGAGCACGCCGGCACCGGCCGGCAGGCGCCGCTGGCGGCGGCCGCCGACACCATCCACCTCGCGTCGGTCGGGCTATGGGTCGGTGGACTCGTCACTGTCCTCCTGCTCCTGACGCGGCCCGACATCCATTTGTTGCCAGACATTCTGGGTCGCTGGTCGAATCTCGCCCTGGGCGCGGTCGTCCTGATCGTCGTCACGGGTGCTTACGCGTCATGGCGCGAACTGGGCACGTTCCCGGCGTTCCCGGACACGCCGTACGGCCGATTGCTACTGGCGAAGATCGGTCTGCTGGCGTTGCTGGTCACGCTCGGGGCATTCGGCCGCCGCCGGATACGCCGCCCCTCCCCCGACTCGTCTTCGGCGCGGACTCTTCGCCGATCGGTGGGAGCCGAGGTCGCGCTTTCGGTCGGGGTGCTCGCTGTCGCCGCCGTCCTCGTCGACGTGCAGCCGGGGCGAGACACCTACGACCCGGCCCACACGGTGAACGTCACGGCCTCGGGAACCGGTAGCGAGCAACTGCGGACTCGGATCCACGTCGACACCACCCGGCCCGGCCCGACCGACTACACGATCGAACTACGCACCCACGACGGACGGTCCCAACCGTTCCAGGAAATCAACGGTCTGTTGACCGAGCCGGCGAAAGGCCTTGGCCCCGTGCGTTTCTCGGTACCTGCCAGCTCCAGCGGAATCGCCTCCGCCGAGCGGGTCATCATCCCCACCTCCGGCCACTGGCAGCTGGAGCTCCAGATCCGGACGGACGCGACCACCGGGTTCGTCGCATCGACCACCTATGCCGTCCGGTAACGCGAACCGGCAACCGAAGGAGAACCCATGCGAATCCAGACCTGGGCACGCGTCATCCTCGTGGCGGCAAGCGTCGTCGCACTTGCCGCCACCACGGGCTGCGGGTCAGGCGAATCCTCTTCGTTCGACGGCGCCCAGCTGGCAAGCCCGATCGCCCTCCCCCCCGGCACCTTCACCGACACGGCCGGAGCCGAATACGACCTCAAGGCAAAAGCGCAGGGGCACCTCACCTTGGTCTACTTCGGATACACCAACTGCCCCGACGTGTGCCCGACGACGATGGCGGACATCGGTACAGCTCTGCGTTCGTTGCCGGCAGCCACCCAGAAAGACGTCCACGTCGTCTTCATCACCAGCGATCCGGTCCGGGACACCCCGGCCGTGCTGAAGAGGTGGCTGGGAAATTTCGACCAGAACGTTCCGAACCCTTTCGTCGGGCTCAACACCGACGTGTCGACAGTCGTCGCGTACGCCGCGAAGGTGGGAGTTCCGATCGAAGCGCCGACCACCAACGCCGACGGCACCGTGGAAGTCACGCACGGCTCGCAGGTGCTCGCGTTCGAGCCGGACGGCGAGGCGAACCTCGTCTGGCTCGGCGGGACCACGCCGAAGCAGTACGCCCACGACATCGCGCTACTGGCGAAGTCCGGAAACGCTTCGGCCGAGTGAACCCCGCCGGGCTCAGGCGGGTTCCGGGATCAGCGGGGGCGACGGCCGATGGGGCACCGCGGGATCGGGGTCCGGCTGCGGGAGATCCGGATCGCGATCGGGGTCCGGTAGACCGGGCATGGGTTCGGGAGTGAGTGGCGGTGCGGGCTCCACGGGGGGTTCCGGCTGTGGAGGCTGGGGCTCGAACGGCGGTTCCGTCGTCGCGGACCGCTGCCGTTCGCACCGCCCCGCCCGATCAACGGGACCCGCGGCATCGACAAGCATGAGCGGCATCTTCGATCGGCTCCCTTCAGTTTCGCGTACGGACGTCGCGCCCTTCCCGATACCCGCCGAAGGGACCTGGCACGCGCGGACACCCAGAGAAGGTGGGGTAGGCTCTCTCCCCGGCACCGATGATCCCGGGGCCACCTTCCCGCGTAGCTCAATTGGCAGAGCATGCGACTGTTAATCGCAGGGTTATAGGTTCAAGTCCTATCGCGGGAGCATTTGCAGCATGTTTTACGCACCAGCCAAGATCAACCCCTGATTTATAAATCGGGAGCCGTGGCCCAGGATCGTCGCCGGGCGATCATGGTCCAAGCGCTGCGACGGGAACGATGAAGATTCCGTCGGGGCGCCGGTAAGCCGGCGACCGGGTGGTGACGATGCCGGTGAAGACGGGCTGGCCGACCTTGCTGACGTCAACCTTGTCGAGGAAACGCCGCAGTCCGTACGCCGCCTCGTCGACATCGTCGGGGTTCATCTTCACCTCCAATGCCGCCCAGCGCCCGTCGTCCAGGACGATGATGACGTCGACCTCGTGGCCGTTGTTGTCCCGCCAGTGGCTGAGGTTGCCCTGCAAGGGCTGGCTGTAGACGCGCAGGTCACGTATGACCAGCGCCTCGAAGTGGAATCCGGTCGCGTTGAGGTCACCCAGCAGTTGCTGCGGGCCAACACCGAGCGCTGCAACACCGATGGAGGGGTCGACCAGATACCGCGTGGCTGACTTACGCAGAGGGGTGGCCGAGCGCATGTACGGTCCCCAGGCCGGAACGTCCTCGACGATCATCAAGCGGGTTAGCGTTTTGAGATAGGCATTGACCGTATCCCGGTCGGCCGGGCCATCGGCGCCCCCGACATCCGCGGCGAGCGACCGCACGCTTATGTCGGTGCCGACACCGCGGCCAAGCGCCGTAAGCAGCTTGCGCACGTTCTGGGGGTCGCGTCGAACTCCCAGGCTCTGCACGTCGACCTCGACGAGGTTACGTAGGTAATCGCGAAGCCACTGCCGGGCGTCGCCTATCTCGGCGTCAACGAGGTCGGGCCAACCACCGGTCACGATTCGCTCTACGAGATGCGGCACGGTAATGCCGGGGTCCAGAGCCGCAGGGGTTTGTCCGGCAAACAGGGCTGCCAGGGATACAGCGCCCGTCGAGACGCCGCTCTCGTACAGGCTCATCGGGCGCATCCGCAGGGTGGAGATGCGCCCGGCTCCGGAGTGCCGTCGTGCGTCGTCGTTCGGGGTGGCCGACCCGGTGAGGATGAACTGGCCCCGAGCCGGGGAACGGTCATCGACCTGCCGGCGCACCAGATCCCACAGCGCCGGCTCGATCTGCCACTCGTCTAACAAGATCGGTGCCTGCTGAGCGAACAGCACCTCCGGAGCCGCAGAGACCAGGGCACGAGACCCGGAATCGACATCCAGACGGACCACGCTGCCCGCCATTCGGGTCGCGGTCGCCGTCTTACCACACGCTTTCGGGCCCTCGATAAGCACCGCACCAGCCGACGACAGCCGCGCCGCAAGCTCGCCGTCGGCGACCCGCGCTCGGTAGTCCGGTGCCATGTCACTCTCCTTGACCAGCTGATCGATCTCAGGTGACAGGTAAATCCTATACGCACTGACCTGCAAATACTATATGACATGACCGGCAGATTCTATATCTGTCCTCCCGTCCCGCACCGTCTCAAGCGCCACGATCGCCCGGGACGTCGCCAAGTCGCTCGGGGACTTGTTCACGGAAGGCCCCGGGGTTTGCTACATGAACCTGATTTTGTGAATCAGGACCATGTGAATCAGGACCAGCGGTCCAGAATCGTCGCCATCGAGGCCGAGACGACCTTGCGGCCATGTAGACATCCACTGTCATCGGGAGCTTGGCGTGGCCGAGGATGTCGGCGATCTCGGGGGCGACATGCCTGCCTCGTCCAGCCTGGTCGCGACGGTCTTGCGGAACACATGCGAGGTCACCCAAGCCCACGGGGCCGGGCTCCTCGTCGTTCTCCCGTTGCCGGCTGTCCAGCACCTGCCGCAAGTCGTTTCGACGTGTTCGACGGGTCGCGCAGCTTCCCGCGGGGCGACCAGAAAATCACGCCCTGCGGCCCGGTCAGGCGCAGCTCAGTACGTCGCCTGACGAGCGTCTCCGGTCAGTCCCTGTCCGGTCATCCGCACGGCAGTTGCGTTGACCTCTGCGGTGCCTACTGCGAGGTCGAGCACCTCGTCCCGCATCGCGCAAGCTTCACCGATCCGCATTCCCGTGCCGAGCATCTAGTCAACGAGATCCCGAACGTCGAGATCCACTCCCCTGGGGTGCGAGCGAAGAAGCTCCAGCGGCTGTTGCGATTCAACGACGGTCAGGGCACGAACCGTCTTCGACTTGATCGAGATGGGCGAGGTGTCCCGCATCTCGGCGTCTGCGAATCCTCGCGTGTCGAGATCGCGCGCCGGTGGTCATGAACCTGCTATCCGGCTTGGCCTCTGGTAGTGCTTAGCCACTGCTTACCAGGCGTAGGACTGCGGTGCTTGGCCGGGGCCGGGCCAGATGCGGTCAAGTTCGGCGGTGGTGCCAGCGTCAAGGTTCACAGACAGCGCGGCTACTGCCGAGGTGAGCTGTTCGGCGGTGCGCGGGCCGGTGATGACGGCGGGGACGACCGGCTGGTGCAGCAGCCACGCCACCGCCACCTCGGCGGGTGTACGTCCAAGATCGCGGCAGACCTTCTGGTAGGCGGCGAGCTGATCGGCATGCTCTTTCGCTTGCTCCTGAACTTGCGGCGCCTTGCGGCGCACCGACGCGGCGTCCGGGCTGGCGGCGAGCAGGCCGGCGGCGAGTGGGCTCCACGGGATCAGGCCGATACCGAAGTAGGACAGCGCGGGGATCAGTTCTTGCTCCACGGTGCGGTTGGTCAGGTTGTACAGACTCTGCTCGCAGACCACCCCGAGGACCTGCCGAGACTGCGCGACCATCTGAGCTACGGCGATGTCCCAGCCGGCGAAATTGCTGGAACCGACGTAGGTGATCTTCCCTTCGGCAATCAGTTGGTCCATGGCCTGCCATATCTCTTCCCAAGGGGTGGACCGGTCGACGTGGTGCATCTGGTACAGGTCGATGTGGTCGGTCTGCAGCCGCCGCAGGCTGGCTTCGCAGGCCCTTTTGATGTGGTAGGCGGACAGCCGCCGGTCGTTCGGGCCCAGTCCCATCGGCTGGTACACCTTGGTGGCCAGCACGATGCCGTCACGTCTACCGGAGCGATGCAGCCACCGGCCGACGATCTGTTCCGAGATGCCGTATCCCTGGGCCATGCCCGGAGACTGCGGTCCGCCGTAGACGTCGGCGGTGTCGAAGAAGTTGACGCCCTGCTCGACCGCGACGTCCATGACCTGGAAGGCGCTGCTTTCGTCGGTGGCGTCGCCGAAGTTCATGGTGCCCAGGGCGATCCTGCTCACCAGCAGACCCGAGCGTCCCAGATGCGCGTAGTCCATCGTTGCCTCTCCTTGTCATTTCACGTTGAACTGGGGATATCCGTGTGCTCCTTGGAGCGGTCAGCGAATAGTGCGAACGACCGCCGAAGGCGTTGCAGGTCACGGCTGGAGCAGCGCCTTGATCGCGCGGCGTTGGTCCATGGCCTGGTACCCCTCGGTGGCGTCATCGAGCGGCAGCTGCAGGTCGAAGACCTTGCCCGGATCGATCTGCCGCCGCCAGATCAGGTCGATCAGCTCAGGCAAGAACCGGCGCACCGGGGCCGGACCGCCGTGCAGGTGGACGCCGGAGAAGAACAGTTCGTTGCCGGGCAGCGCGACATCGTGGGAGACCCCGACGTAGCCGACATGCCCGCCCGGCCGGGTGACGCGGATGGCCTGCATCATCGACTCCTGCGTGCCGACGGCCTCGATCACCGAATGCGCCCCGTAACCGTTTGTCAGCTCCTTGATCACCGCGACGCCGTCGTCGCCGCGTTCGGCGACGATGTCAGTCGCGCCGAAGACGCTGGCCAACTGCTGACGCGGCTCGTGCCGGGACATGGCAATGATCCGCTCCGCACCCAGCACACGCGCGGCGAGAACGCCGAGCAGGCCGACTGCGCCGTCACCCACCACCGCGACGGTCTTGCCGGGCCCGACCGCGGCGGCGACGGCGGCGAACCAGCCGGTACCCAGCACGTCCGAGGCGGCCAGCAACGACGGAAGCAGGTCCGGCTCGGGCACGGCAGGGGTGGCGACCAGGGTGCCGTCAGCCAGCGGGATGCGGGCGTACTCGGCCTGGGTACCTATCGCACCCACGGGCTCGGCGTGGATGCAGCGGGACTGGTAGCCGGCCCGACATATCTGGCAGGTGTTGTCCGAGGCGAAGAACGACCCGATCACGAAGTCACCCGACTTAACGGTGCTGATCTGCGAGCCGGTTTCTTCGACGATGCCGACGTATTCGTGGCCCATCGGCGCCGGGCCGTCGAGGGCGTCAGCGCCGCGGTAGGGCCAAAGGTCCGAGCCGCAAATGCAGGTCGCCGCGAGCCGGATGATCGCGTCGGTTGGCTGCTCGATCCTCGGGTCGGGGCGGTTCTCGACGCGGACGTCGCCGGGGGCATACATCATGACTCCACGCATAGTGGGGTTCCTTCCTCAATGTGAGTGCTCGTAAGCGGGGTTTGTCGGGGCTGGGCTAGTAGGGTCAGGGCCAGCACGGAGAGCGCAGTCAGGACCGCAAGGATGAGCGCCGTCGGCACGGCGGTGTGCGCGCCGCCCAGACCGGCCAGCGGGGCGATGACCCCTGCCATCGTCCACTGCAGGAAGCCGAGCAACGCCGAACCGGTGCCGGGCTGATCGGGCACCACACCGGAGGCCAGCGCGCCGGCGTTCGGACCGACTAGGCCCTGCGCGCTCATCAGGACGAAGAACCCGACCAAGGCGGTCGGCAGCGGCATCCCGAACCCGACCGCGCCGACCAGTAGAAGGATCGCGGCAGCGCCGGTCGCCGCCAGCCCGACACCGACCACCCGCCGGGTGGGCACCTTGTCGGCCAGCCGCGCCGCGAGCATGGTGGCAACAGTCAACCCGACCGCGTTGCCGGCGAAGTCCACCGAGTACAGGACCGGGGTCAGGCCGTTCATCGACTGCAACACGAACGCCGAGGTGGAGACATAGGCGAAGATTGCGCCCATCGAAAACCCGAACACCAGCAGGTAGCCGACGAAGCGGCGATCGCGCACCACGAGACTGGCCGCCCCGGCGAGCTGGCCGAGGCCGCCGCCCTGACGCCGCTGTGCGTGCAGGGTTTCCGGGACGCCGATCGCCACGACAGCGAGCATGATCACCGCTAGGGCGGCGACGACCCAGAACGAGACCCGCCAGTGCGAGAACTGCAAGATCGCCGCCCCGAACAGCGGCCCCACGACTGGGGCGATCCCGGCGACGCCGGCGACCAGGTTCATCGCCCGCACCAACCTTGCCCCGGTGGTGAGGTCGACCACGATCGAGCGGGCGATCACCATCGCCCACCCGCCGGCGAAGCCCTGAACCAGGCGGGCGGCCATCAGCGCCAGGATGCTCGGGCTGAACGCACACGCCACGCTTCCCGCGGCCAACACGGCGAGTGAGACCAGCAGAGGCTGACGCCGGCCGATCCGGTCCGAGGCCGGCCCGCCAATCAGCTGGCCCAAGGCCATGCCGACGAAGAACGTGGTGAGCGTCAACTGCACTTGGGTGGCCGACGCGTCCAGGTCGTGGCCGACTCGTGGGAACGCCGGCACGTACATGTCGGTGGCCAGCGGCGCGATCGCGGTGATCAACACGACCGCGCCGAGCACCGTGGTGCTCAGGGCAACCGCCGCGGAGGTCCGGGTGACGTCCGGCGCTGTGCGCTGCCTGGTCAGGATCATCGAGTTCCTCTCGTGCGTCGCGTACGTCTCTATGCAAAAGCGGCGCACGAGCGCGAAGAAGTCCCGGTCGTGACGTGTACTGGCAGGGCACCCCAGCCGCTGCCGCACGCCGCTAACGTCGATCCCATGGACCACAGGGCCGATGTGAGGGCGGAAGTGCGCGAGTTCCTGACCTCGCGGCGAGCCAAGCTCTCGCCGGCGGCCGCGGGTCTGCCCCAGATTGGGCAGCGCCGCGTGCCCGGCCTGCGCCGTGGCGAGGTCGCCGCTCTCGCGGGCGTGAGCGTGGAGTACTACTCGAAACTCGAACGCGGTGCGATCGCCGGCGCCTCGGCGTCCGTGCTCGACGCGATCGCGCGGGCTTTGCAGCTCGACGACACCGAACGCGGCCATCTGTTCGCTCTGGCCCGCGCCGCCGACGGCATCCCCACCTCCGGCCGGCCACGCCGCCGCGGCAGCGCCCAGGCCGTGTCCCGGCCCAGCCTGCACTGGATGCTCGAGGCATTCACCGACGGGATTGCGTTCGTCCGCAACGCCCAGCAAGACCTGCTGGCTGCCAACACGCTCGGCCGGGTGTTCTACCGGCCGCTGATCGGTGACGGCGGCCGCACCCCGAACCTGGCCCGCTTCCAGTTCCTCGACCCCGCCTCGAGCGACTTCTATCCCGACTGGGACCTGTTCGCGCACATGTGCGTGGCGATCATGCGCGCCGAAGCAGGCCGCGACCCGCACGACCGCGGCCTGCAAAACCTCGTCGGCGAACTGTCCACCCAAAGCGAAACGTTCCGACAACTATGGGGCGCCCACGACGTACGCACCCACGGCGCCGGCACCAAGCGCTTTCACCATCCCGACGTCGGTGAACTGAGCCTGGCCTACGAAGAACTCGCGATCACCGCAGAGCCCGGCCTCGTCATGATCGTGTACACCGCCGAGCCCGGATCTCCCTCGGCGGAGAAACTACGGCTACTCGCCTCACTGGCCGCCGGCCAGCCCGCCACCTACCCAGCGCCGCATGGCAACGTCTAAACGGATTCTGGTCACCGGTTAGACCGACGGCCTCGGGCGTGCCGCAGCTGCCGCACTGCTGGGCGACGGGCACCAGGTGATGGTCCACGCCCGCAACACCCACCGAGCCGCAGCGTTGGCAGCGCTGACCGAGCGCGGCGCGCAGCTCGTCGTCGCCGACCTCACCGACCGCGACGCCGTCCGGGACATGGCAAACGAACTCGCCGCCAGCGACTCGCTGGATGCGGTCATCCCCAACGCCAGCGTGTGGAGCGGATGCGCCGTCTACGACCCGGCATACCGTAGATCGACCGGTTGATACCGCGTTCCTTCCTCCTGTAGGTGGCGGGTCCGATGGTCCGTTCCGAAAGTGCCCATGACCGCCTATTGCTCACGGCGACGCAGGCCCTGATCAGTGAAAATGGCTGGCCGCCGGACCGGGTCGTGGCTGCTGTCGCGCAGGCCAAACAGGCGGCTCGCGATCTTTATGCCAGCTGCGGGTTGGAGCTGCCAGCTGGGCAGGACTACGTCGCGATGATCATCGCGTCTGCCCGGCACCGGTTGGAACACCATGGCACATGATTCGAAACGCCTTGAAGAACGCGGCTGGGAAGAAGTCCTCGACCGGGCCGCAGATGAGGAAGCCGGACGGGAGACGTGACGCCGCTCTCCGTGAAGTTCTCGTCTTCAGCTCACTTGGGGCAGCAACGAGAGTTGTTCACGCGCAACGTGTTTGGACGCGTGGGCGACCGCTTCAGGCAACGTGGCGAAAACGTGGCCGCGAGCAATGACGGGTGCGATGGCTCCTACCGCGGAGAGCAGCCGGCGATGCTCGGCGGTGATTCCTTTCATCAAAACCGTGATTCCGCGATCGGCAAGTCTTTCGACGATCTCACCCAGAGCCCGCGCCCCTGTCGCGTCGAGCATCACCATCGAACTCATCCGGAGGATGACCACACGGACGTCGGCGTTCGACGTGAGCTCGGCCAGGAATCGCGAGGACACTCCGAAGAAGAGCGGCCCGTCGATCCGGTAGGTCAGCACATGCTCCGAGAGCAGGGCGTGTTCGACTTCGGTGTCGACTTCGTGGAGCGCGAGTGGCGCGGGAACCGCCTGCGCTGTCCGTGCCAGCCTCGCCAACGTCAAGACGACCGCGGCCGCGATACCGGCCTCGACGGCTTTGATGAGGTCGAAGGCGATCGTCCCCCCCGCGGTCAGGACCAGAACCAACGCATCGGTACGGGTCGAGAACAGCACGGCCCGGACGTTGTGGCGTTCGACCATCCGCCAGGCGGTGACGAGCAAGACCCCGGCCAGCGCGACCAGCGGGATACGGCCCACCCACGCCGACGCCGCATAGACGACGACGGCGATGAAAAGAGCATGCGTCAGCGCGGCAACACGTGTCGCCGCGCCCGTACGGGCATTGACGGCTGTCCGGGCGATCGCGCCGGTCGCCGGCATTCCACCGCAGATCCCTGAGGCGATGTTGGCCAAGCCTTGCCCGAACAGCTCTCGATCCGGGTTGTGGCGCGCGACGTCGCTCATACCGTCCGCGACACGGGCTGACAGGAGGCTTTCCAGCGACGCCAGGAACGCCACGATGAGGGCCGGTCCGAGCAACGTGCCGGTGCCCGAAAGCGAGGGCAGGGAGGGGACCGGCAAGCTGGAGGGAAGAGCCCCGATCCGGTCGGCCCGCAAATGGGCGGACTCGGCGACGACGGTCACGGCCGCCACTGAGATCAGGCTCGCCGGCAACGAACGATGCAAGCGTGGCAAGCCGGCGGTCAGCCCTATCGAACAGGCCAACAGCGCGAGGACCGCCCAATGCGGATGATCGGCAAAGCGACCAGCCGCCACCACCGCGGCCCCGGTGGCGTTCTCGATGTCCGGCTTGGGCACCCCGAGCGCGTTGGGCACCTGCTGGGCCGCGATGACCACCGCGATCCCGATCGTGAAGCCCTCGACGACAGGCCAGGGAATGTACGCCAGCAGCCGGCCCAGTCGAAGTGCCGCGGCGAGCACCACAACGGCCCCGGCCAGGACCGCGACCGGGTAGATCACGGACGACCCGTGCGCATTGACCAGTGGGATGAGAACGACGGTCATCGCACCCGTCGGGCCGGAAACTTGCAGATTCGAACCACCGAACACGGCCGCCACCGCCCCTGCGACAGCGGCGGTGATCAGCCCCGGAGCCGCGCCCACCCCGGTCGCGACACTGAAGGCAAGAGCGAGAGGCAACGCCACGATGCCGACCGTCAGACCGGCCACCAGATCGCGAAGCCACGAACGGCGCAGCCCTGCATAATCTCCGCGGCGCGGTAGCAGAGCACTGATCGCCGTGACCCAGGGCCGCCTCGACCATATATCCCGGGCGATGTTCACGGCTGGGCGCGACCTTTGCCAGATCCGTTCAAACGGGCACCGGCGAGCGAGATCGCATCGTCGGTGCTCTTGAGTTCCAGGAGAAGCTCCTGGCTTTGTTGCAGATTGTTGCTCAACAGCTCGCGGGCGACCGCCAGGAGCTGAGCCGTGCGAGGGTCCCGCAGCGAACAGACGACGGTGTTCTTTACCCGGCGGCTTTCCAGGATCGACGCCCGACGGAGCACCGCCACCTGTTGCGAGAGATGTGACAGCTCCAGTCCGGTCAGCTCGGCCAACTCCCCGATCGTGTGTTCGCCGCCCGCAAGCAACTCGAGCACCCGGATCCGCGCCGGATGGGCGAGCGCTTTGAACAGACCGGCTTTCGCGTCGGCGAGGGGTCTTCCGGCGGTGAACGGCACAGCCCGATTATTCGACTACTCAATAGGATTATCAAGTTGCCGAACGGTCATCCTGCTGCGACATCCGCACCGAGACCGATCGAGCTCGATCGAGGGTCGCGGGAAGCAGCTCCCGACGCCACCCGAGCGCCGCCGTTCGGCTCGCCGCAATCCATCCGACCGCGCCGTTCGTACCTGTTTCCGACTCGTTATCGCTTCTTCGAGGAGGAACCTCATGACTGCTTGCGGCCGGACGATCCGGAGTGTGGTCGTCGGGTTGGTTCTCACCGCTGCGACGGTGGGGCTCAGCGCGTGCGGAAGTAGCGACAAGATCAACCCCGGTACGCCCGGAACGCAATCGCCGACCAACGCTCCGACGTCTCCGGAGACCAGCAAGGCTCCCAGCGGCGGGGGCGCCGCGTTCTAGTAGCCAAGCAGGATCTCCACGTCGGGAGCAAAGATGGTGCAGAACACCTGCGACGCCACCATGCCGCCGATGGCAGTGGCGAAGCGACACCGAGCCGGCCAAGCGGCCGGACGAAGGATCTGGGATGAGGTCTCGTCCCTCGTCTACCTGCCCTCTTTCCTGATCCCGGTATCCGCCCTCCTCCTGGTCGGCGCAGGCTGGACGTCGCGATGGGGTGGGGTCGACTTCGGCGATTCGCTGACGAGCCTTCGCGTCGTCACGATCGGTCCGCTCGCTGTTGCGATGATCGTTCTCTGCCTGGTCGCGGAGCGGGTGCGCCCTGCACAACTCCGACCCCTCGTGGCCCGTGGTCATCGCCACGACATGCTGTTCACCGTCCTCAACGCCGTTGTCGTCCTACCGCTGGTGACCGCCCTCACCCTGTCGTTCGCCGACGTCGTACAAGAAGTTGCGCCTTGGGTCGTGCTCCCCAGGACCGGAGTGGTTCCACGCTGGTGCGTGATCGTCGTGATCTTGGTGGCGATGGACGGCTGCAACTGGCTGGTGCACCTGGCCAATCATCGGGTGCGAATGTTGTGGCGATTCCACGAGCTTCACCACTCGCAAGAAGACCTCAATGCCCTCACGGTGTTCCGGACCCATCCACTTATCCACGTTTCCTACCTATTGGCCGTAGTCCCAGGATTGGTTCTCCTCGCCAACGGAGAGCTGCCGACGCTGCTGCTCGTCGTCTACGGCGGAGCGGTCGCTTTTGCCCATTCGAACACGAACATGAGCTTCGGCCCGCTCGGACGAGTTTTCGTCAGCCCGAATTACCACCGGATTCACCACCGACTGCACGGACCCCAGGACGTCAACCTCGGTTTCACGTTGACGATTTGGGATCAGCTCGGCCGCCGTGCGGTGTTCCCCACATCCGAGACCGTCAGGGCCGAGACGGGGCTGCCGCAACGACCCCTGCGGGTCGAACAGCAGGGAGCTCGTCCGCATCACCTCTCTGTCCTCGTCGCGCAACTCGTGGGGCCATTTCGCCCGATGAACGAAGCCGCCCTCGCCTCGGTGCGCGATTCCGCTCCATCTCCTCCAGCCGATCACGAAAGGGCCTTGCCGATGCGCAGCCCAGTTTCGACATCGAAACCAGCCGCGGCGAATGAGACACCGGTGGCGACGTGGTGAGCTCCACGATGCCTCGCCACCGTTCGCCGTCATGGGCACGCGTCCTCTTCGGGACGACGTCAGGTGATCCTGCCGCGAACGTCGCGCTCATCGTCGTACGAATTGCACTGGCCTGGGTTTTCATCTACTACGGGTCGATGAAGTTGTTCGGGGCATTCCCGGGATCGGGTCCGCACGGAATTCATCAGACAGCGCTCTACATGTCACACACGGCACATCTTCGACCCGGCGAATTCTTTGCCGTCCTGGCCGGCTTGATCGAGTTCGGCGGCGGAATCGCAATGGCTCTCGGCCTCTGCGCACGCCTCGCCGGGTTGGCGCTGTTCGGCGACATGGTGATGGCGATGATCACCGTCACCTGGGCTACCGGAATCAAATCGGCGAGCGCCCCTCCCGGCTACCAGCTGAACCTCGCCTTGGCCGCCCTGGCACTTGCGGTGGCGCTGACCGGCGCCGGACGATTCGGCGTCGACGCATTGCTCGCTCGTGGGTTCGGCCGGCAAAAGGGCGGCGTCTCGAGTGCGGCGGCCTGAGTACGATCCATCCGATGCGACGGCCAAGTCATGCAGATGGGGTTGCCCGAATAGGCGTGCCCGTCGAACGGATGGACGATCAGGCCCTTCTCGCCGGATACGCCGAGGGAGCAGCCGAAGTCGCCGTCGCTTTCGTGCGGCGTTTCCAGGGTCACGTCTACGGGGTGGCTCTGGCCATTGTGGGCGAACCGGCCTTGGCCGAAGACATCGCCCAACTCGCTTTCGAGCGCGCGTGGCGGAACGCCGCCCGCTACGACGTCACCAAGGCTGGGGTCAAGACGTGGCTGACCGCGATAACGCGTAACGTCGCCATCGACTCGCTGCGAGTCCGGCGGCCGGTTCCGGTGGACCCGACAGACCTGATCCGGCTCCTGGGCTCGGCCCAGGACGATCCCCAGGAGCGAGCGATCGGCGCTGTTCGGGCCGCCCACCTTCGGTCCGCTATTCGGGCCCTGCCGCTCGAACAGCGTCGCGCCCTCGTCATGGCGGGGATGTACCGCATGACCGCCGAAGAGGTCGCGACCGCGGAAGGCATCCCGCTGGGGACGGCGAAGACCCGCATCCGGACCTCCCTCCGGAAGCTGCGCGACGAGGTGAAAGCCAGGGAGTTCGAGCAATGACCGAGCTCACATGCGAACAGGCGAGGGACCTCGCGCCCGAATATGGGCTCGGGATCCTCGCCCAGGAGGAGCGGGCGGCCATGGCGGCCCACGTTCTGCGCTGCCCGGAGTGTCGAAGCGAGGTCGAGGACTACATCCGGCTCGGCGACGACCTGATGGAGGTGATTCCGGCCGCCGAACCGCCACCCGGCTTCGACCGTCGGGTGATCGAGTCACTGCATTCGCGTCGACGGCCGCGGCGACGTCTGCTGATGGGCGGCACCGCCGCCGCTCTGGGGGGAGCCGCCGTCGCGATCGTGCTCGTCCTGACGTCGGGTTCGCACCCCCCTTCGAGGATCAAGGCCGACCTGGTGGCGGGCAGCCGGGCCGTGGGATCGGTCTACACGGACGGAAAGCCGCCGTACCTGTGGGTGACGGTCAAGAACACCGGCGAATCGGGCACTGTGTCGTGCCAGGTCGTCCGGGCGGACGGTAGCGCCGTAACGCTGGGCAGCTTCGACCTCGTCGAGGGAAGCGGGTCGTGGGCCACCCCGGAGCCTCCCGACCTCGGCCGGATCGCCTCGGTTCAGCTGGTGGCGGCCGATGGGAAGGTCCTCGCTCAGGCCACCTTCAGCGGGGAGCCATCCGGATCGCGCCGTCCAGCCTGATGACCTCACCGTTCAGCATCGGGTTCTCGACGATGTGCTGCGCGAGCGCGGCGTACTCGTTCGGGTCGCCGAGCCGGCTCGGGTGCGGCACTTGCTGGCCCAGCGAGTCCTGCGCCGGCTGCGGCAGCCCGGCCAACATCGGGGTCTTGAAGATCCCGGGAGCGATGGCCATCACCCGGATGAGCTTGTCCGCCAGGTCCCGGGCGACCGGCAGGGTCATCCCTGCCACCGCCGCCTTCGACGCGGCATAGGCGGCCTGCCCGATCTGACCGTCGAATGCGGCGACGCTCGCGGTGTTGATGATCACGCCGCGCTCGCCGGCCACCGGCTCGGTCTTGGCCATCTGCTCACCGGCCAGCCGCAGCGTGTTGAACGTGCCGAACAGGTTGATGCGCACGACCCGCTCGAAGTCGGCCTGCGGCAGCACGACCCCCCGACCGCTGATCACCCGGCCGGGAGTCCCAACCCCTGCGCAGTTCACGGTGATCCGCAGCGGGCCGAGCTCGGCGGCCGTCGCCACCGCCGCCGCGACGTTCTCCTCGTTCGTGACGTCGCCCGGCACGAAATGGAGCCCGGAAGAGGCGAGCGTCGCACCCGGTGACGACGGCAGGTCGATCACGACCACGGAGGCGCCGGCGGCCTGAAGCCGCTGTGCCGTAGCAAGACCCAACCCGGAAGCCCCGCCCGTGACCACTGCCGAAACGCCTGCGATGTCCATGCCGTCCCAAATAGTGAGGAGTGAAGGCGCCGGCCCGAGACACGGCACCCGGTCGTGCGCCATCGTAGCGCGGCCCTTCCACAGGCCGGACGGTCCCGCAATCGAAGTGGACCGCCGTCCCGGCGACGTCTCTGGGACGCTGCCGGAGTGGTCTACGTCATCGGCTTGGCGGCTGCGATCTTCCTGGGCGTCGGCTGGGTGATCCAGCAGCGCATCGCGACCCGCTCGACCAGCGACGGGCTCATGTCCGTGAAAGTCCTCCTCGAACTTGCGACGAGTTGGTTGTGGTGGGGTGGCATCGCGGCGATGTCGATCGGGCAGACCTTGAGCGCGTTCGCGCTGCAATACGGTCCGGTCAGCGCGGTCGAACCGGTGCTCGTGGTCTCGCTGCTCGTCGCGCTGGTCGTCTCCGCGATCGCGGCGCATCACCGTCCCCAGCTTCTGGAACTGGCCGGTCCGGTGGTGCTGGCTGCCGCGCTCGTGGTCTTCCTCGCCGTGTCCAACCCCAGGGCCAACCGAAGCAGCGACCCCGGCTTCCACGAGATCACGCTGTCGACGGTCGTCGCCGGCGCCGTGGCCGGCGGGCTGGCGGTCCTCGCTTTCGCGGTGCACAACCGGGCCCGCCGCATCGTCGAGTCGGGCATGTTGGCCGCCGGCGCAGGAGTTCTCTACGGCTTGCAGGACGTGGGAACGCGCGGGGTCATCGTCGTCCTGCAGCACCACTCACTTTTCTACTTGCTGTTCACGATGTGGCCCTGGGTCGTGCTCGGCGCCGCCACCGTCGGGGTGATCCTTTCCCAAGCAGCCTTTCGCGCCGAGCGACTGGACTTCGCGTTGCCCCCGACGGTCGCCGCCCAATCGTTGGCCGGCATCGGTCTCGGCATCGCGCTGCTGGACGACCAGCTGACGGCCAGTGGTTTCGCGTTGGCGTTCGAGGGCCTCTGCCTCGTCGGCATGCTCGTCGGCGTCGTCCTCGTCGGGCTCTCGCCCGTCCTGGAATGAGCGACGTCCACCGCCGCGCCGCTGGTTGGACCTAGTCGCCGTCGCTGTCGCAGGCGGTGGAACTGTGTTGAAGGACCGAGGCGACGGACATCCCGGTGGTGAGGGTGACGGCGCCCGGCTCGCTCGCTTCGACGGCCAGCCATGTCTTCGACCTGCCGTCGATACACGCCGCGTCGCTGTCGGTCTTCCACAACGTGCTCGCGTGAACTTTGACCGTCGCGACACCGGGCGTATCGAAGTCGAGCGTCATCGATGTCGGGCCGAGGGAGGTCAACGTAGCGGGTCCGGTGACCATCGGAGTCGGGTCGGAAACGCGGTAGACGCGCCAGTGAGCGTCCCGGTAGACCTCGGTCAGGTAATCCGGAGGATGAGCCAGCACGTCGCGCTCGGCAACGCCTCCGTAATCGAGCGGCACATCGGGGATGGCGACGAGATCCACCGCCGAGGCGTCGAGCCATTGCCGGTATGTCGATGCGGTGAGCGGTCTGTACAGCTGCGCGTTGTAGGCGTTGTCGAGCTGCCGTTCCCAACCCCGCGCAATAGGGAACGCGGGGGCAACGTACGCGGCCTCCCAATGCTCGCGGGTAAAGGGAATCTCCAGCCGCCCCCTGGTCGGGTCCTGAGTCGCGAGGAAGCCCAGCAGACCTTTGTAATACGACGCCTGGTTGGAAGGATCGCCTGACGCTCGCGCGACAGCGCTTATGACAGGGACGAAGCACCACACGACGGCGGCGATTGCGCCGAGAACGGCTGCTCCGAGACGTGCGTGGAATCGGCCGGGACTCAACGCTCCGGGAAGCGCCAATACCCAGGGCCGCGAGAGGGAAGGCGACCATCTGCGGCAGGCGTACGACATTCCCGCCAACGGCGTTCGGGAAAGCCGCGAGGATCGTCGCGACGGCGGCACAGAGCGCGACCGAAAGCCGAATCGTCAGAAGCCGGCGCGGAATCAGCACGAGCACGAGAACGGTGAAGATGGCGAACGGAAGAGCGCTGATCCCGTCGAACGGAAAGGTTCCGGGGTCGCCGCCGAACAGGAACGCGACGAGCGCCCCGGCAGCTGCACCGATCAACGGAAGGGCACGGCGCCAACCGATGGACGGCAACCAGGCTCCCCCAATGCACAACAGGAACAAACCGGCGAGAGGGCTGGAAAGCGAACACGCCGTGGCGAGGACCAAAGGTATGCCACGACGGTGATCACGCACTCCGACAAGCGCAAGCGAGCCGGCGGCAGCACCGAGCAGGAACGGCACCTGGCCGATGACCAGGTTTCCCAGCACGCACAACGCGAAGGCGGCCTTCGCCCCGGCCAGGCGGCGAGGTAGTGGCTGTGCCCCGGAAGGAACCGCTGTTTCCATCAGCCGGTTTCCCGCCCAGACCAGCGTCGTCGCAGCGCAAAGCCCGGTCAGCCCTGCCCCGAGGACCGCCGCGGCGGCCGGATACAGCACGGAATAGGCCGGCAGCGCATGGCCCGCGTACCAAGCGTCGTTCCACACCCGGAGGCCGACGTTGCGAGCGAACCACGATCGGTACTCCTGGGCGGGCCAATCCGGACCGATCCGCCCGTATATGACCACGACTGCCCCCAACAGCGCGGTCAGCACCCAGGGTTTGACCAGCTGTCGCAGACCGCGCGGCACCCAACCGACCCGCTCGACGGGGATGCCGGATGCGAACACCGCAAGCGGCACGCGAAAGAGGGCCACCCTTGATACCTTCCCGACGCAGCCGGCGGACGGCAAGTCAGTTCACGCTTACGTCTCCTGCTCGCCCGCGCCCGGTTCATCTCTATCTGTGACAGTTGAGCGATGAAGACGGACGTGCGAACGACTTGCCGGCGTATCGCCCTGATCGCCCACGACAACAAGAAGCGCGACATGCAGGAATGGGCCCGCTTCAATCTCGAGCACCTGCGGAACCACGACCTGTACGCAACCGCGACGACCGGCCAGATCCTCCGCGACCAGTTGGGCCTGGACGTCACCTGTTTTCGTAGCGGCCCTTATGGAGGCGACCAACAGATCGGAGCCCGGATCGCCGAAGGTCACATCGATTTCCTGGTCTTCTTCTGGGATCCGCTGGAGCCGCACCCGCACGATCCGGACGTCAAGGCGCTACTGCGGGTCGCCGTGGTCTGCAACATCCCAGTCGCCTGCAACCGCGCCACCGCCGACTTCATGATCTCGTCGCCGCTGATGTTCCAAGCTCACCTCAACCCGATGCCCGACGACCCCCGCGCGGCCCCGGTGCGTCCGTGATCAAGGCCGAGTCCACCCGACACCGGGCGGCCTCAGGCGACAGGCCGTTTCAGGTCCCCGGCTTCGACACCGGCCGGCGACGCAACCGGGACCACTGCCTGGCGAGGTTGTCACGGTGCCGCCACAGCAGATAGGCCACGGTCAGCCCGGTGCTCACCCCGAATACCCACCAGGCGTAGTGCGTGATCTCGACCGCAAGTGCCACCGCCGGATGACCGATCGCGTAGCCGAGACCGACGACGAGACCCGCCCACAGCAGTGCCGCCAGCACGTCGAGCAGCAGGAACAACGGCAACGACATCCCGGCCGACCCGACCGCCGCGTAGATGACGGTGTTCGGCACCGGTAGGTACCAGGAGAGGAGCACCGCGAGGCCGCCGTACCGGCCGATGATCCGTTCGCCTCGGTCGACCCCCCGTCGGGACAGAACGCGGGTGCGCACCAGGACCCGGATGAGCTTGTCCCCGTAACGTCGGCCGACCCAGTAGAAGAGCGGGTCGAACATCGCGCTGCCGACGACCGCCGCCGCGAAAACAACAACGAGCGACATCTTGCCTTCGCGCGCGTATGCGCCGCCGACGACCTGGGCACTGATCGAACCCGTCAGCAGCAGATGCGCCAGCGGGTGGTCGAGCAGGAAGCCCACGATCGCGCCGAAGACGTAACCGCTCGCGAACCAGATCGCCAGACCGAACCCGCACAGCAGATCGGCGAGTCCAGCCCGGCGGCGCCGTGGCATGACCGCACCCGGCGCCGGCTCCGCCGCGACGAGGGACACCTCACCAGGGTAAGCCGCGTCAGCACGTCGCTGGCAGGGGCGGTACGGGTCTACTTGCGGTCCGCGAAGACCTCGATCGTGCCGCCGTAGTCGGCGACCCAGACCCGACCGGTCCCCTCGTCCACCGTGATGCCGATCGGGTGCTCGTTGGTCTTGACGGTCTGCACGATCTCGAAGTCCGAACTCCGCAGTTTGGTCATCGTGCTGGAGAAGTAGTTCACGACGTAGAGGTACGCACCGTCCGCGGACATCGCCATCGACCGGGGATCTTGCCCGGTGGCCTTCCGGGCGACGATCGTCTGGGTCGTCAGATCCATCTTGGCGACCGTGCCCGCGCCGTTCAACGTGATGTAGAGGTAATGACCGGTCGGGTCGATGATCAGGTGCCGCGGCCCGTTGCCCACGTTGCGGATCAGGCTCATCTGGTAGGTGTCGAGATCGATCTTGGCGATCGCCGCTCCGCCCATCACGGCGACGTAACCGATCTTCGAGTCGGGCGAGATCGCGATCCCCCGTGGGTAGGCGCCGACCGAGATGCGGTGCGTCTGCGTGCCGGACGCGGTGTCGATCACCGAGACCGCGTACGAGCACCAGTTCGAGACCAGCAGCTGCCGACCGTCGGGCGTGACCTCGAGGAACTTCGGCACGACACCGACCGGGATGACCTGGTCGATGCGCAGCGTCGCGACGTCGATGCGGTACACGGTGCTCGCGTCGTAACCCGAACTGGGCGAGCAGGTGTCATGCCCCTCGCGCGGGAACCCGTTGCCGTACATCGAGTAGTTGCTGACGTAGACGTACTTCTTGTCCGGCGTGAACGCCGCCTCGACCGGGCCACCCTGCGAGACGCCCGGATGCCCCGGGACGCCGAACGCGGCCAGATCCACCCCGTCGGGGATCGTCTTCACCAGGTTGAAGCTGCGGTCGTACACCGTGACCGTGTGGGTGTAGATCATGTTCTGCGCGAAGACGAAACCGTCCCCGGACGCCACCACGGACTTCGGCGAGATGTGCCCGCTGATCGTGGTGATCCGGCTCAAACCGGGTGGGCCCGGCGTCTCGACGAACGGCGTCGACGTCGACGGGATCGGCGTGGTGGGGCTGGCGGACGTCGTGGGCGGAGCCGACGTGGCCGCCACGTCCGACGGGCCGGCGGTGAGCGGCGCCTTCGCCGCCCCGTCCGAGCCGCCGCAGGCCACCGAAGTGGCGAGCACGACGGCAACAAGGGCGGCCACGCCCGCCGACACGCCCCCCGGCGAACGCAACGACCTGTGCATCGACACCTCCCTCGCCGGTCAGGCTAACGTGGTCGGTGCGGCCCCTGGCCCGCGACGCGAAGGGAGCAATCGTGAAACGACTCTTGTTCTTCGGTGGATTGGTAGCGGGGTACGTCCTGGGCGCGCGCGCGGGCCGCGGACGCTACGAGAGCATCGCGCGTGCCGCCCGCAAGGTCGCCGAGCGTCCGGCGGTGCACAACACCGCCGAGGCGTTGCAGGCGCAGGCCGCACACGCCGCGCGCCTCGCCCTCGGCCGGCGGCACCACCACGCGCACATCTCCCCCAACTGAGGCCGGGCGCCCGTTGCCGCCCACCGAACCGCTGCTCGCACTCGTCGAGCTTCTCGGGCGGCGGTACGGCTGGGCACTGGTGTGGGGCCTGCGGTTCGGCGCGCAGCCGTCCGCGGCGCTCGCCCGGCTGGTGGGCGCCGAAGAGAGCGTCGCGACGCAGCGGTTGCGCGAACTGCGAGCCGCGGGCCTGATCGAAATCGACGAGGCCGGCAACTACCGGCTCAGCACGCACGGCCGGCGGATGCTCGATCCGGTTGAGGGCCTCGCCGCATTCGCCGACGACTGGTCTCAGCTGACCCCGAGGCAGCGGGTCCCCCGCGGCTCGCCGTAGCTCCGTACGGTCGATGTATGACCTCGGCAGACGTACGTGCCCGATCGTTCGGCGCTATCGCCGGCAGCTACGACCGGCTACGGCCCTCGCCGCCCGCGGATGCCGTCGACTGGCTCCTGCCCCGGCGCTGCGACGTCGTCGTCGATCTCGCCGCGGGCACCGGAATCTTGACCAGATCGCTGCTCGGACGTACCGGCGAGATCATCGCGGTCGAGCCCGACGAACGCATGCGAGCCATCCTGGTCGGGCGCACGCCGGGGGTGCGCGTTCTCGACGGTACCGGCGAGCACATCCCGCTTCCGAGCGAGACCGCGGACGCCGTGCTCGTCTCCTCCGCCTGGCATTGGATGGATCCGGCCCGGGCCGTCCGGGAGATCGCGCGGGTGCTACGGCCGGGTGGCCGGTTCGGGCTCATCTGGACGAGCCCCCGACGCGACGTTCCGTGGTTGCGAGACCTTCGGCGAAGCGAACCCGACCGTGAACCGGACGGCGGGTCACCACACCGCCATCGCGAACCGGCGGACCTGTTCGGACTCTTCGATCCCGGCGAGCAGGCGTCGTTCGGCTACACCCGGTCGATGCGCGCCGACGACGTCGTCGCCCTCCAGGGCACCTACAGCCGCACGATCACCCTCGATACGGCCGATCGAACGGCACGGCTAAAGGCCGCCCGAACGATCCTGTCCGGGTATTTCCCCGACCAGGACGTCATCGACGTGCCGATCGTCTCCCGGTGCTGGCGCAGCAACAAGAGTCGACCGGGCAGGAAGCGTTGACCGGGCAGCCGGCAGCCACCCGCTGCTCTCAGATCCCGAGTTCGGCCCGTACCGCGGCGAGAACCTCGTCGACCCGGCGTCGGTGCTCCGGAGAGCCTGCGTTCACTCCCTGGTCGAAGCGGACCCGCCACTCGATCTCCCCCCGTCCGCCCCGCCGGGCGACGACCGTCGCGCCTCGCCCCGAGGCGGTGAGCGGAACGGTCACGCTCGTCACGACGCTCGCGTCGATCTGCGCCCGGATCACCACCGGGAGATCACGTTCCTCGCCGACCGGCACCTCACGGACCTCGCCGTCGATCGCCAGGATCGCAAGGGTCCGATCGGCCCAGGTGACGTGGTCGATCTCGATCCAGGCGAGCCGCTCGCCGTAAGCCCACAGACCCGCATCGGTAGCGACGAGCGGGTCGCCGGTGACATCCCGCCCCCAGGTCAACAGCCGCTCCCCCGGCGCACCGTCCACGACGGCCTTCACGTCGGCGGGGGTCTGCAGCAACGCCCGGAGCCGGCGAGTCCGACCCCTCACCGGCAGGCCCTACACCGATCCGACGGCCTGCGCACGCAGCGTGCGCTTCTGGGCTTCGAGCTCGACGACCCGCCCGAACAACTTCAGGTAGGCGTCTCCCGCCTGTTCCGGGTTCGTTCGTTCCAGCCGCCCCCGCGCCTCGGCCAGTTGACGACCGATCTCCAGCTCGCCCAGCCGGGCGAGAACCGCTGCGGCATAAAGACCTTCGTCGTCGCCCGCGTAGCGAATCGGATCGACCGCCAGCTCGTGGACGAGGCGACGGACGTTGTCGTCGGGGCATCCGTCCAGGAGCGTCTGGACCCAGGCACTGCCGTTCGTCGCCAGAGCCGCGCCCCCCGTGTCGGCGACGGTCTGGCGCACCGCCTGGTGGGCCGGATTGGTGAACGCACCGGGTGGCAGGACGTCGAACGGGGGGCCGATCAGCGAGGGGGCCTGCACGACGAGCTTGAGCACCTCACGCTCGACCGACCAGGCGGTTGCCTGCTCCCTTGACGGAGCCGGCACATTCTCCGCCCGCGGAGCCGGCTCCGACCGCGCGGCGGCGGCTCGCGGAGCACCCCGGCGCTGCGAGCCACCTGTCGCGTCGACGAGTTCCTGGACCCGGGTCTGCACCGCCTCGACCGGCATGCCCAACCAACCGGCGAGGCTGCGGGCATACTCCGGCCGCAACGACCGGTCCCGGATCCCGGCGACCACCGGCGCGGTCGCGGCGAGCGCACCCACCCGGCCGTCCGGCGTCTCCAGATCGAACTTGTCGAGGGTGGAACGGATCGCGAACGTGAACAAGGGCGTCCGGCTCGCGACCAGATCCCGTACGGCGGCGTCCCCACGGGCGAGCCGCAGGTCGCACGGATCCATGCCCTCCGGGCCTACCGCGACGAAGGTCTGGGTGACGAACCGCTGGTCCAACTCGAACGCGCGCAACGCCGCCTTCTGCCCGGCCGCGTCCCCGTCGAACGTGAAGATCACTTCACCCGACGCGTTGTCGTCCAAAAGGAGCCGGCGCAGGATGTCGACGTGCTCGGCGCCGAATGCCGTCCCACAGGTGGCGACGGCGGTCGGGATCCCGGCCAGGTGCGCGGCCATCACGTCGGTGTACCCCTCGACGACGACGACCTGGTGCCGGAGCGCGATCTCCTTACGCGCGAGGTCGAGACCGTAGAGGACCTGGGACTTGCGATACAGCGACGTCTCGCCGGTGTTGAGGTACTTCGGACCGTTGTCGTCGTCGAACAGCTTGCGCGCCCCGAAACCGATCGTCTCCCCGGCCCGGTCCCGGATCGGCCAGAGCAACCGGCCCCGGAACGCGTCGTAGATCCCGCGTTGCCCCTGCTTCGCCAGCCCGCCTTTGATCAACTCGTCGCGGGAGAACCCCTTCGCCGCGAGGTGCCGGGTCAACGCGTCCCAACCCTGCGGCGCGAACCCGACGCCGAAGCGGGACCAGGCCGCCTCGTCGAACCCGCGGGCGGTCAGGAACTCGCGGCCGGCCGACGCCCCCGGTTCCGCCAGCTGGGCGCGGTAGAAGTCGGCGGCCTCGGCGTGCGCCGCGAGCAACCGCTGCCGCTCCCCGGCCTGCCGGCCGGCCGCGGCACCGCCCTGTTCGTAGGTCAACGTGACGCCCGCCCGCTGGGCGAGCCGTTCCACCGCCTCGACGAAGTCCAGCGCCTCGGTCTCCCGAACGAAGGTGATCACGTCACCGGACTTGCCGCAACCGAAGCAGTGGTAGAAGCCGTTCTGCGGGTTCACGCTGAACGACGGCGTTTTCTCGTCGTGGAACGGGCAGAGGCCCTTCAGCCGGCCGCCTCCGGCGCTGCGGAGCGTGATCGTCTCCCCGATGACACGTTCGATCGGCGAACGTTCACGCACCAAGGCGACGTCCGCGTCGCGAATGCGGGCCATCGGGTGTCGAACCTCCCCCGGGTCGATCGGGCGGACAGGAACACAGACGTTCGGGACGAGCTGCGCGGTCGAACTGCGAGGGGGAAGCGTCGCACCGCTTGCAAGCCTAACCGCCGAACCCGACACCGGGACGACGAAGAACGGCCCACCCGGTCAGCCGGTGAGCCGCCGGTGCAACGCCAGCGCCGCCGCGTCGGTCAACCCGGCGACCTGGTCGATCACCACCCGCAGCTTCGCCGCATCGCCGCCCGCATCGTCCCAGGCGGGCCGCAACAACGGTTCGATCCCGAGCGGCGCTCGGTCGACGAGAGCCGCGACGAGCTCCGTGACGAGTAGGCGACGGCGTTCCTGCAACGATTCGCGGGGCCGCATCACGTAATGCACGGCCACCGATTTCAGCAACGCGCATTCGAGCGCGGTCGCTTCGGGAACCTCGAACGAGGCGGCGTACCGCCGCAGCGGCCCGCGGCCCCAGCGGTCGCGAGTGGCTCGAATACCGGCCTGGCTGAAGCGGGCGATCAGCTCGCTCGTCATCGCCTTGAGCCGCATCGTGGCGGAAGGGCCACCGTCGTGGTCCGCGAGCCACCAGGGCTGCGCACGAAAACCCGACCAGACGCCATGCAGCCGGTCGGACGGGACGTGCGGAAGGTAGATATCCCGGGCAGTGGCGACCACCGCGTCGGGATCGATCAGGTCGGGCTGGATCCGACCGGTCTGCACCCCGTCCTCGTAGTCGTGCACCGAGTACGCGACGTCGTCCGCCCAGTCCATGATCTGCGTCTCGATCGGCCGGGTGAGGTCGTTCGAACCGTCCCGCAACCAGTGGAAGACCTCGGTGTCGTCGTCGTAGACGCCGAACTTCCCGCCTTCCGCCCGCCGGGGCCACGGATACTTGCAGGCCGCGTCGAGAGTGGCCCGGGTCAGGTTCAGGCCGGCGTCCGCGACCTTCATCTCCAGCCTGGTCAACAGGCGCAGCGACTGCGCGTTGCCTTCGAACCCACCACAGTCCGGGAAACCCGCTGCGCCGGAGGCGATGTCGTCGAGTGCGCTCTCGCCGTTGTGTCCGAACGGTGGATGTCCCAGGTCGTGCGCCAAGCAGGCGGCGTCGACCAGGTCGGGATCGGCGCCCAACGACACCGCGATCTCCCGGCCGATCTGCGCGCATTCGAGCGAGTGGGTGAGCCGGGTCCGGGGAAAGTCGTCCTCCGACGGTTCGACGACCTGCGTCTTGCCGGCCAGCCGGCGGAACGCCGCAGAATGCAGCACCCGGGCCCGGTCCCGGGCGAACGGCGAACGGTCACCGCCTGCCGCGGCCTTGGCCGGTTCGGATGCGAACCGTTCGCCGGCGGCCGCGCCGTAGCCGCCCGTCCCGGTGTTCACGACAGGTGCGGGGGGTGAGGACGATTCAGCGGGTGTCGCTTCCGCCGGTCTCGAGAGCGGCGCGGCCGGCCTCCAGCCGGGCTACCGGGACGCGGAACGGCGAGCACGACACGTAGTCCAGGCCGACCTCGTGGAAGAAGTGCACGCTGTCCGGGTCGCCGCCGTGCTCACCGCACACGCCGAGATGCAGCCCGGGCCGGGTTTCCCGCCCGGCCGCCACGGCGGCTCGGATGAGCGATCCGACGCCGTCCCGGTCGAGGGTCTCGAACGGGGAGACACCGAAGATCCCGAGATCGAGGTACCGGCTGAAGAAGCTCGACTCCACGTCGTCGCGCGAGAAGCCCCACGTCATCTGGGTCAGGTCGTTGGTGCCGAACGAGAAGAACTCCGCCGCCTCGGCGACCTGACCCGCGGTCAACGCCGCCCGCGGAACCTCGATCATCGTGCCGATCATGGCGCTGACGCCGACCTCGGCGAGCACCGCCTCGGCCTCCTCCCGTACCGACTCGAGTTCTTGGACGGCCGCGACGAGGGGGATCATCACCTCGGGCCGCGGATCGGATCCCTTGTCCCGCAAGGTCTTCGCGGCTTCGGCGATCGCCCGAACCTGCATCGCGAACAGCCCCGGGATCACCAGCCCGAGGCGTACACCGCGCAGCCCGAGCATCGGATTCTGCTCGTGTAGTCGCTCGACGGCTTCGAGCAGTGCCAGCCGTTTCGGGTCGGCGGCCCGGTCGGCGAGAGCGATCTCGACGGACAAGGACGTGAGGTCGGGCAGGAACTCGTGCAGCGGCGGGTCGATGAGCCGGATCGTGACGTGCAAACCGTCCATTGCCTCGAGGATCCCCTCGAAGTCCTTGCGCTGCAGCGGAAGCAGCGCGTCCAGCGCCGCCTGGCGGGAGGAGTCGTCGGAGGCGAGGATCAGGTCCTCGACGAGTTGCCGCCGGTCACCCAGGAACATGTGCTCGGTCCGGCAAAGGCCGATCCCCTGGGCGCCGAAGCGGCGAGCCCGCTCGGCGTCCTCCGGCGTGTCGGCGTTGGCTCGCACCGCAAGCCGCCTGGCGGCGTCGGCGTGACTCAGCAACCGGTGCACCGCGGCGACCAGCGGGTCGGCGTCCGGCGCGAGTTTGCCCTCGAAGTACTCGACGACGGGGCTCGCGACGACCGGCACCTCCCCGGCGTAGACCGCACCCGACGTCCCGTCGATCGAGATGACGTCACCCTCGTTCACCACGGCACCGCCGGGCGCGGTGAACCTGCGGCCGGCCAGGTCGACCTCGAGCTCCTCGGCTCCGCACACGCAGGTCTTGCCCATGCCCCGGGCGACGACGGCGGCGTGCGAGGTCTTGCCACCCCGGCTGGTGAGGATGCCCCGTGCCGCAATCATGCCGACCAGGTCGTCGGGCGTCGTCTCGCGACGTACCAGGATCACCGCTTCACCGGCCTCGGCGAGGTCGTGCGCCCGGTGCGAGTCGAAGACGGCCTTGCCCACGGCGGCGCCAGGGGAGGCGTTCATGCCCTTGCCCAGCCTCCTCGCGCCGCCGACGTCACCGAACCGCGGGAACATCAGCTGCGCGAGCTGCGCGCCGGATACCCGGGTGACGGCCTCGGACAGGTCGATGAGGCCCTGGTCGACCAGTTGGGTGGCGATCCGGAAGGCCGCCCCGGCGGTGCGCTTGCCCACCCGGGTCTGCAGCATCCAGAGCTTGCCCCGTTCGACGGTGAACTCGATGTCACACAGGTCGCGGTAGTGGTTCTCCAGCGTCTCCATGATCTTCATCAGCTGCTCGTAGCTGGCCTTGTCGATGCCTTCGAGATCGGCGAGCGGAACCGTGTTGCGGATGCCGGCGACGACGTCCTCGCCCTGCGCGTTCTGCAGGTAGTCGCCGTAGATGCCCTGGTCGCCCGAGCCCGGGTCGCGGGTGAAGGCGACGCCGGTGCCCGAGTCCATGCCGAGGTTGCCGAACACCATCGAGCAGACGTTGACCGCGGTCCCGAGGTCGGCCGGGATGCGCTCCTGACGCCGGTAGAGCCGGGCCCGGTCGCCGTTCCAGGAATCGAAGACCGCCCGGACCGCAAGATCCATCTGCTCCCGCGGGTCGGTCGGGAACTCCCGGCCGGCTTGTTCGGCGACGATCTGCTTGTACGTCTGGACGAGGCCCTTGAGGTCGGCCGCGTCCAGGTCGAGGTCGTTACGGGTGTTCTTCGACGCCTTCAACGCGTCGATGGCCTCTTCGAAGTGCTGCCCGTCGACCCCCAGGACCGTCTTGCCGAACATCTGAACGAGGCGGCGGTACGAGTCGTACGCGAACCGCTCGTTGCCCGCCTGCCGGGCCAGGCCTTGCACGCTGGCGTCGTTGAGACCGATGTTGAGCACCGTGTCCATCATCCCGGGCATCGAGAACTTCGCCCCGGAACGCACCGAGACCAGGAGCGGGTCGTCGGCACCGCCGAGCTTCTTGCCCATCGCGGCTTCGAGATCCGCGAGGTGCTCGCTCACCTCGGCGGCCAGGTCCGCGGGCTCCGAGCCTTCCGCCAGGTAGACCTGGCACGCCTGCGTGGTGATCACGAATCCGGGGGGAACCGGCAGTCCCAGGTTCGTCATCTCGGAAAGGTTGGCGCCCTTGCCACCGAGGAGATCCTTCATGTCCCGGTTGCCCTCGGCGAAGTCGTACACGTACTTGGGCATCGCGTCTCCCGTAGCTGGCAGGTGGGAGGAATCTATCGTCTCGTCTCGGAGCTCAGGTCCGGCGCCGGTGCACGCTCACCGCGTACCCACCACCGTCGAACTCCTCGCCTGACCAGGTCGCGTAACGGCCCTCCAGGTCCAGCCCGGCGACCGCACACCACCGGTCGTACTCGGCCAACCCGAACGGCGCCTCGTCCAGGGGCAGGTGGGCGGCGTCGAGCCCGAAGCCGGCCACCAGCCGCCCGCCGGGCGCGAGCCGCTCGGCGAGCGCGGCCAGCACCCGTGCCTCGCTCCCGGGCGACAGCAACGGCATGACGTTGCCCGCCGCCACCACCAGGTCGAACGGACCGGTCAATTCGTCGTCGCCGTCCATCTCCGCCAGGTCCGCGTCGATCCAGCGCAGATCCGGTGCCGCCGAACGTGCCTGCGCGACCATCGAGGGGTCCGCGTCGACACCGACGCAGTCGAAACCCAACTCGGCGAGCCTCGTCGCGACCCGCCCGGTCCCACAGCCGGCATCCAGGATCCGGGCGTCGGCCTCGACCAGCCGAGCACAGAACGCTGCTTCGCCGTGCACGTCCGCGCCGGACGCCGCCAGCTCGGCGAACCGTTTGGCGTAATCGGCGCCGGACCGGGCTCCCGGCAGCGACGCCCACCGTGTCTCGTTCACCGCGCGCCGGTCACAGTCCGGTGAGGCGCTCGTGCAGGTAGGCCTGGACACGATCCAGCGCGACTCGCTCTTGCGCCATCGAGTCCCGTTCGCGAATGGTGACGGCCTGGTCGCTGCGCGTCTCGAAGTCGATCGTGATGCAAAACGGCGTGCCGATCTCGTCCTGCCGCCGGTAGCGGCGGCCGATCGCGCCCGCATCGTCGAACTCGATGTTCCAGGACTTGCGCAGCGACGTGGCGAGGTCGCGCGCGGTCGGGCTGAGATCGGCGTGCCGGGACAGCGGCAGGACTGCCGCCTTCACCGGAGCGAGCCGATGGTCCAGGCGAAGCACCGTGCGCTTCTCCAGCTCGCCCTTCGCGTTCGGCGCCTCGTCCTCGTGGTAGGCCTCGAGCAGGAACACCAACATCGTCCGGTCCACCCCGACCGCCGGCTCGATGACGTACGGCGTCCAGCGTTCGCCCTTCTCCTGGTCGAAGTAGGACAGCTCGGCGCCGGAGGAGGCCGCGTGCGTCTTCAGGTCGAAGTCGGTGCGGTTCGCGATGCCCTCGAGCTCACCCCACTCGATCCCGGTGAAGTCGTAGCGGTACTCGATGTCGACGGTCCGTTTCGAGTAGTGCGAGAGCTTCTCCTGCGGGTGCTCGTAGTGCCGCAGGTTGGCAGGTGAGACGCCGAGCTCGGTGAACCATTCGGTGCGGGTGTCGATCCAGTACTGATGCCAGGTCTCGTCGGTGCCGGGCTCGACGAAGAACTCCATCTCCATCTGCTCGAATTCGCGGGTGCGGAAGATGAAGTTGCCCGGGGTGATCTCGTTTCGGAACGACTTGCCGATCTGACCGATTCCGAACGGGGGTTTCTTCCGGGCGCTGGCCTGGACGTTGAGGTAGTTGATGAAGATCCCCTGCGCGGTCTCCGGCCGGAGGTAGGCAAGACCGGAATCGTCATCGACCGCGCCGAGGTAGGTCTTCAACAGACCGTTGAACATCCGTGGGGGAGCGAACGAACCGCGCACGCCGCAGTTCGGGCAGGACAGTCCGGACAGACCCTCGTCGGGCAGGTGACCATGTTTAGCGACGTACGCCTCTTCCAGGTGATCGGCCCGAAACCGCTTGTGGCAGTTGAGGCATTCGGTGAGCGGCTCGACGAATGCGCTCTCGTGACCGGACGCCTGCCACACCTCGCGGGCGAGGATCACGCACGAGTCGATGCCGACGACGTCGTCCCGGCCCTGCACCATCGAACGCCACCACTGGCGCTTGACGTTGTTCTTGATCTCGACGCCCAATGGCCCGTAGTCCCAGGAGGCGCGAAGGCCGCCGTAGATCTCGCTCGACGGGAAGACGATCCCCCGGCGTTTGCAGAGGCTGACGAGGGTTTCGAGGCGGTCCGTGGCTTTCGCTGCCATGGGTGTCACACGCTCCAGTCCGGCTGGCGGTCGGCGAAGTTGGAGCTAGAGGCTATCGCTTCCTCGGCCGCCCTCGTCGACTCCCCGTTGACGCGTGGTCCGGTCGGAGCTGCCGCGGACGACCACACCTCCCGGGGCGACCTCCAGCAGCAGCTCGTATGCGCTCGGAGAATCCTCGGCGTGCGCGAAGTAATCCGTCGCCCGCACTCGTAGGTCGTAGGGCGAGAACGCCCGCCGCCAGTCCCCCACCGATTCCCATTCCAGGACGAGCACCCAACCGCCGCCCTCGTCCGTCGAGCGGACCAGCCGGCCGCCCAGAAAGCCGGGGCGATCCCCGAGCGCCACCAGCAGGTCCTCGGTTCGCTGCTCGAACCCGGGCGGCACGCTGGCTTCGGCGAACCGGGAAAGGACGAGCACGTCGCAGACCGTACCCGCCGATCCGCCACCGGCGCCCTTCAGCGGCTCAGGTCCTCGGCGCCGCCGTAGCGCCGGTCCCGCTTCGCGTACTCCTCGACGGCGGCCCACAGATCACGCCGATCGAAATCCGGGAACAGCGTCTCGACGAACGCCAGCTCGGCGTATGCGCTCTGCCACAACAAGAAATTGGACGTCCGCTGTTCCCCTGAGGTTCGGATGAACAGGTCGACGTCCGGCATCTCCGGCTCGTCGAGGTACCGCCCGATGGTCTTCTCGGTGATCTTCTCCGGCGCCAGCCGGCCGTCCCGAACGTCGCGGGCGATGCGGGTCACCGCATCGGCAAGCTCGGCGCGCCCACCGTAGTTCACGCACATGACCAACGTGATCACGTCGTTGCGGGCGGTCAGCCGCTCGGCCTCTTCGAGCTCGTGCAGAACCGAACGCCACAGCCGGGGACGGCGGCCGGCCCATCTCACACGGACGCCGAGGGCGTGCATCTCGTCCCGCCGTCGGCGCAGCACGTCCCGGTTGAAGCCCATCAGGAAGCGGACCTCCTCGGGGGAGCGCCGCCAGTTCTCGGTCGAGAAGGCGTAGGCGCTGATCCACTTCACGCCGATCTCGATGCCGCCCTTGACGACGTCGAGGAGCGCCGCCTCGCCGGCCTCGTGACCACGGGTCCGAGGCCAGCCCCGCTGGTTCGCCCATCGGCCGTTGCCGTCCATGACGAGCGCGACGTGCTTTGGCACGCATTCGGCGGGCAGCACCGGTGGGGTCGCCCCGGAAGGGTGCGGTTCGGGGTATGCCGGAGTCGGCCGCTGCACGGCCTCACTCACCGCCCACGCCGGTGAGCTGCGACGCGGGGAGCGGGCGGGACCGGTCCACCAACGGCAGCGAACGCAGCCCCCGTTCGAGATGCCACTGCAGTGAAGCCGCGACCAGACCGCTTGCCGCACGCCGGTCGGGATCCGAACTGTCGAGTGCTGCCGGCCAGTCGCCGCCGCGCAGATCGCCGAGCAACCGAAGGACCGAGGGGGACGGCGAGGCCGCCCCACTGGACCGGCAGGCGGGACACACCGATCCTCCCGCCGGGACCGAGAACGCCGCGTGCGGACCGGGCGCCCCACACCGGGCGCATTCGACCAACGCCAGGCCGTAGCCGGCCTGGTCGAGAGCCCGGAGCAGGAACGCGTCGAGCAGCATCGTCGGCGGCCGTTCCCCCGTACCCGCCAGTGCGCGCAACGCCGACACGAGCAGCAGATACAGACGTAACGACGGTTCGCGTTCCTCGGCGGTGAGCCGTTCGGCTGCCTCGAGCATCGCGGTACCCGCCGTGTACCGCGGGTAGTCTCCGGCGAGCCGAACGCCGAAGGCGTCGATCGACACCGCCTCGGTCACGACATCGAGCGATCGCCCCTCGGCGAGCTGCAACGAAACGTGGCTGAACGGCTCGAGTCGCGAACCGAACTTCGACCGAGTTCGCCGTACCCCCTTGGCCACCGCCCGGACCCGGCCGGCCTGCCGCGTGAGGAGCGTGACGATCCGGTCCGCCTCGCCCAGCTTGTGGACGCGCAGTACGACCGCCTCGTCCCGATACAACGCCACCCCGAGATCGTCGCACCTGCCGACGACGTCGGCCTGTTACTCCGAAACGGCGACACAAAGGGAAACTTCTGCCAAACGACGTAACACCGTTCACCCGATCAGGCATCCTGACCGTGCGGTCTTGATGTTGGACGGCCAGGGGGCGGTAAGCCCGTGTCGATGAGGAGAGTTCGTGCGCCCGCTCAGGTTGCTTCGCCTGGGGATCGTCACGACGGCGGTGGCCGGTCTGCTCGCCACCGGCGTCACGGCGCAAGCGGGAGCGGCCACGACCGGTTCCGCACCAGCGGCTTCCGGACCGACCCAGACGGTACAACTCGCGCTGACACCGCGGGACCGCGCCGGCTTGCAGCAGCTCGCCGAGCAGGCCCCGGACCTGTCGACGGCGAGTCGCCGGGCTCGGCTGGCGCAGGTCATCGCCGGCCCGGACCGCGCGAACCTGGTGGCGACCCGCGCCCGCGCGCTCGGCTTCACGGTCACCTCGACCGACCCGACCTGGGTCACCATCGCCGGCCCCGCGTCGCTGGTCACCGCGTACTTCGGAAGCGCGCGGGCGCAGAATCCGTCCTCGGGCGTGGGACAGGCCCTTCCCTCCCTGCCGACCTCGCTACGGGGGTTGGTCACGGTGGCCGCCGGGGGTGACGAGACCCGTCCGGCGTTCCGCCCGTCCGACGTCACATTCGGTCCGCGCGCGAGCCAGCCGCTGACCCAGAGCGACTTCCGGGCGGTCTACAACATCCCCGGCGCCACCGGGAAGCCCACCTCGACGTCGCCGGCGATCGCCACGTTGCAGTTCTCGAACTGGAACAGCTCCGATCTCACTCAATACGCGCAAACGACCGGGGTGTACGGCGGAGACACCAGCTACGACCCGGTCGCGTCAGGCGGGTACAGCGAGGTCCGGATCGACGGCGGTCCGGCCAACGCCAACGGGGCGGTCGAGGTCTCGCTGGACCAGTCGGCGCTGGCCACCGTGGCACCGCGGTTCCGCCAGATCGCCTACCTGGCCCCGAACACCGCCACCGAGCAGGCCAAGATGCTGAACCGCATCGCGCTCGACGCCTCCAGCAGCGGCATCTACGCGGTATCCACCTCGTGGGGTGCTTGCGAGTTCGAGGCGTACAGCGGCAGTTCGGGCGCGATGCGCCGGGCGGCCGACCAAGACGCGGTCAACGCGGCGCTCGCCGCCGGAGTGACGGTCTTCGCGGCGACAGGTGACAACGGCCCCCTGGACTGCAGCCAGCAAGCGAACCAGAACGTGGTCAGCGTCGACGTCCCGGCGGCGATCCCCGGTGTCGTGAGCGTGGGTGGCACCACGGTCACCCGCAACGGCAGCGCCTACGCAGAGACCGGTTGGGCGGGTAGCGGCGGCGGCTTCAGCACGATGTTCTGCGCGAGCGCCGCGCAGGCCGCGATCCTCCCCCCGTCGGCGACGAAGACGACCTGCCCGTTCGGCAAGGCCCGCGGCGTTCCGGACATCGCGATGGACGCCGATCCGAACACCGGGCTCATGATCTTTTCGAACGGGGTACCGAAGCTGGTGGGCGGCACCAGCCTGTCCGCCCCCTTGGCGGCAGGTTCGCTCGCGCAGACGCTGCTGACGACGAACTTCCAGGCCGGCGTGGGTGACGTCAGCAGCGTCATCCAATCCAGCAACGGCACCAGTGCGTTCCGGGACGTCGTCGGGTCCGCCGGGCCCGGCTGGGACGCCGTGACCGGTAGCGGCGCGCCGAACTGGACCGTCCTCGGCGCCCGTATCACCGGACGAACGCTGACGAACAGCATCTACGACGTCACCACCGACGGACCCGGCGGCTTCGCGCAGGTACGCGAGCTGTCCGCCGCCTCGGGCTACCAGAGCGTCGTGAAGTCGATCCAGACCCCGTTGATCGCGAACTCGGGGAACTGGACGTTCTTCTTCGCGCCGTACAACCGGGACGGGATGCGCGACCTCTATGCCATCGCGACCTCGAACACCGCCTCCGGGATGGTCGAGGTGCACGTGCTGTCCGAAGCGAGCGCGTACCAGTCCTACGTCGCGCACATCGCCACCGCGCTGCCGAGCATCGCCGGCGGCCAATGGCAGTTCGCACTGGGAAGCTTCGGCGGCGACGGCGACAGCGACCTCTACGCGATCCACTACGCCTCGAACGCATCCAACACGGTGGAGGTGCACACCCTCTCGGCCGCGTCGTCGTACCAGACCTGGATCGGCCATGCCGCGTCCGCGCTGCCCGCCCTCCCGGTAGGCCCGACGAACTGGGACTTCTTCGTCGGCGACAGCGGCGGCCGAGGTGACCTGATCACGGTGATACCGACATCAACCGGATCCGGCAAGGTCGAGGTCCACACGCTCACCCAGGGCAGCGGCTACCGGGTTTTCTCTCTGCACGTCGCGACCCCGCAACCGGCGTTCGACCCGAGCGCGATGGGCCCGGTTTCCTTCTGCGTCTCGGACTTCACCGGGGACAACCGCCCGGACATCGCTTTCGCCCTGTTCGGCAACACCGGTTCGACCCGCACCGAGATGCACGGTTTCGACGGCGCAACCTCGTACACCACGTACGCATTGCACACCTCGACGGCGCTGCCGTACCTCGACCCCACGACGAACACGATCTCGATCGTTCGCTGAGCGGTTCGGAGGGCTCAAAACCCCAGCCGGCGCAGCTGTTTCGGGTCCCGCTGCCAATCCTTCGCGACCCGGACGTGCAGGTCGAGGAAGACCGGCGATCCGAGCAGCGCCTCGATCTGCTGGCGCGCGCGGCTGCCGACCGCCTTGAGTCGGGATCCGCCCGCCCCGAGGACGATCGCCTTCTGCGACGGCCGTTCGACATAGACGTCCACGCGGACGTCGATCAGTCCGCGGGGATGATCCGGACGCGGCTGCATCTCTTCGACGACGACGGCGAGCGAGTGCGGCAGCTCGTCTCGAACGCCCTCCAGCGCGGCCTCGCGAACGAGTTCGGCGACCATCACGCGTTCCGGCTCGTCGGTTATCTGGCCGTCGGGATAGAGCGCCGGCCCGGGCGGGAGGTGGCCCACGAGCAGGTCGGCGAGGAGCTCGACCTGATCGCCGGAGACGGCGCTCACCGGAACGACCTCCGCGAAATCGGCGAGTTCGCTGACCGCGAGCAACTGGGCCCCGATTCGCTCCCGGTCGGCCTTGTCGGTCTTCGTGACCACCGCGAACAACGCGCCACGTCGCAGGCCGGCGAGCCGTTCGGCGATGAACCGGTCCCCCGGGCCGATCTTCTCGTCCGCCGGGACACACATCGCGACGACGTCGACCTCGGCGAGCGTGGCGAGGACGACGTCGTTGAGCCGCTGCCCGAGCAGCGTCCGCGGCCGGTGCAGGCCGGGGGTGTCGACGAGGACGAGCTGGGCGTCGTCCCGGTCGACGATCCCGCGAACGGCGTGGCGCGTCGTCTGCGGCCGGTCGCTGGTGATCGCGACCTTCGAACCGACCAGCGCGTTCGTCAGCGTCGACTTGCCAGCGTTGGGCCGGCCGACGAAGCAGGCGAAACCACTGCGGTGAATCATCTTTCCCCGGTCGCAGGGGCGACGACGACCTGCCCGACGACGATCCCGTTCGCGTCGGCGAGCAGCACCGGAACTCCCGGTGCGTACTCGGCGAGAAGCACTCGGTCGGCCGGGTCCAGGTCATCGGCTTCGGGCAGGACGACGAACGCTTCGAACCGGCGGGCTCCGCTGCTCAACGCAGCGGACAGGACCCCCCGCAACGCGCTGGTCGTGAGCTCCGGTGAGGGGTGTTCGACGGTGGCGGCGGCGTAGGTCCGCCCGTCGGTGTCCCGGCCGGCCGCGCCCTGCCCGGCCGCCTCGAGCACGTACGCCCGCTGCTGCGCGACCCGCGCGAGCCGCACCAGCTTCGTGTCCTCCGGGTCGAGATCCGCTGCAGCGACGGGGAGTCGGTGGCGGCGGTCGGATCCGGTCATGCGTCCAGTCCGGCGGGTTGCTCGACCGTGACGAGCACGGTGCTGATCCGATTGCGACGTCCGGTGGCCCGTTCGACCTCGAGATGCACGCCGTCGATGTCCACCTGCGCGCCCGGGATGGGAACCCGGCCCAGCGCGTCGGCGATCAAGCCCGCGACGGTATCCACGTCGTCGTGTGCGAGATCCCGGTCGACGAGGTCGCTCAACTCGTCGACCGGTAGCCGAGCGGTGATCCGCCAGACGCCGTCGCCGAGTTCTTCGACCGCCCCCGATTCCTGGTCGTATTCGTCGGTGATCTCCCCGACGAGTTCTTCGAGGATGTCCTCGATCGTCACTAGGCCCGCCGTCCCGCCGTACTCGTCGACGACCACCGCCATGTGCACCCGGCCGAGCTGCATCTCGCGAAGCAGCTCGTCGACGGGTTTGCTGTCCGGTACGTAGGAAGCCGGGCGCATCACGTCCTCGACGTGCGGCGTGCTGCCCCGCAAGGTCGACATTCCCTTGCGCGCCAGGTCTTTCAGGAACACGATCCCGACGACGTCGTCCTCGTTCTCGCCGATCACCGGGATCCGGGAGAAGCCGCTGCGCAGAGCGAGGTTCAAACCTTGCCGGACCGTGCGCCCGCGTTCGACGAACACGATGTCGGGGCGGGGCACCATCACCTCGCGGACGATCGTGTTCCCGAGGTCGAGGGCCGAATCGATCAGTTGCCGTTCCCGCGCATCCACCTCACCGTGCAGTTCCGCGAGTTCGACCAGCGCGCGCAGTTCGGCTTCGGTGGCGAACGGACCTTCGCGGTATCCACGCCCGGGGGTGACCATGTTGCCCAGCGCGATCAGCAGCCGGGGTATCGGTCCGAACAGCGCGGTGATCGTTCCCACCAGCGGGGCGGTGGCCAACGCGATCCGGCCGGCATGTTGCCGGCCCAGGGTGCGGGCGGCCACCCCGATGAGCACGAACGAGACCACCGTCATGATCGCGGTCGCGATGCCGACGGTTGCGAAGCCCTGGCCTCGTTCGTGCGCGACCGTCACGGTGACCGCGGTGACGCCGACGATCTCGGTGGCGGTGCGAAGAAGCAGCAGCAGGTTCAACGGGCGAGCGCGTTCGGCGACCAGCCGCGCCAGGCGCTGCGCACCGCGGCGCGATTCCTCCACCATCGTGGTCGCCAACGGCGCCGAGATCCGGCCCAGCGCCGCTTCCAGGCAGGCGAGCACCGCGGACACCAGGACCGCGATGACCGCGACGATCACCAAGACGATGTCGCCGCTCACGCCTGCGTTCCCGTCGCCCGGTTCTCCCACTGGCTGACCAGCTGATCCTGCCGGGCGAACATCTCCCGCTCGGCGTCCGGATTGTCGTGGTCGTAGCCCAGCAGGTGCAGCAACCCGTGGATCGTCAGCACCCGCAGCTCGTGCAGGAACGCATGACCGCGCTCGGCAGCCTGCGCCACCGCGAGCTCGGGGCAGAGCACGATGTCGCCGAGCAGCGCGGGGCCCGGCGTCGCCGGCTGCGGCTGCCACGAACCACGTTCGGTGAGTTCGTCCATCGGAAAGGCCATCACGTCGGTCGGGCCGGGCTCGTTCATCCACTGCACGTGCAGATCGGTCATCGCCTGGACGTCGAGGGCCAGCAGTGACACTTCGGCCTG
>Ga0081455_10000364_pt1 | contig 59805 bp, 54 predicted proteins | sample TabmetS3T2R1_FD_70207 | JGI IMG/M metagenome (GOLD analysis project Ga0081455, IMG submission 70207) | Tabebuia heterophylla rhizosphere microbial communities from the University of Puerto Rico - S3T2R1 | ecosystem: Host-associated > Plants > Roots > Rhizosphere ...
GGCTACAGCTCGAGCCGATTTTCATTTAATGTTCGAGGCGGGCGCTGCGAGGAATGCGCGGGACAGGGAAAGATTCGCAAAGAGATGAGTTTTTTGCCGGATGTATTCGTGGATTGTGAGGTCTGCGGCGGCCAGCGTTTTAATGAAGAGACGCTCAGCATTCGTTATAACGACAAGAATATCGCCGATGTTTTCCACATGACCGTTGAAGAGGCCGTGCCTTTCTTTCACGCGATTCCAAAAGTCGCACGGCCACTCAAGATCCTCGATGATATTGGCATGGGCTACATCACCTTAGGACAAGCAAGCAACACACTGTCCGGAGGTGAAGCTCAGAGAATCAAGCTCGCCTACGAACTCGGCAAGGAGTCGCATGGGAAAACGCTCTACGTTTTGGATGAGCCAACCACGGGCCTCCACTTCGCCGATGTGGAGAAACTTATTCACATTCTTCATCGTCTGGTGGAGATGGGCAACACGGTCGTCACCATTGAGCACAACCTCGACATCGTAAAAGATGCGGACTATCTAATCGACCTGGGACCTGAAGGTGGCGAACAAGGCGGCTACATCGTCGCCTGTGGCCCGCCCTTGGAAGTTGCCAACGATGGCAAACAATCCCATACGGCTCGATTCCTGCGCGAGTACTTCAATGGAGGGGCCGCGAAACCATCTAGAGGCCCCGCGCCAGCGCGCCACGAAGAGGTAACGTCGCATGTCGAATAAGGTGTGGTCGCTACTCGGCGCCGGCCTTCGGCTCAGGTGTCCGCGCTGCTCGGTGGGTCCCTTGTATCAGCGCCCTTTTTCCATGAACGACTATTGTTTCCACTGCGGCTTGAAGTTTGAACGCGAGCAGGGTTATTTCGTCGGCGCGATTTACATCAATTACGCGGCGACTGTGGCGATCGCAGTGCCGGGCTTTTTTATTTTGGATGTCTTTACCCGCATGACAATCCAACAACAGCTCGCCATCTGGGTCCCGTTCGCTGTGATCTTCCCCCTATTGTTTTTCCATCATTCGCGGAGCCTCTGGCTAGTGCTGGATCACCTGTTCAACCCAGCTAAGAGTCTCTACCCCGTGCCACCAAAGGAACCGGCTAGTCTTTCTTCCGCTGACAATGAATCGCCGCCTCTGTCCACGCGCCGAGCCGCTCGCCGTCCTCGATAATCTCCACAGGCACCTCATAATAGCTCCTTAGTGTTTGCTTCGCGTTGGGGCGGAAGGGTTTCATTTTCCGCTTGCGATATTCGCCAACCGTGGATTCATCAACTTTAAAATACAACTTCCCTTTGTGAAGGATACCGAAAAAGATTTCGTCCTTATAGAGACCGTGGCCGCCGAACATCCGTCGAGCCTCAACGCCGTCCAGCCCTTGCAACTGATCCAAAACAAAATCCTTGAACGACTCATCTTTGTTATTCATCGCACCCGAACCATGGATATTCGATTGGTTTGGATCTCTTGAACGCCTGGAACGACTTGAACGGTTTGAACCAATTCTTTTTAACCTACCGCCAGCGCCACCACGCCCACAACCATGGCCGCGGCAGCGGCTAAACGGCGGCGCACATCCCCCTCCGCGAGCAAGCGGGTCCCCATCGCTGTGCCGATAAGAATACTGATCTCCCGCGCCGGGGCAACGTAACTCACGGGCGTGAACTGCATGGCCGTGAGGACAAGAATATAAGACAGTGGAGCCAACACGGCGACTCCAATGGCTTCGGCGCGGTGATCTCTCCACTCATCACGAGTATTCTGCCAGTATCCCAACGCAAAAGGTGTAAGCAATATAGCGCGCCCGAGATTTGCTCCCCAGTCCAGCAACAAGGGCGAAATCGCAAACCGGCTCACGGCTTGTTTATCCCACAACGTGTACGCAGCGATGAAGGTTCCGGTGATTAGAGCAAAGCTTATCGCCTTTTGCGCACCAGTCTGGCGCAGCTTGTTGGGACTGCCGCTTAGCACGACGACTCCGACAATGATGAGCAACGCGCCGGTTAGCGCCAGCGCTGAGGGCCTCTCGCCGAGGAAAATAATTGCCGCGATACTGGATAGCAATGGCCCGGTACCGCGCGCAAGCGGATAGACCAGCGATAAATCGCCAACGCGGTAGCCTTGATTAAGAAGCACAAAATAGCCCGTGTGGAGTAACGCGCTGCCGGCCATGAAACCAATTTCCACTGCGCCGATTTTCGCGTGCCAGAAAAAAAAGACGGCCACTGCTACGGGCGTATAGAAAACAACGGACAAGCCAGCGACAAGCCAGGTAAAGGTCGCATGGCCGCTCGCTTTCTTATTCAGCAGGTTCCATGTCGCGTGGATAAAGGCAGCAACCAGGATGAGCGTTAAGGCCCACAAAGTCACGTGAAAGTATCCCGTCTCATCTCACGGTAGGCGGGAGCGTTTTGGGTTTGCTCGTCGCCAGATCGCACGACCTAGGTGGGTCCAAGAATTGGCAATCAGTCTGAGCTCTCTACTAGAATCGCATCACCGACTCGAATCATTCCGCCTTTAACAATTTCCGCACGCAGACCGCCGCGATGGATCAATCCCCGCATGGCGCCTTTAACGGTTAATTTCTCCATATGAGCGCAGGGCTCGCACAACCGCGTACCTCGAAGAACAACATCACCGATGCGAAATTCTTGTTCGACAAGATGATTGAGCGCAACCCCGCGGGTCACAATATTGCGCCTCGACTGCGCCGCATCCAACTGTACCTGGTAGTCTCTCTTCAGACCTTCGATGGCTTCAATCTCTATAAGAGTCACATCGCGGCCGGACCCCGGTTGGTTTGAGTAGGTACCCAGTTTGCTGTAATAGCGATCTCCTTCTAAGCCGCTGCCGACTACTACTTGTGCATTGGCGACCGACCTCATCGGCGCGGCCCCGGTTGTTGCTATATGAATAGAAACGACGGTACCTTGTCCCGGCACGAATCACCCGGCCCTTCTCTTTGCGACCAACGCCGCGATCTCAGGTGTCTGCATTCCCTCTTTGAGAACCTCAATTGTCCCTTTTTCGAGAATCTCCTGCGCCAGCTTTCGGGTCGCACCAATCGCAGCCTTAAGGAAAGCCGAACCATAGCTGACTCGCGCGACACCTAGATCCTGCAACTCCCTCACGCTCGGCGCCTGCGGCCCGGCAAGGATGCTAATCGGGGCTTTGACCTCCTTGGCAAGACGGCCGATGATATCGGCCGAATGGACAAACAGATAAAAGATGCAGTCACCGCCGGCTTCCGCATAGGCGTTGCCGCGTTGAATGGCCTCATCCAGGGCCTTCTTGGGATCGGTGATGACATGGAATGCATCCACTCTGGCGTTGAGAAAAAACTCGCTGCCGATGTCGTGCTTGGTCTCCATGACGGCCTTGATCTTCCGAAGCTGCTGTGACAATTCCACCAAACCTCGTGCTCCGCCCGGCTTGCCACCCGCCCCGTCTTCGAGATTCATTCCCGCTACGCCCGCGGCAATCAATCGCTGGACCGTTTCTTTGATATCATTCTCATCACCGTAACCCCGCTCACCGTCCGCATTCACGGGAACGGAAACCGCCGCGGCGAACTTGCCAGTGATTTCGAGAAATAGGTCACGACTCATGACCTCGCCGTCGGGGTAGCCTAACGCGGCGGCGATGCCACCGCTGGTCCCCTGGATCGCTTTGAAGCCCATCTGTTCGAATAACAGGGCACTCAGTACGTCATAGGCTCCCGGCATGACCAGAATTTCCGGCGCGCGAACGAGCTCTCTAAGTCTCCGACTCTTAAGGTTGGCTGCAGCAAGGCTTGCAGGTTTAATCGGCTCCATGTTCTCTCCTAACAGCAAAAGGCGAATTTCACTAAGGCATGTATCCTAAATCCGAAAAATAGGGGAAGCAAGCGCGAAAATGAGGGAGAAATAGTTTGGTGCGGGTTGCTCTTATGCCGCGTTGTGACAGGACTGCGTCTCAACCTCACCTAGGTGATTTTTCACCCGGTGGCGTGGCATACCCCGCTACATCGAAAACATTCCAGGGGAGGAATAGCTTTTAGCTTATAGTTGGATAAAAAGAATTCCCGCAGTTTGCAGCGCCTGTACCGTAAGCGCGATGCCGAAGACAAGGATAAAGGCCGACGAAGTCAACGGCAGCCACCGGGTCGTGAGCCGGCTGTTTACTTGGAACCGTGACATGAACTGACGCGCAGAAACCATCAAAAGACCGATTGTAATAAGGACCGCCGCTAGTCCAACGCTGAATGCCACGATCAAAAGTAACCCAAAGCCAATTCGTTGCATCGAAACCGCGCTCAGGAGCACGACTAGCGCCGCCGGGCAGGGAACGATGCCGCCAGTAATCCCCAATGTCAAAAGCTCCCGGAAAGAGACTTGTCGGTCGACATCGTGATCTCCGTGCGTGTGGCCGTGATCGTGCGAGTGACCATGGCAGTGGTGATGATGATGGTGATGATTGTAGTCATCTGGACCGTGAGAATGATCGAGATGATGATGGTGGTGGTCGTGATGATGATTCAAGAGCCCGTCTTTGCCGAGATAACGGCGCACCAAGAGGACTGCGCCCAGACCGGCGATCAGCACACCTGAGACTACTCCCAGCCAGGGATAAAGGCGCTCCGGCACGACGTACTGCGATGCGTACAAAGTGACCGCGCCAAGCAAATATACTCCAGCCGTATGCGCAGCGGTTACAATCAGTCCAAGAAAAAACGCATGCTGCACTGTTCCACGCGAACCCACAAGATACGCGGCAACTAGGGTTTTGCCGTGACCAGGTTCCAGAGCATGGAACGCGCCAAGGCCCACAGCAACGCCAAGCGCCATTAAGATAATTCCCAGGCCCAGTTTCTCTGTCGCTATCAACTCCGTAAACGAATTGCGCGGCGTCGCCTGTCGATTGGCTTGTAATTGAGCTTGGCTATTTTCGTTTGCTGGTGTTGAATCAGCATCGATAACCCTGGGGCTAACTATTTGTGTATTGCCTGGTTGTTTCGTTGATTCCACCTTGGTGGAAGTCTGCGAACCCTCTGCACGCATAATCTGAACCTTGCTTATCGGCCTCGCTTTCTCTCGGGCGCCCGAATCAATCCGAGAATTCGCCGTTGATGCAACGGACACAGGCACAACCGCAGTGCTGAATGCCACTTTGGCTTCCAGCTCTTGAGGCGGGCTGTTCAATAGATCGGTCGGATAGTCATTTAACTGCGAGCTGCGATCGCTGTCTGGAACCGAACTGTCGGTTATTCTGGCCCCCGGCGCCGCAATCGCGATGATTTCTTTCCAACCCGCCCGTCCTGGGAAATTGCCATCACGATAGGTAAGGAGATGTTCAGGGCTTTGGGAATTCCCTGTTAGCTTTGCTTTGTACGAGATGCCGATCTTCAGCGTCGGCAGTCCACCTGCCCCTGGTGGAAAAATGATATCCCTCGATACTGCTCGCAGCTCGAGACGTTTACCGTTGACTTCAAGCACCAGGCCGTCGCGAAGCAGCTCAGCTTTGCGCTGGAGATAGGTGTTTAAACTCGCATCTCCCGTCTTCGGTACAATCCCATTTTCTTGAATCTCTTGAAACGTTGGTATCTCAGCCATATCGACCAGATAGCGCAATTCAATTTGATTCCCGTCGATGCGGAGCGCGCTGTACTGACTGATGCTAAAGTTGCCGAGCGGATGGGCGGCGCCGCTTCGAGTAAAGACGAGCAGCACGAGGGCAAGCAAACCAACGGTCAGGAAGCGTGAGTGCATGACCTTAACTTTCATCTAGCGGTTGCCACGAGCAGCCACTTGCTCTTCGGAATTTTCTAACTCCACTAAAGTGTGCTTCGCGGTATCGGCGAAAAAAATATGAAAGTATGGATTGATCGAAAGCGCCCGCCCGAGATGCTCCCTGGCTTTTTCTTTCTCCCCCAAGCGGTGATAAATCATCCCGGCATGGTAGTGAAGCTTGGCGTCTTGCGTGCTTAACTTGAGCGCTTGGCTCATGGCCTCGCGGGCTTCCTCGAATTTGCCGTTCTTGTAAAGATTCCAGGCCACGACATCATAGGCGTAGATATCGCGCCGGTAGTCCAATTCACGCTGGGCCAACTCCAGTCCTTGCTGCAGCTTGATGTCGTGATCGGCATAGAAGTAGGCTAATTCCCGATTGTAGAGAGCCTTGTTGAGGGCGCTCAGTTGGCCGATGTATTCCACCAGCTCATACTGTCTGCGCGCCTCGTCCGACTTTCCAATTTTGCTATAAACGTCTCCGAGCGCGGCAATATACTCGGGCATTGGCAGTATGGCGATTGCTTTTCGGTAAAGATCAATCGCGTCGTCATATCGCTCCTGCGCAGCGCGCACCTGCGCCATACCCGCTTGAGCGCGATAGTAATTCGGATAGCTCTGCAGTGATTGGCGATAGTAAGCTTCAGCTTTCGTCAGATCGCCTAGACTCCAAAAATCGGTGCCAAGCTGCCATTGCGCCCAGGCAACGCTTTCCGCCGGTTGCTGCGTAGCCTTGCCCGCGGCGATGGCCTTTTCGAGTTCAGCGATTGAGCCCGTAGAATCGCCATGGATGCTCTTTAGTCCCGCCAAGCGGCTGCGCGAGTAGAGGCTATCTTCCAATTGCATCATTTTCTGGTAAGCGTCGCGAGCTTCATCATATTTGCCGACTTCAAGAAGCGCGTCACCCAGGATACCGTAGGAATCACCGTCGTCGGCTTCCATCTCAATTGCCTTACGCGCATATAAAGCCGCCGGTTCAAACTCGTGACGTGAGTAGAAGACGTATGCGAGATGGCGCTTGGCGCCCGCGTTCTGAGGGGCGATCTCCAGAGATTTTCTGAGCGCCTCTTCTGCTCGATTGAAATAGTTCGGGTCGCCGGTTTCCCGCGCCTTGCGAATCAGCGCATCACCCAATCCATAAAATGCCTTCCCATTGCGGGGATTACGCTTGATCAGTTGTTGGTAATACGCGATCTGGGAGTCGGTTCGGGTGAGTTGAGCGACAACGTGATCGGTACCCAAAAGAAATAAAAGGGCCGCAACTAGTGGTGTCAATACGTATTGGCAAGTTTTCATGGTCTCCGTTCCTCCTCAAGAAGATTTACCGGAGGGAGATTCTTCGTCTTCCTCCGGTGCGCACATCAGCTATGGTTCGACGCAAGGCGCGCCTGTCGATTGAACACAATCGATGTGCCGCCTGCCGCGACCGTCGTAAGGCGTCGGAAGATAGGGGAATTCCTTGGCGATGCCGTTGGCGGTTACTTTCGTCCCGGCTCTGGGCGCGCCGCCGAGGAAGTTGACGCCGTCGCCCGCCAAGGCCGCGATGTAGTTCGCTCCGCCGACAACGCGAATGGCGAGATCCGTAACGTCGTCATTGGGGCGGCGCCCATTCGGAAAGCCGGCTGGATCGGGCGTCGGCGCTCCCGCGGCGTCGTGAGCGAGAATCGTTAGCCGTTTTTGCTCCTCAGGGGGTGTTGGAGCGACCCGAAGATCGAGTCGCAGCAACTCAGCGCAAGGCTTGCCGCAGTTGTCGCCGTCAAGCGCTTGGCCCGGGTACTTGAGAAACAAGCTCAGCAGATCCGTGCGCGGCGTCGGGGGCACCGGCACGCCGAAGATCAGCTCCAGCGCCTGCGCCACCGAAGGATTCTTGTAGAATTCCTGGAACTGCGCTTCGTTCTCCGGCTCCTCCGCGTTCCAGAAATCTTTCGATGAAGTGTTGATGATCAATTCGTTCACCAACGGATTCGCCAGGCGAGAAACCTGTACCAAAGGTCCCTCGGTCTTAGTCTTACCGCGGTCCCCGAGTATCTTGACTTTTTGCCGGCTCGTGGAGGCATACATGCCGATCAAAGGATTGTTCGTCGTCTCTACGGGGCTGCCGTCCTTCGTAATCCGGGCGATCGGTAGTTCGATTGCGATGCTGTTCACATTGAAGCCGCTGAAGCGGTTGATGCCGAACGGATCCTTCGAATCGTCGGCGTCCTCAGCCGGCGTGAGCAACGGCGGAAAACGGCGCAGATTAACTGTGTCGAAGACCGCGCCAAGATCGATATAAAAGGTCTCTGCACGCTGCCCAGCGAATACCGTGATCCCCGTCGCCGGGTCGGCGTAGATGCCCTGGGACGCGAGATCTGCGTAGTTCTTGAACGTCGCCGGACCAACGTTGGACGGCACCGCGACTAGCCGCTGTCCTTTAAAAAGCTCCGTGCGCCGCTTCTCGCGCACCTCGGTTACCGTGTATATTTGCCGCCGGGTGAGCCCTTCTGAACCTGGACCATCGAGCCTGGTGATTCCTTGCAGCTCGGGTACTGGTATATTGGGATTACCCACATAGGCGAGCGGAAATTCGAGCTGCCCGAATATCGGCCGGTTTTCCGTTTTGAAGCGAAACTCATAGATGATGTCTTCAGCGCTGCCGTCCTGGTCGTTGTCGATATTGAAGCGATAGACCACATCATCATCGAAGTTGAAATAGTTCGGACCGTCTGCTGGATCCTGACCCGGAATCACGTTCATAATGAAGACGACTTTGCTCGGATCTTGCCAGCTTCGGAACATATACGTGTCCGTGTTATCGGCCGCTGGGTCGAGGGCAATCAATGGCGCTTCTCGGTGGCTGGCGGCCCGGGCGACGGGCGCGGTCGTCGTTAAGGTCATGAGCGCCATCACAATAATGGTGACACCCCGGCAGATCGGATGGTTCTTAAAGGCTTTCATGGTTTTTCTCCTTTCAGATTTGCGTTATTTTGTTTTCGTTCGTTCTTGGTTTCACAATATTATCGAAGTCTTCGCATCAGTTACGCCGCCTGACGTAAGCGTCGTGGCGGGTTCTTCTGGCGCTCTATCGGCGAGGCACTCGACAGTCTCAAGCGCTTTCCTCGCTGCCAGCGAAGCAATCCCTGGCGCAAGTAGTCGGGTTCGATACCGAGTGCCTCACAGCAATTGATGAAAGAGAAAATCCATTCCGAGTCCGACTCCAGAATCCATGCTTGCGCGTCAGCGAACCGCTCCATGCTTTTCTTGTCACCGACTTTCCAGCATCGTTGATAGTCGGCGAGGGCTACTTCCAAAACCGCGACAATCAGCTCATGTTCAGGTGAAAGTAGACGGCTTCGATGGACGCGCACGAAATCTTCCCCAGCGAGGATGTCCGCCTCAAAGGGAATAAAAGGCTTCTCACCGAAATTTAGTTCGAGATCGAGTTTTTCCTTTGGCTTTTGCTTTCTCTGTCGGGTTTTCATTTGCACCTCTCCTAGGGACGAGCCAGGGCCGGATGACCAGCCCCTGGTTAGAATGCATGATGGCATGATGCCTTTAGCGCTGGGCGTATTTCTCCGGGAATTGCTTCGCGATGGCTACACCCAGAGGGTCGGCGATCATCGCCATGTGACTCGCCGCCGTACGCAGGTTGCTGTAAACCGTCGGCCACTCCTTAGCAGCCTGGGCATCGACCACGTCTTTCAAAGTGACGATGTGACCTTTCACTAGCTCCGCGACGGCACTCTTCGGGAGATTTGGGTTCGCGGAACTCAAAAAAGCGCCGAAGTCCTCGCTGTAGTTGATCAGGTCGGCCACGGCTTTATCCTGCTTGGCCTTATCCTTCGTCGCGATACCAATGGTATAGTCGACGACAAAGCCGATATGTTTGCGCCACAGGGGCAGGAAAGCCTTTTCAGCATCCGCGCCGTAGACCGAGCCGATCGCCTTGGAGATATCCCCGGAGTTGGCGTCTAACGCTCCAGCCGCCGCTTTGAACTCGGCATCGCGACCACCCAGTGCCGAACCGGTTGCCATCGCGGCGATAATTGCATGTTCGCGCAGCGCCAGATTCAGCGTGTTGCGCAGGTTCGCTGCTGGTGAATCCACGGTACCGTTGAATTTTTGAGGAAACTGCTTGGCAATCGCGCCAGCCAACGGATCGCCAATCAGGTGCATGTGACCATAGGCTGAGCGAATCGCTGCATAAGCTTTCGGCCAGTCGCCGGCAGCCTGCGAGTCAACGACGGCCTCCAAGGTCAGAATGTGACCTTTGACAAGCTCTGTCACCGCGGCTTTCGGCAAATTCGGATTGGCGGAGCTTAGGAAAGCTGCAAAGTCTTCACTGTAACCGACGAGATCGGCCACCGCCTTGTCCTGCTTTGCTTTGTCTTTGGTCGCGACCCCGGTGGTGTAGTCGACGAAAAATCCGATATGCTTACGCCACAGAGGTAAGAAAGCTTTTTCGGCATCCGGGCCGTAGACCGAGCCGATCGCCTTGGAAATATCGATGGAGTTGGCATCTAAACCGCCTGCTGCTCCCTTGAAGGCCGCATCACGCCCGCCAAGCGCGTGACTCGTCGCCACCGCAGCGATAAGAACATGTTCGCCCAGTAGTGAGTTCAGCCCAACCCTTAGATCCGCGGCTGAAGTTGCCGCTTGCTTATTATCCATCATGGAATCATGCATCGAATGGCCCTGCATGGAGCCTTGAGAACGCATCCCGGCGCAGCCCGTTACCACGACGGCTGCCAGGACCGAACCGCCAATGAATCGCACGATTTTGTTTTTCATGTGTTCTCTCCTTTAGAATATTCTTTTGACTTTGTTTGCAGTTTGTTCAAAAAGATCTCACAGGCGCGAGCGCAACCAAGCATATGAGTCTTTTTCAGCAACCTGCTAACGGACCTCGATCTCTCCGCGCATGTGCTCGTGGCGGTCACAGTAGTAGGTGTAGACTCCCGGTTGAGAAAACGTGAAGCTGAAGCTCTTGCCTTTGCCCTCCAAAGGCGCGTCAAAGCCGCCGCTCTTCCCTTCTCTTGCGACTGCGGTAACCGTATGAAAAATCTCGTCTTCATTCAGCCACGTGACCGTCGTCCCTGCTTTCACCTGTATTCGCCCCGGCTGGTATTGAAAGAGTTTAATCGTGACATTGGCGGCTTCGGGCGATTCAGTGCCTAAACCATCGGCACGCTGAGCCATGGCTGTCTTGGCCTGGTCAACATCATCACATTCCTCGTGTCCCAATACCGGCGCGCTCGCCAAAACCACCGCAGCCAAGATCCATAAACCCTTCGCGTACCGTTTCATGTTGTCTTCTCCATACTCATCGTGAGCCGAACCGACCACGATCTTTTGTTATGGAATACGGCGGGGATCGTAAGTTCGGATTTCCGGAGTAAAAGTTTTTGGCACCAGCGAAAAAAATTTTTCGGGCGGTAAATCCAAACCCGCCTGTCCGTTCGTAATGAATATAGGGTTGGTTTGCGCCGCAGGATGGACCTGGACTAGAATGCCGCGGTGTGACACGTCGGTGATGATTAATGGCTAGAGTCGGCCGCACCTATCTCGACACGGGGACTGAGGAATGTTCTTACGGTGATCAGGACCTCAGCGCAAAACGAGACGCTTGCACAGGCAAGATACCGTTGCCGGCCGACCCAGCAACCGCCGTTCATCTTATCCAGCGAGTTGCGATCCAGGATCGTGAGGCTTTCAGCCAGCTTTACGAGCGATTTTCAACCCTAGTCTTTACCCTGGCTATGCGAATGGTGAAGATTCGTTCCGAGGCCGAAGATTTACTTCAGGAGGTTTTTGTTCAAGTTTGGCGACAAGCCCAAAGTTACAGCGCAGAGCGAGGCAACCCAGAAGCATGGATAATTAATATTGTGAGGAGCCGAGCAATTGACAAATTGCGTTCTATTCGGAGAATGGGAAGAAGCTTTGTTTTGGCCGATGCTCCGGGGCGGGCACCGTTGGATGAAACCATCGAGTCTTGGACTGCCGGATCCGAAGTTCCAATGGCGATGAATAGTGCTCTGGCAAATCTCCCGGAAACACAACGTAAGGTTTTGGAGTTAGCTTATCTCGATGGCATGACGCAGACGGAGATCGCCGAGCGACTGGCGGAACCTTTGGGTACCATAAAGGCCAGGATGCACGCTGGGATTCAGCGCCTTCGGAGATCGTCAGTTCTCAGGTAGTGTGAGTTGTCATGGCACACGAAGAATGGCTTGAACGAGCAGAGATTTATGGCCTAGGCGCCCTTGACGGTGATGAGCTCATTCAATTTGAAGCTCACCTGACCGCGTGCCCCGTCTGTGATGGACACATCCGCGAGACAACGGAGAATCTAGCTGTTATCGCGCGCTCGCTCCCGCCACTCACTCCACCGCCGCAGGTCAAGACCAGACTGCTTCATCAGATTAGCCCTGAGGTTGCAGCACCGATCCGGGAAAAAACGAGATCGCGCTGGTTCTCCTGGGGCATTAGTGCTGGTGCTTTCGCTGCGGCCGGTCTTCTGCTTGCGATGACCTGGAGTCTGTATGCTACGCGACAACAACTTCATACATTGCAGAAAGAGGTGGCATCGATCCAAACGGGGTCGATCTTGCACGAAACGAGCATTGAATTTCTCTCTGATCCCAACGCCCGGTCCGTGCACCTGAAAGGATTGGCGCCAAGCCCGGGCGCTGTGGGTCACTTTCTTTGGAATCCGGAGAGCCGCAAAGGTATTTTGATCACACAAGGACTGCCGAAGAATACGCCGAATAAGGTTTACGAACTCTGGGCTATTGCCGGTGACGAGCCAGTTCCAGTGGGAACCTTCTCGGTCGAAGACAAACCCCACACCCTGTTGAAGATCCCCTCACTTCCCCAAGGAAAATCATTCGACAAGTTTGCTGTTACCCTTGAGCCAGCGGGCGGTGTTCCTAAACCCACTGGCCCGATGCATCTCCTCGGCACCGTCTGATTTTTTCGAAATCGGCTTTGATTGATCAGTTCAAAAAAGGAACTCGAAGATTATCGACTTTTGCGCTTGCGAAAAGGTGGATCACGCCAACTAGGTTCAGAACCGAAGAAACATTCGTGACCAGGCAAAACAGATTTTTGAGAGCCTAAATCCAAATCCTTATTGCGCTCGTAATACAATAGGATTGGTTTGCACAGCGAAGCGGCACTGAGCTAGAATGCCGCGGTTTGTTCAGTTGAACGCTCGAGGGTGTTGGACGATAGCGGTAATCGCCATCGTTCATCGCGATGCACGAACAGACGAAGACTCTCTCATGCTACTCATGATCTCGGCGCAAAAAGAAACGATGGTCTAGGGAATACCGGTGCCTGCCGACCAAACAATCGCCGTCCATCTCATCCAGAAAGTCGCGAATCAAGATCGCGATGCCTTCAGTCAGCTTTACGATCGATTCTCTAGCCTCGTTTTTACCCTGGCGATGCGAATGCTGAAGGTTCGTTCCGACGCCGAGGATTTGCTTCAGGAGGTTTTTGTCCAGATCTGGCGTCAAGCGCAAAGCTATAGCGTGCAGCGGGGTAGTCCCGAAGCATGGATCGTCAATATTGCGCGCAGCAGGGCGATCGACAAAATCCGCTCCATCCGTAGAATGGAAAGAAGCTTTGTCCTAACCGATGACCCGGCCCGGGCGGAATCCAGCGACAATGTCGAATCTTCGGCCGCTGAGTCGGAAGCTCGAATGGCGATGAATAGCGCGCTGGCAAATCTTCCGGAGACACAGCGTAAGGTTTTGGAGCTGGCTTACTTTGATGGCTTGACCCAAACCGAGATTGCCAATCGGTTGGCGGAGCCTCTGGGAACGATCAAAACCAGAATGCGATCAGGCATCCAGCGTCTAAGAGATATGCTCGGAGCACAGGCAGTTTAAGAGTATGGCAACCGGACACGAACATTGGCACGAGCGCGGTGAGATCTACGCCCTTGGTGCGCTCGACGGCCAAGAGCTGAAGGAATTCGAAGCTCATCTGGCGTCCGGCTGCGCCATCTGCGAGGCCTATGTCCGTGAAACCCGCGAGGCCTTATTGCTCCTACATCGCTCGATCACGCCAATGACGCCATCGCCATCTATCAAAACTCGGCTTTTTGATCACATCCCAAGCGACAAGGTCGCGCCGCTTCGTCCGAAATCGGCATGGCGACGCTGGCCGATCATTACCGGGACTTTAGCTGCGGGTATTGTTGGCGCGATTTTGTCAGGCACATTAATCACGCAGCGCTACGAACCACGCCACTCTATGTACTCTGCGATCATTGAACTCTTGCGCGACCCATCGACGCGGGATCTACCTTTGTATGGCGCCGGTCCTACGCCAAAAGCCACCGGCCGATTTCTCTGGAACGAATCTGGCGAAGGCCACATCTTTGTTACGAATCTTCCTGCGGCACCTGAAGGGAAAATGTATGCCGTGTGGACGATCGCGCAACGGTCGGCCCCTCGGTATGTCGGCACGATAAAAACAGACGCCGCGGGGCAAGGTGGCTTGCATATCAACGTCGCCCGGAGTGACCAGCCCGTAGAAACCTTCGCCGTCACGCTCGAACCCGTCGGCATGACGGCCGGACCAACCGGCCCGATGGTTCTCGTCTCGAAACCGACCTGAAACATTCGCGTGACTTGATACTCTATGCAGGCGGGTCGGCATTAGGCAAAATAACAATTCCTGATTATTTTAAGTGAAAATTTATAAAGCTCTCACTATTGCCGGCTCAGACTCTGGTGCCGGTGCTGGAATACAGGCCGATCTCAAGACGTTCGCCGCCCTCGGGGTCTATGGAACTTCTGTGATCACTGCGATCACCGCCCAGAATACTGTCAAAGTCAGTGCGATTTTGGAATTGAGCATCGACCTGGTGGCCGCCCAGATCGATGCGGTTATGGAGGACATCGGAGCGGACGCGCTAAAGACCGGAATGCTCGCCAATGCTTCGCTGATCGAGGTCATCGCCGCGAAGATTCGCGCTTATGACCTAAAAAATCTCGTCGTTGATCCAGTGATGGTCGCAAAATCGGGCGACCTCCTGTTGAGGAAGGATGCGATTCAAGCACTTTGCACCCATCTCATTCCGCTGGCGCAAGTTGTGACTCCTAATCTTCCTGAAGCCCAGGAGCTGACCGGAATGAAATTGACCCGGACCAAAGAACTAGAAGAAGCCGCGCGTCGGATTATCGCGATGGGTGCAAAGAGCGTCGTCATCAAGGGCGGTCATAGAAAAGGACCGGCCATCGACTTGTTCTTTGATGGAAAAAAAATCCGTACGCTTCGCTCTCCCCGCATACGCACCCGTCACACTCATGGCACCGGCTGTACTTTTTCCGCCGCCATTGCTGCATATCTTGCCAGAGGAAAAAAGATTGAGGACGCTGTTGCCATGGCCAAAAAATATATCACTCAGGCGATCCGCCGGGGTTTTGCGGTGGGCTCGGGTCACAGTCCGGTCCATCACTTCTATCGCTTTTGGAAGAACTAAAGACTGAGGATGGAAGAAGAGGAGAGGAGATGCACACGACGTAGCCTAACGTACATGCGGCGCGCGGCTATCTTCCGCCAGACTCCATCTCAGCGACGACTTCTCGCGCCGCCGCAACATGATCCTTAGCTTCGACAATTGGCCGCCCGACTACGATGTAGTCGACGCCCGCTGCGACTGCGTCCGCAGGGGTCATCACACGCTGTTGATCGTTCCGGTTACCTGCGACTGGGCGAATCCCCGGCGTGACTATAATGAAACGCCGGCCGCAAGCGGAGCGAATGTCTGTTACTTCGTGCGGCGAGGCGACGACGCCGTCCATGCCCGCTTCCTTTGTCAATAACGCCAGCCGCACGACTTGATCCGCCACTTTACCATCGACCCCGACTCGCTTGAGGTCGTCCTGGTTCAAGCTCGTCAGAACGGTAACCGCAAGCATGATCGGCTGCCGTCGCCTTTCTTGACGACAGATCCGGTGCACCTCTTTTACCGTCGCCCGCATCATCTCCAGGCTGCCGGACGCGTGAACGTTAAACATCTTGACGCCCAGGCGCGTCGCCTCCACCGCCGCTTTGGCCACCGTGGAGGGGATGTCGTGAAATTTGAGATCGAGAAAAACTTCCCCACCAACTTCCTGAATGAGCCGCACGGCTTGCGGGCCGGCGCAGGTGAAGAGCTGCTTGCCGACTTTGAACATGCCCACTTCCGGCGCCAGGAGCCGAACCAGATGCTTAACGTGATCGAGATGATCAACATCGAGAGCCACGATCAAGCGCTCTCTCATCGATAGGCGGGAACGGACCAACTCAAGGTTGGATGCCATGCTTTATGCCTGAAGCGATTGGGTAACGATACTATGGATTTTTTCCGCCGTGTCGTCCATCGGGATTTCATCGGTTTTCGCGTCGCGGCGCCAGCGCAGTTCTACACAGTTTTTCTCCAGTCCCTTGGCGCCGACCGTTAACCGTAAAGGAATCCCTATCAGATCGGCATCTTTGAACTTGACCCCCGGCCGCTCGTCGCGATCGTCCAAAAGCACTTCAACGCCGCGCTTCTGGAGCTGTTGATAAATCCGATCGGAAGCACCTTGGATCGCTGGGTCTCGATAGTTGATCGGTAGCAGCAGAACATGAAACGGAGCGATTGAGAACGGCCAAAGGATACCGTTGGAATCATTATTTTGTTCGATGGCGGCGGCGACCAAACGGGAGATGCCGATGCCGTAGCAGCCCATTTCAATGGGACGCTCTCGTCCCTCGGCATCGAGATAGGTGGCACCCAACGACTCACTGTATTTTTTCCCCAGATAAAAGACCTGGCCTACTTCGATGCCGCGATAGCTTTCGAGAAAACCCTCATCGCAGCGTGGACACGCATCGCCCGCGACGGCTAATCTTAGATCGGCGAAAGCAACCGGCGTAAAGTCTCGCTCCTGATCGACTTCAATGTAATGCGCGTTGGCTTCATTGGCTCCCGTAACCGCACCGCGCATTCCTTGAATAGATAGATCCGCCACGGTTCGCAAGTTGAGACCGATGGGTCCCAGAAATCCTGGGCTTACTTTAGTCGCCGCTTCCACTTCGGCCTCGTTTGCCAAGGCGACTTCTTGAGAGCCCAATGCGGCCTGTAACTTTAGCTCATTGATTTCGTGATCGCCTCGCACTAGGACGGCCACCAGTTCATTCTTATCGGTTTTGTACACCAATGTTTTGATGAACGTCTCGGCTGGAAGCTTGAGATATTCAGACACTTCCGCAACGCTTTTTTTGCCGGGAGTTGAAACCTTTTCGAGTTTGGGCGACGTTTTGGTGAGATCCCGGCCCGCAGGTCTGCCCGCTTTGATTTCAGCCTTTTGCACGTTGGCAGCATATTCGCATTTGTTGCAGCTCACGATGGCGTCTTCACCGGATTCGGCCAGCACTTGGAATTCATGGGATAGGCTCCCGCCAATGGCACCGGTGTCCGCTTCCACAGCGCGAAACTTCAAACCGCAGCGGGAGAAGATTCTCTTATAAGTTTGAAACATGTTCTCGTATTCACGTCGGCAGTCTTCTACATCGACGTGAAAACTGTAGGCGTCCTTCATGATGAACTCGCGACCCCGCATTAGACCAAAACGGGGCCGGACTTCATCGCGGAATTTCGTTTGAACCTGGTACAGATTAACGGGCATCTCGCGATAGGAGCGGATGATCCGACGGACCAAGTCGGTGATCACTTCTTCATGTGTCGGACCCAGACAAAAATCCCGCTCGTGACGGTCTTTGAACCGGAAGAGCTCCTTGCCGTAAACCTGCCAACGCCCGCTCTCCTGCCACAACTCTGCGGGACAGGCGATCGGAAGCAGAAGCTCTTGGGCTCCCGCCCGATCCATTTCTTCACGAACGATGGCTTCGATCTTTCGAATGACCTTCAGCGATAACGGCAAGTAGTCGTATATGCCGCGGCTGAGTTGCCGAATGAAACCGCCTCGGACCAATAGCTTGTGGCTCACGACTTCCGCGTCCGCCGGATCTTCCTTGAGAGTAGGGATGAAGGTTTTACTCCACCGCATAAATTTTAGGAATGTGACAGAACTGAGAGAACGAGAGGTTAGCCGTCGACCGCCGTCGCCTTTTCCGCTGCCTTCTCAGTGGCTAAGTTCTTGACCTCTTCCATCAGCGCGTCAACGATTTGCGCTTCGGGGACCTTGCGTATCACTTCCCCTTTTTTAAAGATGAGACCGATGCCTTTGCCGCCGGCTACTCCGAGATCGGCCGCGCGCGCCTCTCCGGGTCCGTTGACCTCACAACCCATAACCGCGACATGGATGTTAAGATTGCTGTAGGGACGCATCCGTTCCTCGACCGCCTGTGCCAAACCGACAAGATCCACATCAGCTCGCCCACAAGAAGGACAGGCGACAAAGGTCATCCCATCTTTCTTGAGTCCAAGACATCTGAGAATCTCGGCGCCGATTCGAACCTCCTCTACGGGATCGGCAGCTAGCGAGACACGTATGGTATCGCCGATTCCTTCCGCAAGAAGAGTTCCGAGACCCACCGCCGACTTAACTGTCCCGATGGTGGGTGTGCCCGCTTCAGTCACTCCGAGATGGAATGGATAATCCACCTTATCGGCGAGCATGCGGTAAGCTTCGATAGTCATCAAAGGGTCTGAAGCTTTCAGGGAAATCTTGATCTCGGGATAATTCAATTCTTCCAGTATGTGGATATGCCGCAAACCGCTCTCTACCATTCCTGCAGCAGTCGGCCCGCCATACTTTTGCAGCAGATCTTTCTCTAATGAACCTGCGTTAACGCCGATGCGAATCGGAATTTTCCGTTCCGCGGCGAGCTTGACAACTTCTTCAATGCACCATCGGGCACCGATATTCCCGGGATTCAGCCTCAGGCCATCGACCCCTTGCTCCAATGCGATCAGGGCAAGCTTGTAATTGAAATGAATGTCGGCAACCAAAGGAATTCGGATCTGTTTCTTGATTTTTCCCAGTTGCTCTGCCGCCTCACGGACTGGGACGGCGACGCGCACGATGTCACAGCCGGCAACTTCCAAGGCCCAGATTTGATCGACTGTAGCATCGACGTCTCGGGTGTCGGTTTTGGTCATGGATTGGACGGTAATGGGAGCACCGCCTCCCACTTTCACTTTACCGAGCTGTAATTGTCTCGTTTTTCGGCGTTGGATCATGGTTTCACTATAGGCAACCTACAGAGCCGGGTCAACAAATTGTCAATGCTATCGGCCAGGGAGGGTTGTCGCATGGCCGCCCTTCGACACTACTTCGAGACCTTCGCTCCCGGCTTCTCTTGGGCAGGAGCCGAGGTCTCTACTTTTCTTTTTCGATCTCCCTCTGGAATGATCAGCAGCCGGCGATACGAACCTTGCCCCAGGCTCTTGGTTGTTACCCAAGGATCGTCTTGCAAAGCCGCGTGAATAATCCGGCGGTCGGCAGCGCTCAAGGCATCGACGCTCACGGTCTTCCGCTGCCGCTTCGCCTTCTCCCCGAGACGCAGGGCCATATCCTCCAGAGTCCTGCGGCGACGTTGGCGATAATTTTCAATATCTACGACGATATGTGGCCCCTCAGTACCCCCTCGCTCCCCCGCGATACGGCTGACCAGATATTGTAATGCCTCGAGGGTCTGCCCCTTGCGGCCGATCAATAGCCCACTATTTTCAGTGCGGATCTCGACCACGGTCTCGTCGGTCTTCTCTCCTACCTTCAATTCGACTTCTGCCCTGACCCCCATCAATCTCAATATCTCTGCCAATACCTCCTTCGCCCTCTGCCCCAGTGCTGCCGCTTCTACCGCTACGGGCGGCGGCTCCTCTATCCGGCCGGGCTCCACCTCCGGACCCCCCAAGTCGATGGCGGACTTTCTGAGTGTCGCGCGGACGCGCGCTTTCTGGGTTCCGAACCCCAAGATCCCCCTCTTGCCCTCCGATAAGATATCGACGGTAATCTTGTCGCGCTCGACTCCCAGCAGTTTGAGCGCGTTCTCGATTGCTTTATCTATACTGTCGCCTTCGGTTTCCACATGATCCATATTGAAACCTCTTCTAGACGGTCCAACCTATTTATCCATGCGGTTGATCCAGTACTGCTGACCAATCGTAAGAATGTTGTTCACCAGCCAGTAAACCGTAAGACCCGCGGGAAACGATACAAACATGAACGTGAATATCAACGGCATCATGAGCATCATCTTTCTCTGATTGGGATCTCCAGCGCTCGGTGTCATCCATTGTTGAATAAACATGCTGGCGCCCATGAGTATGGTAAGCACGGGAACTCCAAGGTGCCAGCTCCCTAATGTGAACGGCAGTGACTCCCAATCCGGGCGAGAAAGATCTTTGATCCACAAAAATCGCGCGTGTCTCAATTCGATAGGGGTACTCAAGGCGTTGTAAAGACCGATGAACACCGGGAATTGGAGCACCATGGGCAGACAGCCGCCCAGAGGATTCACGCCATTGCGCCGGTAGAGCTCCATGATCTCTTTGTTCAGTTTCTCTTTGTCATCCTTGTATTTTTCTTTCAATCGTTCCATTTGCGGCTGGAGCTTCTGCATTTGTTTCATCGATACGAAGCTCTTGTGAGTTAGCGGCGCCATAAGCAACTTGATCAAGACAGTCAGCAGAATGATGTCGATGCCATAACTGCCGGTGAAACCATGGAAGAAATGCAGGACGTAAAGAAACGGAATCGAAACAAAGCCGAAATAGCCGAAATCGATGGTATGTTCCAGCCCCTTGCCCGCCGATCTGAGAGTGTCGAGCTCCTTGGGTCCAATAAAAAGGGTGAAGCGATGAAGATTCCCCGGTGTTCCTGCTGGCCCGCTGAGTGCAGCAACAAAAGCCGCGCCAGACTGCCGTACCCAGAGACGATGCTGCGCACCGTTGTCGGGCACCAACCCAAAGAAAAAATAGGTATAACCGAATCCCGCCCAAGCGATATCGCCGGCGAATTCGTGACCTTTGGCTATTTCCGCAGGCGGTTCCCGATGGATTTTATTATCCACCAGAGCAATAAACCCTTCGAAGTGGGCATCCGGATTAGGTAGGCTGTAATCGCTTTTGGCCGTCAGCATAACTTCCGGGACCGGAGCGTTACCCTCGGCCCCTGCCACCGAAACCTCAAATTGGACAGGGTAAGTCGAACCGAAGAATGTAAACCTCTTGGTGATGACTGTTCCGTTCGCCGTTCGACCACTAAAAATCAGAGTATCCTTGGAGTCGCCGGCAAGCTTTAGGTCATTCCCCTGTACTGAATAGAGCAGTTCCTCATCATCGAACGGCATCGGACTTTGCCATCGAATGCCCAGTGGCAACGGCACCCCCGTGCCGGCCTGAACCATATCGAAAGGTGGACTATTCTCGTCAACCGCGCTCCGATAATTTTTAAACTTGAAGCTTTTGAGACGAGCCCCCTGGTTGGTAAACAACGCAATGTAGTTGTCGGTTTCGACGCGGATGTCCTTGGCCTCGGGGCTGACCGGCACCGCAACCGGCTTGGTCGGCGGAGAGCGAGCTGGCACCGATTGCTCAGCGACCGGAGCTCTCTCCGGCTCTTTCTTCTCTGCTTCTGGTGCTAAGGTCGGCGTGCCATAATAGCGAGTCATCCACTCTTGGTAGATCACCAAAATGAGTATCGACAGGGCGATGGCTAAAAATGCACGCTTATCCATGAGTAATAATTTTTAGCAAACTGGATCGTAGCCGCCTGGAGTCCAGGGGTGGCAGCGACTTACCCGTTTGAGCCCGAGTGATAATCCCCTCAGAATCCCGTGTTTCTGAATTGCCTCAGAAGCATAGACGGAGCAGCTCGGAAAGAAGCGGCACGAGTGAGGCAAAAAAGGCGATATAAGCTTGTGATACGCCGACAAGATAACGGGAATAATGCTTCTACAAATTCGATACACTATTTCCGGCGACCTCTGTTTTCAATGAGAATATCTCGAAATTCAATTTCGACCTCATGCCAGGAAAGATTCACCGCATCTTTCTTGGCAATAATGAGTACATCCTGACTGGGGGCAATCTGGTGGCGGTACCTGCGGAAGCATTCTCTGAGAAGCCGCTTTACTCGGTTCCGGACAACCGCATTCCCTACTTTCGAACTAACGGTTACGCCAAGCCGGGCCTCTCCTCGCTCGTTCGGTTGGGCAATAATTAAGAGATGGGGGCCATGGATCTTTTTCCCCCAACGCGACAGGTTCAAAAACTCTGGCCGTTTTCTCAGACGGGCTTGCTTGGGAAAGTTCGCCTTACCTCCCGACAACATCCTCCGTTTTACGTGCGAGCCCGTTTTGGCGGCACCCTAACGGTTAACCTTTTCCGCCCCTTGGCCCTTCGTCTTTTCAACACCTTGCGTCCTCCGGGGGTTTCCATCCGAGTGAGAAAACCGTGGGTCCTTTTGCGCCGTACGTTGCTCGGCTGATAGGTTCTTTTCATAGAAGTAGTACCCCCTTGGACCGAATAAACGGCCAAGAAACTATTTCAATCATACACTTCGCGTATTGTCAATTTAGCGCAGTTCGGGCTTGAGAGAACGCTGCATTAGATCGCGCACAGCCTCGTCGGGCTGTTTCCCCTCATAAATGACCTTATACATCTGTTCCACAATCGGCATTTCGGCGTTTAACCGCCTAGAAAGCAAATAGACAGAGCGCGTGTTGCGAATACCTTCGGCCACCATGCGAGTCTCTTGACTGATCTCTTGCAAGTTTTTTCCTTGGGCTATTTGTATACCCACTTTTCGATTTCGACTGAGATCGCCGGCACAGGTTAGCACCAGATCTCCCAAACCCGGAAGGCCGGCGAGAGTCATCGCATCCGCCCCCATGCGAACCGCTAAGCGCGTCATCTCCGCAAGCCCGCGGGTAATTAAAGCGGCACGAGCATTGTGGCCCAGCTGCAACCAATCGCTTATGCCCGCGGCTATAGCGATAACATTTTTAATTACCCCACCCATCTGCACACCAACGGTATCGGTCGAGGTATAAACTCTAAAATTTTGCGTGCTCATGGTCCCTTGGACGTCTCTTGCTATCTCTTCACGACGGGCAGCGACAGTGACGGCAGCCGGCAAGCCCCGAGCGACTTCAATGGCAAATGTCGGACCGGACAAGAAGGCATGCCTTTGTTTGCGCGGGTCACCGAAGATCTCAGCCAAGACCTCCCCCATAGTCTTGAGACTTTCCTCTTCAAGACCCTTCGTGCCGCACACCACAGTTGTTTGCGACGAGACATAGGAGGAAGCGCCGGACATGACATCACGCACCGTATGGGACGGAACAACGCAAATAATCAAAGATTTGTCGGTGACGGCAGCTTCGAGGGAGCGAGTGAATTTAATGCTCGACGGCAGGACGACACCAGCTAGATAGGAGCGACTCTCTCTGTTCTCCTGAAGCTCACGAAAACCTTCCGCCCCGTGGCACCAGAGTGTGACCCGTTCTCCCTTGTCGGCCAATAGCTTAGCCAGAGCGATACCCCATCCCCCCGCCCCAATAATTCCGATGGATTTCAGCATTATGATGAAAAAGATCCCGAAACCGGAAGGAGAAATCAAGTTCGGCTAGAACTCGTCAAACAGGATCGTCAGGGACACCGTTGGTGGATGAAAGACTGCTCTCGTCTTCGTCTTCTTTCTCCGCCACGCGTGCCAAGGATACGACCCGCTCGCCTTCATCGATATCGATCAATCGTACGCCTTGCGTGTTGCGGCCGATGACCCGGATATCTTTGATCCGAAGACGTATGATCTTGCCCTTGTTGGTGACTAGCATAAGTTGATCATCTTCGGTGACCTGTTGGACGCCGACCACGCGGCCGGTTTTGTCCGTGGTCTTCATCGTAAAGATTCCCTTGCCGCCCCGCGACTGAAGACGGTATTCTTCGATCGCTGTGCGCTTGCCAAAACCATTCTCAGCGACGGTCAGGAGGTCAAAGCCAAGGCTGAGGATCTCCATACTCACCACCGAATCACCCTCATCGAGCCGCATTCCGACGACCCCGTAGGTTCCGCGACCCGTTGCCCGAACTTGCTCTTCCTTAAAACGGATCGATTGTCCATCGGCAGTGGAAAGGATGATTTCCTGCTGTCCGTCCGTCAGACGGACACCGATGACCTCGTCTCTATCTTCCAGCGCGATGGCGCGAATCCCGTTGGAGCGCGGATTCGCGTAGGACATCAGCTCGGTTTTCTTTACCAGACCCTTTTTTGTGGCAAAGACAACGTAACGGCCTTCCTGGAACTCGCGGACGGACAAGAACGCCGAAATTTTCTCTCCGGGTTCGAGATTGAGCAGGTTGACAATCGGTTTGCCTCGGGCGGCTCGGCTGGCCTGAGGCAGCTCGTGAACCTTGATCCAGTAAACCTTGCCGATGGTGGTGAAGAAAAGAATGTACGAGTGCATGGAAGCGATGAAAAGGCACTCGACAAAATCCTCTTCTTTGGTAGTCGTGCCGATCTTCCCCTTGCCGCCGCGTCGCTGCGCGCGGTAGAGCGTAACCGGATTGCGCTTGATGTAGCCTTCGTGGGAAATGGTGACCGCCATGTCTTCGTCGACGATCAAGTCCTCGATGGAGATCTCCTCGGATTGGGCAACAATCTGGGTTCTGCGCTCGTCGCTATACTTCTCCTTGATCTCTTTTAGCTCTTCGACAATGATGCGGTAGATTTCCTTTTCGTTTGCCAGTATCGTCCGGAGCTTGGCGATCAGCTCCACCGTTTCCTTGTGCTCTTCAAGAATCTTGTCGCGCTCCAAGCCGGTCAATCTTTGCAGCCGCATATCCAAGATCGCTTGCGCCTGGATTTCCGAGAGGCCGAAATTCTGCATTAAACCGTCTTTTGCGGCCTTGGGATCTTGGGAACGGCGAATCAGAGTGATGACGGCATCGAGATGATCAAGTGCAATCTTCAGGCCTTCGAGGATGTGGAGGCGTTCTTCCGCCTTGCGCAGGTCGTAGGCGGTGCGCCGCGTCACCACTTCTTTACGGTGATCCAAGAAAGCTTTGAGCGCTTCTTTGAGATTGAGTATCCTTGGGCGGCCGTCGGCAATGGCGAGCATGTTCACGCCGAAAGATTCTTGCAACGCGGTGTGCTTATAGAGCTGATTGAGGACGATGTCGGCTATCGCATCGCGTTTGAGTTCGACGACGATACGCATCCCTTCGCGGTCCGATTCATCGCGAAGATCCGCGATTCCGTCAACTTTCTTCTCCTGTACCAGACCGGCAATCTGCTCGATGATCCGATTTTTGTTGACCATGAAGGGGATTTCACTGATGACGATCTGCTCCTTACCGGTGCGTTTGACCGTCTCGGTGAAAGCCTTGCCGCGCATCTGAATGATGCCCTTACCTTCGTCATAAGCCTGAGCGATCGGCTCCTTGCCGTGAATGAAACCGCCGGTCGGGAAATCCGGCCCCGGGATATACTTCATCAATTGCCTGATGGTGAGTTCCGGATTTTCCACCAAGGCAACCAGTCCATCGATCACTTCCCCCAGATTGTGCGGTGGAATATTGGTCGCCATGCCGACCGCGATACCCGAGGCACCGTTGACCAGCAAATTGGGAATCCGTGATGGCAAAACCGCCGGTTCTTTGAGGGAGTCGTCATAGTTCGGAATGAAATCGACTGTCTCTTTTTCGATATCCGCTAACAGCTCTTCGGCGAGACGAGCCATCCGGATCTCGGTGTAGCGCATCGCTGCAGGCGGATCAGGATCGATGGAGCCAAAATTTCCCTGCCCATCGATGAGCGGATAACGCATCGAGAAGTCTTGCACCAACCGGACGATCGTATCGTAGACCGCGGCATCGCCATGGGGATGATACTTACCGATGACATCACCGACGAGCCGAGCTGATTTTTTGTACGGCCTATCCCAGGTGTTCCCCATGTCGTACATGGCGTAAAGCACGCGGCGATGAACCGGTTTGAGTCCGTCACGCACGTCGGGTAGAGCGCGGCTGATGATGACGCTCATGGCGTAATCCATGAAGGACTGGCGCATCTCGTCTTCGATATAGACGGGGATCTTTTGCTGCTTCAGCGTCGCTTCCATCGCTTTAGTCGATTAAACGGTTCCAGCGGTTCCAATCGTTCTCCAGTCGCTTCATTCGTCTGGAACTCATGGAACTAATGGAACATGTGGAACTTTAATCGTTAGATATCCAGATTCTTCACGGTCAGCGCATGCTCTTCGATGAACTTGCGCCGGGGTTCGACTTCGTCACCCATCAACGTAGAGAAAATATCGTTGGCTTCGACAGCGTCTTCAATACGTACTTGCAAGAGCACGCGCGTCTCGGGGTTCATGGTCGTCTCCCATAGCTGCTCAGGGTTCATTTCCCCTAGACCTTTGTAGCGCTGGATGTATTGGCCCTTCTTGCCACCTTCAAGAATATAGTCTGCAAGTTCCGTAAACGAACGCAGCTTGGCTTTTTGTTCGCCGTTCTCTACCGAATACGGTGGCGCCCCCGGGCTCATGAGTTCGCTGAAAAGCCGCTTGAGCTCTTTATACTCGACGCTTGCCAGCAGTTCGCGATCGATTACGGTATGCAGCCCGGTGCCATTGGAGCGCGTGGTACAAACAAGCTTGAAGCAGTTATGTTCCGGATCTTCTTCGAGTGAACAGGAAAGCGGCGCTTCGTCGGGCGCAACCAGGTTGATGTACGATTCGAGATCACCTTGGAGTTTTTTCAGCGCCGTTTCATCCTTGAGAGTCTCGTCGCTAAAATCCGGTTCCAGCAATAGGGCTTCGAGGACCGACCGGCTTCTTCTTTTTCGCGCCGCAACGGCCATCAGCTTCTCCCAACGCAGCACCTTCTTGATAAAGGTCTGGAGCGGTTGTCCAGCGAGGCCGTTGCCATTACTCGACGTCCGCACCCGAATGTCCTCGGTGCCGATCTCGATCAGATAATCTTCCAGTCCGGTTTCGTCTTTGATGTAGCGTTCCTGCTTTCCCCGTTTCACTTTGTACAAAGGGGGCTGAGCGATAAACAGATGGCCTTTCTCAACTAGATCGGGCATCTGCCGGTAAAAGAACGTGAGCAATAAGGTTCGGATATGTGAGCCATCGACATCCGCGTCTGTCATAATCACAATCGAATGATAGCGCAGCTTGTCCGCGTCATAATCTTCCTTGACTCCGGTACCCAAGGCTGTGATCATTAATCGGATTTCCTGCGAGGAAAGCATTTTGTCGAAGCGTGCCTTTTCGACATTGAGAATTTTACCCTTGAGCGGCAGAATCGCTTGATTGCGCCGGTCTCGGCCCTGCTTGGCCGACCCACCGGCGGAATCCCCCTCCACCAAGTAGAGCTCACTCAAAGCCGGATCTCGCTCCTGACAATCGGCAAGTTTTCCCGGTAAAGAACCAGAATCCAACGCGCCTTTGCGCCGCGCGAGTTCTTTGGCTTTTCGTGTTGCCTCCCGTACCCGCGCCGCTTCAACGCCTTTCATCATGATTTTCTTGGCATCCGTTGGATGTTCGGCGAGATAATTGGCGAGCCTCTCATTGACCAGCGCCTCAACGATGCCTTTTACCTCGCTGTTGCCCAGCTTGGTTTTTGTCTGGCCTTCAAATTGAGGTTCCGGAACCTTGACGCTGATGACGGCAGTCAAACCTTCGCGCACGTCTTCTCCCTGAAGATTTTCATCGTCTTTCTTAAGCTGGCCGCTGTCTATCGCGTAGCTGTTGATGGTGCGCGTCAGCGCGGACTTGAAACCGATCAGGTGGGTTCCACCCTCCATGGTGTTAATGTTATTGGCGAAGGAGAAAACGTTTTCGACGTATCCGTCGTTCCATTGCATGGCGATCTCGACATCGATGCCCTCTTTTTCGCCCTGCAAGTAGATGACTTTTGAGTGAATTGCAGATTTGGCGCGATTGAGATGCTCGACAAAGGAGACAATACCACCCTTATAGAATAGCTCGTGCTTTTTCTGGCTCCTCTCGTCCTCGATAGTGATTTTGACTCCTCGATTCAAAAACGCCAGCTCGCGTAGTCGTTGAGAAAGAATGTCAAAGCTAAACTCGGTGGTTTCGAAGATTTTGCTATCGGGCTTAAAGGTGACCCGGGTACCGCGCTCCTTGGATTTTCCAACTTCCGCCAAACTTCCCTGAGGCTCGCCCCGCTTGTAGCTCTGTTGATAAACTTTGCCGTCGCGCTTGATCTCCACTTCCAAAGTTTCCGACAAAGCGTTGACCACGGAAACACCTACGCCGTGTAGACCACCGGAAACCTTGTAAGAAGCTTTATCGAACTTGCCGCCCGCGTGGAGCTTCGTAAGCACGACTTCGGCAGCAGAGACTTTTTCCGTCTTATGAATATCGACCGGAATGCCGCGGCCATTGTCGACCACCGTGACGCTATTATCGATGTGAATGGTTACATCGATCTTGTCGCAATAACCGGCCAAAGCCTCGTCTATGGAGTTATCCACAACTTCATAAACCAGGTGATGAAGTCCCCGTTCACCGGTATCACCGATATACATTCCCGGGCGTTTTCGGACCGCTTCGAGCCCTTCCAAAACTTTTATGTTATCCGCTCTATAGTCCGATGCTTGTGGAGTATTTGTTTCGGCCATTTTTACCAACTACTAACGGCGATTTTACTAGAAAAATTCTGAGGTTAGCCTATCTTTTGACTAATAAAAATAGTACCGGAAAACCCGCCAAAAGTAAAGCGGAAAATTGCCCATAACATGTTGATTTTGTAGATAAAATATTGGCCTTCCAAAAACCCTGAGAGCCGCCTACGACTAGTCGGCGAAATTCCTCGGCGTGTTGACAGCAATGGTAGGTCTGAGAGAAAAGGAGGGGCCATGAAAACTGCGTTTGCTGCGCTTAAATTCCTGACCTTTGCTGGCCGATTCGATCGGAATCAGGTCAACCTGCAACAAGTTAGCGCCGCCATACCCTATTTTCCTTTGGTGGGAATTTTTCTGGGATTTGTCTTGGTTTTGCTGAATCGTTTTTTGGATCCCCGTCTTGAGTCGGAAATTCTTGGCGCTCTTCTCATCGGAGTCCTCGCACTTCTAACGGGTGGGATTCATTACCAGGGATTGCAAAATACCTTTGATGCGTTGTCTGTAAAACCAGGACAAGGAGAAGAGACAGGACGCAATCACGTATTTGGAGTGCTAGCAATCGTGTTTGTGGTCTTGCTCAAGGTTCGGGCCGTGGAAGTGGCCGGAGAAACACGCAGCCTCGGCCTTCTCTTGACGCCTTTGTTCGCTCGTTGGTCGCTAGTGATTTTCCTTTATGGCGCGGCCTCCGCCTCTGAAGGCACTGCGCGGATCCTCACCGACAACGTTAAGGCATGGCACCTGGTTTTAACAACACTCGTAACCCTGGCGCTCGCCGGTTTTCTGGTGGGGCGAACAGCACTCTGGATTGGATTATATTTGTCTCTTTTTGCTTTGCTTAGCCGAAGTTATCTCCGAAGGCGAAACGACTGTATCGACTCTGACAACTTTGGAGCGGTCATCGAGTTAAGTGAAACCTTGAGCTTCGTTCTCTTCGCGTCCCTGTAGGGCACTACTGAACTTGCCGCCGCTCCAAAGCTGGATTCGCCGCCGCATATATAGCGGTGAAACTAGTCGGCCCGACGGAATGAACCGGCAGGTGCTATTGCTTCACGGTTGCCTATCCGCAGCTGCCATGAACTTCATTCTCACAGAAAAATTTGGTCAGGATCCGAATCTCGCGGCATCCATCGTTGTTCTCAGCACTTTTTTTGTCGTAACGATCCCCCGTTGGCGTTTTGGCTGATCCTGTAGCGAGATCCCGTATTTAATCTTGACAAGTAATTCAGCATACTATAAACGGATTTGCAGCTGTCGGTACGCTGGTACTTCAAGCAGCGTGGAAACAGGGAACCCGGTGAGAATCCGGAACTGCCCCGCAGCGGTAAGTAGGAACGAAAGTCGTCATACGCACTGGTTCCATATGAACTGGGAAGCGGCGGCGAGTAGGACAAGATACTAAAGCGCCTACGAGTCCGAAGACCTGCCGATGGTCCGTGTAACCGCACGGAAAAGGACCCGGACCTCCGAGGGGAGAAAAGCGGGAATTTAGGCTATCCAGCTTTTAATTCAGTCAGCGGTGTTCTCCAGCTTCTTTCCTTTCTGGGAGTGAACGAGTCTCGCCCGAGGGGACAGAGTCGCTCGTCGATTTTCGACGATAATCAATTCTCTTTCCTCTTGGTGGTGGCAAACGAACGTAAGCAAGAACCAAGAGAGGAGAAGCCAGATGAGCATTGCTCGTCTTAGGAATCCCGACCCTCGTTGTTGTCCACTGTGCGGCAACATCAATCACTGTGCGGTGGCGGGTGGCCAAGAGAGTTGCTGGTGTTTCACTGAACCGGTGCCTCCTGAAATCCTCAAGAGGATTCCCGGTGAGGCACGCGGAATCGCATGTGTGTGCCGACGCTGTATATCGAGTCAGCGCGCCTTAGCGAGAGCTTTGGAAGAAACGTCCGACTTACTGAAGCGACGCTGATGGTGTTAGTGCGAACAGCTTTTAATTTGGCTACAGAACCATGCTTTGCACGAGTATATAGTTTACGCGAATGTGTTCTGAATCTTGACAATCGTTTTCAGTCGTTATACTGCTTGCGCTGTTTTTGCGGATTCTTAAGGCGTCAGGGAAGTCCGGTGAAAATCCGGCGCGGTCCCGCCACTGTAATTGGGATGTTGCCTGCCAACCAAGCCACTGTCCTGAGCGACGGGAAGGCTGCAGGCATGAACGATAGAGAAAATCGAGATAGCAGATGGCGATATTCTCGATGCTCTCTTGTGTAACCCCATAAGCCAGGAAACCTGCCTAGACATTTTCAACCGACCTCTCCGGAAGAGAGAGAAAGGTTTTCAATCTTTTCCTAACAAACCGAAGAGGCGACGGTTTCCTGGCATCATTGTGCCGCGGGCAAGTTATTCATCTGAAAAAGGACGGATGTTCGCATTGACGAGATAAAAAATTGGCTGCAGGCGGATTAAGGGAAAGAGGTGAAATGCCTCTGCTGCCCCGCAACTGTAAGGGCTACGAAAGCCGCACGCGCTAGCCACTGCCTAAAACCAAGGATAAAGGAAAAAGGCAAAAGGATGAACGAAAAGCTCATCCTTCATCCCTTATCCTTCTGCCTTTGATTTTGGTGGGAAGGCGCGGCAAGTAGGTTTGAAGTCCGAGCCAGGAGACCTGTCCGATCTGCTTAACGTTCCCCTTTCGCGGGAAAAGGAGAGAATTATGGTTTTGGTCTTTGTTGTTCTGCTTTTCATTTTGCTTCCGAGCTTTTCTCGAGCCGCGGAACCTACCCCCGTGGAAAGTCTTCCTCCAATGGTTGTAACCGCCACACGCACAGAAGTTCCGCTTAATCAGCTCACAACATCCCTCACAGTCATCACAGCTGAAGACATTCGCGAGCGGCAAGCAGAACTCGTATCGGAGGTCCTGCGCGATGTCGCCGGTGTCAATGTGGTTCAAAACGGTTCTATGGGAACCACGACTTCGGTTTTCATTCGCGGCTCCGCATCCAATCAGGTGCTGGTCATGATCGACGGCGTTGAAATAAACAGCACCACCACGGGTGCCTATGACTTCGCCAACCTGACTACCGATAACATCGAGCGCATCGAAGTCCTCCGCGGCGCCGGTGGTACCCTTTACGGCTCGCAAGCCATCGGCGGCGTAATCAATATCATCACCAAAAGAGGCCAAGGGCCATTGGATATGGGCGTCTCCCTTCAGGGCGGCAATGGTTCGACCAACCGACAAGTAGCGACCATCCGAGGAGGAGTGGGAGATCTTGGCTATTCCTTCAGCGTTGGCCACCTGGCGAGCGATGGCTTTCGGAGCGTCAATGACGATTATCACAATGTGTCCACATCGGCGCGGTTGGACTATCAAGTAACGGAGAATGCGAACCTCACAGGGATATTTCATTTCATCAACACCCGCGTGGGCCTGTTCAATAACAACAATTTCGCATCCGTACCCGATCCCAACGCTCGCCAAGCTACGACTCAGTACGTTGGCAAACTTGAGTGGGCACAAAAAATTCTCGCGAACTGGGATTACCGAATTTTCGGAGCGATATATAAAGAGCACGACAAGTTTAGCGATGATGTCGATCCCTGCGTCTTTTTTGGATCCCCTTGCGATTCGTTCACCCGCGATATCTTTCGCCCCCAAATCACCACCGGGGAATTTCAAACCAACTATCGGCTTGAAGACTGGAGCACTTCGACTTTCGGAGTCCAATACAACCGGAGGTCGGCCAGCGCCACCGGTGGAATCGATGAAGCCATCAATAATGTGGGCTACTATCTGCAGCAACAATTTCAGTTTTTCGAACGCCGGCTGATTGCGATTCCGGGGATCCGTCTGGACGATAATCAACAGTTCGGCACAGCGTGGACGCCTTCGTTCTCGGCAGCGTATCTTTTCAAAGAAATCGGCACCAAGTTAAAGGGTGGCTATGCCAAGGGGTTTAGAGCGCCGAGCTTGAACGAACTGTTCTTCCCTCCGGCCCTCGGTTGCCCAGCCTTCGGCAATCCAAACCTCGGTCCGGAAAAGAGTTGGGAAATAAACTTCGGCGTCGATCAGAATTTTCTCGCCGAGCGATTAAAAATAGGCGCGAACTATTTCCATCGCGAGGTGAAGAACCTGATCGAAGCAAGTCCCATTCCCGGGGACCCAATGGGTTGTGTCCGCGCTGAGAACGTGGGCAGCGCCCGGTTTGACGGCGTGGAATTGACTCTGGGAATAAAAATCTTCGAGGGCCTTACCTTAAACGCCAATTACACTTATCTCGACTGGGATACCGCGGATGGGATCTTACGGCGCCGGCCGCACAATAGTGGGAACATCATCCTGAACTATCTACGGGATGCTTTGAACGTCAATCTGATCGTCAACATCGTCGGGCGCTTTGACGACTTCAGAGCCGCCTCGCCGTTCGGCGATACGATCACTGCGGGATATGGGATCGTCGACCTTGCATCATCCTACAAGCTTCCGTGGCGCATGCCCCTCGTCAAAGAAATAAGCCTGATCGGCAAAATCCAGAACTTGTTTAACAAAAGATACGATCAAGCGAACGGATTTCGCGCTCCGCCGCTTAACTTTTTGCTTGGCTTTCGGGCCAATTTTGGGAATCAATAGGAGAAGGATGTTCAAAGTTCAATGTTCCAGGTTCAACGTTTCGATTCGACATGCCTGATAACAAAATCATCGAGGTTACAGTCGTTGTCGATTTTACATCGACAACGCAGCTTCCTATTGAAAAAACAGTGATCATGCATGCAAAAAGCACTGTGTTCGACGCTCTAAGCGCAGCCGTTCCAGTGGTCACTTCACGCAAGTTCGGTATGGATCACTTCGTCGAAGAGATAGCCGGAGTCAGAAATGATTTCGCCAGCGACCGGGGTTGGCACTTCGAAGTAAACGGCTACCACTCGAATGTACCCGCGGAACGATATTTGGTGAAAGACGGCGATTTGATCAAATGGCTGTATCTTTCGGCGCCTTGAGTAAGTACCGATGGTTTGCGACATGCCACGACAATAAGACAACACAGCACTGCCGCAGGGAACAGCGAGGCGAAGTGATATCGGTAAAAAATGCTCTAATGATCCTGGGAACGGCGTCTCACGTGGGAAAATCAATTCTCACCGTGGGGCTGGGGAGGATTTTTGCCGACGAAGGCTATCGTGTGGCCCCGTTTAAGGCGCAAAACATGTCGTTGAACTCCGCCGCCACCCCGGACGGCGGCGAGATCGGTAGAGCTCAGGCGCTGCAAGCCGAGGCCTGCCGCGTTATTGCTCGCGTGGAGATGAATCCTGTTCTGCTCAAGCCTTCGACCGACACTGGCGCCCAGGTCATTTTATTGGGAAAAATTTGGGGACAAATCACGGCTTGGGACTACCACAACCACCGAGTGGAACAACTATTCCCCACGGTAGTTGACGCCTACAAGCGCCTGGCCAGGGAACACGATGTCATCTTGCTCGAAGGCGCAGGTTCGCCGGCGGAAATCAATCTGCGCGAGCATGACATCGTCAACATGCGCATGGCCCACGCCGCGGATGCGGTTTGTTTGCTCGTGGGCGACATCGATCGTGGCGGAGTTTTCGCTTCCCTGTTGGGCACTCTGGAGTTACTCGAACCGGAAGATCGTGCTCGTATTCGCGGTTTTTTGATCAACAAGTTTCGCGGCGATCAATCGCTATTGCGGCCGGGCGTATCGGCGATGGAGAGCCGCCTCGGCTTGCCCTGCGTTGGCGTCGTTCCCCATCTTCCCGATCTCGGTCTCGACGAAGAAGACGGGGTCGCCTTGGCAGACCGTGCCTCGGCGAAACGGCGTTGGAACAATTGCGAAACGGGACCGCAGCGGTCCCTTCGCATCGGCGTCATCGCTCTACCGCACATGGCGAATTTCACCGACTTCGATGCTCTAGCGATGGAGCCGTCCGTTTCCCTCGCGTTTCTCGAGCACCCCGAAGAAATGGCCGCGGCCGACGTACTCGTCTTGCCTGGCAGCAAGCAAACGCTTCAGGATCTGGAATGGCTCGACCGCCGAGGCCTCGCCCAAATGCTTCACCGGCTCGATGAAAGCGGCGTTCCCATAATCGGGATCTGCGGCGGTTTCCAGATGCTTGGCAGTTCCATCGAAGATCCCCACGGAGTCGAGAATCAAGGAACATCCTGTGAACGAAACGGACTCGGTCTGTTGCCCGTGCAAACCGTACTGGGCATGGAAAAGACCGTGCGCCGTGTTCATGGCTTTCTGAAAATAAATTTTTTCGACACAGATCTACCTTCGGAAAATCGCTTTGAAGGCTACGAAATCCACGTCGGTGAAACTTTTTATGAATCGGGAGCTCGTCCTCTTGCGGACATCGTACGCCAAGGAATGACCGGCTCCGTTCCAGACGGCGCCGTGAGCGCATCCGGCCGAGTACTGGGTACCTACGTGCACGGCCTCTTCGACAATGATCGCTTTCGGCATGCATTCCTTGCGGCCGCGCGCAGGGCCGTAGACCTTGCTCCCGCCGAAAGCTGGGTTAACGTCAACGCCGAACGTCAAGCGCGCATCGATCGCCTGGCAAATCATCTCAGAGAATCGCTGAACGTCGACCTCATCAAGAGTTGGATCGTCATGCTCCATCGACCCGGAAGGGCTCACTGTTCGGAGACTTTGATTCAAGGTGAATAATCGGGCCATCAGCACGCGATCTCTGTCCGCGTTCGTCGTTGCCGGTACACACAGCGGTGTCGGGAAGACCACTGTCTCTCTCGCAATCATGTCAGCATTGCGGCAGCGCGGCTTAAAAATCCAGCCATTCAAGATCGGGCCCGATTTCATCGACCCCGGGTTGCACACTAAAGTTTGCGGCGTGCCCTCTTACAACCTCGACGGCTGGATGCTGTCGCAAAATTACAACCGCCAGTCCTTTAGAAACAACTTGCACGGAAAGGACGTCGCCGTCATCGAGGGAATGATGGGACTCTACGATGGCCGGAGCGGCGCCACCGATGAGGGCAGCACGGCGGATATGGCGAAACTGCTAGGGCTGCCGGTGATCCTGATCATCGACGCTTCGGCCATGGCCCGAAGCGTGGCAGCGATGGCACTCGGCTACCGGCTGTTTGACCGCAAGAGCAACGTGATGGGTGTGATCTTTAACCGGATCGCGGGAACCGCGCATCTGAATTATCTCAGAGAGGCAATGACGTCGTTACCGACGCTCGAATGCTTCGGAGGAATACCGATTCGAAGTGACATTAATATTCCCGAGCGGCACCTTGGCTTGACCGTCGCCGAGGAAGGCTCTCTCCATAAGCGTATGATAAATCAGCTGGCGCGCCTCATCGAAGAACACATCGATTTGAATCGCTTGCTCGAAAAAACCCAAAGCAAGATCATTGCGCCGGACATTGAAACTAATAAAAGAGCCGCTGCGGTCAAAAATACTTTGATCGCCGTCGCTTCGGACAAAGCCTTTTGCTTCTACTATCCCGACAACCTGCAACTGATCGAAAAAGCCGGAGCGAAGCTAAAACGCTTTAGTCCTATGACCGACCCGAATCTGCCTGCCGGCATCAAAGGCATTTATCTGGGCGGCGGATACCCGGAGCTTTTTGCAAAGCAGCTTTCGCAGAACCGAACCATGCGCGCGGCCATAAGGCACTTCGTTGAAGCGGGAGGTCCGGTTTATGCCGAGTGCGGCGGCTTGATGTACTTGACCGAGACACTGACCGACTGCGCAAGGCGACGCTATCCGATGGTCGGCGTCTATCCGTTTAAGACTAGGGTGCTACCACGGTTGAAGGCATTGGGCTATCGTGAGGTCGTTATCGCAAAGCAAACATTTATCAAGGCGCAAGAGAAGATCAAAGGCCACGAATTTCACTATTCGGAGCTTTGCGGCTTTGTGCCCGGCAAGAAAATTCAAACCGCCTATTACATGGAAGGCCCCGGCAAAACAAAAATTTCCGAGGGTTATCATTATAAGAACTGTCTCGGCAGTTATGTGCATTTACATTTCGGCTCGAACCCCGAGTTCGCCCGGGGCTTCGTCGCCGCCTGTAGAAATTATGGCCAACCGTCGCAATGGAAGCCTCGATTATGAATTCACGCTTTAGTGTGCGCCAGCAGCAGGATGCCCTGATTCTAAGTTTTTCTTCCTCAATGCGCACTTTGAGCTGGGCGGTTCTAAACGGCGGCTTCTGCCATGCCGATCACGTCATCAACCATCACATAAACGGACAAAATGCCTTGTTCTGCGCCCAACCAGCTCCATGGTTGGAGCACGCAGCCACCGAATTAGGACTTCGGGGAAAAGTGGTGGCCATGGCCACCGCCGTGAATATGCAAGATCTGGTGCGGGTTTCAACGAAAAGTGAAAGCGCGCAGGTCACTTGCTTTACTACGGTGGGCTGCGGCAACGCTCTTTCTGTGGGAGACCCGGCTTCAATAACGCTTGCGGCGCCGGCGCTTCATACCATCAATATGATATTGACGGTTCAACCGGGACTTTCGGATGAAGCCATGGTCGAAGCGGTACAGATCGTCACCGAGGGACGCGTGCGGGCGCTCTACGAGCACGGCATCAAGAGTTGCCAATCGGGTCTGCCTGCCACCGGGACGGGCACCGACTGCGTCGCCATTGTCTCTTTGGGTGATCGCTTTGAACGTTATTGTGGCAAGCACACCCAGCTCGGCGAACTCATCGGCACCGCGGCCTATATGTCTGTTGCCAAAGGCCTAGCGCTCTCGAGCGATAAGTGAAATGCTTTTCATCGATTGGCAACAAGTTTTCTTTAGTTCCTCCGCTTCACTGCTGTTGAGCGCTTTTCTTTTGGATCTTGTCGTGGGCGACCCGCCCTGGTTTCCTCACCCGGTAGTGTTGATGGGAAAACTCATCTCCAGCGGCGACCGTTTTCTCTGGACCGGCAACATTTGCCGGGACTTTGTCTCTGGAATGGTTCTCTCTTTGGTGCTGATCGCTGTAACGATTTTGGCCTCTTGGGCGTTGCTTTATTCTCTCACGTTCATGTCACCGTTAATCGCATTTGTTCTAACCGCTGGACTGGCCTCAACCACACTGGCCACCCGTGGACTGCTTGACGCGATCACTCGCATTGAAACTTCTTTGCGATCGGGTAATCTCGTTGAGGCACGCGAGAAACTTGGCCATATTGTTGGGCGAGAGACTTCGGCTTTGAACGAAGACAAAGTTCTCCGTGCCAGCTTGGAGTCTTTGGCCGAGAATACCAGCGATGGCATTGTCGCCCCGCTCTTTTATCTTTTCCTGGGCGGTATTCCACTGGCAATGACCTACAAAGCCGTCAACACATTGGACTCAATGATCGGCTATCGCACGGAGCGTTACTGCTATTTTGGCAAGTTCGCCGCACGGCTGGATGACGTGGCTAACTTCATACCGGCGCGACTAACGGCAGTGCTGATGGTCGTCTCAACTTTTCTAGTTCGGCTCAACACCGGCCTCGCCCTGCGAGTCCTATGGCGCGATCATGCCAACCATCTGAGCCCCAATGCCGGTTATCCCGAGGCTACCCTGGCGGGCGCTTTGGGAATCAGACTTGGCGGCTCGAGTGTTTATTTCGGCAAAGAAATTTGGAAGCCCACGATGGGCGATGACTTGACGCCGGTTAATATCGAGATGCTGAAGGAGGCGCGATCCCTATGTCTGGTGACGGCCATTCTCTCGCTCGTGATATTCGTGCTGATCTCGATGGTCCGATCGTAGAACACGCTCTGGACCGAGAGCATGGTGGAGACGTCTTTGCGTGGGCTCGGAGAGCACGCGTTGATCCTTCAGACATCGTCGATTTCAGCGCCAGCATCAATCCCCTAGGACCGCCGGCTTTGGCCCGCAAGGCTTTTCAAAAAAGCTACAAGGAGGTGTTGCGTTATCCCGAACCTTACGGAGTGGAGCTCAAAAAGGCCCTGGCAAAGCACCATGGAATGAAACCTGCGGAGATTTTAATCGGCAACGGCTCGACCCAGCTTATCTACTTACTATGCTCCGCTCTGCACCCCCGAAAAGGGCTGATTGTGGCGCCCGCGTTTTCCGAACATGCCAACGCGTTGAAGTTAGCAGGCGCAAAAGTCCGCTTTCTGTCTCTGGCTACTGATGGCAGTTTTGAATTCTCCACCGAGAAATTCATGACGGCATGGGAGAAAGACGGTGGCATAGCCTTTCTCACGACTCCGAACAGCATCACCGGACAGCTCATCCCAAGAGCGGAGATCGAGAAAATCGCCCGCATCGCTCTTTTAGAAAGGCGCTTCCTGGTGATCGACGAGGCCTTCATCGATTTTGTCGAAGGCGAGTCCGTCAAGCAACTGATTCGATATAATCCCTATGTGATCATCCTCCGCTCCCTCACCAAATATTATGCCTTACCGGGACTTCGTCTCGGCTATCTTCTGGCTCACTCTCGAAGAGTGGCGCAATTCGCCGCTTATCTGGAACCCTGGTCTGTCAACGGTCCCGCCCAAAAGGTTGCGTTCGCTTGCTTGGCTGACCGGAGCTTCGGCCTAAAGACAGAGCGCTGGCTCCGGCGAGAGAGAGCTTATCTGACTCAAGCTTTGATCAGTTTAAAATCCTTCCAGCCTTATCCTTCGAGCGCGAACTTCCTGTTGGTTCGGATCGCAAACAATTTCAACGCGGTAGAGCTTCGTTCTTTCCTCTTGCATAAGAAGATACTCATCCGTGCTTGCAGTTCCTTTGCGGGAGTTGGGACCGATCATTTCCGCGTCGCCGTAAGACGACGGAAGGACAATCGACGGCTGCTCGAAGCGTTACGAGAATGGACGGCCCGATTGCTGCCATGACCAACGAGATTATTCTCATCACCGGCGGCACCCGATCGGGAAAGAGCCGATACGCTGAGCAGCGCGCCCGAGAAACGGGTGGTAGGTCGGTGTACGTCGCGACAGCCGAAGCCAACGACGAAGAAATGGCCCAACGAATAGCTGAACACCGAAAACGCCGCGGTAACCGGTGGCGCACCATCGAGGAGCCCCTGGAACTAACCCAAGCGCTCCTGGCTGAGCGCGGTAAAACCGACTGCGCACTGGTGGATTGCTTGACTCTTTGGATCAGCAATCTTTTGCTCCGGGGCGACGACAAGTATGCATCGCAAAGGGTCAAAGAACTGATCGAGAAACTGCCGCAGTTGGATTTTCATCTGGTTCTCGTCACCAACGAAGTCGGCTGGGGCATCGTTCCCGATAATTCGCTGGCGCGCAAGTTTCGCGACCTTGCCGGCTGGACGAACCAACTTGTCGCCCAAGCAGCGAACGAAGTTATTCTGATGGTTGCGGGTGTACCGATGATCGTAAAATCGAGACGCTGATGCTTCTAGAAAAGACCCTCGAAAGAATCCGACCTTTGGATCACTCCTTCGAAACAGAAGTACAGAACCGGCTCGATGCTCTGACAAAGCCGCAAGGGAGCCTGGGCAAATTGGAAGAGCTAGCCCGCCGTGTCGCCGTGATTCAGGGAAAAGTTCCGCCGCAACTTGGACGAAAGCGGTTGTTCGTCTTCGTCGCAGACCACGGGATTACTGAGGAGGGCGTCAGCGCCTACCCCAAAGAGGTCACCGCGCAAATGACTCATAACTTTCTGCGCGGTGGCGCCGCCATCAACGTTTTAGCTCGTCATTACAGCATCGAAGTTGAAGTGATCGACGTGGGTGTGGATTACGAGTTTTCTAACCCATCGGGCCTGCGCAACTGCAAGGTTCGGTGCGGAACGGACAATTTCTCTCGCGGCGCTGCCATGAGTCGCGCGGAGGCTGTACAGTCTATCGAAACCGGGATTAGTATCGTCGAAGGAGCGGCCACGGAGAATTTATTTCTTCTCGGCGCTGGCGAGATGGGGATCGGCAACACCAGCAGCGCCGCAGCCATACTTTGTGCTTTGACGGGTGCCACCCCCCGCGATGCGGTTGGGAGGGGAACGGGAATCGACGATTCGACCTTGAGAAAAAAAGTTGCGGCCATCGACCGCGGTCTGGAGGTGAATCGGCCCGACCCGAAAGATCCTGTCGATGTTCTTACGAAAGTGGGAGGACTGGAAATCGGCGCTATGACGGGTGTCATTCTCGGCGCTGCGGCGATCCATATTCCGATGGTTCTCGACGGTTTCATATCCGGCGCCGCAGCGCTGCTCGCGCAGCGTCTTTCTCCTCACATTCACGATTTTCTTTTTGCCTCCCATCTATCCGCGGAAACCGGCCATGGCGTCCTGCTCGAAGCTCTGAAGCTGCCGCCCGTTATGGATCTAGAGATGCGTCTCGGCGAAGGCACAGGCGCTTGCATACTAATGGGTTTGATAGAAGCCGCGGCAAAAATCCTCGGTGAAATGGCCACCTTCGATTCCGCCGGTGTAGAGAAAAAACTGCTGTGAATGCTTTTTTTGCCGCCCTGCAGTTTTTGACTCTCTTCCCCCGCCCCGGCTGGATGCAGCATTCCACCGACGAAGCCGCACGATCCGCGATTTTCTTCCCTATAGTTGGTCTTCTATTGGGCTTGATCTTGGTGCTCGTCAACTTTCTGCTGCTGCCCTTTGCCAGCGCGGGGCTCTTGAGCGTGATTCTGGTTATTCTGTTGGCTTTCATGACCCGCGGGCTTCACCTCGACGGTGTCGGAGACACCTTCGACGGTCTAGGCGCCGGCGGCGACCGCGATCACATTCTCAAGGTCATGGACGATAGCCACACCGGTGCCTTCGGTGTGGTCGCAATCGTTTCGGTGCTGTTTCTTAAAATTCACTCCCTTGAAAGCATGGACGTTGATCGCTGGCGGGCCCTGCTGGTGGCCCCTATCCTCGGGCGTTGGGCGATGGTGCTATTGGCCTATCGTTCTAAGGCAGCCAAAGTGGGTTTGGGTTCGAATTTACTGGATCACTTGCAAACGAAGCATTTCCTCCTGGCCACGGTCCTAACTTTGCTTTTGGTAGCGCCGATCTTTCGTTGGAACGGCATTGTCATGATGGCGTGGGTCGGAATCTTCGCGACGGCGAGCAAAAGTTATTTCCACCGTCGCCTGGGTGGCGTTACCGGCGATATCTTCGGCGCGGTTGGAGAATTGAGCGAGACCTCAGTTATGGTTTTGTTGGCTCTCTAATAGGTAGCTGAAAGGTTAAGAATGCTTCGAGGGCCTCAGCATGAACGGAGAACCAACAATAAGTTCAAACTCCCTACGTTCGTCCTGAGACCCCGGTCGAAGGACTCCGATAGGTTTTTGGCGGTGTGCCAAGCGATGAATCATTGGAAGCGAATTCTCTCTGTTTACTTTTTTGCGGTCAGCCTGTTGATTGTGTCCCGCGGCAATATCTTCGCAGCAGAAGCGCCGAGCCCGCAACGAGTCGTTTCCCTTGCGCCCAGCGTCACCGAAACTGTATTTGCACTCGGTTTTGGCTCTCGCTTGGTGGGTGTCACGACCTACTGCGACTATCCCGCAGAAGCCCGTCGACTGCCCAAGATTGGCGGCTTTATGAATCCCAGCCTTGAAGTGATTGTGGCCAAAAAACCGGATCTGGTTATCGGCGTCAACACCGCAACCGACCCGGCCAAGGCAAGGGAAATGGAGCGCCTCGGCCTCAAGGTGGCTTTGATCTCCGTGACCAGCCTGAACGATATCTTGACTGGGATCAAATCCATCGCTCGCTTGATGGGCAGCCCGCAAAGAGGAGAAAAACTGGTGGGCGCGATTGAGGCCGATATTCAGTATATCAAGAAACGGGTCGCCGGGGCGCCGCGTCGGCCCGTGCTGTTGGCGGTCGGCATTCGCCCTTTGGTTGTAGTGGGCGGAAGTAATTTCATCGATCAGTTGATTACATTGGCGGGCGGCGAAAACATCGCGGGCAACTCCGCTCAACCCTGGCTCAATCTGCCCGAGGAGTACGTAGTGGCCAAGGCGCCGCAAGTCATCATCGAAGCGGGCATGGGTTCGGAACGACAACAGTCCGGCAACCGTTGGGGAGATCTCAAATCGGTTCCCGCAGTAGCAAACGGAAGGGTCTATTCCTACCAATCGGATAAAATTCTGCGGCCGGGACCGCGGGTCGGCGAAGCGTTGGCGGAATTGGCCCGGCTTATTCATCCGGAATGTTTCACGAGTCCGGCCAACAGTAAACCCAACGGGGAGAGTCGATGTGAAAGTTCTTAACCGCAGGAAGATGATCCAGGTCAATGGAGTCCTCTTCCTGCTTTTGATCCTGTCGGCGCTCGGCTCCTCTCTGCTCGGTCCGGTTCCCCTCGACTTGGTACGCGCTCTTGAAAACATGTTTTCGCCGGACGCCAATGCCGAGATTCTGTTCCGCACGCGTCTGCCCCGCGTCCTCCTGGGCATCGCCATCGGCGGCGGCATGGCGGCTTGCGGAACCGTGCTCCAGGCTCTGCTGCGAAACCCGCTTGCCTGCCCACAGATGCTCGGGGTTTCGGGAGGCGCATCCTTGGGAGGAATCTTGGGACTGATCTTTTTCCCGTACTGGCTTCTGCCCATCGCCGGCGGGCTTTTCGGTGAAATTTCCTGGGTTCCATTGACCGCTTTTGTCGGCGCGCTCTTGAGCATGGTTTTGATTTATCGCTTTTCTCTCTTTCACGGACGGCTCCACCCTTACCACCTGCTGCTGTCCGGAGTGATTTTCAATTCCTTCATCGCCGCTGTGATCATGTTTCTTAATTCGATCGTTGATTTTTACCAGGCCCAGGGACTGCTTTTCTGGCTCATGGGCAGCCTTTCCACCCGCGCCTATCTCACCGTCGGATTTATCTGGGCCTATATCGTTTTCGGATTCCTCTGGCTGTGGACCAAGGGCCTCTCTCTTAATCTCATCACCCTTGGGGAAGAAGCGGCCATGCAACTCGGCGTTGAAACCGCCGCGCTTCAGCGGCAGATCTTCGTCGCTTCCTCGCTGATGATCGGCGCGATGGTTTCCGTCAGCGGCATGATCGGCTTCGTGGGATTGATGATTCCTCACGTCATGCGCCTGATCGTCGGCAGCGACCACCGGCTCCTGCTGCCGGCGTCGTTTCTTGCCGGCGGGATTTTCTTGTGCTGGGCCGATACTCTCGCCCGCATCTTGCTGGCGCCAGCGGAATTGCCGGTGGGCATCATTACGGCCTTCTTCGGGGGTCCCTTCTTTCTATTTCTTCTCTACCGTGAAGGCAAAAAACTGGCTGTATGAATCCGGCTATTCGAATCGACGATCTCAGCTTTGCATACAAAGACAAGCCTGTGTTCGACGGCATTTCACTCTCCGTCGACAAAGGCGAGATGGTCGGTCTTATCGGTCCCAATGGATCAGGCAAGACCACGTTGCTGAAAATTTTTTCCGCGATCCTCACGGGATCTGGAGAAGTACGGCTTAACGGCAGAAATATCCAAACCTACGGCAGACGAGAGCTAAGCCGGCTTTTTGCCATGGTACCCCAGGATAATCAGATCCTTTTCCCCTACACGGTGGCCGAGATCGTCCTGATGGGAAGGGCGAGTTATCACAGTCCTCTAGCTCTGGAAGGCGAAAGAGATCTCAAAATCGCGCGCGCCAGCATGGAGTTGACCGATTCTCTGTCCTTCTCTGAACGTTATCTCCATGAGTTGAGCGGTGGCGAAAAGCAGCGAGTGATCATCGCCCGCGCGCTGGCCCAGGAACCGGAAATTCTTTTGCTCGATGAACCTTCCGCGTTTCTCGATCTCAAGCATCAGGTTCAAATCTTCGAGCTCATGCGCCGGCTCAACCGCGAACGCGGATTAACCATCGTTGCCGCCCTCCACGATCTCAACCTCGCCGCGCTCTTCTTTCCGCGGCTCATACTGCTGCGCGCCGGGAAAATTTACCGCGATGGCTCGCCAAAAGAAGTGTTAACGGAGAAGACAATCGAAGAAGTATACGGGATCTCGGTCCGCGTTGAACCAGATCCTTCCGGGGAAAAGCCGCAACTGTTTATCTGCCCGTCTCCGTAGATCCGGGTTCGTCCCAGGCAGCAATCAGTTTTAGGTCGTTTGACAGTTATCGGAAACCGGAGATTAAGTTGTCGGGAGACGGCGAAACTGATATTTAAAATGTGATTGATGGAGGTTGGAAAATGAAGCCACGTACGATGCTGTTGGTGGCATTGATTCTCGGCACAGCGGCGCTGCGGTTGATCCCACATCCACCCAACTTCACACCTATCGGGGCTCTCGCGCTCTTCGCCGGCGCCCAGTTTCACGACAAACGATGGGCCTTCATCGTCCCACTCGCGGCAATGTTTCTAAGCGACCTCGTGATTGGTTTTCACACCGGCATGCCGGTGATCTACTTCGCTTTTGCCATGATTGTATGCATGGGATTCTTTTTAAAGGAAAGGAAGACAGCACTCCGCGTGACCAGTGCGTCCTTCGCCGGAGCCATTTTTTTCTTTGTGGTTTCCAATTTCGCAGTATGGGCATCTGGTAAGCTTTATCCTTTGACGCTTCAAGGCTTGGTTACTTGTTATATCGCTGCCATCCCTTTCTTCCAGAACTGGTTAGCCGGCACGCTTTTTTATTCGGCGGTTCTCTTCGGCGGCTTTGCGCTCGCCAAAAGAAAGTTAACTATTTTCGTTTCAGCCCACAGCTAGCCAGACAACTTCGCTCATCCGCTGTGATCTAATTTGGGGCGACCGCATTTCCATCGCGCCAATAGTATTGGCCTACTTCTGTGGGATTTTAGCTTCTGGTGGCAAAGCGTCTTGCGTGATTTCTCTGAGCACCTTCATGTCTTCGTCTTGCGGCGCGCCAAAATATTCGCGCAGCATGCCCAGCAATACGCCTAGAGATTCATCGGAAAGAGCTATGTTTTCTGGTGTCCAGCCAGGATGGTGAGGAATCATAGGCTGAATCCGGTCTAACCGGACTACCGCTTCGTAGACTGGAGATTTATAGGGACAATAAAAGAATTGCCGGCACATCAACGCTTTGATTCGCGCAACGATTGCAGGAGGGAATCCGCCTTCATGCCCCGCCGATTCAATGCCGTAGAGTGGCAACACAAGTATGTTTTCCTCTTGCAAATGTTCTCGTCCCGCAACCGCTTCCTTAACGTCGTTGAAGACCGTATTTTCAGCGGCCACAGTTATGGCAAGCCTTTTCTTTGCTTTTTGAACGAACAACTCTTCTGTTTCGCGGAGGGTCAGCGACCAAATCGGCAGTTTTTGCTTTCGTCGGAAGTCTTGGCCAGTCATACTTCTAATCTTGAACTTCGTGGCGTAGTGTTCCGTCGGGTTATCTCGCTCTACCTCCATAATCCTTGGAATCTTGTCGAGATGAGGAGCTGCGATCCAACAGAACTGACCAACTACGGGCCGGTTTTTGAGTGCTTTTAAGTCGAGCGATTGATAGAAGGGATCAATGAGCTGGGTAATTCCCATGGCGGGATCACGGCTTCCGGCTCGATTCCGGTTCTGCCAAATCCGCAGTTCCTTCTAGTCCCGTTTCCAGGTCTTCCTCATCAAGTTTCGAGACGAACTCCCGGAAAACCAGATCGGTTGGACCTTGAGGCGGCCTTGAACTTAGCCCGTTCTTGTATTTTTCTCCCAACCGGGCGAGAGCCTTTTTTGCCTCTTCCATTTTTGCCTTCGGTATTTTCTTCATGTCAATTTTTTTAGGAACCTCAGGCATCCGGGATTGGCTAAAATCCAAAACAGCTCCTGGCTTGGCTTCGATCATCGGCTCCGTCTCAAAGTAGACATAGTCTAGAAGGCCATAAGAATCGTCGGCCCACTTTCGAATAGCCCACTGAAGTCTACTCCATACATATGTGGGAAGAGCGTCGGCTACTTTGGGCTCTTCGTCTGTGTCCTCGAGCCAGAAGAGACGATAATCCTTGTCGTCATCGTGTTCGCTTGGATATTCCTGTGTTAGAAGGACACCATTCTTAACAGCGTTATCGATGGCGTCGTTAACTTGTCTACACCAGGGACCGAAATAAACGAACGCCCAAGGCCAGCCGGTTAGAGTCTTACCTTGTGAAATTCGCGCGTGATAGAGGTCCGCTAGATAAAGGAATTTGACCAGCCTGAGAGCCGTAAGTTTTTCGCTACGATTACTAGCGTAGCCTACAATTGCATGAATCAGCTCTTCACTCGAAATGCTCATAGGTGTCTTTATTGTCTCAATTAGCCCCAGTTAGAGCAAGCAACTGAATGAAATGGCACTCGACCCTCTCTCTGCTCCAGGCTATCTTGCATTCCAACGACGCTTTAGTTCGACGAATCGAGGGTCCTTCAGGAGAGTAGAATTTGTTTTTCCCAACCTATCCAGGACCTCCTCGGTACCGAGAGGCCAAAGCGCTGCGTTTTCAGGCAATACGGTCCACAATAACTCAAGTGTCTTTTCTGAATGTTCTTTCAATAGGTCATCGTCGACTAGCAAATTATTTAGTCCGAAATACTCTGCATCAATCTCCGTCACTAAGGGTAATATACTGTCTACCTTTTCCGGAAAATTTGTGGCATTCGAGAAAGCTAAATCACAGAGTCTAGCACTTGTTTGCGGGCTCTTGGCAATTTTTTGTTTCGGCCATACTTGGTTCAGGAACAGGGGCAGTTGTCTCGCCCAGGTGGTTTCATTATCGTCCTTTGCCGAAGACAATCTCTCTAGTTGCGACAGCGTTTCCAGCCGAAAATTGTCATCCGCATTAACTAAAACATCCTTCATCTCCGCGTCAGTCACAAAGCGACTTTTAGTTACGTCATCGAAAGTTTCCCAGCCGGCTAAAAGTATGCCCGCCAGAACTTCGGAATGATGAGGCCGAGCAATTGATTTCTCTTTAGCTAGCCTCAGCAACTGAGGCTTGAGTCTTCTGTAGAGTTCGTGACCCGGAACCTGAGCACGCCAGAAAAACCCAGCCCATAGCGCACTCTGATCATGCCCCTCATTTTCCAGTACAGGGATCAGATTTGTTTCAGTCCAGGCAGGATCGATTGCGAAGAACCATTCTAGATTAAAACCAAACATCGCCAGCGCATGTCGACGAAGATCGCCCTCCAATGAAAGTAGCTCATCCACACGGCCAATCCAGGGTAAAGGAAACCCTTTTCCAGCTTCGATGCCTTGCTTTTGAGGATCATTCATCAAAGCCTGTGCGAGTTTTCCGACCGGTGCGCCCAAAGCTTCCTCAATCCAGTCCGGTTCTTTGCTCCCTCGGACTACTCCAGATTTCGCACTTTCGGGATTAGACCTCAGTATGGAAAGTATCTTCTTCCACACATTCTCGAACCGCATAGGATACTTATCAAGAAGGATCTTGCTCGAAACAGAAAGCCAATCGGCGACCGGATGTATAAACTCGACTAGTGCGCTGGTTGGCAATCGCGAGATCCGTTCCGCGATAAGAGCTGTGAATTTGGGTTTATCCGACTTGCGACCATCTGAGTCCAAAAAGGTTTTCCAGGCCCATAATGGATAATCATCCCTCTTGGCTGCCCTGGTGAGCGCAGCAAAGGCCCGTACCGGCCGTCGGGACGCTAGACCCGCAAATGGATCGCTTTTAACGAAAAATTCATGCGGGCGTCCCCGGAGTTCCAAAGCCTTTTTGAGAACATCGGGTAAAGGCAACTTAAGGAGCTCTGAATATTCCGTATCTGTTTGAACCCAACCGCCACGAGCCTCCATGGAGGCGACTGCATTCTTTGCGTATTCTTCCTGCCAATTGGGTGCTAGCTTGCGAAGTTTTAAGCTTTCTGCCTCAAAGTCGAAAGAGAAGTCACAACCACGAGACTTCAACCAATGAAGCCGTTGTAAGGCTGACCAAGCGCGTCTTTCAACGTACTCAGCGTCTTCTTCTCCCTCCCGCTGATGTGGCCCATTTACTAATCTTTTCCCAAGTTCTCTTTTAAGCGCCGCTGAGAAATCCGACCAGCGTTTCGCTAGAGCCAACAACAGATCCCTTTGATGGCGGCTGTCCCAAAATACGCGATCCGTCAGACCGCGAATCACCTCTCCAGCCTCGACCGCTGAGAGGACCCGTTGTACTCCACACGTCCAAATTCTCAACCGCGCAAAGACAGTTTCATCGTCGATCTGCCAAGCCAAGTATTCCTGCTTTGCATATATGGGGCTCTTATCGATAAGCTGCTTGAAAAGCCCAACGTAGAACAAAATCGCGCCCGAGATCCCCCGCGTTCGTTCAGATGACATGCCGCCCAAATCTGGATCGGGCTCGATAGGAGCAATAATGCCTAATCCGTATCCACCGAGCTCCGTTTCAAGATACACCGCGTGCTCCAGGTTCTTCCGAAACTCACGAACCGCCGTGGCTATGTATTCATCGGGCAGCCGCAGACCCCTTTGTGAGCTTGGATACTTTACGTCCAGGTGAACGATATCTCGTACCCTAAGACTTTCGCTGCTTTCAGGAGGTTTTGGTCTGCTCCAATCTCTCCCAACCGTTAGATACGGCCGATGAATTAGAGCGAGCTGTCTGACAGTCGCAGTGGTCCAACCGTCAAGATCAATCGATGCTTTCAATTCGTGCCACGCATGAGTCAAATTGTTCTCTTGAGTCTTCCAAGCTTCAAAAATGTAACGCCAAGCCTTCCTAACCACGGGCGAAGAATTCAGCTTACGGCGCTCTAACTGAAATCGAATGTCGAATTGAATATCGGGATGGATACCAGCTCGACCAGACGCCCACCACACAGCTGCTGGTTGGTTAGCAACTCTGCATATCCAAACGCCTAATTCTTTTAAACGAGCTGGCAGCTTGGGAAGGTGAACGGACAAGTGGCCGCTTAATGCCGGAAAACTATTATTCTGAAGGTTCTGACGATCGTGCCTAGTCGCCGCAAAGCAATCCCATACACTTTGTGGGACTTCTCTTTTAGTCAAGTAGTCATCCGGTTCAATGCTTCGTGGAAGTGGATCACTGTCCAGAGCATAAGCGTTAAAAGGATCGAAATACGGTCCCTTTTCATTTGAACTCAAGCTCCAGACATGCCCTGGATTAGAATATCGGATAGTTGAATCGAAGACGCACAACCAATCTGCTGGCGGGGGGACAGCTGAAGCGGCAAACCTTCTTGTTCCTTCAAGAGTGGATACGACGTGAGCGACCTGCCCTCTTTCATGCGGTAAGAGGGCTTCGGGTCCCTTTCCAGCTAACGCGATCGTGCTTTCGTACCAAGCTTCCACGTTTTTCGCTCTAGTAGCCCATGCAGCCAATGTATCCCACAACGCTTTATGATTTTCTCCTTCTCCATAGGCAATAGGATGAACACCTTTGTGGCGCCATCTCGAGTCGGCTTCGCCTACGGATCCAGACTGAAATGCGTAAAGTCCCTCTCGAGAGTCCAAACCGCGATTGAGTGCCTCAAGCAAATACAGCAGTGGTGGATCATCGGCGGTATATCCAATGAATACTACAAAGTACCTGTCCAAAACGGATTGTATAAATTGTGTGGCCCATCCCTCGGAAAGATAGGCACGACCAAATTCCGAACTGGATAGAACGAACCCATCCCCATCAGCCCCACTATAGTTTTGGTTGACACGGCCATGCAGGTGAATAATACCTTCAAAATCTTCATGGTGGTGAGCCTCAGGCAAACGAGGTGGTTTCCAAGTTCGAAGAGTGCTATCACAGGCTTCAAAAAGACGATCGAAATTGGTCGTAACTAGACGAACTTTTCCGTCGGGGCCGGTGCCTAAATCGAGCATAAGCCGGTGAGCTGACAGATCCACATCAGGGCCGGACTTTAGTGACTCTGCAACCGCGGCCTGAATGTCTTTGACCTGGAACTCACGTACTAATAGCCCGAATACTCTATCTGCAGAAATAAGCCCGCTGATTCCCGTTCTGGAGTCGATTTCACGTGCTGCCTCGATCAATCTTTTGGCAGGGCTGTCCGCAGCAATGCCAAGAATTTCACTGACTCTTTGAGCCAGTCCGAAGAAATCTGATAGGCCCGCGCGTGCACGAGATACCCCGGCGCCACAAAAGAAAATAACTCTGCCTTCATCTCTTGCGACAAGTAGCTCGTCGGGTATCGATGGGCCGTCAGCTAAGAAACGCATCCGTCCGGAAGGCCTTTATCAATTAATAATCAACAACCGCATTCCTGAACTTCTGCTGAGGTTTCTGTAGATCGGCCATAGCTACTAACCTTGACAAATTAGACAGACCTTCTAGGACCGATGTACTGATTTTGGCCGTCCGGCAATAGAGTCCAGAAACCGAGAGTATGCTTTTCAAGATCGTGCTGGTATTCAACGCCTATGATCGAAGAATCAGTAATGTGCTGAAAGATACCTTGTTGCAACGGTGGGGCTATCAGCATGTATGCGATACTTCCGAAAAAGCCGACAACAAATTTAGTGAAAGAATCATACGCCTGAAAACTTATATAATGAACCGGCGTATAGTCCTCGATGGTAGTATCGGTACGCATAATGGAAATTCCTCTTTGAACTTCTCCCGTGAGCACAAAATCTTTAAGTCGTTCCGCTACCTGTTGATTAAGCAGAAACTCTCTCCCGGATACTAAGAAACCAAACTCGTACGCAATCTTCGCTATCAGCTAGAAATCTCCCCTGTCCATTTGGACTCCAGCTTGATCTGCAAGCTCTCGGATCGTTTCACCAGAGTCCGACCAAGCACCGGCCATTCAATTCTTTGTCCGACCTCTGCGTCATCATATGTCTCCACCAGTTTAACGTACTCGGCCTTGGCCTCTTCTTGCGTGAGACCCGCATTGTGGAGTCTTTCATCTCGTAAAATACTTTTAAGCAGAGGTCCCTTGTAATAGCGTTCAGGAAAAATAACACTTCCATCAGGCATCGCCTGAGGTAGAAATTCAAACCCGTCTTCAGTTGCTCTGCCTTTTACTTCTACGTCATCGGAAATTCCTCGGATTTTGAAGTTCTGATTTAAGAGTTGCGCTCTGGAGTGGGGCAGCCCCAACCTTTCTATGGCGGCAGTCATTTCGGATTGCTTAAGAATCTCGTGATCAATGTCAGCGCCAAACGTGCTATTGCACTCACTGCAAACACAATCTTGAAGAATCAATTCTCCGCCCACACTCTGAGGAATTAAGTGCTCTTTACTAAAAGAAATCGTAGAGTCATCTCTGAAACAGAAAATACATGCACTCACTGCAATATACCTCACTATTAAACTGATTGTTTCTAAAAACTACAATCAGTACAAAACTAGGCAGCTTTCATTGTTACAAGGTTCAACTTCATCGATTCGCCTTGCGGTAGCCCAGCGCGTCTTGGGCGATGATCATTTTCTGAATATTCGATGAGCCTTCGACGATTTGGTAGGACTTGGCATCGCGGTAGTAACGCTCGACTGGAAGTTCGGTCGAATAACCATAGGCGCCGAGGATTTTCATCGCAGCGTCTGTGGCATGGGCGGCGGCCTCCGCTGCGGTGTATTTCGCTATGGATGTCTCCAGATTGTTTGGCTTTCCCTGATCCGCAAGCCAGGCGGCACGATAGACCAGCAGGCGCGCCCCTTCCTCTTGTACGACCATATGCGCAATCAGTTCCTGGTTCATCTGGTACTGTCCGATCTTCTGTCCGAACTGCTCTCGTTGATTGCAATAATTCACTGCAGCCTCGCGTGCCGCGCGTGCCACGCCCAGTGCGCCCGCGGCGCAATTGAGGCGCGTCTGGTTCAGTTGCCACATGCAGACTTTGAAACCGTCCCCTTCTTTCCCGAGCAGGTTTTCATTCGCTAGTTGGAAATTCTCGAAGGCCAACTCACCGATGGGGGAGGCATGAGCGCCCATTGTTTCCAGCGCCCGACGAGTTACGCCGGGTCGATCGAACGTGGCGTAGAAGGCCGATAGGCCGCGATGCTTTTGACTCTTGTCCGTATAGGCATAAACCAAGCCCCCGTCCGCCACCGGAGCGTTCGAAATCCAAAGTTTAGTCCCATCGATAACGTAGCCGCCATCTTTTTTGGCCGCTGTCGTCCTAATCGCCGATACATCCGAACCGGCATCAGGCTCGGTAATAGCGAAACAGCCGACGAATTGCCCGCGCAACAACGGCGGAATCCATTTCTTTTTCTGCTCCTCATTACCAAACTGCAACAGCGCCAGCGCCGGGCCGATTTGCATGTTGATCGCCACCCGGACGGCGCTGTGAACCCGCGCGACTTCTTCCGTAATGAGCACCATGGCGAGAAAGCCAAGGCCGTTGCCACCGTATTTTTCCGGAACGACGCTGCCAAAGAAGCCCAGCTCGCCCATCTTCAACAGTAAATCCTTGCGAAACTTGTGTTCCTTGTCGTCCTGTGTGGCCGTCGGCGCAATTTCCTTTTCCGCAAAATCACGCGCCAGATCGCGGACCGCTATCAATTCTTCCGACAGCTCAAAGTCCATAGTTCTTCCTTTCGACGAAGATGGACGATGGAAGATCGAGAATCGCAATCCTCCATCCTCAATCCTCGATCCTCGGTTTCCTGAGCAGTTCCCGGGCGATCACGAGTTTCTGAATTTCAGATGTTCCCTCATAAATCCTTAGAGCGCGCACGTCTCGATAAAGCCGTTCCACAACGCTGCCAACCACCACCCCCATGCCGCCGTGAATCTGCAAGGCCTGATCGACGATTCTTTGCGCCGCCTCGGTCGCAAATAATTTGGCCATCGAAGACTTGAGCTTCGCATCGGCTTCGCCCGAATCATGCGCCCATGCCGCTTGATAGACCAGCAGTCGCGCCGACTCCAACTCCGTCGCCATTTCGGCCAATTTGAATTGAATCCCCTGAAACTCCGTCAGTGGTCGATCAAACTGATGCCGCTTCCGGCCGTAATCGATGGCTTCTTCCAACGCGCGCTGAGCTAATCCCACCGCTGCAGCTCCCACCGTGCAACGGAAGAGGTCCAAAGTCACTAAGGCGATTTTGAGGCCATCCCCTTGGTTTCCGAGCAGTGAGCTCTCGGGAATAACGCACTCTTCCAAGGCGATCATGCCGATGGGATGGGGAGAGATCACTTGAATCCGCTTTTTGACGATCAAGCCAGGGTTACTGGCATCGACGACGAATGCGCTGATTCCTTTGCCCTCGAGCTCAGGCGACGTGGAAGCGAAGACAACATAGCCGTCGGCAATTCCGGCGTTGGAGATAAAGCGTTTATTTCCCGTAAGAACATATTCGCCGTTGCGGTGCAGGGCGCGGCTCTTCAACGCGGCAACGTCCGAGCCGGCTTCGGGTTCCGTCAGCGCAAAGGCTGCGATGGCGGTTCCTTTCGCGAACGGTGGAAGGTAGCGTTGTTTCTGTTGTTCGGTGCCAAAAAGAGCAATCGGATAGCCGCCCAAAGCCTGCACGGCGAACATCGTATCGGCGAGCAACCACCCGCGCGCCAGTTCCTCTCGAATGACGCAAAGGTCGCGGGCTTGGACTTTTGGTCGCACGCCGCCGAATTTCTTCGGCAACCCGTACGACAGAAACCCTTCGTTACCGAGCTGTCGCACAAGCTGCCGGGCAACGTCGTCAGTTTGCTGTTCTTCGCCGCCGTGAGAAAGAAGATTCTTTTCCACCCAATGACGCACTCGGGCGCGGAGCTGAGCGTGGTCTTGATCGAAAAAGGGAAGCATGCGGATTGAATAAATTACGAACGGTTGAACACCGGCGCGCGCTTCTCAACAAAAGCTCGGTAGCCTTCTTTGAAATCCGCGGTTTCCATACAGGCGGCTTGCGCCCTTGCCTCCAGCATCAACGCACTTTCCAAGTCCAAGTTGGCTTCCCGCTCCAAAAGCTCCTTCGTAACTCCTAGCGCGTGCAAAGGTCCCTGCTTTAGACGATCCGCTAGATCATACGATTCCTGCATGAGCTTCTCGTGTTCGATAACCCGATTCGCCAAACCGAGCCGATAGGCTTCCTGCCCATCGATGGTATCGCCCAAGAACAATAACTCCGTGGCCTTTGCTAAACCGACCACCCGCGGCAATAGATACAACGCGCCCATATCCGCTCCGGAAAGCCCAACCTTGACGAACAAAAAAGCAAACTTTGCTCGATCCGACACCAATCGGAAATCGCTCGCCAGCGCCAGCATCGCTCCAGCGCCCGCCGCGATTCCATTTACCGCCGCGATGATCGGCTTTTTCAAGTTGCGCATATGTTTAGTGACATTACCGGTCATGCGTGTGAATCGATGCAGCTCTTCGGTATTCATGTCGATCAGCTTGCCGATAATCTCGTGCACGCTCCCGCCGGAGCAAAATCCATTGCCCGAGCCCGTGATGATGACAACTTTCACCTGGTTATCCTGCGCCAGTTCGGCAAAAAGCCGCTCTAATTCCTCGTAAGTCCGAAACGTCAGCGCATTCAGTTTGTGGGGGTCGTTCAAGCGAATCGTCGCGATTCCATCGGCAAGTTCGTAGATAAAACTTTGATAAGCCATTGTGGAACTCCCTCGTGGCTCGTGTTCGTAGCTCGTGCTCGTCTCCTAACGAGAAAGGTGGGAATACGAAAGCCGAACACGAATCACGATCACGGTAAGTTGTTCTTAAACCATCACCGCCCCGCCATCCACATTGATCGCCTGCCCGGTAATCCCGCCGGCCTTCTCCGATGCCAACATCAACGCTAACCCGCCCTTGCGGGGGGGGCGATGAGGCGCTTTTGCGGCGAGCTCTCGGCGAATAGTTTCAAGACCTCCTCGATGCCCTTGCCCGTCTTATCGCCCATTCGTCGAGCATTCTCGCGGGTCAACTCCGTGTCCACATAACCCGGGTAAATCGCGTTGACCGTCACTCCCAGTTTTGCGGTCTCCAATGAGAGCGAACGCGTCAGACCCAGGACACCATATTTGGAAGTAGTATATGCGGAGACATGGGAGTAAGCGACCTTAGCCGCTGTCGATGCGATGTTGATGATCCGTCCCCATCCGGATCGGAGCATACCAGAAAGAAAGGTCTTGCAGCAGTTATATGTACCCGTGAGGTTGACTGTGAGAACGTCATCCCAAACAGCATCTGACATTTCAACGAAGCTTCCCGCCGGAGCGATGCCGGCGCTGTTGATCAAGATCTGTACCGTTCCGACTCGGTCGTCGATCATCGTATGAAAGTTGGCGACTTGTTTTCTGTCCGCAATATCGCAGCAAAATGCCAACGCTTGGCCACCCTGACGTTTTAGCCGGCCCACCAATGCCTGAAGCTTCTCCGTGTTGCGCGAGGAAACTACAACAATGGCGCCGCCGCGGGCAAACTCTCCAGCGATAGCTTCGCCAATACCTCCGCTAGCGCCGGTTACCAGGACGACTTATCTCGGAGACCCGTCACTGCCAAAAAGATACCACATCGGTGGGGCGAGTGCGCCATTGAACGACTCACTAAACTGCAAAAGAAACCATCAAAGTTAGGCCCTTGTCTTTGTTTCTTCTTTTCGATAATGGGCAAGCAGCTTTGGGAAACGGAGATCGACAATGGACCGGATACTGACGGCTATCCTTTCTAGTTTTGCTCTTCTTGTTCTGCTTCAGACGGCTGCACAAGCCGACGAACTGATAGCCCCGGCCTCGGCGATCTGGCGTGACGCCCCGCAAAACGAGGCTGAATCCGAGCTCGACCTTGTGAGCCGCGCCTACATCCGACTCGCCAACGACGTGCGTCCAGCCGTTGTCCAGATCCGTGTCGTCCCCCAGAGCGACCCCAAGACCGGCATTAAAGCCCAACAGCCTCAAGGTAGTCGAGGCTCCGGATTCATCATCCATCCCGACGGATATATTCTCACGGCACAACACGTCGTCGATAAGGCAAAAGAGATCGAGGTCCGGCTCGCGGATCTCCAGCGAGTGCATGCTAAGCTTATCGCGTCTGACTCGCAGGTGGATCTGGCGCTACTCAAGATCGACACCGAGCGGGCGCTTCCGGTATTGTCGCTCGGGGATTCCGACGCCATCAGAGTGGGCGAACTGGCGGTGGTTTTCGGGTATCCCTTCGGTCGTGAGAGTTCGATGAGCTTGGGTATCATCAGTCGCGCCGGGCGTACCTATGAGGATTCGGCCGGTTATGAACTGATACAAACCGATGCGGGCGCATATGCGGGCGGCAGTGGCGGTCCATTGTTGAACCCGAAAGGTCATGTCATCGGCATGATCACCATGGCATCGGAGCGCGGCAGCATGGGATTTGCCACCCCAATTAACGCAATCAAACGAATGGTTCCACGGCTAATGAACGGCCACAAACTCGTTTGGGGCTGGCTCGGCCTACAGATGGCCGAAGTTTCCTTAGATCAAGCGAAAAGTCTGGGCCTTTCGCCCGTCAAAGGCGTGCTTGTCAACTCGGTCTTGCCGGGACAGTCAGCTGAACGGGGCGGCATTCGATCACAAGATGTCATCCTCTCGGTGAACGAGACGCAAGTCGACAGTCCAAGAGACGTCCTGCGGATGATCAGCGGGTTGGAGGCCGGCAGAGTGGTGCGGCTTACGATTCTTCGCAAAGGACAAACCCTGCAACTCTCCGTGCCACTCGGCAAGAAACCTGACTCACAAAAGGAGATGGAGGGCTAGGCCTAAACTTAGTTTGATTTCTCGCTCGCCGCCCCTGTAGGTTTCTCGCTACCGGCTTGTTTTAGCTGCTCACAGAGTCCCCGCAACTTCTTTTCACACTACTGTTGATCGATCCCTCGGAGTAATGCCCGTGGAGGCGCGGTCACCCGCCGGAACTCCAGTGAAAACTGCTATCCATCGTCGGAGTTGTTGCCGCATAGATCTGGAACTCAACGTCTTTAATTAAACCCTAATCCGACAATACTTGCATGAGTAATGAGCGCAGGCGGCGAGACCGAAAGCCGTGGGCACCTGAGCGTGCAGTTTGGTGGAAGGCAAGGGTCCCAGGAATCATCACCGTCGGGGATGTGGAGTGGCCCTCGAGGTAGTGTCCCATTGCCCAGGGCTGCAGGGCTCATTGCCTGAGCTGCTTAGAAATAATGTCGGATTAGGGTTAACAATTCCCTTTTTGCCTGCATCGCGACTTGCTCTAGAGCACTATACTCTCAATAAAGTGTTCGTTTCGCCCAACTAAAGAGATCGTGGCGCGAGTCTCCGGGGGAGTTATTGCGTCCGAACCGATCTGGTCGCTCAAATCGAGTTCACCGAATGGACGCCGGATGGTCACCTGAGACATTCAAAAGTTTGTCGGGTTGAGGGAAGATAAAGCGGCTGCGGACGTGGGTCGTGAAAGCTAACCGCAACACACGCGCCATAAGTAATTAGTCCAATTCTTGATAGAGGCCGTGGAGTTTACAGCCATATTCCAATACGCGGCGCTGACTGATAGGCTCATATACTGTCGAAAATAAGCTCGCGTGTTTAGTTACTGAGACCAGCCAAAGATTCGGTTATTTTTATGACCTTTACGATCCGCCGTTCAGAACCAAGTGATTACGAAGCCGTGCAGCAAATCTTTTCAGGCCCCAAAGCAATATGGGGCACGTTGCAGTCACCGTTTCCCTCAGTTGAACAGTGGCGTAAACGCTTGGCTGAGCCACCAGAGGGCTTAGTGAGTTTAGTCGCTTGTGTTGAGTCCGAAGTAGTTGGTCAATTGAGCCTGCAGACTTTTCCCACTCGGCCCCGGCGTCGCCATGTGGGGCATATTGGCATGGCGGTGCGAGATGATTGGCGGGGGAAAGGGGCGGGTACGGCTCTCATGCAAGCAGCGGTTGATCTTGCCGATAAGTGGCTAAACCTGACCCGGCTCGAACTTGAAGTGTACACCGACAATGAACCAGCAATGCGGCTTTATGAGAAGTTTGGCTTTACCATTGAGGGTACGCTAGCTCAACATTCATTTCGAGATGGGCGATATGTCGATAGCCATTTAATGGCGCGCCTGCGAAAGTAGACCGCCACTATGGCTGGTGACAGGTCGTGACGCTGTTTTTGGGAACTTCCTATAAACTATCTTATAGGGAACTTTCTAAAAACTGCGTCACCTAGTGTTACCCGTCACCCTGGGCTGATTCGCCCGTTGGCCATATCTCACCCATAAAACCGGGGCATTCTGGCGGTTGCCATCCCAGGACTCTTCAGGAAATCTGTCCCCAATCCCCGCAGATGTTCCTCCTTTCATACCGGCCCTGGCGTTGCTCTATCGGTCCCCACGGGGAGAGCAATCAACAACAGTCGATGAGCGACAATTGCAGAGAGTTGGTTAGAGCAGGGCTAATCCTGGTCTTATACCTGGGTACGGTGTGCTTGCTAGCGTCAATGCTATTCCTATTTTTCGACTAGGAAAAGTATGGACTCCCTCCGTCCCAGCGAGGATCAGCGCAGCCCCACCTCTAGGGAGCGGCGTTATGTACCGCCCGGAGGATCGAGGACTATTTGCATCAGAGTGTCAGCCGCAAAAATAGCTGAGAACGGGGTTGAGTGAATGACGAAGAAAATTCTTATTGTGGAAGATAACAAGGATTCTCAACAACATCGGTGAAGGGCAATTTCAGAGAAGTGCTTGGAGTAGTCATAGCCCTGGTCTTAGTGGTTTCTCTTGTTGACGTAATGTCGATGCTATTCCTAGCTTTCACAGGGACTAGCACAAGCATATGGATATGGATTTTCGTCGTACCCTCTAAAGACGCAGACGGAAGCAGCACGTCACAGGGAGGGTCAGCGCAGCCTCAACTGTAGTGGATGGGCCAAAGCGAAGGGTTGCCGTGCAAAAACGCGGTGCGAAAAAATTGCTGAAGGCAGATTCAGTCAATGCTGCGAAAACTCATCTTCCAACCTCGTCTGGTAACTAACGGATGCCTTTCGATGGACCCTGCAAACGAAGAAATCATTGAAGGAGTGTACAAAAAGAGTCTCCGCGAGGGTGAAGAAAGGCTCATGCTGGCGGTGCTGGAAAGTGCTGTTGAGGATTTTCAGAAGTATGTCTTTGCGCGGAACCCGAGAGGAAAGAGGCTATTTCAACAAGCGGAGGAGTGGTTCTTAGAAAAAGATAGCGATGAACTTTTTTCCTTTGAGAATATCTGTGAGAGCTTACAGCTCCATCCCAAATACATACTTCAAGGCTTAATGGCCTGGAAGGAAGCAAAGCTCAAAACCCAATTTCTTGAGGGTCATCCTCAGGATCGCACAAAGTTAGCGAGCACCCGTATCAGGTACCATCCAGTCAGATTTTCCAAGGTAGCGTAGATTCTCTAGTGGAACCTGAGCTTACAATAATAGCTTTAAGCCTGTGGCTGATTGTATGCCTCGGCCTGACCTGCGTTGTTTACTCGTTGGTCTCCATGTGCAAGGAGAACCGATTTGGCCGGGCACTTAAAGGTATCATTTGGTTCACTTTCGCCATCATAGTTTCCTGCGCCATTGCCCTTCTCGCCGGGTACGGTGCGGCCATTATTGATACAAGCACCGTCAGTACCCCGACCAATAGGTGGGTGAACGCGATGGCGTCGTTCGAACAACAGGATCGCGAGATGCCGCCTTCGCCCGGGGGTATAGTATTCGTCGGAAGCTCCAGTATCAGGTTGTGGGACCTTGCCAGATACTTTCCGAATATGCCAATCGTCAATCGTG
>Ga0081455_10000365_pt1 | contig 59750 bp, 51 predicted proteins | sample TabmetS3T2R1_FD_70207 | JGI IMG/M metagenome (GOLD analysis project Ga0081455, IMG submission 70207) | Tabebuia heterophylla rhizosphere microbial communities from the University of Puerto Rico - S3T2R1 | ecosystem: Host-associated > Plants > Roots > Rhizosphere ...
TACCGTTCGTGCTGCCGCTGACCCCGGAGATCTCCCGGGGGCGGGCGCTGCAGGGGTGGGCCGGGTTCGCCGCGGGGGACGCGCTGCGGGCCCTCGCCGGTACGCCCCGCTCGGCGTTGCCCCGGTCGCGGCGGGTCGGCGCGGCCGAGGTGGTGCGGCTGGTGCCGTCGGTGCGGCGGGCCGGGCTGCGCGGCGGGCTGGTGCAGTGGGAGGGGCAGCTGGTCGACGATGCCCGGCTGGTCGTGGCGCTGGCCCGTACCGCCGCCGGCTTCGGCGCCCGTATCGTCACCCGCTGCCGGGTCGAGGAGCTGTCCGGGCGCGGCGCGGCGGTGCGGGACGAGCTGACCGGCGAGGCGTACCAGATCCGGGCGCGGGCCGTGGTGAACGCGACCGGGGTGTGGGCCGACTCCCTCGACCCGAGCGTACGGTTGCGGCCCTCGCGCGGGACGCACCTGGTGCTGCGTGCAGCCACCCTCGGGCACCCGGCCGGCGCGCTGATCGTCCCGGTGCCGGGGGAGCGCAACCGGTTCGTGTTCGCGTTGCCGCAGCGGGACGGCCTGGTGTACGCCGGGCTGACCGACGAGCCGGTGGACGGCCCGGTCAGCGACGTGCCCGAGGGCAGCCCGAAGGAGGTCGCGTTCCTGCTCGAGGTGCTCGGCGCCAACCTGGACCGCACGCTCACCGAGACCGATGTCGTGGGCACCTTCGCGGGGCTGCGGCCGCTGGTCGCCGGCAGCACGCTGCGTACAGCCGACCTGTCCCGGCACCACGCCGTACACACCTCGCCCAGCGGGGTCGTCACCGTGGTCGGCGGCAAGCTGACGACGTACCGGGAGATGGCCCGGGACGCGGTGGACGCCGCGGCGGCGGCCGGGTTCCTGCGGGCCGGGCCGTGCCGGACCGACCGGCTGCCGCTGGTCGGGGCCGGCTCGCCGGCACAGCTTGCCTCGGTCCGTGCGCCGGCCCGGCTGGTGGCCCGGTACGGCGTGGAGGCCGCGGACGTGGTTGCCGGGGCCGGTGGCGATCCGGGGCTGCTGGCGCCGGTCGCGGACGGGGTGCCGGTGACCGGCGCGGAGCTGCGCTGGGCGGTCCGGCACGAGGGGGCGCTGGACGAGTCTGATTTGCTTGACCGGCGTACCCGGGTGGGGTTGGTGCCGGGCGACCGGGAGCTGGCGATGCCAGCCGCGCGGGCCGCGCTTGCTGATGGGAGGCTGGGATGAACGAGCCCGATCTTCGGTTGGGCGACAGTGGCGAGTGGGTGACGAGCCTGCAGCAGCGGCTCCAGGGGCTCGCGCTGTACCACGGGGCGATCGACGGGTACTACGGCGAGACGACCGACGCGGCGGTGCGGCAGCTGGCCGAGTCCGCCGGGGTGGCGGCCGACGGCGGGGTGTCCGCGCAGGTGTGGGAGGCCCTGGCGTACGCCGAGCAGGCCGGGTATGCCGAGCAGGCCGGGGGTGCGGCGCCCGAGGGGCAGTTGTCCGAGGATGGCCAGTGGCGCTGGGACGGCGCGCAGTGGCAGCCGGTGGACGGGGGGCAGCCGGTGGCGGGCGCCGAGCCGGCGGCCGCGGCCGAGCCGGCTGGCGACCAGTACACGATCGCGGTCAACGAGGAAGTCGACGACGCGGCCACTGAGGAAGCGGAAGTTCTGGTCTGAGGAGGGGACGACCATGGGTGAACCGGTGAGCGCGGGTGCGGCTGCCGCTGGCATTGCCAAGGAGATCGGCTTCAAGGTGATCGAGGCCGGTATCGGGGAGTTGAAGAAGGGCGATGTCACCTTCCGCAAGCCCGACAAGCCCGTCGGTGTGGTGGCCGAGAGCATGCCGGAAGAACTGCGGCTGAAGATCAACCCGGTGCCTGCCGCGTCGCGGAAAATCATCTACAGCTACCGCAGCGTGAACAACGCCGGCATGGAATGCGCCAGCGTCAAGCTCGTGTGCGAGGTGCAGTACAACGGGCCGGAGGTGCAGGCGGTCTTCGACCTGCCCGCCGACGGTATGCGTTCGCGGCTGGGCACCGACACCACGATCGAGATCCAGAACCCGCTGTCGCTGGAGCGGATGCCGGCGCCGCCGTCCTGGCAGGCGGCCGGATTCAAGCTGCTTCCGGTCGTGCAGATCCCGGTCAGCATTTTCGTGGACGAGCCGTGGCCGAACGACAATACGAAGGTCACCTTCAACCTGGTGCTGTCGGGCCTGGCCGGCTTCGGGCGTACCGCGGGTGGCGGTTTCTACGAGAACTACCAGAAGGTCAACGACTGAGGCGCGCTTTCACGCCTCTTTCATGTTGCTTTCAACCGGTGCCGTGGTGTTAGTGCCGTACTGGCATTGTCGTTATGGTATGCGGCATGTCATACCCTTCCGGGCCTTACCAACCCCCGACCTACGGCGGCGCGCCGTACCCGCCGTGGCCGGTGCCGTACGGCCCGCCGGGGTACGGCTACCCGCCGCGCCCGCCCAGCACGGCGCCCGCGTACGTGACGGCACTGCTGTTCCTCGCGTGCGGGGCGCTGTCGCTCGTACTCGCCATCGTCGGGTGGAGCGGTGAGGCCGACCCGCACGTGCTGGCCGGCCTGGTCGGGGTCGTCGGGGGCTCGCACGTGACCGGCAACGTCGACTTCGCCATCTCCGCCACCATGACGACCGCGTGTACGACGCTGACCTTCGCGCTGGTGCTGCTGGGGCGGCTCGCGCTGGCCCGGTGGGTCCTGGCGGCGGTCGGCGTCGTCGCCGCGGGCTACTACCTGGTCGCGATCTTCTACCTGCTGGCCCACGACGCCGCCTCGGTCACCGGCCTGCCGGCCGCGGCGCTGCTGCTGTGGCTGGGCGCCACGGTCGCGGCGGTGCTGCCGGCCACCGGCCGGGCCATGCGCCGGCCGGCGGCCCAAGGTCGGCCAGCGGCTCAGGGTCGCTGGTAGACGACCTCGGGGAAGCGGGCGCTGGGGCCGGTGAGGATCGGCTGGGGCCGGTGCTTGAGGTACTGGTCGAAGAACGCGGCCAGGTACGCCCGGGTGATCGCGATGGTGCGTTCGCCGGCCAGCGGGCCGCCGGTGGGCAGGCCGAGTTCCGCGGCGATGAAGGCGAAGTCGCTGAAGTCGAGGTGGCCGGCGCCGGTCACGGTCAGCCACAGCCGCGGCCCGTCCAGCCGCTGCCAGGCGACATCCCAGCTCGGGTCCGCACCGCCGGGGACGTGGTCCTGGTTGCCGAGCAGCAGGAACGGGCGGCCGTCCAGGCCGGTCGGCGGCACCTGCGGGTGCAGGCCGCCGTCGAGGTCGGCGCCGGCCCGGATCCGGGGATCGGCCGCCATGGCGGGGACCGCGCTCGCACCGCCGAGCGAGTGCCCGGCCATGCCGACGCGGCGCGGGTCGATCATGCGGGCGAACCGGCCGAGCAGCTGGTCCAGGACGAACGAGACGTCGGCGGCCCGGCCGGTGGTGGTCCGCACACCGTCCGGGTCGGCGTCCGGGTCGCAGGCCGGGCACGGCAGCACACCGGAGGGGAACGCCGCGCCGGCCGCCTCGTACGCGTGGTCGATGGCGGCAACCACGTAGCCACGGCTGGCCAGGTCCTCGGCGAGCGCGGTCAACGTGTATCGCGGGGCGGTGGACCCGGGTGACAGCAGCACCAGCGGGTGCCTGCCCGGCACCGGCACGGCACCCACCCGCGCATTCGTCGTCGCCTCGCTCAGCACCTCCGGCGGTATGACCGCGGACAATCCCTGGAAATCCAGCAGGGCCCGCGTCTCGGCCGTACCCGCATAGCGCGCCGGAATGCCCGTGCCACGCCGGGCCGGGTAGTAAACGCTCACCATCAACTCGCGGAAATGTCCGGCCACCCACGGATCCGGCCGGCCGCGGTCCACCAGGTGCAGGATTTCCCGCCCTGGCGTGAACGGCCCGGTCACCGCGGGCACCGCCACGGTCGGACCGGCCGGTGCCGCACCTGCTGCCGGCGCCCCGCTCACCACGGCGAGGCCCATCACTATCGCGACCAACGTCGATCGTCCACGCATGCGGCGCACGTTAACGGGCCCGCGCGCCGCACCGCGTCCTCGTACTCAGGGTGCTCTCAGTTCTCCACGATGATCGTGCCGTCGTGGTCCGGCGTGTACGTCGACTGGATGTGCACGATCTCCCGCATGGCCTGGGTGTTGGCGGCGGCTGCCTGGGTGCCCGCCAGTGCCGCCGTCAGCGCGGCGGCCGCCGCCACGGCGATCCATCGGAATGTCATGGGAACAGCAAACACCGCGACAAGCCGGGGCACAACGGTCGCGCCGAACGGTAGCCCTCCGGGTGACTTGCGGGAATTCCCTGAGTACGGCTGCCCTATCGGGCGGACATTCCCGCGGGCTGTCCGGGCCTGTTGCGCCGTCCGGATTTGGTCGCGTTGCGCCGTACGGGCCTGCTGACTTCCGGGAAATCCCGCTGTTGGCTGGTGCTATTTCCGATTTCCGGGCCGTTTGTGTGCTTCCCGGCGCGGGCGGAATGGAGTAGGCCTCCGGTGTACGTAACGGGACGCGAATTCCCTCTCCACTGCCGGTACGCGATTTCGTCCACTGGGTGGTGGGTGCATGGCGGTCACTGACGCGGTTGGAGTGGGCCGGGGCGACTTCCGGCGTTTCTGGGTGGCCGGTGCGGTCAACCGGCTCGGTTCGCACGTGTCCGGGCTGGCGTTGCCGATCGTGGTGCTTGCCGCCGGCGGCGGGCCGGGCACGGCCGGGCTGGTGGGCACCGTCGGCGCGGCCGCCGAACTGGCCGCCTCACCCGCCGCGGGCGTGTACGCCGACCGCTGGCCGCGCCGCACCATGCTGGTCGGCTCGGCGCTGCTGGCGGCGCTGGCGATGGGGGCGGTGGCGATCGGCGTCGCTACCGGCACCGTCCCGCTGGCGCTGCTGTTCGCCGCCGCGGCGGTCGAGGGCCTGGCCACCTCGGCGTACGCGGCGGCGGCCAGCGGCGCGATCCGGGCCGTCCTGCCGGCGGACAACCCCGAGGCCGCGGTGGGGGCGTTGCAGGCGCGCGAGCAGGGCGCCCAACTGGTCGGGCCGGGCGTCGGCGGCGGGCTCTACCAGCTCACGCCGTGGGCCCCGTTCCTCGCCGACACGGTCTCGTACCTGCTGGCGGCGGCGTGCATCCGGTCGATCCGCACCGACCTGGGGCCGGTCCGCGCCGAGGCCGCCGCCGCCCCGTCCACCTTCCGGGCCGAACTGGCCGAGGGCGTGCGGTACGTCGCGGGCAAGCCGTTCCTGCGGTTCGTGGCGGTGTGGGCCGGCGGGGTCAACCTGGTGCTCGGCGGCCTGTACTTCTTCGTGATCGTGGTGGCCCGGCTGCGCGGCAGCGCGCCCGGGGCGATCGGGGCGGCGCTCACCGCGGCGGGCGTGGCGGGCCTGGCCGGCGCGCTGCTCGGTCCCGCGCTGCTGCGCCGGGTCCGGCCCAGGGTCGTGGTGATCGCGGCGTCCTGGCTGCTGGTCGCGGCGGTGGCGCTGGCCTGGGCGAGCACCACGCTGTGGGCGTACGCGGTGATGCTCGGCGCGGTCTCGGCCGCGGTGCCGGTGCTCAGCATCCTGTTCCAGAGCAAGGCGATCCTCGGCACGCCCGACGGCCTGCAGGGCAGGGTGGCCACCGCGCTGGACCTGTCCAGCCGGGCCGCCGGCGCCGCCGCGCCGTTGCTGGCCGGGACCCTGGCCGCCACCCTCGCCCCAGCCACCGCGGCTGCATGTTTCGCGGCGGCACTGGCCGCGCTCGCCGTGTACGCCGCAGCCGGCATGGGGCGGTGAGGGAGGTGGAGGTCAGCCTGCGGGTGTTCTTCCCCGAGCCGCCCGCCTTTGCCGAGGGGGCGCCGACCCGGGCGGTGTACGTGGGCGATGTGGCCGGGCGCTGCGAGGTGTTCACCTGGGACAGCGCCGCGCGCCGGTCCCGGCAGGTCACCGACCGTCCACAGGGGACGGTCACGGCGGCGGTCGAGCCGGGCGGGGAACGGGTCTGGTGGTTCGACGACGATCTGGCCGGCACCGGCAGCTGGCGGGCGCAGCCGTGGGCCGGCGGGGCTGATGTCGGCCCGCTGCCTGGCGTGCCGGCCGGGCGCGCCGCCGGGCTCGCGATGACGGCTGACGGTGCCGTGGCGGCCGGGTTCTCGACGGCCGGCGGACTGGAGGTGTGGCTCAAGCGGCCTGGCGGGATCCCCGAGCTGGGCGTGACCGGGCCCGCTGGCAGCCAGTTGATCGACCTGCACGGCGATCTGATCGCGTTGGGCGGCGAGCCCGAGGCGGCGGACGCGGTGCGGCTGGTGCGGCCTGGCGTCCCTGACGTGCTGCTGTCCGGTGTGGACTGTCCACTGTGGCCGGTCGGCTTCGACCCGGTGGGGCTCGGCCGGCTGCTGCTCGCGGCGCGGTCCGGCGAGACGTACCGGCTGGCGGTGTGGACGGCCGCGGACGGGCTGCGCGTCCTGGAAAACGTCGGCTTCGAGACCGAGATCTCGCCGAGCTGGTACCCGGACGGGCGCAGGGTGCTCGTCCGGCAGGACCGGCACGGGCGCAGCACGCTGCACGAGGTCGACCTGGCGACCGGCGCGGTGACCGTGCTGCCCACGCCCGCCGGCAGCATCCTGTCCGCGGCCGCCCAGCCGGACGGCGACCTGCACTACGTGTGGACCACCACGACCCGGCCGGCGGCGCTGCGCAGCAGGACCGGGCCGCGGCTGCCGGCCGGCAGCGAGCCGGACCAACCCGGCCGGTTCGGCGAGGTGTGGGCCGGCGGCCCGGGCGGCCCGGTGCACGCGCTGCTCACCCTGCCCGACCGGGACGGGCCGCACCCGGCGGTGTTCTGGCTGCACGGCGGCCCGTACGAGGCCGCGCGGGACGCCTACGACGCGGCCGCCACGCTGTTCGCCAGCATCGGCTGCGCGGTGGTGCGGCCCAACTACCGTGGCTCGACCGGGTACGGCGCGGCCTGGCGCCGGGCGGTGAACGCCGGCCCGGGCGTAGGCCTGGTCCAGCTGGAGGACATCGCCGCCGTCGCGGACCGGCTCGTCGACGACGGCGTCATCCGGCCCGGTCAGGTCGCGGTGTGCGGCGAATCCTGGGGCGGCTACCTCGCGCTGCTGGCCGCCGGGATGCAGCCCGGGCGCTGGCAGGCGGTCGCGGCCGTCAACCCGATCGCCGACTACATCGGGGCCTTCGCCACCACCACCGACCGGGTGCGGGCACTGGATACCGCCCTGTTCGGCGGTACGCCGCACCAGCGGCGGGCCGCCTACCGCGCCGCCTCACCACTGTCCTATGTGGACAACGTGACCGCGCCGGTGCTGCTGGTGGCCGGCACCGCGGACCCGGTCTGCCCGCCCGGCCAGATCGAGACGTACGCCCATGCACTGGAGGCGGCCCGGGGGACGGTGCCGGAGCTGCACTGGGTCGAGTCCGGGCACCAGCGGCTGGACGCCGCGGTGCACGCCGAGGTGCTGGCCACCGTCGTCCGCTTCACCGCCACCGCACTCGGCGGCCAGCCGGTGCGGTGATCGAGCCTGCCGCCGCGAACCCGCGGCGGCACAGGGGGAACCACCGGGAAGGGGGGTGAACCAGCATGCGCAAGACAGTCGTGCAGAACGACCCGCTGCGTGGCACCGGCGACCAGAGCCGGTCCGTGTCGGTCGAGGTCCGCATCATCGTGCGGTTCTAGAAGCGGTACGCGGGCCGGTGCCGACCGGGCACCGGCCCGCCCGATCCCCGATCCCGAGTCACAAGCCACGAGGAGGGACCCGCCGTGCGCGTGGTGCTGATCAACATGCCCTGGGCGATGCTGGACGTGCCCTCGCTCGCGCTGGGCATCCTGCGCGAGGCGGCCCGCGCGGCGGTGCCGGAGGCGGAGGTCGAGGTGGTGCACGCCAACCTGGACTACGTCGACTGGCTGGCGCAGCGGCGCGAGGACTTCGCGATGCCCGACTACCACTACTTCGCGCTGGAGACGTACTTCTCCGGCGTCGGCGACTGGGTCTTCTCCTCGGCGCTGTACGACGATCCACAGTGGAGGGTCGCGGAGCTGGCCGAGCAGGTGCCGATGACCGAGCAGGAGCGGGCGCTCAGCCTGGAGCTGCACGAGTCGGCGCCGCGGTTCATCGAGGAGCTGGTCGAGCGGGTGCTGGCCCACCAGCCGGACCTGGTCGGCTTCACCTCGACCTACCAGCAGAACGTGGCGGCGCTGGCGGCGGCGCGGCTGATCAAGCAGCGGGCACCCCACGTGCGTACGGCCCTGGGCGGGGCCAACTGCGACGGCGTGCAGGGCGAGGCGCTGCACCGCAACTTCCCGTACCTGGACTACGTGCTGCGCGGCGAGGGCGAGGTGTCCTTCCCCGACCTGCTGCTGGCGCTGCGCGACGGCACCCCGGTCGGCGCGATCGCCGGCCTGTGCTGGTGGGACGGCGCGCGGTCGGTGGCCAACCCGATGGCCACCAAACCCCTGGCACCCAGGCAGATCGTGGCACCGGACTACGACGGCTACTTCGAGCGGCTGGACGCCTCCCGGGTGCGGCACTGGGTGGAGCCGAAGCTGGTGGTGGAGGGCGCCCGCGGCTGCTGGTGGGGGGAGAAGCACCACTGCACCTTCTGCGGGCTGAACGGCTCGTTCATGCAGTTCCGCAGCAAGAGCCCGACCGCGTTCCGGGACGAGATCCTGCACCTGGTGGAGCGGCACCAGGTGCTCGACATGTTCGTCGTGGACAACATCCTGGACATGGGGTACGTCACCTCGCTGCTGCCGATGCTCATCGAGTCCGGGTACGACCTGCGGCTCCAGTACGAGATCAAGTCCAACCTCAAGCACCACCAGCTCGAAACGCTGGCGCGCGCCGGGCTGGTCAACGTGCAGCCCGGCATCGAGAACCTGAACAGCCGGGTGCTGAAGATCATGCGCAAGGGCGTCACCGGCTGCCAGAACGTCCGGATGCTGCGCGATGCCGCCAGCGCCGGCCTGTCGGTGGCCTGGAACTACCTGTACGGCTTCCCCGGCGAGACCGAGGAGGACTACCTGCCGATCCTCGACCAGCTGCCGATGCTGCACCACCTGCCGCCGCTGGACGGCGTGGCGCGGATCGTGGTCGAGCGGTTCAGCCCGTACTTCAACCAGCCGGAGCTGGGCTTCGCCGACCTGAAACCCGGCCCGCAGTACGCCCTGACCTACGACCTGCCCGAGCCGGAGCTGCTGGACCTGGCCTACCTGTTCACCGTGCCGCCGCGCGGGGTGGGCGAGGACGTCGGCGACCGGCTGCGGGCGGCGGCGGGGGAGTGGCAGTCGGCGTTCGCGCACAGCCGCCTCACCCACGCCGACCTCGGCGACCAGATCGTGCTGGTCAGCCGGCGCGCGGCCTACGACTGGACCGTGCTGCGCCTGACCACGCCGCTGGAGCTGCACGCGTTCCGGGTCCTGGACCAGCCGAACACGGTGGACTCCCTGTGCCGCAAGCTGTCCACAGTGGACAGCGATTCGGTCCGGGAGCTGCTGGACCGCTGGGTCGGGCTGGGCATCGTCTTCACCGAGTCCGACCACTACGTGCACGTCGCGCCGGCATCGACCAACCAGCACCTGATGCGCATCGACACTGCCCCCAGGGCGGAGGAACTCGCGGAGGCCACGACATGACCGCCCTGCTGCTTGCCCGGTACCGGGAGTCCGACGACGATGCGCTGGGCGTACCCGGGATCGCCCTGGACCCGGCCACCGCCGTCGGCGACCCGATCGCGGCCGCGACGGACTGGTATGCGGCGGGTGTCCGGCGGGTCAAGTTGGACCGGCCGGTCGATCTGGGTGCGGCCTCCGATCCAGCCAGTCTGGTGTGGACGATGGTGCTGCTGCGCGAGCTGACCAGCTGGAGCGTCGCGGTCGACTGGGAGCTGGCCGTCGGCCCGGACACCGCGGAGCTGTGGCAGCGGCTGAACCACCTGTGCCCGCCGCGCGCGCTGCCCGGCCACCCGGAGGAGGCGGAGGTGCTGGCCCGCTGGCGGGAGACGTACTACCTGTGCAAGTGCGCCTACCGGCACGGGCCGGGGTTCGTGGAGGTGCGGGACCGCCGCGCCGGCCCGCTGTCCCGGTTCGTGATCGACGACCCGGCGTACCTGTCCACAATGGACGCCCTGCTGCCCGGCACCCGCGCGGCGGACCTGCCGGCGGGCATCCTGGACGCCTTCGTCACCGAGGGCCTGGCGGGCCAGGCCGGCGAGCTGGCCTGGTGGCTGCCGTACCGGATCCGCCGCTGGCCCTGGCCCTCGATGATCGTCTGAGTTCCGGGCTCAGCCTCAGGCAGCCACCAGCGCGACCGGGATGCCGCCGCGGACCGTGCCCAGGTTGGTCAGCTGGACCCGCTCCAGGGTGTCGGCGCTGCCGCCGTTACTGGTGACCGCGAGCGCCAGGGTGTTCGTTCCGTTGGGGTTGAGGATGCCGGTGGGCAGCACGAAGGTGTGCTGCGGGCCGACGTCGGAGATGTACTGGCCGAGGTTCCAGCCGTTGAGGAAGATCAGCGCGCGGTAGTGCCGGCTGGACCGCGGCGTGTTCGGGTCGCCGATGGTCAGGCCCAGTGAGGCGTCGTGCCCGGCGGGGACGCTGAGGCTGAACCTGGTGCGGTACCAGGACGTGCCGGTGGTGGCCGCGGTGTCCGGCACCGGGCGGGTCGCCCACGCAGAGTCGGCGAAGGTGGGCAGGTGCCAGCCGGTGCGCTCACCGAACAGGCCGCCGTTGTTGAGCGGGCCGCGCGCGGTGTCGGCGATCGCCTCGCCGCCCTTGGCGCCCTGCACCCGCCAGGTCACCGCCGGCTGCACGGTGCTGCCGGCGGCATCGGCGTACGCCACCGAGATCAGCCCGCGGCCCTCCTTGTGCGCGTCGTTGACGCCGCCGTCCTCGTTGTGGCCGTCGTTGCGCACCATCACCGACAGCACGTGGTTGCCGGTGGTCCGGGCGGAGGTCGGCACGGTCAGCGTGGCGGTGCCGGTGGTCGGCGGCGCGGTGACGCCGCTGCCCAGCACGTTCTGGCCGAGGTAGGTGCCGTCCAGCCACGCCTGTGCCATGCCGGCTCCGCCGCCGCCGTAGGTGATCCGGACCGTGGCCGGCGCCGCGCCGCTGAACCGCCCGCGGTACCAGACATCGCCGTGGTGGAAGCCGTAGTCGTCGGCGGTCAGCACCGGCTGGCCGGCCGGCGGTTTGGTGGTGCTGTTGGTGCTGGTCCGGTTCGCCAACGCCCAGGCCGAGTCGTCGAAACCCGCTGCGGCCTCGGGCGATTCGGCCGAGAAGCGCCAGGGGGTCGCGGACAGGTCGGGCAGCGGTACGGTCGCGGGGCCGGGCAGCTGCGCGGTCGTCTGCAGGCTGCCGGCGCTGGTGGTACGTACTGGCATCGAGACGCCGTTCCAGGTGAGCGCGGTGACGGTGGACGGTGCCCACACCTCCAGGCTGGAGGCCGCGGCCGTGTCGCCGGTGAGGGCGAGCACGGTGCCGTTGACCGACGCGGTACGGACCAGCGCCGGGCCGCGCTCCAGCACCGGGCCGGCCGCGGTGTCCTGCCGCCACATGGTGTCGGCGAAGCTCTGGCCGGCGATCAGCAGGGTCAGCGGCGGGCGGCCGCCGCCGGTGATGCGGACCTGCGCCAGCCCGTTGTGGGTGTAGTCCAGCCGCAGGTCGCCGGTGGCCGCGTTGAAGGTGCTGGTGACCGTGCCCGCCACCGCCAGCGTCGGCGCGGAGGAGTAGCGCAGCACCGTCTCGCCGGTCTCACCGTTGCGCCCGTACAGCAGCAGTACGGAGCGGTTGCTGTGCTGGAGGTGGGTCATGATCTCCGAGGTCGAGTACACCAGGCGCTGGCCGTCCACGTCGTAGCCGGCCACCAGCGTCTTGGCGTCCTGCCCGGCCAGCCGCAGCGTGCCCGACTGCGGCACCGTATACGTACCGTCCGAAGTGGACAGTGGGAAGGTGAACGTGTCGGTGGTGGTGGCGTTCGAGGGGTTGTGCACCGCGGTGTAGAAGTGCGTGCCGGTGCTGTTGTTGACGTTGTGGTCGATCTTCACCGCGCTGGAGCTCGGGGTGACCGCGGCGGCGCGGTCCAGGCGGGTGACCGGGTCCACGCTCTGCAGGAACAGGCCCAGCTCCTTCATCGTGGACGCCTTGGGCCGCACCTGCCGGGCCTCGCTGAAGGCCGCCCCGTAGTCGTAGGAGGAGTAGACGACCGGCGCGGGCAGCCAGCCCCAGGAGGTGCCGCCGGCGGTCATGTAGAAGTTCTGGATGCTCAGCCGGTTGGCGATGTTGGTGCCGTAGAAGACCCGCTCGTACCCGGGTCCCTCGCGCACCGACATGCACGGGTAGGTGCCGTTGCTGCCCCAGAAGTCGAACCAGCCGCCGCCGAACTCGGCCGCGAATCCCGGCGTGGCAGGCGATGCGGTCGCGCCGCCGGTGGCACCGCCCGGGCCGTACAGGCCCCAGTCCGGCGCGGTCGACGGGCCGCCCGGGGTGGCGTCGGTGCGGCAGGTGCCGCCGGGGTAGCCGTCGAAGGCGTACAGGTCGACCGGGCCGGGCACCGTGCCCGCGACGGTGGAGCTGGCCGGCACCCAGAAACCGTTGCGGCCCTTGTCGTTGTGGAAGATCGGTACGGTGATGCCGTCGGCGCGGGCCTTGTCGCGCAGGTGCTGCATGTAGTTGCGCTGGGCGGTGCCGGTCGAGGACAGCTCGTTCTCGATCTGGTAGAGGAGCACCGTGCCGGTGCCGTTGCTGAGCTGGTGGCGGGCCAGGATCTGGTCGATGCGCGACTGCCACTCGTCGGTCGCGGCCAGGTAGTCCGCGGCGTCGGTGCGGGCGCGGCCGGACTGGGTGGTCAGCCAGCCGGGGAAGCCGCCGGCGTCGACCTCGGCGTTGATGTACGGGCCGGGCCGGGCGATCACGTACAGGCCGACCTCCTGGGCGATCGCGAGCAGCCTGTCCATGTCGCGCACGCCGGAGAAGTCGTACACGCCCTGCCGGGGCGAGTGGTAACCCCAGTCGAAGTAGATCGACACCGCGTTGTAGCCGTTCGCCCGCATCTTCTGCAGCACATCGCGCCACAGGTCTGGGCTCGGCAGCCGGAACGGGTGGAACTCGCCGGACCAGATGAACGTACGGCGGCCGTCGATGGTCAGCGAATACTGGTCGAAGCCGATCGCGTGGCTGGCCGCTGGCTGGGCGCCGCCCGCGGCGGTCTGCGCGGCGGCGGTCTGCGCGGTGGCGGTCTGGGCTGCGGCGGGGGGTGGGGCCGCGGTGAAGGTGAGCAGGGCGGCAAGCGTCGATGCCGCGGTGGCCGCGGCGGCCAGTCTCCGGGCCATCCCGCACCTCCAGCGCGAAACGGAATGTTAGCGCTAACAGTGCGCGCGTCCGCCCTATCTGGTCAATGCCCCGACCCGGTGCCAGGTGCCAGACTGGCCGTGCGTCCCCGGTCGGGGGGCCGGTGTCGCCTTTCGTCTGCTCCTGGGAGGTTCGATGACCGACATCCACCGTTACCTGACCGAAGAGGTCGGGGAGGATCTTGCCGACGGCATCATCAGCCGGCGGGAGGCAGTCCGCCGCCTGGGCCTGCTGGGCGTCACCGGCGCCGCCGCGGCCGGGTTGCTGGACACGTTCATGGCCGGTGCGGCGATCGCGGCGCCGGTCCCCGCCGACCAGATCCCCGCCAATCGGGGCAGCCACGACGGCTCGGAGACCAGTTGGGCGCCGGTGGCCCGGGAGTCGATCACGTTCGCCGGGCCCAACGGCACGCTGCTGGCCGCCTGGGCGCCGGCCGCCCACCCGCGCGGCGGCGTGCTCGTGATGCACGAGAACCGCGGGCTGACCGAGCACATCCGTACCGTCGCCGGCCGGTTGGCCGCCAGCGGGTACTCGGCGCTGGCCCTGGACCTGCTGTCCGAGGAGGGCGGCACCGGGGCGTTCCCCGGCGAGGCCGAGGTCGCGGCCGCGCTGGCGCGGATCCCGCCGGAACGCTTCGACGCCGACATGAAGGCGGCCGTCGGCGAGCTCCGGCGGCGCGTACACGGCGCGAAGCTGGCCGCGATCGGGTTCTGCTTCGGCGGCGCCATGGTGTGGCGCCTGCTCGCCGCCGGTGAGCCCCGCCTGGCCGCGGCCGCGCCCTTCTACGGGCCGTTCCCGGAGGGCGGGAGCCTGCGCGGCTCGCGCGCCGCGGTGCTCGGGGTGTACGGCGGGCTGGACACCCGCGTCGGCGCGACCCGCCCGGCGGCCAAGGCGGCGCTGGAGGACGCCCGCCTGCGGCACGAACTGGTCACCTTCAGCGAGGCCGACCACGCCTTCTTCAACGACACCGGGGCGCGCTTCAACCCGCACGCCGCGACCGAGGCCTGGCGCCGCGCCCTGAACTGGTTCGACGCCGCCGCGCACCACCACTGAGCCTTCTTCGACGACACCGGGGCGCGCTGAGCCTTCTTCGACGACACCGGGGCGCGCTTCAATCCGCACGCCGCGACTGAGGCCTGGCGCCGCGCCCTGAACTGGTTCGACGCCGCCGCGCACCACTGACCCGGGCAGCTCAGGCTGCCGCGCCGCGCGCCATCACCGCCGCAATGCTGGCGATCGCGGTGCGCAGCGCGGAGGTCGCCAGCCAGCACGCCTCGTAGCTGATGGTGACCGGCGCCCGGCCGAGCCGGACCGGGCGCGCGGGCGTACCGTCGTTGACCTTGGACCGGGGCAGTATGGCCGCGCCCAAGCCGAGCGCCACCCAGTCCTGCACGGTGCGGCAGTCGTGGGTCTGGCCCGGGTAGGTCTCCAGCGCGAGACCGTTGTCGGCGAAGACCTGGCGGGTGAACGGCGTCAGGCCGCACGCCTCGGTGGGCAGCACCAGCGGTGCCGCGGTGGTCTCGGCCAGCTCGATCGGGGCCGCCGGGGTACCGGGCTGCTCGGCGCCCGGGCTCGCCCCCACGGCCAGGAACATCATCGGCTCGCTGGCCACCGTGGCGTGCTCGACGCCGGTGTGCGGGCCGCCCGCGACCGCGGGGGTCAGCAGCATGTCGAGGTCGGCGTCGGCCAGCGCCTGCCGCAGGTCGACCAGGTTCGCCGCCCGCAGCACCACGCCGTGCTCCGGCCGGCACCTGCTCGCCGCCTCCAGGGTGCGGCCGATCAGGTCGGGGCTGATCAGCGGGGAGACCCCGACCCGCAGCGGGGCCGGCTGGCTGGTGGCGGCCAGCCGGGCGTCGGTCAGCAGCGCGTCCAGCGCCCGGACCGCGTTGTCGATGAGGGGGAGGAGCCGGTCCCCGAACGCGGTCGGGGTGGCGCCGCGGGTGGTCCGGTCGAACAGCCGGCCGCCGAGCGAGCGCTCCAGCACCGCGATCCCGTGCGACAGCGCCGGCTGGGTGACCGAGCAGGCCCGCGCGGCGCCGCTGAACGACCCGGCGCGGGCGACGGCGCGGGCGTACCGCAGGTGGGTCACGTTCACGGCGAGTCATTCACGATGTTGATGGCCCCATTCTCATGTCACGGCTACCGCGGTTACGCCGGGATGCTTACTGTCACTGTCGTTCGAGCACTCGACCGACCCTACCGCCGGTCTGTCCCGGTGAGTACTCATACCTATGACTGGAGCCCTGTGATGACCCCGTACACCGTGCTGGTCGACGCCGAGCGCCGGCTGAGCGACCTGGTGCAGGCCCTGCGGCCGGCCGACCTCGACCGGCCGACGCCCTGCGCGGGCTGGGATGTACGAGCGCTGCTCAGCCACACGCTGACCGGCATCGAGATCTTCGCCTCCGCCGCCGACGGCGCGCCCGCCCCGACAGCCGAGGACATGTTCGGTGGTGCGGACCGCCTCGCCGGGGACCCGGTGGCGGCGACCAAGCGGGCGACCACCCGGTCCCAGGCGGCCTGGGCCGACCCCGGCGACCCGGCCGCCGAGGTGACCACGATCCTGGGCCCGCTGCCCCTCGGCCAGGTGCTGGCCATCTCCGCGTTCGCGACCATCGTGCACGGCTGGGACCTGGCCATCGCCACCGCGCAGCCGATCACCGAGCTGCCCGACGACCTGGTCGCGCACGCCTGGGCCGTCGCCGACCAGGTCGTACCCGGGCTGCGCGCGGCGCCGGGGGACCATGGACTGTTCCAGCAGGAGGTCGCCGCGCCGGAGGGCAGTACGCCCACGCGGCGGCTGATGGCCTTCCTGGGCCGTACCCCGGCCTGACCAAACCCGAAGGGACCGCCATGCCGATCGCCCTGCCCGAACTGCTCGGCGAGTACGACCGGGCGCGCCGCCACACCGAGGCGCTGTGGCGCGACCTGACCGTCGAGGAGGTGCGCTGGCGGCCGCGGCGGGACGCCAGCGGGATCGGCTGGCACCTGGGCCACCAGGCCGCGGTGGCGCATTTCATGATCCGCAACCTCACCGCGGCCGAGCCCAGCCCCGACCCGCACCTGGACGGGGTCATGGACTCGGCGACACCGGAGCCGGCCCGCGACGCGCTGCCCGACCTGGGCCGGCTGGCCGACTACCGGCAGGCCGTCGCGGACCGGGTGCACCACCGCATCGGCGCGATCATGGCCGGCCAGGTCGGGGCGCCGCGGCAGCTCACCGTGATCGCGCGGCACCTGCTCATCGCGATCATCAACCACGAGTACCAGCACGACCAGTGGATCGCCGAGGTACGCCAGGCCGGCCTCAACCGCGACGTACCCCCACCCCCCGAATCCGACCTGCTCACCTGCCTCGACGGCTATCTAATGATCGACTGCGACTGAGTTGCTTAGGTGCGGTGGATGAGGTCGTCGTCGGCGTGCCGGGCGGCGGGCGCCGCGGCGTGGCCGTTCTTGGCGACGTCCGCGTGGCCGGGCCACCAGGCCGGGTGCCCGATGAGGGCGGTCAGCGACGGCACCAGGAACAGCGACATCACGAAGCCGGACAGCAGGATGCCGACCGAGACGCTGAAGCCGATCTGCTGGAGGAAGGAGACCGGGGCAAGCGCAAGGGCGGCGAAGGTGCCGGCGAGGATCAGGCCGGCGGCGGCGACCGACGGGCCGGCGTGGTGTACGCCCAGGGCCGCCGCCTCGTGCGGTTCGTTGCCGGCGCGGGCCTCTTCGCGCAGGCGGGCGATCATCAGGATGTTGTAGTCGGTGCCGATCGCCAGCACGAAGAGGTAGAGGATGATCGGCAGCTGGAACGTGACGCCGGGGTGGCCGGCCGCGCCCTGGAACAGGTAGACCGCCGAGCCCAGCGTCGCGGCGAAGTTCAGCAGCACCGCGACGACCAGGTAGATCGGCGCGACCAGGCTGCGCAGCAGCAGCGCCAGGATGATCGCGATGAGCACCGCGGCGACCGGCAGGATGACCGACAGGTCCCGGTTGTTGGCCGAGTTGATGTCGGCGAAGATCGCCGTGGTGCCGCCGACGAGCACCCGGGTGCCCGGTGGCGCGGCGTTGTGCAGGTCGGTACGCAGGCTGTCGCGGACCAGGCTGATCGCCTCGTTCGAGACCGGGTTGCCGTCCAGCAGCACATCGAACCGGGCGACCACGCCGTTCTGCGCGGTGACCGGTTCCTGGACCTTGCCGACGCCCCGGACCTTCGCCGCGGCCTGGAAGGCGTCCAGCTGCTGCTGGCTGAGCCGGCTGCCGTTGAGGGTGGTCAGGTACGCCTCGGTCGGGTTGAGCGCGCCCTGCGGGAAGCCGAGGTTGAGGTCGGCGGTGGCCTTCGCCGACTCGGTCGTGGTCGGGAAGCCTGCGGTGAAGTCGTAGTCGGCCTTGAAGGCGAGCACACCCGCGGCCAGGCCCAACAGCACCACGCCGGAGGCGGCTGCGGTGAGCGCGGGGCGCCGGCCGACTGTCGCGCCGATCCGCTCGAACCGGCTGCCCTTCGGCTGCCGGCGCCACGACTTCGACGGCCAGAACGTGGCCGGACCGATCAGGCTCACCAGCGCGGGGAGCAGCGTCAGCGCGGTGACCAGCATCGCGAACACCGCGATGGCCAGCGCCGGGCCGAGCGAGCCGAAGCCGCCGAAGGTGGCCAGCAGCAGCACCAGGAACGCGACGATCACGGCCGCGGCGGCCGAGGTGATGACCTCGCCGACGCGCTCGACCGCCTGCACCATCGCGGTCTTCTTGTCCTCCCCGGCGCGCAGCCGCTCCCGGTACCGGAACAGCAGGAAGAGCATGTAGTCGGTACCGATCCCGTACAGCACGATCAGCAGCAGCGTCTGCAGGCTCTGGTCCACCTGGAAGTCGAACAGCTGGCCCGCCGCCGCGACCAGGTTGGAGGAGACCTGGAGCACCACGCCGATGACGATGATCGGCAGCAGCGCGGCGATCGGGCTGCGGAAGATGAGCAGGATCAGGATGATGATCAGCGCGAAGGTGGCGATGCCGACGACCGCCAGCGCCGTGTTGAAGGTGTCGTTGTTGTCCAGGAACTGCGCCGCGTCGCCGGCCACCCCGGCGGTCAGGTCGGACCCGGTCAGGGTGGATCTGATCGCGTCCCGGGTGCCCTTGACCGCGTCCATCTGACCCTGGTCGTCGGTCTGCGCCGCGGTGATCGGGACGTTGATGAGCTGGACGACCCGGTTCGGCGCGACCGTGTTCTCGCCGGTGACCGCGGTGCCGATGCCGGTGATCTTCTTGGCGTTGATGGCGTCGGCGAGCTTGCCGACCCGGTCCACGTCGTCGCTGGTGAGCTTGCCGCCGTCGGTGCGCTTGACCACGACCAGCGCCGTGGAGGTGGCCTGCTGCGGGTAGGCGGTCTTGGCCAGGTTGACCGCCTGCACCGACTCGTAGCTGTCGGGCAGGAAGCTGCCCTGGTCGGCGCTGGTCACCTCGGAGAGCTTCGGCAGCAGGGCGATGGCCAGCACGACGCCGACCAGCCAACCACCGATCACCCACCACGGGTGCTGAACGACGAACCTGCCCCAACGAGCGAACACCGGTCACCTCCGCGCGCGACGGATCACTACAGGCCTGCGCCCTCGATTGTCGCGATCGCGGATCCCGGGGCGGAAACCACCCACAGCGATCTCTCAGGTTGGCGCGGAGGACAATGACCGCTCAGATCAGCTCGAAGATGGTGGCGTTCGCCTGCCCGCCGCCCTCGCACATGGTCAGCAGTCCGTACCGGATGCGGTTCTCGCGCATGTGGTGGATGAGCGTGGTGGCCAGCCGCGCGCCGCTGCCGCCGAGCGGGTGGCCGAGGGCGATCGCGCCGCCGTTGGGGTTCAGCCGGGCCGGGTCGGCGCCGGTCTCGGCGAGCCAGGCCAGCGGGACCGGGGCGAAGGCCTCGTTGACCTCGTACGCGCCGATGTCGGCCAGGCCGAGCCCGCTGCGCCGGAGCGCCTTCGCGGTCGCGGGGATGGGCGCGGTGAGCATCACGACCGGGTCGTCGCCGGCCACCACGGCGGTGTGTACGCGCACGATCGGGGTCAGGCCGAGTTCGGCGGCGCGCTCGGAGGTCATCACCAGCAGCGCCGCGGCGCCGTCGCTGATCTGCGAGGAGTTGCCCGCGGTGATGACGCCGTCCGGCCGGAACGCCGGCTTCAGGTTCGCCATCGTCGCCAGCGTGCCGCCGCGGCGTACGCCCTCGTCGGCCTCCACCTTCACCCCGTCGGCCTCGACCGGCACGATCTGCCCGGCGAACCGGCCCTCGTCCTGCGCCGCCGCGGCCTTCGCGTGCGAGCCCAGGCTGAACTGGTCCACCTGCGCCCGGCTCAGGCCCCACCGCTCGGCCACCATCTCGGCGCCGATGCCCTGGTTCGGCCGCACCCCGCCGTACCGCGCCCGGAAGCCCGCCCCGAACGGGTCCGCGCCCTGCGTCGAGCTGCCCATCGGCACCCGGCTCATCGACTCCACCCCGCCGGCCACCACCACCTCGCTGTGCCCGGCGATCACGGTCGCCGCGGCGAAGCTGATCGCCTGCTGCGACGACCCGCACTGCCGGTCCACGGCAACCCCGGTCACGCTCTCCGGCCACCCGGCGCCCAGCACCGCGTTGCGCGCGACGTCGATGGCCTGCTCCCCCACCTGGCTGACGCACCCCCACTGGACGTCGTCGACCACCGCCGGGTCGACCCCGGCCCGCTCCACCAGGCTCCGCAACACCAACGCCGAAAGATCGACCGGGTGTACGCCCGCCAGCCCACCGTTCCGCTTGCCCACCGGGGTCCGAACAGCCTCGACGATGACCGCATCGCGCATGGTGATCTCCTCACCGGCCGGACGACATGGTCCCTACCTTAACCAACCTTGCTCCCCGCCGGCCCGCTGTCTACAGTCCTAACTAGTAGATAGCGATTTATCCATTAGATGGGAGAGCGGCCGTGCAGGTTGCCGGGTTGTGGCGGTATCCGGTGAAGTCGTTGCGGGGTGAGCCGCTGGAGCGCGCGGCGCTCACCCCGGACGGGGTGGCCGGGGACCGGTTGGTTCATGTGGCCGGACCGCGCGGGCTGCTGACCGGCCGGACCCGGCACGGGCTGCTGACCGTGCCGGCGGTGACCGGGGCGGACGGCGAGCCGCGGGTCGGCGGGCACCCGTGGCACAGCGCGGCGGCGGAGGAGGTGGTCCGGGCGGCCGCCGGCGGCCCCGCGCGGTTGGTGGCCTACCGCGGGCCGGAGCGGTTCGACGTGCTGAACCTGCTGGTCGCCACCGACGGGGCGGTCGCCGAGTTCGGGCACGACGTGCGGCGGCTGCGGCCCAACCTGCTGATCGGCGGGGTGCCGGGCGGGGCCGAGACCAGCTGGCCGGGGCGGGCGCTGCGCATCGGCGAGGCCGTCATCGGCGTGTACGCGGTCCGCCAGCGCTGCGTGGTCACCACCATCGACCCGGACACCGGCGCGCAGGACCTCGACGTGCTGCGGCTCATCCGGCACCGCTTCGACCACCGCCTGGCGCTCGACTGCTGGGTCCTCCGGCCCGGCCCGGTCCAGGCCGGCGACCCGGTCACCCTGCTGGCCGGCGCCGTGCGGCCGGAGCGGGTGGGCGGCTGGATCGTCGGCCGGCCGTACGAGCCGGACCAGCGCGCCGCGAACGGCTAACGGGGGGCGGCATCGCTAGCATTAGCCACGTGGATGGCGGTCTGCTGCCCGACGAGCCGGTGCCGATCCGGCTGATGAACACCGTCTGGGCCGACCGGACCGGCGTGCACGACGCACTCGGCACCCCCCGTGAGCTGCGTGCCTGGCTGGCCGCCGCGTACCCGCGGGAGCAGGTCCGCGGCGCCGACCTGGACCGGTTCCGCGCGCTCCGCGACGCGCTGCGCCGCATCGCCGCGCTGCTGACCGCCGACACCCGCCCGGCCGCCGCCTCGACCACCCGCAGCGCGCGCCAGGCGGTCGCCGAGCTCAACCGGGCCGCCGCACTCGCCCCCACCTACCCCCAGCTCACCCTGTCCGGCGGCCAACTCCGCGGCACCCGCACCGGGCCGGCAACCCCCGCCGACCGGCTGCTGAGCACCATCGCCGCCGAGGCCGTGGACCTGTTCACCGGCGACAGCGGCGCCACGATCCGCGCCTGCCACGCCCCCGGCTGCGTCCTCTACTTCCGCCAGGACCACCCCCGCCGGGAATGGTGCTCGGCCGCCTGCGGCAACCGCGCCCGCGTCGCCCGCCACTACGAACGACACCGCCGCACACCACCCTGACGCCCGGATCCACTGATGGGTACGGGGCGGCGCAGGGCGCTGCGGATGGCAGCACCGCCGACGGCCAGCCAGATCAGGTTGAGGGTGGTTGAGGGCCAGGCGTGGTGGCAGGCGCCGTTGAGGGCGAGGCCGGCGGCTCCGGCGAGGTTGAGCAGGTGGTAGCGCAACCCCGCCGCGAGCCGGCCGGCGGCCAGCCGGGCGTAGGCGTACAGCAGGCAGGCGGCGCCGGCCCAGCCGAGGACGTCGGCCGCGATCACGCTGGTACGAAGGCGTAGAAGGGAACAGGGAAGGCGCTGCCGGCTGCGATCACGCTGGTACGACGGCGTAGGCGCGGACCGGGAAGGTGCCGACGTCGCGGACCCGCGGCGGCGCGGCGTGCAGGCGGGCACCGGTGACCGGGAGGTCGGCGAGGTGGGTGAGGTGTTCCAGGACCGGTATGCCGGCCGCCAGCAGGACGGAGTGGGCCGGGCGCTGCCCGCCGCTGTGCGCGTCGTCGATGTTGACGCTGTCGATGCCGACCAGGCGGGCGCCCGCGGCGACCAGGTGCTTGGCGGCGGCTTCGGTGAGGTACGGCGCGGGGTCCCCGTACGCGGGCGTGCCCCAGTGCCGGTCCCAGCCGGTGTGCAGCAGCACCGCGGCGCCGGCCAGGTCGAGCGCGGCCAGCGCGTGCGGGCCGATGCCGCGCTGCTGGCTGCCGGCCAGCCGGACGACCACCGCGGGGAGGTCGGCGACCGAATCCAGCGGCAGGTCGGCGAGGTCCGTGCCGCCGGCGTACCGGTGGTACGGGCTGTCCAGGTACGTACCGGTGTTGCCGACCATGCTGATCCGGTCGATCGCGAACTCCACGCCCGGCGCGTAGTGGGCGCGCGAGTCGGCGCGGGTCAGGTGCGGGGTGATCTCCGGCCCCGGCAGACCCGGGTACGTCGTCATGCCGGCGCTGATCACGTGGTTCAGCTCCACCAGGCGCGCCGCCGCGGCCGGGACGGGCACCGCGCGCGAGCCCCGGTGCGGCTCGGCGACCACCTCGTACCGGTCGATCCGTACCTGGTCGACCATCAGCAGGCCCAGGTGCCCGATGAGCAGGTCGGCCAGCGCCTGCTCGCCGATCTCGGCCGCGGGCAGGTCCAGCCGGAACCCGCGCACCGCCAGCCCGCCGCCGTTGAGGAAGCTCACCTCGGCGTCGAACACCGCCCGGTACTCAGTCATGACCGCAATGCTGCACGTCCCGCTGCCTTTAGTCGTAGTGAAAGCTGTTGCACTTCGCCTGTAGCTTTTCTACATGCAGCTCGACCCGCGGCGGCTGGCCGTCCTCGGCGCGGTGGCGCAGGCCGGCGGGGTGCTCGCCGCGGCCGGCGTGCTGCACCTGACGCCGTCGGCGGTGTCCCAGCAGATCGCCCGGCTGGAGGCCGAGACCGGCGTGCTGCTGCTGGACCGGTCCCGGCTCGGCGGGCGGCGGTCCGCCGGCCTCACCCCGGCCGGCCGGTTGCTCGCCGTACACGCCGCGCGGTTGGCCGACACCCTGGCCAACGCCGAACGCGACCTGGCCGCGCTGACCGGGCAGGTCACCGGCCCGGTCAGCGTCGGCGCCATCCCGACGGCGATCCGGCACCTGGCCGCACCCGCTGCCGCCGCGGTGGCCGCGGAGAACCCCACCATCGACGTGCACATCCGCCAGATCGAGCGTGAACCGGGCCTCGCCGCGCTGCGGGCCGGCGCGCTCGACCTGCTCATCGCCGAGGCGGATCCCCGGACGCGGCCGCACGGGATTCGGGCCGTACGGCTGCTCGACGACCCGTACCAGGTCGCCTTCCCCGCTGCCTGGGCGCCGGTGGCCGGTGCCGAGGCGCTGCTGGACCGGCCCTGGGTCGACGGCCCGCCCGGCTCGGCCACCCACCTCGCGCTCGACCGGATCGCCGCCCGGCACGACACCGTCCTCAACCGGGCGCACGAGTGCCTGGAGTTCCCCGCCGCGCTGGCCGTCGTCGCCGCCGGCCTCGCGGTCGCCGTCATCCCGGCCCTCGCCCAGCCGGCGGGCGAGCAGGCCGCCATCGCGACCCTGGACGCGGACGGCCTCGGCGCCCGCCGCATCGACCTCCTGCATCGCCGCGGCCGCCACGAACCCACTCCCGCCGCCGAACTGGTGGCCCGAGCAATCGCCGCCCAGGTCACGGCCTCGCAGGCGATCGCCAGGTAGCCCGGGCAGCACAGCAACCAGCACCAGCGCAGCTCGGGCGCGCGTCGGCCACCGACAAGTCCGGTGTGGACGGTCCACAGCGGACTGTCCACACCGGAGGTATGCACTGGGGCTGCTCAGGCCTGCACGATCTGGCTCGGGTCGCTGCCGGGATTGCCCACCGGGTGCGGCGCGCGGGCGCACCCCGAGGCCAACACGAACGCGACAGCGGCCAGCGTGATCGCGGCGGCGGCCTTGACCCGCCCGCGATGTAATTTGCCGGAGCTGGCTTGTGGAATTCCCTGGAGATCGTGATTGGGTTCGCATGGCCTCGTTGCCATGTGGGGAAACTCCTTTCGATAAATGAGCCAACCACATGCCGTCGGGCGGCCACCTGTGGGCGGCGGCACCCGAGCGGTTTCCCCGGCGACCCCGGTGCGGGAACGCGTGCACGACCGTACCGTCCCCTGGCCGACCTGCGCACCATTTACCTTGCGCTCATATCTGCTTGCAGTATGTAGTCGGGTCGAGGTCGCTCCAGCGACCATTAGTTGCCCACATATATGTCCGTGGTATTTGCGCCCATCGCACAGGCGTGCGCTTGCCGGGTGGCGCTGAACACGTACAGTGATGCAGAGAACACGCACGGTACGAACACCGCTCGCGGCGCGCCCCGGCCACGAGGAGACGTGACGGCCTGGGAGTCGGAGGAAGGGATGGCGTCGAAGGACGAGGGTGCGCTGCGTTGTGAGCTGCTGGGCCCGCTCGCGGTACGCCGCGGCGAGTGGCATGCCGAGCTGCCGGGCGCGCGGGTGCGGTCGCTGCTCGCGGCGCTCCTGCTGCGACCGGCCGGCTTCGTCAGCGCCGGCCAGCTGATCTCGGCAGTGTGGGGTCAGGCGGACGCGGTTACATTTGACAACCTGTACCACCACATGAGCTCGTTGCGTACGGCAATGCGACCGCTGGGAGTGGATATCCCGAGAGTGCAGTACCGGTTATCCATACCCGATGACTCGGTGGACGCCCGGCAATTCAGCGAATGGTTCGCAACCGCCGCGGCACTTCGCGATACCGAACCGGAGGAAGCATTACGCCGGCTCCGGCAGGCGACCGGACTGTGGCGTGGTCCGAACAGTTTTCCCGAATTGCAATTGCCTGGAATCAGGGCACTGGGCCACCAGCTCGACCTGCGGCGCCTCGACGCGGAGGAGATGCTGGCCGACCTGGAGATCCGGCTGGGCCAGCCGGAAACCATGATCGATCACCTGCGCGACCTCGCGGTGGCGCACCCCAACCACCCGGGCCTCATCGGCGCGCTCATCTCGGTGCTGGCGGCGACCGGGCGCCCCGACGAGGCGGACCAGGTGTACCGCGCTGCCGTGCACCGCTACGGCGAGCAGGTGCCGGCGAAGATCGAGCAGGCACGCCAGGCGCAGCGCGCGGCCGCGGCGCGCACGGTACCCGGCGGGTGGCATGTACCGGACCAGATCCTCGCGGTGGGCCGCCACTTCACCGGACGCCAGGCGGAGTTGCGTGCCCTGACCGGCGTCGACACCGGGCAGTACGGCGCACCGGTCGTGCTGACCGTCACAGGCACCGCGGGCGTCGGCAAGACGGCCCTGGCGCTGCGGGCGGCCCGCGACATGGTCGACGCCGGCCGGTTCCCCGACGGCGCTCTCTATGTCGACCTTCGCGGCTTCAGCGGTACCGACCCGCTCGACCCGCTGAACGCCCTGGACGGCATCCTGCAGAGCCTCGGCGTACCGGGGGATCGGATCCCGTCCGAACTGGACACCAGATCCGCGCTGTTCCGGACAGTGGTTGCCCGCCGCCGGGTGCTGCTGGTCCTGGACAACGCCTTCGACGAAGCCCAGGTGCGACCGCTGCTGCCAGGCACCGCCACCTCTCTTGTGCTGGTGACCAGCCGGCGGCGGCTCACCGGTCTGGACGATGCCGAGTCGCTGCAGCTCGACCCGATGCCGCTTCCCGAGGCGGTCCAGCTCTTCCGGGCCGTGGTCATGCCGCGGCCGGCCGGAGACCAGGACACCGTCGAGGAGGTCGTCCTGCTCTGCGGGTTGCTGCCGCTCGCCGTCCGGATCGCCGGGGCACGGCTGCGTACGACCCGCGCCCTGACCACCGAGCACCTGCTGGCGCTGCTGCGCACCGAACAGGGCAGGCTCATGGTCCTGAACGACGGCGGCCGCAGTGTCGCGGCCGCCCTGGCGGTGTCGTACCAGCACCTGCCGCCCGACCAGCAGCATGCCTTCGCCACCCTCGGCCTGCATCCAGGTGCCGAGTTCGAGCCCTACTCCACTGCCGCGCTGCTCGGCACCGACCCGCCGCGTGCATACCACCTGCTGGATGCCCTTGAGCAGGTGAACCTGGTCGACCAGCACGCGCTCGGCCGGTACCGCTTCCATGACCTCATCCGGCACTATGCGGCAACTACGGGGATGATCACCGAACCCGCGGCCCCGCTCGGTCGCCTGTACGACCTGTACGCGGCGGCCACCTCGGCGGCGATGGACCTTGCCTACCCCTACGAGAGCGACCGCCGGCCCGAGGCTCGGCCGGCCGGGACCGCCCTGCCCGGACTGGGGGAGGAGACGGCCGCGCTCGGATGGCTCGACGCAGAGCTGGGCAACCTGCTGGCGGCAGCCCAGGACGCCGCCGGGCGGGGCCGCGCCGACCACGTCTGGCACCAGTCCGCGACGCTCCACCGGCACCTGCGCACCCGCGGCCGGTACACCGATGCCCGAGCCCTGCACGAACTCGCCCTGGAGACCGCCCGGTCCGCCGGCGAAACCGGCGCCGAACTCGGTGCGCTCATCGCGCTCGGGTCCGTGCACCGATTGCGGGGCCGCCACGACGCCGCGACGGCGGTCCTCACCCGCGCGCTGGAACAGGCGCGCAGGTTGGGCGACCCGGTCGCGGAGCTGGACGCGCTGGCCGGACTCGGGCAGGTCCACAACGCGCACGGCAACCACGGTGCCGCGGTGGACTGCTTCGGGCAGGCACTCGGTCTTGCCCGCGCGACGGCGCAGCCGGGCGGCGAGCTCGACGCGTACGCCGGCATCGGCTATGTGCACCTGGTGCAGGACCGCCCCGGCCCGGCGGCGGACTGCTACGGCAGGGCACTGGAGCTGGCGGCCGAGCAGGGGCACTGGCCGGGGGAGCTGAACGCGCGCTCCGGTCTCGCGCACGTACACCTGGGCCAGCACCGGCTGGCGGAGGCCGCGGCGGAGTTCGAGCGGGTCATGCGGCTGGCGCGGCGCACCGGCAACGCCGCCGGGGAGGTCAACGCAACCCTTGGCCTGGGGGACGTCCACTACTTCCAGGGCCGGTACGACTCGGCCGCCGGCCTGTACGCGCGGGCGCTCGAGATGGCCCTGACCGCGCAGGACAGCGCCGCCGAGATCCGGTCGCTCACCGGGCTGGGCGATGTGCGGCGGCAACAGGGCCAGCTTGGGCCGGCGGCCGACTCGTACCGGCGGGCCGTCGACCTTGCCCGCGGCACTGGGGCGCGCAACTACGAGGTCAACGCGCTGCTCGGTCTCGGCCGCACCCACCAGTCGGCCGGCGATCCGGACCTGGCCGCCGCCGCACACGACAGCGCGCTCCGCCTCGCCCGCGAGCTCGACCAGCGGCAGGACGAGATCCGCGCGCTGGACGGCCTGGCGCACGCGCGGCGGGCCACCGGGCACCCGGACCAGGCGCGGGCACTGTGGGGCAGTGCCCTGCCGATCTTCACCGAACTCGGCATCGCCGCGACCGAGGACGTGTCAGCGGCCGACATCGCGGCGAACCTGGACGACCTCAGCGGGCGGTGACGGCGCGGGCCCGCTTGTCGGCGGCGGTGGGGCCGTGGGAGGTGAGGAGGACCGGTACGTCGAGGGCGTGCTCGATCGCGGCCGGCAGGTTGGCGGGGCAGTCGTAGGTCGGCCGCGTGGTGAGTAGGCGTTCGGTGAGGGCGGCCTGGCGGGTGAGGTCGGTCGGGTCCGGGTTCGGGGCCAGCCGGTCGGTCCAGTTGTAGCTGTCGCACAGCAGGAGCGGGCGGTCGGTCAGGTCGAGGTGGGTGAGGGCCAGGGCGTCCACGCCGCCGCACACCTCCAGGGCGTACCGGTGGGCGACCGCGTCGAAGTGGCCGAAGCGGAAGCTGCCCTGCCAGGGGTTGGTGGGGTTGTGCGGGTCGGTGAGGCCGAGGGTGGGGTCCTCGGTGACCAGCGGGCCGGGGCCGTGCCGGGTGGTGACCACGCGCAGGACGCCGAGCCGGGTGGCGGTCGCGCCCGCCTCGGCCAGCAGGGTCTCGGCGTTGGCGGCGGTGGTCGTACTCCACGTCGTGTACGGGTGGAAGCCGTGCCACTCGTCCAGCAGCACCCCCTGCGCGCCCTCGAAGACGACCGGGCCGGCGGCCAGCAGCCGGGCCACCTCGGCACCGTCCACAATGGACACCCGGCGCGCGAAGGCGGCGAACGCGGCCACGCAGGCGTCGATGGGCGGGGCGTCCAGCGGGCCGAGCTCGGCGGTGAGGCGGTCGCGGAGCAGGGCCAGCCGCTCGCGCAGCAGCGCCGGCCGCAGGCAGTCCCGTACCCGCGGGGCCTGATCCGGGTACGCCAGCGCGTACGAGACCGCCTCGCCCACACCCATCCCGCAGGAGCCGTGCCGGGCGCCGCCGCGGGCCAGCTCGCGGGCCCGGTTGGCCGCCCGGTGGTAGGGCGTGGCCAGCGGCGCCGCGCCGTCGACGGTGAGCCGGTCCAGCGCGTCGGGCACCCCGAGCGCGGCCAGGTGGTCGGCCTCCGGCGCCAGCGCCAGCGGGTCGACCACCACGAACCGCGACAGGTGCGTACGTACGCCCGGCCGCAGCGTGCCCGCGCCGAACTGGGCGAAGGTGTGCCGCCGCCCGTCCGGCAGCACCACCGTGTGGGCGGCCTGCGCACCCCCGTTGAAGCGCACCACCGCGTGGACCGGCCGGCTCGCGCACAGCCAGTCCACCACGGTGCCCTTGCCCGCGTCCCCGTACCCGAGGTCGACGACGATCACGTGCTCCACGGCCGCGGTCCCGGGGGCCTACAGCCGCTCCACCGGGCCGCCGGCCTCGATGGCCGGCAGCCGCGAGGAGGTGGTGGCGGCCGAGCCCACCTGGGCCAGTGCCTTGGAGACGGTGCCGGTGCTGGCCGAGCCCATCTCGGCGAGGTCGGCGATGCCGCGGTCCAGGTCGACGGCCTCCTCGCCCAGGCCGATGGTGAGTGCGATCGTCTCGCACGCCGCGTCCAGGTCGTCCAGCTCCAGCGCCTGCTGGCCGAGCAGGTCGCGCCAGAACGCCAGCACCCGGGAGTCGCGGGCGTGCGCGGCGCCGGTGGGCAGCAGGTGGTAGGTGTCCCAGCGGCGGCGGACCTCGGACACCATCTGCGCCAGCGGCACGTCCTCGGCGCCCACCTCGCCCAGCACCTTGCGCAGCTCGCGCGCCTTCACCCTCGGGTAGGCCATCTCGTCGCCGATGATGAACAGGTAGCCGCGGCGGCCCCGCTTGTCCCAGCAGTCGGTGCCGGTGCGGCGGGCCATGAAGTACATCGCCAGCTCGTACGACTCGGTCATCTGGCCGCCGCCACCGCCCTCCAGCACGATGCGGCCGAGGTCGTCGTCCATCCGGTTGTCCGACTCGAACTGGCCGACCTGCAACGGCGCCCGGTCGCAGGTGGCGTCGCCGATCGCGCCGAACATGATCTGCGGGTCGCGGGCGTACCCCTTGCGCTGCAGCAGCCCGAGCAGCTGCGGCAGCTTGGCCTGGAGTGTCCTCGGCACCCGGCCCATGGAGCCGGTCACGTCGAACAGGACCGCGATGGCCAGCGAGTGCGGGTGTTCGGCGCTGTCGCGGCTCTCCCGGAACGCGCCCTTGGGGTCCAGGTCGGCGTGGACCGTGCGGGCGCCGCCGTCGCTGTAGGAGAACGCGCTGGCGCCGGTCTTCCTGCGGTAGCGGGTGGCGGCGTCGTACACGTCGGTGGACCAGGTTCCGCTTCCCATGGCGGTGCCTCCTAGGTGGGGGTCGGGATGTGCAGGGGGACGAAGACCCGCGGGCCCCACAGGCGCTCCAGCACCTCGTCCAGCTCCGCGAGCAGCCGCCAGGCGTCGTCGGGACGCCGGCGTGGGTCGGGTTGCCGGCAGCCGGCGGCGAACTCGCGCAGTGGCCGGGGCACGCCGGTGCCCCTGCCCAACAGGTCGAGCACGCAGGTGGCGGCCATGGCCAGGTCCGTGCCGGGGCCGGGTGGCCGCTTGGCGCGGACCTCGGCCGGGTACCAGTCGGCGAAGCCCGGCACGAGCGCGGGCACGGCGGCACCGTCCACTGTGGAGTAACACCAGTCGGCCAGCACCAGGCCGTGGTCGGCCGGCTCGATCAGGATGTGTACGGGCAGCACGGCGCCGTGCACCACACCGGCACCGTGCGCCAGGCCCAGCGCGATCAGCAGCCGGCGCCAGATCCAGGCCACGTGCCGGGGCGGGACGCCGGCGGGGAAGGCGGCGCGGATCTCGGTCAGCGGGCGCAGGCCGGGCGCGGCGGCGACGACGTTGACGCGGCGTTCGGCGCCGGTGCGGCGGTCGCGGTGCCGGAAGGACTCGGCCAGCCGCGGTACGTACGGCAGGAAGCGCGGGTCGCCGTCGCGGGCGATCGTGCGCAGTGCCTGCGCCTCGCGGTCCATCAGGTCGTTGTCGGCCGGGTGCCGGGGGAGCTTGAGCAGCCGGCCGGCGCCGACGTCGTACAGGTTGGCGATGTCGCCGCGGTGGGTGACCGGGCCGAGCCGGTATCCGGTGCCGCTGGTGGCGGAGCGGATCGGCACGCCGCCCTGGTACGCCTCCCACAACGCGGCCAGCCGGGCGAAGGCCGCGGTCGCCGCCGGGCGGTCCGCCAGCGGTGCCCGGTCGGGGTGCAGCAGGCGGGCCAGCTCCCGGTAGCGCTGCACCGGCGCAGAGCTACCGGACGGCGTTGAATTGCCGGACGGCGCTGAGCTACCGGACAGCGCCGAGTTGCTGAACAGCGCTGAGTTGCTGGATGGCGCTGTGTTGCCGAACAGGTCGGCGGGGTCGGTGGTCGCCTCGAGCAGGGCGGCGGCTTCGGTGGGGGTCACCTGACCGCCTCCTCGCGGGAGGGGCGGAGCAGGGCGGGGTGCAGGAGCTGGGCGTCGCCGGGGCGGTAGAGGCGGGCGCGGGGGCCGCCGCGCTGGCCGCCGCGCTCGGTGGTGGCGCCGGTGCTCTCCACGAAGCCGGGCACCGAGAGGACCTTGCGGTGGAAGTTGCCCGCGTGCAGCTGGTCGCCCCAGACCGCCTCGTAGACGGCGCGCAGCTCGGCGATGGTGAACTCGGGGCCGGCGAAGCGGGTGGCCAGCGGGGTGTACTCCAGCTTGGCGCGGGCCCGGTCCAGGCCGTCGGCGAGGATGCGGGCGTGGTCGAAGGCGAGCCGCCGGCTGGTGCCCGGGCGCTGCCGGACCGGCCGGTCCCGGACCTCGGCGGCCTCGGGCAGGCCGAGCGCGGCGACCGGGGTCCAGACCGCGGACCGGGCGTCGGTGCCGGCGGCGGGCTCGGGCAGGTCGGGGGCGAAGGCCAGGTACGCCACGGAGACCACGCGCATGCGCGGGTCCCGGTCGGGCGCGCCGTAGCTGGCGAGCTGTTCGAGGTGGATGCGGTCCAGCGGGCCGGCCGAGCCGAGCAGGCCGGTCTCCTCGGCCAGCTCCCGGGCCGCCGCCTGGGCCAGGTCCTCGGCGGGCCGGACGAAGCCGCCGGGCAGCGCCCACGCGCCCTCGTGCGGGGGCTGGCCGCGCTGCACCAGCAGCACGTTGAGCGCGCCGTCGCGGATCGTCAGGGCGACCACGTCGACGGTCACCGCGACCGCCGGGTAGGACCGGGGGTCGTAGGCCGCCAGGAACTGCTGCTCGTCCACCGCACCGCCGCTCAGTAGTTCTCACTGTGAGAATTTCTAGGGGTGAGAACAACCTAACACGTGCCGGTGGCAGTTCCAGGACACTTCCGGGTCGGTTTGAAGCTGACCGCGGCTAGCGGCCTCTCCAGACCGGCGGGCGCTTCTCGGCGAAGGCGCGGGCACCCTCCCGGGCGTCCTCGGAGGCGAAGACCGGCGCCATGATCTCGCGCTGCCGGTCCCACGCCTGCGCCATCGTCCAGTCCGGCGCCTGCGTCAGGATCTGCTTGGTCGCCGCCAGCGCGAGCGGGCCGTTGCCGGTGATGCGGGCGGCCAGCGCCAGGGCACCCGCCAGCGCGCCGCCGGGCGGGGTGAGGGCGTTGACCAGCCCGTACCGGTGGGCGTCCGCGGCGCTCATCGGGTCGCCGGTCAACGCCATCTCCATGGCGATCGCGGGCGGGATGCGGCGGGGCAGCCGCAGCAGCCCGCCCGCGCCGGCCACCAGCGAGCGTTTCACCTCGGGGATACCGAACCGGGCGTCCTCGGCGGCCACGATCAGGTCGCAGGCCAGCGCCACCTCGCAGCCGCCGGCCAGCGCCCAGCCCTCCACCGCGGCGATCAGCGGTTTGCGCGGCGGGGCGAGGGTGACACCGCCCAGGCCGCGGCCGGCGAGGCTGACCTCCTCACCGGCCAGGAACGCCTTGAGGTCCATGCCGGCGCTGAACGTACCGCCCGCGCCGGTCACGATCCCGAGCGCCAGGTCGGGCCGCTGGTCCAGGTCCTCCAGGGCCGCGGCCATGCCGAGGGAGACCGCCCGGTTGATCGCGTTCCGGGCCGCGGGCCGGTTGATCGTGATGACCTGTACGCCGTCCCGCTGCTCGACCAGCACCTCGTCGCCCATGCCGGGAAACCTAGCCGAGGCAGCCTCCCAGAACGGCATTCTGGACAGTTCGCTGATGTCCAGAATGTGGTTCTGTAGGGTTGATTGCCGTGACGATGCCGATCGACCCGCGGTTGGCCGCGCTCATCGCCGCAGCGGACTCGCTCGCGGAGACGGCGGCGGCGCAGCGGCGGCACGCGGCGGACCGTACGGCGGTGGGCCGGATCCTGGCGGCCACGCTGGAGTTGATGGGTCGCGGGCCCGAGATCCGGATCGCCGAGGTCGTCCGGGCGGCGGGGGTGTCGAACGACGCCTTCTACCGCGCCTTCCGCGGCAAGGCCGAGTTACTGGCCGCGGTGACCGACCAGGCCCAGCACCGGTTGGTCGGGCATGTCGCCGAGGAGTTGGGGGCGGCGCCGGATCACCCGGTCGAGCGGGTACGGGTCTGCGTCCGGGCCGTTCTCGACCAGGCCGACCCGAAGACCGCGGCGACCACCCGGGCGGTGCTGCGGCACACCTCCCGCCCCGACGGCACGCTGCTCGGCTGCCGGCTCGCCGACCTGCTGGCCGGTCCGCTGGCCGCGCTCGGCTCACCCACGCCCGCCGCCGACGCCCTGGCCGCCGCGGGCGCGCTGCTGTCGGCGCTGGAACAGCACCTGTGGGCCGGCACCACGCCGACCGCGGCGGATGCCGATCACCTGCTCGGCTACCTGCTGCGCGCCTCCCGGCCCTGAAGCTCAGGGCCCTGAGGCTCAGGCGCTGAGGGTGCCGAGGCGTTCCAGCCGGGCGGACAGGCGGCGGGCGGCGTCGCGGACGTAGCTGGTGCGCTGCGGGGTGTAGGCCGGGCCGTGCACGCTGCTGGCGGAGATGGCGGCGACCGGGCGGCCGTGCACCATGATCGGCGCGGCCACGCAGGAGATGTCGGCGCGGAACTCGCCGCGGTCGGTGGCCACGCCCGCGGCCCGTACGCTCGCCAGCTCCTCCATCAGGTCGGCCGGGGCGCGCAGGCTGTGCTGGGTGGGCGGGGCCAGCGGGCGGCGCAGCACCGCCTCCAGCGCCGCGCGGCCGGCGTAGGCGAGCTGGGCCTTGCCGATCGCGGTGTGCGCTGCCGGCGCGGTCAGCCCGACCTGGGTCGGGATCCGGCTGCCGCCGGGCGCGGTGATCTTCTCCAGGTACAGCACCTCGGCCCCGCTGAGGACGGCCAGGTGCACGGTGGTCCGCGCCTCGTCGTACAGGCGCTCCAGCTCGCCCAGGCTGGCGGTGCGCAGCCGGCCGTACGGCGAGATCGCCGCCTGGGTGCCCAGCTCGCGCAGCCGGGAGCCGAGGGTGTAGAGGGAGTCGCGGCGGCCGACGAAGCCCAGGGTCTCCATCTGGCGCAGGATGCGGCAGGCGGTGCTCTTCGGCAGGCCGGTACGCGCGGCCAGCGCCGACAGCGACTGGGCCGGCCGACCGGAGCCGAGCGCGTCCAGCAGCCCGAGCGCCTTGCCGACCACGCTCGCCCCGCCGACCTCGTCCACTGAGAGCTCCGCTGGCGCGGCAAGCCCGGCTAGCCGCCGCTCCGTCGTTCGCACGTGTGCCACCCCCGTGGGCCTCGTCCGATCCGGAGCCACCATGCTATTGGCCCAGCGTCCGGCGGTCAGTCGGTCACACAAAATTGCCTGATGCCCGCCCTTTTGACATTCATGTCGGACTTCGCCGCTGTTCGATGCAGGAACTACCCCCGGAGTCGACAAGGACGGGCACGCACCGTTCCGGATCTCTGGCGCACTGTAGTCAGCGCCATGACCAGATTCGGCCAGCGTGCCACTGGGTGGAACACGGGCTGGGCAACCGGCCGCCTTTCCGCTTGCCTAGGGCCCGCGTGCGGTCTGCGAACGCCTGCGACCTGGTCGCTGCCGATACCGCGAAGCACCGCCTCCGAGCCGAATAGGTAGTGAATGAAGCGTCTTGCGTTCTGGCGGAGCAACCGCCGGACCATCCGTACCCGGGTACTGGCGATCGTGCTGATCCCGTGCGTCGCCCTCATCGCCGTCGGTATCGGCTCCTCGGCGTACCTGATCTACAGCGGGCTGAGCGCGAAGACCTGGTCGCAGGAGCTGCGCAAGACCACCGCGCCGTCCGTCGGATTCTTCACCGCCGTGGACCAGGAGCGCCGGCTGACGATGCTCCGGATCGCCGGTGACACCAGGGACTCGACCAACCTGGAGCTGGTACGCCCGAAGGTCGACCTGGGCATCACCCAGATCGCCGCGCTTGCCGACCAACTCGCCAAGCAGCAGGGCAGCAACGGCTCGCTGTCCAGCACCGCGGCCGACGGAGTGCGCGCGCTGCTGCCGCAGCTGGCCGCGGTCCGGCAGGCCGTCGACGGCGGCGGCATCTCGCGGGAGGAGGCGGCCAAGTTCTTCGACGGGCTGACCGCCATCATCGGCCAGGGCCAGATCAGCGTCGTCCTCGGTACGGTCAAGAGCGCCGACGCCGCGCTCCAGCTGCCGACCACCGTCGACCTGTTCACCGTCATCGACACGATGGCCAAGAGCAACACGATCGCGGCCGGCGGTGTGGCCAGCGGCGGCATGACCCCGAACGACCTGCACCAGTACCAGACCCTGGTGGTGTTCTGGCACGCCAGCCTCGACTCGCTGGTGCCGCGTATGACCGCGAACGGGAAGGAGCGGTACAAGGCGCTGATCGGCAGCGCGGCGTACCGGCGGCTGGTCACCTACGAGGATGCGTTGATCGCGCGCGGCCCCCGGCCCGGCGTCGCTCCCGACGTCCGGCCGCTGCCGAGCACGATCACCCAGTGGCAGCGCGACTACGAGGCGGTGAACGACGTCCTGGCGGGGATGTGGGCCGAGCACCTCAACTACGCCGAGCAGCTGGCCGCCGACGCCGGTAACCGCAAGTTCGTCCGCTCCCTCATCGCCGGCATCGGCATCCTGCTGCTCGCCCTCGGCGCGTTCTTCGTCGCGGCGCGGCTGTCCAACCAGCTGATCCGGCGGCTGAAGAACCTGCGCGCGGAGACGCTGGAGCTGGCCGACGTGCGGCTGCCGCAGATCGTGCACCACCTGCGCGCCGGGGAGCCGGTCAACCCGGCCGTGGACGTACCCGACCTGGAGTACGGGTCGGATGAGATCGGCGCGGTGGCCGACGCGTTCAACAAGGCGCAGCGGACCGCGGTGGCCGCCGCCGAGCAGGAGGCCCGGGCCCGCGAGGGCATGAACGCGGTCTTCCTCAACATCGCCCACCGTTCGCAGATGGTCGCGCACCGGCAGCTCGAGGTGCTGGACGAGGCCGAGCGGCGGCAGGAGGACCCGCAGCACCTGGAGCTGCTGTTCCGGATCGACCACCTGGCCACCCGCGCCCGGCGCAACGCCGAGAACCTGGTCATCCTCGGCGGCGAGCGCCCCGGCCGGAAGTGGCGCAACCCGGTGCCGCTGGACGAGATCGCCCGCGGCGCGGTGTCGGAGACCGAGAACTTCGCCCGGGTCAACACCGTCCGGCTGCCCGAGATCATGATCGACGGCGGCATGGTCGCCGACCTGATCCACCTGCTCGCCGAGCTGGTCGACAACGCGACCTCGTTCTCCCCGCCCGGCACGCGGGTGGAGGTGCGCGGCAACCTGGTCGGCAGGGGAGTGGTCATCGAGGTCGAGGACCAGGGCCTGGGCATGACCGAGGGGCAGCGCGAGCGGCTGAACCAGATGCTGCAGGACCCGCCCGACTTCCAGGTCATGGCGCTGTCCCGGCAGATGCGGCTGGGCCTGTTCGTGGTCGCGCAGCTCGCCGGCCGGCACGGGATCCAGGTCACGCTGGCCGAGTCGGCGTACGGCGGTACGCGGGCCATCGTGCTGATCCCGTCGGCGCCCTCGAACCTGCGGCCCACCGTGGGTGTCCCGCCGATGGCGGCAACGCCCGTGCTGGCCGCCGCCGACGGGCCCGCGCTGCGCACCGGGCGGCCGCGGCGGCCCGTCGGCGACGAGATCGAGATGCCCGCACTGCCCGAGCCGCGCCAGCTGTACGCGCCGCCCGCCCGCGAGCCGCGACCCCCGGCGATCGCTCCGGCACCGGCCCCCGAACCCGCCACCGCCAACGGCGCCGCGCCGCAGGACCACGATGCCGTGCCGCACGATCTCGAGCCGCTCGGGTTCAACGGGTTCGAGCCGCACAGCACCGGCACCTTCGGGGCCGCCGAGGCGGGGTCGGACTTCCCGGCCTGGCCGGAGCCGACCTGGGCGCCCGAGGACGAGGCGATGCGCCGGGCCCGCGGCCACCGGCCCCTGCTGCCGCCGCGCGAGCCGCTGCGGTCCATCCCGGCGCGCGAGGTGGAGCTGGACGCCGCCGAGCCCCCGGCGCTGGAGCCCGACCTGGCACCGCAGCCCGACCTGGTACCGCCGCCGGATCACGACGACACCCTGCAGCTCAAGGGTGCGGTGTCCAGCGCCGCGCCGTACGCCACACCGCTGCCGTACCCCAACGGCAACGGGCACCGCCCCCCGAACGGAACGAGCAGCCACGCCCCGAACCACGCCCCCGACGTGGCCGGCCCCCCGCAACACCGTCCTGCCAGCGGCGGCCGGGCGCCCCTCCCGCGCCGCCGCAAACAGGCCAACATCGCGCCGCAACTGGCGGCCGAGATCGCCCCACCGGATGCCTCGGGTGCCGAGACGGTCGACGGCCGCAGCCCCGAACAGGTCCGGGACACGATGTCGGCCATGTTGCGGGGCACCCGGCAGGGCCGTGAGGAACGCCCGGACACCACCCGTGAGTAGGGCACCGATCGAGGACGAGGGCTGACGAGGATCTTGATGGTCGACGCACATATGAGGGACCTGGACTGGCTGCTGGACGACCTGATCAACCGGCTGGCCGGTGCCGAGGGGGCGGTCGTGCTGTCCGCCGACGGGCTGCTGATGGGCAGGTCGCGGAACGTGCAGCGCGAGGACGCCGAGCACCTGTCGGCGATGGCCTCGGCGTTCCAGAGCCTGGCCCGCGGCGTGGGCCGCCAGTTCAACAAGGGCGGCGTACGGCAGACCGTGGTCGAGCTGGACCGCGCGTTCCTGATCGTCACCGCGGCCGGGCACGGGGCGTGCCTGGCGCTGCTGGCGAACGAGAACGCCGACATGGGCATGGTCGCGTACGAGATGAACGTCCTCGTACACCAGGTCGGCAACAACCTGGTGGCCTACCCGCGGAACGGGATGAGCGAGCTGCGGTACGACACGCAGAGGTGATCATGGACGAGGAGAGCAGTGAGTTCTGGTTCGACCGCGAGCCCGGCCCGCTGGTCCGGCCCTTCGCGCTGACCGGCGGCCGGGCCGACACCGACCGGCACGGCCTCAACATGATCACCCTGGTCCGTACGGTCCAGGTCCCGCTGGACACCCACACCCTCACCCGGGAGAGCCTGGCGATCCTGGACATGTGCTACGCCCGACCGCTGTCGGTGGCCGAGGTCGCCGCCCGGCTGGACGTACTGCTCGCCGTCGCCAAGGTGCTCATCAGCGACCTGCTCGACGCGGGCCTGCTGGCGAGCCAGGCGCCGGTTTCCACCACCAGCAACGCACCCGATATGGACCTACTCCAGGCGGTACTCGATGGCGTCCGTGACATCTGATCAGCCGGTCCAGCCGACGGCCACCTCGGTCAAGCTGCTCATCGCCGGCGGGTTCGGCGTCGGCAAGACCACGATGGTCGGCTCGGTCAGCGAGATCATGCCGCTGCGCACCGAGGAGAGCCTGACCGCGCTGAGCGCCGGCACCGACGACCTGACCGGGGTGGAGGGCAAGACCACCACCACGGTCGCGCTGGACTTCGGCCGGATCACCATCAGCCCGTCGCTGGTCCTGTACCTGTTCGGCACGCCCGGGCAGGACCGCTTCTGGTTCATGTGGAAGGAGCTGGCGTACGGGTCGCTGGGTGCCGTGGTCCTGGCCGACACCCGCCGGCTGGACTCCTGCTTCCCGGCCGTCGACTTCTTCGAACGCACCGAGATCCCCTTCATCATCGGGGTGAACTGCTTCGAGGGCGCCGACCGGTACGAGGAGGCCGAGGTGCGCGAGGCCCTCGACCTGGACGACCGGCTCCCGGTCGTGCTGTGCGACGTGCGCAGGCGCGAGTCCAGCAAGCAGGTCCTCACCGCGCTGATGGAGCACGTCATCGCCGTCGCGCAACGCCAGTCCACCGGCGCCGCCTGGTAGGGAGCCGCGGTTCGGTCGCGGCAGTTTCAGTCGCGGCGGCGGAACTCGGCGAGTTTGTGCCGCATGCGTTCCTTCTCGCGGCGGATCCAGTCCTGGCCCTCGGCGGCGACCGACTCGAGGGTGAGCAGGGCGCTGTTGGCGCCGGTGGTCTCCTCGACCAGGTCGGCCAGCGCCTTGGAGCGCTCCCGTAGCTCCAGCGGCAGCAGCGTGTCGTAGTTGGCCTCGATGGCGATGTCGGGACCGTTCAGCAGGGTGATCCGGAACGCCTGGCGCAGCACCGGGGTCATCGGCCGGTTGGCCGGGCCGCCGCCCGCGGGCGAGGCGACCTGCCGCCGGCCGTGCGGGCGTACGGTGCGCGGGGTGGTGTTGACCGCGGCGATGGCGGTGTAGCGGAACACCCGGCGCTGCTCGTTGTTGGTGGCGCCGCTGGCGAAGTCGAGGACCTGCTCGATCTCGCGCACCCCGTTCGCGGTGAGCAGGAACAGCTTCACCAGGTACCGCGAGTAGCGCGTGGTCCCGTACAGCATCCGGGCCTGCTGGCTGCCCGGCGCCGGCTCGGTGAGGATGAAGTGCGCGATCACATCGCCGCTCTTGAGCGTGTACTGCCGCATCGCCTGGGTGCGCACGTACTCCTTGTCGTACTCCAGCCACTGCGCCATCTGCGCGTCGCTGGGCCGGTCCTCCAGCCTGGCCCGCTCCTGCTCGTACGCCGACCGCTCGGCCCGTTCCAGCGCGGTGGCCTCGCCCTCCTCCTCCCGGCTGCGGCGCCGCTCGGTGTAGCGGGTCAGCCCGGCCGGTACGGCCGGCGAGCCGAGCGCCGCGGTCAACGGGAACACCGCGGCCAGCCACGGGTTTCCCGCGAACGCGGTGGCGACCGCGATGACCAGCCCGCCGGCAACGACCACCAGCGCGGCGAACAGCCGGGCCGCGTCGGCCGGGCGCGGATCGAACTGCGTCCGGTACGCGCGCAGTGCCCCGTCCTGCCAGCCGCGGACCACCTCCCCGGCGTGCCAGCGGACCAGCCAGTCCAGCGCGGTGGCCTCCACCGGCGGCGCCTGGTACGAGGCGACCAGCTCGTCGCGCAGCCGTACCCGCCAGGGCGCGGTCTCGGTACGGAACCGCGCCGCCGCACCGGGATCGGCCGGGTCGGGTGGCAGCGCTTGGCCGAACCGCTGCGCGATGATCGCGTCCAGTTCGAGGCCGAAGTCGCTGCCGTCGGCGGCGCCGGCCGCCGACGGGTCCGTGCCCGCCGGGTCGGTCCCCTGCGGCCGCAGCACGGTGATCGGCGCGTACTCGCGCTCCTTGGCCCGCCGCCGCCGCAGCGCGTACTGGTACGGCAGCCCGACCCGGACCGCGACCAGCCCGCCGCCCGCAAACACCACCAGGCTCAGCAGCGCCTCCAGCGCACCGCCGGTCAGCGCGGCGGCGAACAGCGCGAACAGCCCGCCGGCCAGCAGCCCCAGCCGGCCGGCGAGCAGGGCGTCCTCCCGCGGCCCGAAGGGGACCGGCGCCACCTGCCGGCGGCGCGGGGCGGCCGGGTCGGGCTCGAAGAACAGCGGCACCCGCCAGGGCCGGCCGCGGCCCATCCGGCGGCGGGTGATCTCGGTGGCGATGTCGGCGTCGGAGCGGTCCTGCCGGCCCCAGTGCAGCACCATGGCCAGGTGCCGCTCCAGCTCGGTGCGGCGGCCGGCCGGGAGGGCGGCCAGGTCGGTCATCGCCTGGTCGAACATCTCGCTGTGCGGTACGCCGTCGCGCGCGGTCTCCGCGGCGATCCACCACTCCACGAACTGCTCGATCACGCCGAGCGGCGCCCGCCACTGGTCGGCGCCGCAGGCCAGCGCGCGGTCGAAGATGCCGCGCAGCTTGCCGAAGTCGCCGGCGTCCAGGTGGTCGAAGGGCCGGCCGCTGAGGATCGCCAGCGCCCAGTAGTAGGCGGCCTCGGGGAAGAACCGATCCCGCGCCACCGCGTCGGCGATCAGCCCCTCCGCGGTGGTGGGCGCGCCGCCGTCCAGGTGCTCCTTCGCGACGCGGAACTGTTCCTGCGGCGTGTCCCCGTGGATCTGGTAGGTCTGGTTGTGCACGTGGGTCACGTCGTAATGGATCTGGGTGTCGATGTGGCCGACCTGCTGGCCCACCTGCGCCGCGCCCGCGGCGATGTTAATCCCCACTGGCGCGGTCACAGCGTGCGCGCCGCCACGATCGCGGTCGTGACCCGGGTCGCGAGGTCGGCAACGTCCTCGACCAGGCCCTTCAGCCGCCTCAGCGCGAGGACGAGTGTGCCGCGGCCGGCCGCGTCGGCGGATGCGGCATGGGTGGACGCCTCGGCCAACTCGGCCCCGGCCGCGGCGAAGGTCGCCTCGTCGATGCGCCCCGCGGCCCGGTGGTCGGCCAGGGCACGCACCAGGTCGGCAAGCTGGGCGCGCAGGTCCGCGGATCCGCTGCCGACGTGGACCGAGCCGTACACATGGTCTATCCGGGTGCCGATCGACCCGATCTGCTCACCGACCCGCGCATTGCCGGCAGCAATGTTCACTGACTTTTCCGCCACGTGCGTTTCACCATTCCGTGCCCAGAACCCCGTGCCCCAGTACAACGTGGCAGCGAAGCGTACTGGACAGCGCCGTGCCCGCGGTGAGACCACACCGCGGGCACGGCGATCGGTGCGCGAAGGGGCAGGGCGACCGGGCCGGGAGGTCAGTGCTGGAACAGTCCCAGCGGGACGGCGTCGGCGAACATCTGGTAGCCGGTGGGGTTCAGGTGCAGGTGGTCACCGGTGTCGATGCTGGCCAGCAACTGCCGGGGGATGGCCGGGTCGCGGGCCACCTTGTCGAAGTCGATGACCGCGTCGAAGGCGTGGCTGGTACGGATCCACTGGTTGACCCGCTGCCGGGACGCCTCGCGCAGGCCGGCCGGGTCGTCGTAGCCGGTGTTCCCGCCGAACGGCGTGATCGTGGCGCCGTACACGGTGATGCCGGCGGTGTGCGCGCGGGTGATGATCTGCTCGTACGCGCCGATCAGGTCGCTGGTGACCTGGGCCTGCCCGGCCTCGCTCGCCTCGGCGGTGCCGATGTCGTTGACGCCCTCGAAGACCAGCAGCCAGCGCACGCCGCTGGTGGCGAGTACGTCGCGGTCCAGCCGGGCCAGCGCGTTCGGGCCGAGGCCGTCGTGCAGGACGCGGTTGCCGCCGGCGGCCTGGTTCAGCACCGCGACGTCGTCGGTCGAGTGCCGTGCCTGCAGGCGGGCCAGCAGTCGGTCCGGCCAGCGGTCGTTGCCGTTGGTGGTGGAGCCGCGGCCGTCGGTGAGGGAGTCGCCCAGCATGACCGCGGCGGCGGTCCGCCCGGAGGCGCGTACCTCGACGCCGGACAGCAGGTACCAGTGGTCGGCCCGGGTCGCGCCGGTCAGGTCGGCGTCGCCGACGTGGTTGCCGGCCAGCAGCCAGGAGGAGGTCCGCGAGCCCGGGTGCGAGGTGAGGTTGTTGGTGGCCTGCCCCGCGGCCAGGTAGGTGGTGACGGTCAGGTTGGTCTGCGCGCCCAGGTCGAAGGCGAACGGGTCGGAGACCACCTGCGCGCCCACCGACACCACGGTGGAGGCGCTGCCGTTGAAGGTGACCGGCCGCACCGTGCCGGGCTGGATCGCGGTGACCCCGGCGGCGCCGCCGGCCGGCAGCGCGACGGTGACCTGCGTGATCGGCAGGTCCGCGGTGCCGAAGGCGTTGGAGTAGCGCAACCGCACCTGCCGGCCGCTCACCGACACGTGCACGGTCTGCCGCAGCGTGGTGTCGGCCAGCACCCGGTCCGGTTGGGTGAACGGCGCCGGCGGCAGGTTGCCCGGCTCGGTCAGCTGCGGCATCGAGGTCCAGGTGTTCACCCAGTGCGCGCCCGGCGAGCCGCCCGCCGCGCCCTGCGTACCGCTGCTGTGGAGCGTGACCACGACCGCGGGCGCCACCGCGACCATGGCCACACAGGCGAACGTTCCCACCCAGCGCAGGCCGGGTCTGATCATGGCGGCCTCCTTGCCGGACACGCTCTGAAACATTTCGCAACATCCGTGTTTCGTTCTGAAACGTAGGTGCGGCGCTGGTGGCCGGTCAAGGATCCGATCGGGGGAGGCACCGGGTCGAGGCGCGCACGATCAGCTCGGTGGCCAGCTCAACGTGGTAGCTGTCCAGCTCCTGCCCCTCGATCAGGTTGTGCAGCATCTGCGCGGCCATCCGGCCCATGTACGCCAGCGGCTGCCGCACCGTGGTCAGCGGCGGCGAGGCCCAGCGCGCGACGGGCAGGTCGTCGAAGCCGACCACGCTCAGGTCGTCGGGGACCGACAGGCCGGCCGTACGCGCGGCTTCGATCACGCCGAAGGCCTGCTCGTCGCTGCCGGCGAAGATCGCGGTCGGCGGGTCGGGCAGGGCGAGCAGTTCGATGGCCGCCTCGTACCCGCCGGAGTGGTGGAAGTTGCCGTCCCGCAGCAGGTCCGGATCGATCGGCAGCCCGCCCGCGTCCAGCGCCGCCCGGTAGCCGTCCAGCCGGGCCCGGCTGCACAGCAGCGCGGGCGGGCCGCCGATCGCGGCGATGCGGGTGTGCCCGTGCCGGATCAGGTGCCGGGTCGCGGCCACCCCGCCGGCCCAGTTGGTGGCGCCCACGCTCGGCACGTCCGGGTCCGGCAGGTCGACCGGGTCGACCACGACGCACGGCAACCCGGCGCGCTCGAACACCAGCCGGTGCCGCGCGGTGAACTCGGCGGTCACCACGATCACCCCGGACCGCCCGGCGCGGGCGATGTGCTCGGCCCAGCACGGCGGGTCCGGGGCCTCGGCCATGGACGACAGCACGATGTCCACCTCGGAACTGGCCGCGCCCTTGATGATCTCGGTGGCCCACTGGCTGTCCAGGTCGCGCACCACCAGGTCGACCAGCCGGCGGTTGCCGTTGCGCCGCCGCTCCAGCGGGACGTACTGCTGCTGGACCAGCTCCCGCTGGATGCGCGCCCGGGTGCCCGGCGCGACGTCGTCCCGGTCGTTGACGACCTTGGACACCGTGGCCAGGGACACCCCGGCCGCCTCGGCCACGGAGCTGAGCGTCGCGCGGAGTTCGGACCGCTTCACAGGGCCTCCCGGGCACGTACGGCGGAGTATGCGATGTTCGCAAGTTTTCGGCCACCCATGTGAGTGATTCCGGGTCCACTGAGCGTCTTTGCGCGGTAGAGGTGGCGTTGACAGGGCACGTGCCCAGTCATACCGTTCGACCATCTCAATAGGGTTGCGAAAACTTTCGGCGGGCTCAAGAACCACCCAGGAGGGCGAGATGACCGATCGCCATCGTCCGGGAAGACGCTCAACAGGCCGGGTGGTGAGACTGCTCGCCCTGGTAGCCGCGCTGGCGGCATCGGGAATCACCATCGCGCCGGGGGCCAGCGCCCGCCCCGGCGCGGCGCCCCGGTCCGGCTCGATCGAGAGCACCGACAGCGGTGCGTACATCGCCATGGCAGCCGGGCCGGGGCGTTTCCCGCTGGTGGCGCACGGGCGGGCGGCACCGGTCGTGGTCAGCACCCAGGACCACCCGGGCGTGATCCGGGTGGCCGGCGACCTGCAGACCGACATCCAGCGCGTGACCGGCGTACGGCCGGCCATCGCCACCGACCAGGTGCCCCGCGCCGATGAGGTGGTGCTGGTCGGCACCATCGGCGCGAGCCCGCTGATCGACGGGCTCATCGCCCGCGGGAAGCTCGACGTCGCCGGCATCGCCGGCAAGTGGGAGACCTCCCTGGAGCAGGTCGTCAGCAACCCGATGCCCGGCGTGCGCCGGGCCTTCGTCATTGCCGGCAGCGACCAGCGCGGCACCATCTACGGCGCGTACGACGTGTCCCGCGGCATCGGCGTCTCCCCCTGGCACTACTGGGACGACGTACGCCCGGCGCACCGCGACGCGCTGTTCGTGCTGCCCGGCCGGCACACCCAGGGCACGCCCGCGGTCAAGTACCGCGGCATCTTCATCAACGACGAGAACCCCTCGCTCGGCACCTGGGCGCCGGCGACCTTCGGCCCGGGCCTGGCACCCGGCTTCCCCGGCGGGTTCAACGCCAACTTCTACGCCCGGGTCTTCGAGACCATGCTGCGGCTGAAGGCCAACTACCTGTGGCCGGCGGTGTGGGGCCGCGCGTTCAACGAGGACGACCCGGTCAACCAGGCCACCGCCACCGCGTACGGCGTGGTCATGGGCACCTCGCACGAGGCGCCGATGCTGCGCGGCATCGAGGAGTGGAACCGGCACGCGGTGGCCGCGGTCCGCGACGCCAACGGGACCATCACCACGCCCGGCCACGACCCGTTCGGGGGCACCGGGGAGTGGAGCTTCCGGCGCAACGGCGACGCGATCCAGGCGTACTGGACCGACGGCATCAAGCGGATGGTGCGCGACAACGTCGAGGGCATCGTCACCATCGGCATGCGCGGCAACGGCGATGTGAGCCTGCCCGACGGCGACGGCATCGAGCTGATGCGGCAGATCACCACCACCGAGCGGCAGATCATCGGCCAGGTCACCGGCAAGGACCCGGCGGCCACCCCGCAGGTCTGGACGCTGTACAAGGAGGTCCAGCGCTACTGGGACCAGGGCCTGCGCGTACCTGACGATGTCACCGTCGTGTTCACCGACGACAACTGGGGCAACACCCGCAAGCTGCCCGACCTGACCGCGGCCCCGCGCAGCGGCGGGTACGGGCTCTACACCCACTTCGACTACGTCGGCGGCGGCCGCAACTACAAGTGGGTCGACACCGTCTCGCTGCCCAACCTGTGGGACCAGCTGCACCAGGCCGTCAGCTACGGCGTGGACCGGCTGTGGGTGGCCAACGTCGGCGACCTGAAGAACAACGAACTGCCGACGCAGTACTACCTCGACTACGCCTGGAACCCGAACCGCTGGCAGCTCGGCAACCTCACCGAGTGGGAGCAGCGGTACGCCGCGGAGAACTTCGGCACCGCGCAGGCCGCGCCGATCGCCGAGGCGCTGGCCGCGTACGGGCACCTGCAGGCGCAGCGCAAGCCCGAACTGCTCAACCGCAAGATCACCCTCGACCCGACCAAGGACATCCGGACCGACTCCAGCGCGGTCGTGTACGACGACCAGGGCAGCCCCTACAGCCTCACCGCCTACCAGGAGCTGGACCAGGTCGCCGCGCAGTGGGCCCGGTTACGTGCCCGGGTCGACGCCATCGGCGACGCGCTGCCGGCATCGGCGCAGGACGCGTACTACGGCCTGGTCCGCTACCAGGTCGACGCCACCGCGAACCTGTACGCCCTGCGCAACGCCGAGTTCACCAACATCCTGTACGCCAGCCAGGGCCGCGCCGCCACCAACCGGCTGGCCGACCTCACCGAGGCGCGCTTCGCCGACGACCAGGCGATGGCGAACTTCTACAACACCCAGCTGGCCGGCGGTAAGTGGAACGGCTTCCAGTTGCAGCCGCACATCGACTACGGCGACATCGCGCGGTACGGCCCGAACGCGCCGTGGCAGCAGCCGGAGCTGAACAACGTCGCGATCCCGGACGTGATCTTCCCGGCCGTGCGGCGCATCGACGTGCCGGTGCGCGCGTCCATGGGCGTGGCGATCGACGGTTCGGACCAGGCGTGGCCGGGCTCGACCGCCAGCGCCGTGCTGCCCACCTTCAGCCGCTTCCAGACCCAGGCGGCGCAGTTCGTCGAGGTGTTCAACCGCGGCACGACCCCCTTCGGCTACCGGATCGAATCATCGGTGCCGTGGCTGCGTACCTCCGCCGGCAGCGGCGTGGTGCGCGAGCAGGTGCGGGTGACCCTCGAGGTCGACTGGTCGCGCGCCCCGTTCGGCACGACGAAGGTCCCGGTGACCGTGCGCGGCACCGACGGCACCAGCGTCACGGTGTGGGCGGTGGTCCAGAACCCGTTGCTGCCCAGGCTGTCCGGGTTCATCGACTCCGGCGGGTACGTGGCCATGGACGCCGCGCACTTCAGCCGCGCGGTCGGCGGCAACGGCGTGACCTGGCAGCGGATCCCGGGCATCGGGCGTACCGGCGACGGTGTCGAGCCGTTCCCGGTGACCGCGGCCAGCCAGGCGCCCGGCGGCACCAGCCCGCACCTGGACTACGACTTCACCGTCTCCACCGCCGGCCAGGTGCAGGTGCAGGCATACCTGTCGCCGCGCAACAACGTGCTGCACGGCGACGGCCTGAAGTACGCCGTGTCCATCGACGGCGCGGCGCCGCAGATCGTGAACATCACCACGGCCACCGGCGCCAACGACACCACCATGAACAGGCAGTGGGAACGGAACACCTCCAACAACGTGAACCTCACCGTGACCACGCACACCCTCAGCACCGCCGGGCCGCACACCCTCCGCTTCTGGATGGTGGACCCGACCGTGGTGCTGCAGCGGCTGGTCATCGACACCGGTGGCCTGCTGCCGAGTTACCTGGGCCCGCCGGAGAGCCGCCGACTCTGACCTTGGAGGCACGATCATGACCCGACCGAAAGTCCGTAGGGCCAGCCTGCTGGCCGGCGGCGTCGCCGCACTGACCGTGGCCACCAGCCTGCTGTGGCCCGGCGTCTCCAGCGCGGCCAGCACGCTCGGCGCCTCGGCAGCCGAGCACGGCCGGTGGTTCGGCACCGCGCTCAGCACCGCGCATCTCAGCGACGGCGCGTACACCACGCTCGCCGGCCGCGAGTTCAACCAGGTTACGCCGGAGAACGAGATGAAGTGGGACGCGACCGAGCCGTCGCAGAACAACTTCAGCTTCGCCGCCGCCGACCGGATCGTCAGCTTCGCGCAGGCCCGCGGCATGAAGATCCGCGGCCACGCGCTGGCCTGGCACTCCCAGCAGCCCGGCTGGGTGCAGGGCCTGTCCGGCACCGCGCTGCGCAACGCCATGCTGAACCACGTCACCACGCTGGCCTCGCACTACCGCGGCACCGTGTTCGCCTGGGACGTGGTGAACGAGGCGTTCGCCGACGGCAACGGCGGCGGGCGGCGCGACTCCAACCTGCAACGCACCGGGAACGACTGGATCGAGGCGGCGTTCCGCGCCGCGCGGGCAGCCGACCCGAACGCGAAGCTCTGCTACAACGACTACAACATCGACGTCTGGACCGCGGCCAAGACCCAGGGCGTGGCCAACATGATCCGCGACTTCAAGGCCCGCGGCGTACCGATCGACTGCGTGGGCCTGCAGTCGCACTTCACCGGCGGCTCGTCCTACCCGTCCAGCTACCGCACCACGCTGTCCAACTTCGCGGCGCTCGGTGTCGATGTGCACATCACCGAGTTGGACATCACCAACGCCAACGCGACCGCGTACGGCAACGTCGTCAACGACTGCTACGCCGTGTCCCGGTGCGCCGGCATCACGGTGTGGGGCGTCCGGGACAGCGACTCCTGGCGCAGTGGCGAGAACCCGCTGCTGTTCGACGGCGGCGGCAACAAGAAGGCGGCCTACAACTCGGTGCTGACCGCGCTCAACGCCGGTACGACGACACCCCCCACCAGCCCCAACCCTGGCGCCTGCACCGCGAGCCTGTCGCCGGGCACGGTGTTCGGGGACCGGTACAACACCAACGTCACCGTCAGCGGCACCAACACCTGGGTGGTGACGATCAGGCTCACCTCGCCGCAGACGATCCAGTCGTCCTGGAACGCCGCGGTGACCGTCAACGGCAACGGGTTGACCGCCCGGCCGAACGGGAGCGGCAACAACTGGGGCTTCACCACCTTCTTCAACGGGAACAGTTCCGCGAGGCCGACCGCATCCTGCACGGTCGGCTGAGAGGGCCGGGGTTGGCTGGCGGCCTGCCCGCTGCCAGCCAACCCCGTTCTCCTGCTACGTCTGTGCCGCGGGAAGGGTGACGGTGACGACCAGGCCGCCGCTCTCGCGGGGTACGGCGTACACCGTGCCGTGGTGGGCGGCGCAGACCGCCCGGACGATGGACAGGCCCAGGCCCGCGCCGGGGCTGGCGATCCGGTCGGCGCCCAGCCGGCGGAACGGCTCGAACAGCGCCGGTACGTCGTAGGGCGCGATCACCGGGCCGGTGTTGGCGACCTCCAGCAGCACCGTGCCGTCCAGCCTGGTGGCGGTGCCGACCCGTACCCAGCCGTCGCCGTCAGTGTCGCTGCCGGTGTTGTGCCGCACCCCGTTCTCGACCAGGTTCTGCACCAGGCGCTCCAGCAGCACCGGGTCGCCGGTGGTGGGCGCCTCCTTGGCCTCGGCGTAGATCGCCACCGGCGCGGGCGGCAGCGTGGCCAGCACGTGCTCGACCACGTCGGCCAGGTCCACATAGGACCGTTCGACCACCTCGCGCTCGGAGCGGGCCAGCAGCAGCAGGCCGTCGATCAGCCTGCTGTGCCGGGCGTTCACCGCCAGCAGGGTGGTGCCGAGCTGGTGCAGCTCGGGGGAGACGGTGGGCGGCTCCAGCGCCACCTCGATGAGGGTACGGTTCAGCGTCAGCGGCGTACGCAGCTCGTGCGAGGCGTTGGCGATGAACCGGCGCTGGCTGTCGAAGGAGCCGTCCAGCCGGGCCAGCATCAGGTCGAAGGTGTCGGCGAGCTCGGTGACCTCATCGCGCGGCCCCTGCAGCGCGATCCGCTCGTGCAGGCCCCGGTCGGCGTCCGGCGCGTCGGCGATGCGGCGCGCGGTCTCGGTGACCCGCTGCAGCGGTTGCAGCACCCGGCCGGCGAGCAGCCAGCCCAGCACGGCGGCCAGCGCGGCGACGATGCCCAGCGCGATGGCGCTCTGGGTGAGCAGGGCGTGCAGCGCGCTGCTGCGCGCTGTGCTCACCAACTGCCTGGCGTACTCCACGTCCTGGGCGTTGGGCCCTGCCACCGAGCCCTGCCCGGGTGGCGCGCCCTCCGCCAGGCCCGGCGTGCCGGTCCTGCTGCTGTTGACCATCACGCCGGCCTTGGGCAGCTCGTGCGAGACCAGCACGTACGTCACCGCGAGCAGCAGGATGCCGGCGAGCAGGAACAGCCCGCCGTAGACCAGGGTGAGCCGGCCGCGGATGGTCAGGCGCGGCTTCTTCATGGGATCCGGTACCCGACGCCGGGGTCGGTGAGGACCACCGGCGGCTCGCCGAGCTTGCGGCGCAGCTTCAGGATCGTCATCCGTACGGCGTGGGTGAACGGGTCGGCGTGCTCGTCCCACGCCTTCTCCAGCAACTGCTCGGCCGAGACCGCGGTGCCCTCGGCCCGCAGCAACTCGGCCAGGACGGCGAACTCCTTGCGGGACAGCGGGACGTACCGCCCGTCCCGGAACACCTCGCGCCGGTGCGGGTCCAACCGGATGCCGGCCCGGGACAGCACCGGCGGCACGGCCGGGCGGGCGCGGCGGCCCAGCGCGGTCACCCGGGCGGCCAGCTCGCGGAAGGCGAACGGCTTGGGCAGGTAGTCGTCGGCGCCGAGCGCGAGCCCGGCCACCCGGTCGTCGATGTCGGCCGCGGCGGTCAGCATCAGCACCCGGGTCGGGCTGCCCCGGCCGGCCAGCGTGGCGCACACCTGGTCCCCGTGCACCACGGGCAGGTCGCGGTCCAGCACGACCACGTCGTACTCGTTGACCTCGACCCGCTCCAGCGCCGCCGCCCCGTCGTAGACGACGTCGACCGCGTGCGCGTCGCGGCGCAGCCCGTCGGCCACGGTCTCGGCCAGCAGCGGCTCGTCCTCGACCACCAGGATCCGCATGGGCACATGGTGACCCACGGTGATGTCACGTGGGCGTCAACTCCGGCGGTGACGGCCGGGAAATGTCCTCGTGTGTCTACTTCCGGGCCATGAGACGACATCGACTCGCGGCCGGCGCGGCGCTGCTGCTCGGGCTCGCCGCCTGCGGCCAGCAGCACGGCAACGGCAAGATCGCCACGGCGGGTGGGGGCGGCACCGCGACCCCGTCCGCGAGCAGTTCGCCGCGCAGCGTCCAGGAGAGCCTGGTGAAGTACGCCCAGTGCATGCGCGAGCACGGCATCGACATGCCGGACCCGAAGGTGGGCACGGGCGGCGGGATCAACATCTCGATCCCGCGCGGCTCGTCCAGGTCGAAGGTCGACAAGGCGGCCGCCTCCTGCAAGCAGTACCTGCCGAACGGCGGCGAGCCGCCCAAGCTCGACCCGGCGATGACCGAGCAGCTGCGCAAGTTCGCGCAGTGCATGCGGGCCAACGGCGTACCGAAGTTCCCCGACCCCAAGCCGGGCGGCGGGATCATGGTCGACGGCAGCACCGGCATCGACCCCGACAGCCCCACGTTCAAGGCGGCCGAGCAGAAGTGTGCGGCGCTGCGGCCCAAGCCACCGGCCGGCGGCGGCACCAACGACGGCGGCCCGTCGACCCACAAGGGGAACGGGTGAGGCGCCCCGGCCGGGTGGTCCTCGCCGCGGCGGCGGTGCTCGGCGTCGGCGGCGCGACCGCGGCGGTGACCGGCATCGGCTTCGAGCACAACGAGGGCGCCGCCGCCGGTGACAGCACCACGCCGCCGGCCACCGCGACCGTCACCCGGGAGACGCTGGTCGACACCCAGGACGAGGACGGCGAGACCGGGTACGGCGACAGCACCAGCGTCAGCGGCCGGACCCAGGGCACGCTCACCGCGCTGCCGGCGGTCGGCACGGTCCTGCGCCGCGGCCAGGCGCTGTACAAGGTCGACGACGCGCCCGTGGTCCTGCTGTACGGCACGCTGCCGGCCTACCGGGCGCTGGCGCCGGGGACCGAGGGCGCGGACGTACGCCAGTTCGAGCAGAACCTGTACGCCCTGGGCTACCGCGGCTTCACCGTCGACGACACCTACTCCGAGGCCACCGCGGATGCGGTGCGGGAGTGGCAGGAGGACCTGGGGGTGAGCGAGACCGGGACCGTCGAGCCGGGCCGCATCCGGTACGCCAGCGGGCCGGTGCGGGTGGACAGCCGTACCGCGGTGGTCGGCGACGCGGTCCAGCCGGGCGCGGCGATCCTGGCCTACACCGGCACCGCCCGGCTGATCAGCGTCACGCTGGCGGTCGAGGACCAGCGGCTGGCGAAGGTCGGCACCGCGGTCGAGGTCACGCTGCCGGACGGCGGCACGGTCGCCGGCAAGGTGGTCCGGTCCGAGACCGTGATCACGCCCGCGCAGGGCCAGGACCCGGCCAGCACCAGCATCGAGGTCACCATCGCGGTGGCCGACCAGAAGGCGCTGGCCGGCCTGGACAGCGCCACCGTACGGGTCGCGTTCACCGCCTCCCGCGAGCCGGACGTCCTCACCGTGCCGGTCGCCGCCCTGCTGGCCCTGGCCGAGGGCGGGTACGGCGTGCAGGTGGTCGAGGGCTCCACCACCCGCATCGTCGCGGTGCAGACCGGCATGTTCGCCGCCGGGAAGGTCGAGGTGTCCGGCGGCGGCCTGCGCGAAGGCACCGTCGTCGGGATGCCGTCATGAGCCCCGTCGTGGAATTGGCGGGGGTTTCCAAGGCGTACGCGGGTGGGGTTGTCGCGGTGCGGGAGGTGAGCCTGGCCATCCAGTACGGGGAGCTGGTCGGGATCGTCGGGCCGTCCGGGTCGGGCAAGTCCACGATGCTGCACCTGATCGGGACGCTGGACCGGCCCTCGGCCGGGACGGTGCGCATCGACGGGTACGAGGTGGGCCGGTTGCCGGACCGGCAGCTGTCCGCGCTGCGCGCCGCCCGGATCGGGTTCGTGTTCCAGCAGTTCCACCTGGCGCCGGGGTTGTCCGCGGTGGACAACGTGGCCGACGGGCTGCTGTACACGGGGATCCCGGTACGGGAGCGGCGGCGGCGGGCCGAGCGGGCGCTGATGCGCGTCGGGCTGAGCGGGCGGCTGGACCACCGGCCGCACGAGCTGTCCGGCGGGGAGCGGCAGCGGGTCGCGATCGCCCGCGCGGTGGCCGGCGACCCGGCGCTGGTCCTGGCCGACGAGCCGACCGGCAACCTGGACTCGGTCTCCGGCGCCGGCGTGGTGAGCCTGCTGCGCGAGCTGAACGCGGGCGGCACCACGGTCGTGGTGATCACCCACGACCGGGAGATCGCGGCTGGGTTCCCGCGGCAGGTCGTCATGCGCGACGGCGAGGTGATCTGAGATGGCTGTGCTGGCTCAGTGCCGCGCGGGTGCGGTGGCGCGGCGGGCGGGTGAGCCGCGGTGACCGTCCTCGCGCCCGCGCCCCCGCCATCCCCGCCACCGCGGCTCACCCCGGCCCGGTTGCGGCCGCCGGATGTGTTCCGGGTCGGCAGCGCAGGCCTGCGCACCCGGCCGCTGCGGGCCTTCCTGTCGGCGCTCGGCATCGCGATCGGCATTGCCGCGATGACCGCGGTGGTGGGGATCTCCGCCTCCAGCCGGGCCGAGCTGGACCGGACCCTGGCCGCGCTCGGCACCAACCTGCTCACCGTCGCGCCCGGCAACACGATCTTCGGCGGCAACGCGACGCTGCCGGATGAGTCGGTGGCGATGATCGGCCGGATCGGCCCGGTCACCGAGGTGGCCGCGACCGGGACGGTGCCGGATGTCCAGGTGTTCCGCTCCGACCGGATCCCGCCGGAGCAGACCGGCGGCCTGGTGGTGCAGGCGGCCCACCTGGACCTGCCGCGGACCGTCGGCGCCGCCCTGGCCGACGGCACGTGGCTGAACGCGGCCACCGCCCGCTACCCCGCGGTGGTGCTCGGCGCGACCGCCGCGCAGCGGTTGGGCATCTCCACCGCGGGCGTCCAGGTGTACCTGGGCCGGCGCTGGTTCACCGTGGTCGGCATCCTGCGGCCGGTACCGCTGGCGCCGGAGCTGGACGCCTCCGCGCTGGTCGGCTGGCCGGCCGCGCAGGCGTACCTGGGCTTCGACGGGCACCCGACCACGGTCTACACCCGCACCGAGGACGACGCGGTGGAGGACGTCCAGGCCGTGCTGGGCGCGACCGCGAACCCGCAGGCGCCGAACGAGGTGAAGGTGTCGCGGCCCTCGGACGCGCTGGCGGCGCGGCAGGCGACCAACAGGGCCTTCACCGGGCTGCTGCTGGGCCTGGGCGCGGTGGCGCTGCTGGTCGGCGGCGTCGGGGTGGCCAACACGATGGTCATCTCGGTGCTGGAGCGGCGCGGCGAGATCGGGCTGCGGCGCTCGCTCGGGGCCACCCGCGGGCAGATCCGGGTGCAGTTCCTGGCCGAGTCGCTGCTGCTGTCCGCGCTCGGCGGGGTCGGGGGAGTGCTGCTCGGCACCGCGGTCACCGGCGCGTACGCCCGCACCCAGCACTGGAGCACGGTCGTACCGCTGTGGGCCCTTCTCGGCGGCATCGGCGCCACCCTGGTGATCGGCGCGGTCGCCGGGTTGTACCCCGCGATCCGGGCGGCCCGGCTGGCGCCCACCGAGGCGCTGGCCGCGCCGTAGCCGGGGGTCTCCAGAACGTCCGCCGGCCGGCGGCAAACGCGCCCGCCACCGCCGGCCGGCGGGCTTACCTAAACTTTCGACTCCGGACACTAGGGGATATTCGCGCAGACGATCCCTTTACCCCTTGAATAGTGCGGACTAGGGTCGGTATCCCCACTCGTGGGAGCGCTCACACATGGGTTCTGTTCGCCCGCCCGCATTGTGCCCGCAATGGCGTGCCGAGGCACGCCCGCATGCCGGAAAGGACCCCCTAGTGGAATTTCCAGAGCACCCGCCGCCAACCGAATCGCGTTCAATTAATCGCCGTACGCTGCTGAAGGCCGGTGGCGCTATTGGCGGCGCCACCGCGCTGCTGTCCGCCCTTGACGTCGCGGCCTGGAAGCCGATGCGGAACTCCGCGTCCGCGGCCGGCGCGCCGTCGGACATCCAGCACGACATCGGCGCCTTCATCGCTCCGGCGTTCGAGCGCGAGGGCGTCCGGCTACAGTTCGGCCCGGTCTTCACCACCTTCGCCACGGCGACGCTCTCCCGGCTGCCGACCCGGGCCGAGCAGGCGACCTTCACCGCGGCACTGGCCCGTATCGAGCAGGCGTACGCGTTCAGCCCCTCCGGGGTGTTCGTGTTCGTCTCCTACGGCCGCCCCTACTTCAACAAGCTGCCCGGTGGCCTGAACGCGGGCTCGGTGGCGTTCCAGCGGATCCCCAAGCTCATCAACAACGCCAACCGGTTGGCGCTGGAAGAGGCGGTGCCCTCGCCGACCGACGTCGGCCAGCCCGGCATCACCAAGCGGAAGTTCAACGTGCCGGTACGGATCGAGAGCAACGACATGCTCTTCACCGTGCGCAGCGACAACGCCGGCAACATCTCCGACGTGCTGAACTGGCTGAACGGGAGCAACCGGCTGCGCGGGGCGAACGTCCCCTCGCCGGGGCTGCCGTGGACGTTCACCTCCAGCCGGGTGATGTTCCAGCAGCTGGGCATGATCCGGTCGGTGGCCGTCCAGAACAACCTCTTCTACGCCGACCGCATCCAGGACATCTCGCCGATGTGGATGGGGTTCGCCGACCAGCAGACCAACAGCTCCGGCCCGGCGCTGATCACCACCTTCCAGGGCAACAGCTCCGCGCGGCTCACCAACGCGCGCGCCGGCGACTACTTCGACAACGGTTCCATCCAGCACCTGTCGCACGTGCTGCTGGACCTCGAGGCGTACTACGCCAAGGAGGGCGAGGGCGCGGGCGACGAGGACGAGACCTTCCTGGAGCGGGTGCAGTACATGTTCCGCTCCAACCCGCCACCGCACCGCGGCAACCCCGGCGACCCGTTCGCCAGCGGCGGCGGCCCGTCCTTCGTCAACAACGACTTCCGCGGTCCCAACGACGTGGTGGCCTCCGCGCAGGGCATCGGCACCGACGTGGACGACGAGACCGGCGAGACCCAGCACCGGATCGGCCACGAGGCAGCGCTGCAGCGGTCCTCCCGGGCCGCCGACGGCACGCCCATCCACATCCGGATGGACGGCGCCGGGTTCGACCGGATGGATGTCCCGGCCAACGTCCCGCGGCCCGGAACCAGCGGAAATGTGCCGAAGCTGCAATTCACGGTGTTCGTGCCGACGGCGGACTTCTTCGCCACGATGCGGCGGAACGCGGCCTCGCTCGACCTGCAGAACCAATTCGACGTCGACGAGGCCGACAACGGTCTGGAAAGATTCCTGACCACCACGCGCCGGCAGAATTTCCTCTCGCCGGCCCGGCGCAACCGCGCATTCCCGCTACGCGAGATGTTCCCGTAGTCGATTTCTTGGACCAGGAGAGAGGGGAAGGGGCGCGCGGCTGCCGGGCCGCGCGCCCCACCCTCGTCTGTGGGGGATTTCCCTTGGGGGTGGGGGTTTTCCAGCACGGTTTGGTGATCGCCGTACGGGCCAATATGATCCACGGCCTGTAGCGAGCCTCATCCGTGGTCGTCGGGTCAGAGAGCGAGGCCGCACCGACGATTTTCGGACGAGGACGTGATCGGCATGGATCCCGCCGCGCTGAAGGCGAGCTGGGGGCAGCTCGCCCGCCACGGGGATTCGGTTCCTGGATTCTTCTACGCCTGGCTGTTCACCGCGCACCCGCAGCTGCGCGAGTTCTTCCCGATGTCCATGGCCGCGCAGCGCGACCGGCTGGTGACCGCGCTCGGCCGCATCGTGTCCCGGGTGGACGAGCTGGCCACCGTGGTGCCGTTCGTGGAGGAGCTGGGCCGCGACCACCGCCGCTTCGACATCAAGCCGGAGCACTACGGGCCGGTCGGGGAGGCGCTGCTGGCCACGCTGGCGCACTTCCTCGGCCCGTCCTGGACCCCGCAGCTGGCCGGCGACTGGACCGCGGCGTACGAGACGCTGGCCGGGGTGATGAACGGCGCGGCCGAGGCCGCGAGCGGGCCGGCGTCCTGGGCGGCCACCGTGGTCGGGCACGAGCGCCGCGGCTTCGACACCGCGGTCATCCGGCTGCGGCCCGACCAGCACTTCCCGTTCCGGGCCGGGCAGGCGGTGCCGCTGGAGGTGCCCTCGCGGCCGCGGCTGTGGCGCTACTACTCGCCGGCCAGCGCCCCGCGCCGGGACGGCACGCTCGACCTGCACGTGAAGGCGGTCCCGGGCGGGCAGGTGTCCACCGCGGTGGTCTCCGGGCTGAGCACCGGCGACACCGTGCGGCTCGGCGCCGCGTTCGGGCAGGCGCTCAGCCTGGACCCGGCCAGCACCCGGCCGCTGCTGCTGATCGCCGGCGGCACCGGGCTGGCCCCGCTGAAGGCGCTGGTGGAGCAGGTGGCCGCCGAGGGTGGCCAGCGGCACGCGGTGCTGGTGGCGGGCGCGCGTACCGAGGCCGACCTGTACGACCTGCCGGCGCTGGCCGAGATGGCCCGGGCCTGGCCGTGGCTGAGCGTGGTGCCGGCCGTCTCCGACGACCAGTGGTACCGGGGGGAGCGCGGCACCGCGGCCGACGTGGCCGCCCGGCTGGGCAGCTGGCACGACTACGACATCTACGCCTGCGGCTCGGCGGCGATGGTGGCCGCGACCCGGCAGCGCCTGCGCGCCGCCGGGTTACCGCCGTCCCGGTTGCGTACCGAGGACGACACCTGCGACCCCTACCGGCCCGCTGACAGCGACCTGCTTTCCCAGGACCGAGAGGCCACCAACTGATGAGCAACGATCAGCGCGGCAGCCAGGGCTGGGTGCCGCTGTCGCCGGAGCAGATCCGGCAGCGCGTCTTCCACGAGAACCAGATCGGCCGGCGGGGTTACCGCCGCGACGAGGTCGACGCGTTCGTGACCCGGCTGGCCGGCGAGGTGCAGCGCTGGAGCCAGGCCTACAGCCACGCCGACAACGAGATCCACCGGCTGCGCAACTACTTCAAGGACCAGGGCATCGACCCGGACCAGGAGTACGCGCAGGCGCCCACCACTGAGGCGGTGAACGTGCTGGCGCAGGCGCAGGCGCACGCCGACCAGCTGATCGCCAACGCGCAGGCGCACGCCCGGGCCATGCAGTACGACGCGCGCGAGAACGCCGAGGGGATCCTGCGGCAGGCGCGGCAGGAGGCCGACAAGGCCGCGCACGCCTACCGCGCGCAGGCCGGCGAGGGGTACACGGCCGACCGGGAGCAGGTGGAGCGGCTGTCCGCGCTCGGCCGCAGCATCCTGGCCGCGCTCAACGGGGCGACCACGCAGCTGGACGGGGCCAGCGCCTCGATGCGGGCCATCTCGGAGGCGTTCACCAGCGAGCTGACCAAGGTCACCAGCAGCGACGGCCAGTTCGCCGCGCCGTGGAGCGACCAGCTGCCGCGCTAGCTCAGGAATTCCAGCAGGGCCGCGGTTTCGGCGTCGAGGGCGGCGCGGTGCTCGCGGGGGACGGGCCCGTCCTCGGCGAGGGTGAGGTGCGGGGCCGGCGTGCGGTGCAGCCGCCAGGTGCCGGCCACGCTGCCGTCGACCAGGAAGGTGCCGGTGCTGCCGCCGTTGCCGGCCGGCAGCGGTACGGGCCGGCCGGCCGGCAGGACCCGGGTGCGGTCGGCGTGCGAGAGCAGCACGTTGTCGTACTCGGGCAGGAACCGGGGCGGCGCCGGGGTGTCCGGGTCCGGCAGCGGCGCGTCCGGCAGGTCGTACAGCTCGACGCCGTGCTCGTCGCGGGCGGTGCGCAGGCCCGGGCGGAGCCGGTCGAACACCTCGGCGAGCCGGGTCAGGCCGGACCACACCTGCGCGTCGCGGACGCTGGCCGGGCCGAAGGCGGCGAGGTAGCGCAGCAGCAGGCCGTCCACGCTCGCCGGCGGTGCGCTGAGGCCGCCGAGCCAGACCTCGAGCGGGGTGGTCGCGGCCCGGCCGCCGCGCCGCCACAGGCCCCGGGGCGGCACCTGGACCAGCGGCAGCAGGTAGGTGATGGCCAGGGCCAGCGCGTCCGGGTCGTGCGCCGGCCAGCGCGGGGCCAGCAGCCGGCCCAGCTCGGCGCGGGTACGCGGCCGCTCGGCCAGCACCGCGGCGCCGGCCGCCGCCAGCTCGGCCCGGTCGACGCCGTCGATCTGCCGGGCGGCCAGGCCGCTGAAGTTGCCCTGGTGCACCCGGCGCAGCAGCGGCGCCAGCGACACCGCGTCGGTCGCGGTGACCAGGTGGATCGTGGTCCGCATCAGCCACGTACGCACCGCCTGCCGGTCTTCCACCAGCCCGGCCAGCCCGTCCGGCCGGAAGTCCGCCAGCCGGGACCACAGCGCCACGTACGGGGCGTCCGGCGCCTGCGCCTGCAGGCCGACCAGGTGGTCCAGCGCCGCGGCGGCCCCCAGCGGCGCGCGGTCCAGCAGCAGCTGGCGCGCCAGCGTGGCCCGGCCCAGCGCGCGCGGCCCCAGCACCCGCATCCGGCCCACCTCCCCGAGGCGAAAGTGCGATGAAAGCGACCGGTGCGAGGGTGACCTCACCGCCCGCCGGCCCGCCGGCCACCCGCCGGGTCGGCGGCGCCAGTCTCCCAGGGGAGCTGGTCGGCCAGGACAGCGGCGGCCTCGTGCCAGCCGATGCCAGCGAGGAGGGCTGGTACGTCCGGGCCGCAGTCGCCGAGCTTGCCGGTAAGTTCGGGCTGGGTCGGCGGGCGCAGCGGGGAGCCGGGTGGGTGGGCCAGCCGGACGGTGTGCTCGGTGTTGTCGGTGCGGGTGAGGGTCACCTCGACCTGGCCGGCCAGCAGCCCGTCGCCGCCGGCGGTCAGGTCGGTACGCACCCGGCGCAGCAGCGCCTGGGCCGCGGGGCGGGCGATGGCGGCGTCGGTGAAGCTGGCGAAGCCGGGCCAGCCGTCGAGGAGGGTCGCGGCCACGGCGTACTCGAGGCTGAACTTGCCCTGCAGGCCGGTGGTCGGCGCGTGGTGGATCAGCGGCTGGACCGTGCCGGCCGGGGTGCGGATGGTCGCCGCGGCCACCTCGCCCGCCGGGACGGCGGCGGCGCGGACTGCGGCGATGGGGCGTTGCAGGGCGTAGCAGCAGGGGAACAGCTTGATCGCCAGGCCGCCGGGGATGGCCGGGCCGGAGCAGTCGAGGCGGCCGGGGTCGCCGCCGAGCAGGCCGAGCCAGTCGTCCAGGGCGGCCGGGTCGGCGGTGGCTCCGGCGGCGGCCAGGTGCGCCGCGCGTACGCCC